>JABAHR010011556.1_pt1 | contig 46414 bp, 45 predicted proteins | sample 7062101 | NCBI WGS metagenome assembly JABAHR01 (sample SAMN14534553, study PRJNA622989) | marine sediment metagenome | biome: marine biome [ENVO:00000428]; feature: marine pelagic biome [ENVO:01000023]; material: deep marine sediment [ENVO:00002113] | place: India: Gulf of Kutch | collected...
TACTACTTCTGCCTTTGAACTTTCTACAAGTAACTCAGTTTCACAGCATCCGTTAAGTTTGCCCAGAAACTTCTCCAGTCGTTCCTCAGAATACAGATTATAGTCTATATCCATTGCTTCTGTGACACCATCTGTAAACAGGTACAATCCTTCATCAGCATTAAGTTTTTCATTATAAGTTACAAATTTGGCTTCATCATGAATTCCAAGAGCTATACCCGTTTCACCTTCAATCATTCTTACTCCCCTCGTTTTTGAGACTATATATGGCGGGTTGTGGCCCCCGTTACTATATTCAAACTCTCCTGAATCAATATCCAGTACACCACAAAAAACGGTAACAAACATACAGTTTTCATTATCTATACAAAGGTCCCTGTTTACGGCAGAGAGCAGTTGACTGGGTTTAATGTTTGAAGAAGCTTTTGCTTTTAGCAGTGTTTTTGTAAGAGCCATGAAAAGAGAAGCAGGCACACCTTTTCCCGATACATCTCCAATTACAAAAAACAGTTTGTTGTTGCCTTTATAAGTGAACTCATCATCCTGCAGGAAGAAAAAGTCATAGAAATCTCCGCCTACATGCTTTGCGGGAACAAGATTAGCAAATATTTCAAATTCATTTCTTTCAGGAAACGGGGGAAATTTCTGCGGCAGGAAGCCCATCTGTATATCGTGTGCAATTTGCAGCTCGCTTTCTATACGCTCTTTTTCGGCAGTTGTTTCTGTAAGTTTATTAATATACTCAACTAACTCTACTTCCATATTTATGAACGATCTTGCCAAATCGCCTATCTCATCCTGAGAATTATCGGCAATGCTTTTAATTTGTGATTCATTAATATTTTGGACGGTTAAATCTTTGGTTGTAATGTTTTTTACCTGTTCTGTTAGAGCATTTAACGGTTTAGAAATTCGGTTAATAAATAAATATGAAAGACCTATTGTAAATAAAAATATAACAAACATCAGTGCCTGCTGTTTGGCTATGATCGAAACAATCTCATTTTTGATTATACTCTTGTCCATACCTACTTGTACCTGGCCAGCTACTCCACCCAGGATTGGAACAGAAATATCTATAAATTCTCCAATCCCACTAATAGTTAAATCCCTGATAGTGTGTTTCTCTTTTAGAAATGAATCGTTCTTTATTGATTTTTTTTCCAGCACCTCTGCAGGAACTGATGGTACAAAGGTGTGGGATACTATTTCACCTTCATTGTTTTCAACAAGCACATAAGATACCCCTTCTATTTTAAGATACTGATCGATCACTGATTGTAGAGTTGAGAGGTCTCTATTGAGAAGTATCTCTACACTGGAATCGGAAATACTGGTTGCAATTGATAGCCCTTTACTTGTGAATTCTTTGGACAAACCATTATAGATGTTCCAGCCAGAGAGTGCTGATGTGAGTGTAGCAATAACACCGAATAAAATGATGATTATTATCAGAGTTTTTTTAAAAAGTTTTGACATCTTTTTATCTGAACGATTCAAAATTATTAATATTGATCCACTTACCGCCTTTTACAGTATTGAAGTAGACGGTATCCAGAGCTTGGTGTTTACCTGTACCAAAAGATATTTTATCTGGAAGACCGATATCATAATCCCGTATACTCTCAGTAACTTGTTTCAAGCGAGTCCTTTCGATCCTTCCATCCATAGATGTAAGCACATGAATTAGTAGCTTAGCATTTAAAAATCCTTCAAGTCCCACAAAGCTAAGGTTACTTTCTTTATCTGATTTAGTATTATCGGTGATTGAGAGTTTTCTATATTCTCTTACTACAGAAATACTCGTGTCACGGTAATTTGGTACAACCTCAGAGTTTATAAGATTTTTTGTATAGTCCTTGCCGGGCTTATTTTCAAGTATTAGAAGTTCCAATAGACTTTCACTTCCAACAAAAGAAAGATTTGCAATTGGTACATTAAAACCTGCGTCTCTTGCGTCTCTTATAAATCCTGCACAGGCAGCGTAAGAACCAACAGCTATTACCGCATCAGTAGAGGCGTCTTTAAGGATATCAACTTGTGCCATGTAGTTATCGCTATACTTTGAACCTCTTTTGTAGGTTGCTTCAGCTATAAGATTAAGGCCATGTTTTTTTAGTTCTTTCCTTACCCCAGCCCATCCGCTTCTTCCATAGGCATCGGCCTGATAAAACACTGCTATATTTTTCTTACCAATTTTTATAAAATTATTTACCAAACCCGCAGTTTCTTCTCTGTATGAAGGCCTGAGATTAAATACAAAATCACTGTAAGGTGCCTCTCTTTGTGGTTGTGCACCAGTAAAAGGAAAATATAGATAGAAATTATCCGCGCTATTTAATTTTAAAAGCGGCAGAACCCTTGTAACAGTTGGTGTACCAACATAGCTGAAAAGAAGTAATACATTGTCTTCTTTCATTAATTTTAGGGTATTTCTTAGTGCAGGTAAAGGATTGTACCCGTCATCATATTTTTTAATTACTATCTTCCTGCCATCTACCCCACCATTTTCATTCACATAGTCCAGATAGGTCATGATCCCGCTTAATAAATCACTCCCAAGGTTTTTAGATTGACCGGAAAATGCGGCGGACATTCCTATTACAATAGGTTCTTTTTTATCGTCTGCCCATACTGAGGAGAGAAAAACTATTGATATTATGAAATTTAATAAAAAGTAAAATGATCTTGTCATATTTTAATTCAGGCTATTAATTAATAACAATTTATATCTTTATAGTATAATATCAAACAACCATGGGTAACATTATCGAAGGACTAAATATAACATTCACAGAGCTTTTTAGATACATAATAAGCGGATCACATAATGAAGTATCGTCAGTTATTTTTCATGCTGTAATTTTACTTATAATTCTTATACTACAAAACAAAATCAGGACAACTGTTGATACGCACGATTTTGCAAAAGAGCGATATTTTCTATTTATAATTGATCTTATATTTCCTCTCATTTTTCTTGCTTTTGTTTTGTATATAGCACCAGCAGTACTTAGCGACAAAGTAAGCCAGATTTTGTTTAAGGCTATTGGGCAGCTTTATTTTGCATTCTTTTTTATAAGAAATCTAATAAAGCTTAAATCATTTGAATATATACCCTGGGGTGTACTTATCTATGTACTATCGATTATCAGTGTATTTACCTATTTGGTACTTAATCTCAATGCAAGCTTTTCTAACAATGCTGAAACTAATGAATTCTTTTTAATTACATTAAAAATTTCAGTAATGCTTCTTTTTTATACGTTTTTTTATAGAGGCACACGTCATCTGTCAGGCTTTATATCTAATAAACATGCCCTGGCTCTAAGACTTGTAGAAAACCTTATTCCATTTATATCTGTGTTATTTTTTATAGTTTCAGTACTTTGGCTGCTCGAGATAATACATATTTCTTCAAGCATATTCAGAGGGCTTGTGCTTTGTATAATTATCATCATAGTTTACGCATTTCTCAGAGCTTACTGCACTGCAAAGCTTGCAACAAAAATTTTCAGTCAGTCCGAGTCATACCTTGAGCTTCTAAATAAATTACAGCTGCTCCTTAAGCTGCTTCTTGTGTACGGATTGTATAAGGTATTTCTAACTTTCTTTAATTTTGGATATTTCGTACACTATCTGCAGTCTTTGTTTATTTTGAAAACCGATCTTGTTAAGATTTCATTTTTCTCTGCCATATCATCAGTATTTTTGTTTCTTATCCTTTTTTCTCTAATAGGAGTGTTTAAAAACATCACGTTTCTTTCCTATAATAAAAGAGGAAAAGAGATAGAAGCGGGCACGACAAGGGCAATTATTTCAAACCTTGGGCTTTTAATGGTGATTATCATTTCACTTTCTCAGCTTGGGCTTAACTGGAAAGTGCTTATACCCTTTGCAGGCGCTCTCGGCATTGGTATCGGTTTTGGCCTGCAGACTATAATGAACAACTACATTAGCGGGTTTATTTTACTCTTTAGCAAGAAACTAAAAGTAGGAGATGTAATAGAGATAGAGGGTAATGCCGGGAGGGCTATAGGCAACACACTTGAGACGATTTACGGCAGGGTTGAAAGCATTGATGTACTTAGCGCAGTGGTAAAGACTACTGATAATATTGAAATCGTAATACCAAACTCACAATTTATTGAGGGACAGATTGTAAATTACTCTCTTACTGACAGTGATATAAGACTCAGGATACCGTTTGGAGTATCATATGCATCAGATCCGAATCAGATAAAGGAAATATTATTGAAAGTATGCAAAGACCATCCTTCTATTCTTTCGAGTCCTGCACCAAATGTTTGGTTTAAAGAAATGGGTGATAGCGCACTCGTGTTTAATCTACTATGCTGGATAAACATTCGCATGCTTTGGAGGATAAATCCTCTTATAAGCGAGATATATTTTAAGGGCTGGTATGAGCTTAAGGAAGCAGGGGTCGAAATTCCGTTTCCACAGCGTGATCTGTGGCTTAAGAATAAGATAAAGGTAGAAATTGAAAAATAGTAGCTGTATATTTTATAGATTGTACTCTCAAACAGCAGCCTGGATAAATGAAAAAGTTGAAGATAATTATAAGTATTACAATTAGCATCTGGATACTTTGCCCACTTTATACTTTAGGTACCGAAGTACTAAACCTTACAAAAGAACAAAAGGAATGGATTGCTGAAAATCCCAAAATAGTAGTTGGTAATGAGACTGACTGGCCGCCATTTGATTATGCAGAGGATGGGATTGCAAAGGGTTATACTGTTGATCTAATGCGACTTATTGCTAAAAAGGCCGGGTTAGATATCGAGTTTGTAAATGGTTACACCTGGCAGCAGCTAATGCAAAAATTTAGGGCAGGGCAGATTGATGTCATACCGGCTATTTATGTAACTGAACAAAGAAAGGAGTTTATTGCATTTAGCAGAAGCTATTATTTCCAGCCATCAGTAATAGTAGTAAATAAAAACAGCAATTATATAAGTGACCTCGAACAATTATCCGGTAAAAAAGTTGCCGGAGTTAATGGGTTTTTAATAACAAAAACATTAAAGGATAACTATCCGAAGATAGAAATCATACCGGTCACAAGTACTGTAGACGGCATAAAGGCAGTTTCTGTAGGTAAAGCTGATGCATTTATAGATAGTATCGGTTTTGTATCATATATATTGGAAAATAATTTTGTGCCAAATGTTAAAATCATTACAGATGCTGATTTAAAAGAGGTATCAAACCCTGCGCTTCATATAGGTGTTTCCAAAAAAAATGAAATCTTAAGAGATATCATTGATATAGCTCTTAATTCCATAAGCAGTGAAGAGGAGAAACTTCTTCATGACAGATGGCTCAGTTCAAGTCTAATTGAAATGGATGCTATTCTTAAAAAAAATGAATTAAATCTCACAAAAGAACAGAAGAAGTGGCTTAAAGAACACCCGGTTATAAGACTCGCTCCCGATATCAGCTGGCCACCTTTTGAGTGGGTTGATGAAAATAATGAGTATAAGGGGCTTGCTTCAGATTACATGAGAATTATTGAGGAAAAGCTAGGAGTAGAATTTTACGTAGAGAAAGAAAAACCGTGGCCGCAGGTAGTAGAGGATGTAAAAAATAAGAGACTTGATGTATTTCCATGCCTGGTAAGTAATCCGCAAAGGGAGAAATATTTGCACTTCATACGCCCATACCTATCGTTTCCAATGGTAATAACGACTCTTGATACAAGTGGATATATAGACGGTGTAAATAAATTAAAACAAATGAGTGTGGGTGTTGTGGAGGGATATGCTACTCATGAGTTTTTTGAAGCAAACCATCCTGATATTAAAGTCAAAACCTATAAGTCTGCAACCGATGGACTCAAGGATTTATCAAAAGGCAAATTAGATGCATTTGTAGGAAATCTAGCAACCACATCATATCTTATACCTAAGATAGGCCTTACAAACCTTAAGATTTCTGGTGAAATGCCTATACGATACGATCTTGGGGTAGGTATAAGAAAGGACTGGCCGGAGTTAGCTGCTATAATGCAGCAGGCTTTTGATTCTATTACCGATGAGCAAAAAAACGAGATTCATAACAGGTGGATCGGGGTACGTTATGAACACGGGTTTGATTACAGTCTATTTTGGAAAATCCTTGGAGTATTTGTGGTAGTTTTAGGGGTTTTATATTATTATAACCGTAAACTTGCCGAGGAAGTAAGCAGGCGTAAATTTGCTGAGCAGGAGCTAAAACATATGAATAAAGAACTGCTCGAAGCTAGAGATGTTGCCCAAAGCGCTAATTTGGCAAAAACTGATTTTTTATCGAGAATGAGTCATGAACTCCGCACACCACTCACAGCTATAATTGGCTTTGCCGAGTTATTCAGCAAAGACAACAATCTGGATGAAGCACATAAAAAAGATGCTTATATTATTCACAGTGCAGGCCAACATCTGCTTAATATCATTAATGATCTGCTGGATCTTACTAAAATAGAATCAGACAACATTGAACTCGAAATGAAGGACATAAGTTTAAACAAGATAATAAACGAGTGTTTTAACCTAATAAAGCCCCTTGCAGAAGAGCATGATATCCAAGTAATCAATAACGTTTCTACAAATTCAGCGCATATGATATACACAGACTATACACGTACAAAACAGGTGTTAATTAATCTGCTCTCAAATGCTGTTAAATATAACAAGAGTGGAGGTACTATTACTATTAGCCATGAAATTATTGAAGATCGGATGCGCATAAAAGTTATAGATACTGGAAAAGGACTCATTAATCAGCAGATAGAAAAACTCTTTAACCCGTTTGATCGTGCTGGAGCAGAAGATAGTCAAATAAAAGGCACAGGTATTGGGCTTGTTATCAGCAAGAGACTTATAGAAATGATGGAGGGTTCTATAGGTGTTGAGAGTGTGCCGGGGCAGGGTTCTACATTCTGGATTGATCTCAATATAAGTCAGTCTCAACCACCATCAGTTGTTGATGAAAAACCTATTGATGTTGCAGAAAATTCTGAGACAAACGGGACAAGAACAATTCTATATATTGAAGATATGGAGCCTAATATCAGATTGGTTTCTCATATACTTAAAAAACATACTAATCATAGTCTTATATCAGCATCTACTGCGAAACTTGGATTAGAAATGGCAATTGTAGAAAACCCAGACCTTATTCTTCTGGATATAGGACTTCCTGAAATGGATGGATATGAGGTTTTAAAACACCTGCTTGAAAATGAGAAAACTCAAAATATTCCGGTTGTTGCGCTAAGCGCTAATGCAATGAAGGCAAATATACAAAAAGCTTTGGATGAGGGATTTAAAGATTATCTTACAAAACCTATTGATGTAAAGAATCTTCTTGATTGTATTAATGCTGTCGATTGATATTTACAAACTAAGATAACAATTTTTAAATTATCTCTATTTATCACTTTAGAAATAATTTCCATTTTAATAATAATTGGTGTAATCTTAAAATGTCGTGGGTAAATTTCTCGTATTATTTCTTATTGTATATTTGTGTATGCATTTTTATAAAAGGTGGAAATATAAGAAGAACAACTCCATCGGGAAGATAAAATATTATGAGAATGAACTTGCAAAAAAAGATTATGAAGAGGGATCTATTATTGAAATAGACAGTGATGACGACGATTCTCAACCCCCTAAATATCTGCACTGAGTGTTTTTAACTTACCTCCCTAACTTGTTTTTCACTAACATAAAGTCCAATTTTAATAAGAAGGTAACCTATATAGGTAAGCAATAATGCCGCCTAATCCCAGCAGCATTAAGAAGCCACAACCTATTACAATCAGAATTCTTTTGATTATTATCCTGAGATTTGTTATTAACCTGACACTTTGGGTAAATATAAATAAGGCATATTGATGTAGCTCAATGTCTGGTAAAGCTTTTATCATCCAGGTTAAATTCTACAGAGTCCTTTCGTACTATTTCAATTTCATTATTGTTTTGCACTAAGAACAAGTAGTCCTTTCCAAAAAGTGAGTCAGAAAATCTCGTAATATTTTCTTCAGTAGTTTTAATAGTTACTTTTGACAGGGTGTCGTTATCTCTAATTTCCAGAGGTCTTATTGTATATGGGTTATTTTTGCCCGGGAATTGTTTGAGAATAAAAGAATTAAGCTTGGTTACAAACTCAATATGACTTTCTTTGGGTATGGAAACAATGAAATAGTATATCTTTTCATTCATATCTATTTAATGTTATTTGGTCATATGGAGTGTGGTATTTAACTAAATATTAGGATATTGTGAATCTCAGTTCGCAGGAAGGGTGAAATTGAATTTACTTCCCGAACCAACCTCACTCTGTACACTAACCGTTCCACCTAGTTTATGGATTATTCTGTATACAATGGAAAGTCCCAGACCATGTCCTTTCTTACGATACTGATCATATGGCATAAACCTTGTAAATAACCCTTTTTGATCTTCAGCAGATATACCCTTACCGTTGTCTTTTATCCAAAACTCAATGTCGCCGTTAGAAAGCCCTGTTGATCCAATTTCAATTATTGGAGGATGGCCCCCGGATTTTATTGCATTGCTAAGATAGTTTACCCAAACTTCTTCAATCCAGGGTGCGTAACCGAGAGCCCCTGGCCAAGAATCTGGTGTTTTAAGTTCAACATTAAATTCCTTTAGCATAAAATCTACGCGTTTTTTGGCTTCTTCGACTATCTCTGCCATATCGAGATTTTCCTTTTGAACATCTGTATCACGTACTTCGGCCAGATATAGCATCTCATCTATTACACTGGACATTTTGAATGAATAGTCTGTTATCTTTTGCAGGCTATCACCAAGCTCCTTTTCGGAAACAAGCGGGAAATCATCTTCTAATATTTTGGAATAGCTAATTATAATAGAAAGTAAATTTTTGAGATCGTGTGCTACTGTGTGATCGTAGGATGATAGCTCTTCATTTCTCAGTCTGAGCTCAGTTGTTCTTTCTTCTACTTTTTGTTCGAGCTCTGCAGCCGTGTTCAAAACCGATTCATATAGTCTTGCATTATCTATAGCAATTGATGCATGTGCGGCAAGCGCTGTTAAAGTATCAATATCATCCTCAACGAATACATCATCTCCTCTTTTATTTACAGCCTCTAAAACACCAATACATTTTTCATTAATAATCAGTGGTACTCCCAGTAAGCTTTTTGATTCGAAGCCAAGGATTTTATCAATTTTATCAAAAAAACGTCTATTTGACTTCACATCATGCACTATTTGAGGTTTGCTTGTTAAGTAAATCTGCCCCGCAATAGATTCATTTAGCGGTACAGGAACATCAGAAATAAGATTTGATGCTTTAATCGTAGTAGCCTTGAATCGTAAATCATCGGTATTTTCATCTACTAGAAATATTGATGTGCCTGCGCAGTCTATTATCTCAGCGGCTGTTGTAACTATTTCCTTTAAGAGCGGATCGAGTCTTAGAGAAGAGCTTAGCTTACAACTAATTTCCCTTATTTTCTCTAACTTTTCTACTCTTTTTGTTAGAGAAGCTATTTCATTATTAAGAGATTGAGAAGTGCTATTAATATCATTCATAAATAATCAAAGTAAATTAAATATAAATTTACTTAATCTCTATTCTCCTTCACATAGTAAATTTTATGATCAGAATCATAAAATTTAAGGCGCTCTTTATATGTAAGACTTTAAAACCAATCTCACTATTTAGAGATTGTATGATAAAATAATAAATATTGCAATTAATAATATATATTTAAAATGTTGAATAAATTTGGAATGAATTAGGATGGGTTTGGTTATAATTAAGACTTTGGTACTGATTTCTATTCAAAAATGATAGTTTTCTTTCCTCTTACCAATATTCGGTCATCAAAATGAAAATGTAGAGCACGTGCAAGAACCATTCTTTCAAGATCCCTTCCTTTACGTTTTAAGTCTTCTATTGAATCTTTGTGAGATATTCGAATGATATCCTGTTCAATTATAGGACCCTCATCCAGGTTTTCAGTCGCATAGTGACTCGTAGCTCCTATTATTTTCACCCCTCTTTCAAAAGCCTGTTTGTATGGATTTCCACCTATGAATGCAGGAAGAAAAGAGTGATGAATATTAATGATCTGGTTTGAATACTCATCAATGAGTAAAGGTGATAGAATCTGCATATAGCGGGCCATTACTATGGTATCAATATTGTTTCCTTTTAATAGATCCAGCTCTTTTTGCTCTTGATCATGTTTTGTTTCTTTTGATATTTCAAATACATGATAGGGGATTGAATAGTGATCTGCCAGTGGGGCAAGGTCTGGGTGGTTAGAAATTATAAGGGGTATTTCGATGTCGTATTCACCAGTGCTGTGTCTCCACAGTATTTCCTGAAGGCAGTGGTCATATTTTGATACGAATATTGCTACCCTTTTCATTTTATTCTTAAAATTTATTTTCCATTGTGCATTAAACCGCTCAGCAATGGGATTAAATTTTTTGTTCAGATCTTGTGGGGAAATAGAATTACTATCCATCTCCCATTCAATCCTGATAGAAAAAAACTTTTCATCTATTTCAACATGTTCAACAAGGTCGAGAATGTTTCCTCCTGTCTCAAAAATAAAATGTGAGATTTTTGAAACAAGACCCGGTTTGTCAGGGCAGGAAAAAAGCAGAATTGCTGAGAGTTGATTATTAGTCATATATTATATTGAGCAAAAAGGTTATGAAGACATATTATATACAAGAAATGAGAAAGTTGTTACTTCACGTTTTTCTCAGCACGCCTTCTGGCAGATTACTTACTCTGTTCATCTCTTTTTCATTAAACATCTCTGGATTGGTTATATATTCTATAAGCATTTCTGTGGTATCAAATCCCCAGAATAGCTCACCATTTATTATTGTTGTGGGTACTCCAAATATTCCTTGTCCTATCGCCTGCTCCGTGTTACTGCGAAGCTGTTCCTTTACTTCAGGCTGTTTTACGATTTCATCAGTATTTTCCACTCCAAGCTCTTTAGAAAGTTGATCCCATGCGTCAGCCTGTTTTAATGACTGTCCTTTAGCCCATATATAATCAAATATTTTGCTTATTACATCTCTACTATTTCCCAAAGCAATACTGAGCCTTAGAACCTTTAGTGGATTAAAAGGATGGGCCGGTGGCATTTTAAAAGGAATGTTGTTTTTTCCAGCAAGCCAAACAATGTGACGGTAAGTAAGTTTTCTTTTTGCATCTATTTCAACCGGGCCTTTATGTTCCCAGTGTTTTAAGAGTCCTGCGAATAAAACAGGTCTATAATTAATTTGGATATTTTCCGGCAGTCTACCTAACTGAGTAAACTGAAGATAGGCAAATGGTGAAATGAAATCAAAGTACCAGTCAAGATTTGTCATTTTACTCCTTGGTTTTCAGAGGTTTGGACGAGACAATAATTCCGTTATTATCAGCATATAAGAATTCGCCTGAATTAAATGTGACCCCGCCAAAAGTAACAGGAATATTAAGTTCTCCTATACCTTTCTTTTCAGTTTTAAGCGGCATTGTGTTTAGTGCCTTAACCCCTAAGTTCATCTGAGTGATAGCATCCACATCTCTGATGCAGCCATATATTACAAATCCTTCCCAGCCGTTTTTTACGGCATCTGCTGCTATAAGGTCACCAAGCAATGCTCTTCTGAGCGACCCGCCGCCGTCTACTACCATAACTCTTCCAGTGCCGTCAGTACCTGCTGTTTGTTTAACTACTGAGTTATCTTCATGACACTTTATTGTAACTATCTGTCCACCAAATGAGGACTTGCCGCCGTAGCTGTTAAACATCGGCTCGACTACTTTTACAAGTTTGGGGTATTCATCACAGAGATCGGGGGTTTGATATTTCATAAAAATTTCACGCTGCTATTTAATTTGTTTTAGTTTTAATAGTCTTTTTTGATAGCGGCTTTGAACAAGGTCTGTTAGAACTAATACTGTTATCACAAAATAAAATGTTGTTTTACTCATAGGATTTATGGTCTGACCCATTATGGTCAGATGAGCTAAATGACCACCTTCAGTAAGAAGCATAATTCCTACTACGAAAAGAATAANNTTCTTTCCAAAAATTCTGCCACATTGTCAGAGAGCCAGATCATGAGCGCTCCACCGATGATGATAGCTGTTGCCATGACCCAGAATACTTTAGTAAGAGCCATTGCACTTAAGATGGAGTCGAATGAAAAAACAAGGTTCATTGCCACTATCCAGAATATTATCATTGTAACTGAGCCTTGTTCCTTTTCTTGCTTGCCAAGATCTTCAAGGCTTATCATATGAAAAATTTCCTGAATAGATGTATATATGATAAATACTCCCCCAAGAAGAACAATAATGCTATGAAGGTTAAAAGTTCCTTCAATAATACTCGTGTGAATTCCAAAAAGCGGATCCTGAAAATATTGGATAAGCTTGAGCAGTAAGAGAAGAAGTACAATTCTTAGAGCAACGGCAATACCTATTCCAAGTCGTCTTACTATTGCTTGTTTCTCGGCAGGTGCCCTTTTTGATTCAAGAGATATATAAAGAAGGTTATCAAAACCAAGAACTGCCTGAAGTAGTATCAAAAGGCCAAGGGATACAATGTTGTCGAGGTTAAGTATTTGTTCCATTTTAAATTTCTATTCTTCTGATTGCTTTACTACAGGAAATGTTTTTGTTACTGAATCTAGGTTCAGCACAACCGTATTTCCTTTTGACTCTCCCAGAGTTTGTAGAATTCTTAGCTGTGATAATGCGGGTTTGATTCTAAAAGTTTTGCAGCATTTGCAAGATTTCTTAGAGCCGTAGACTCTCCCCTTGCTTTTTCCAGAGCAGCAAGTCCTTCTTTTCTGGCATTAACTACCTGGGCAAAAATTTTCTTAAGATCACCTGGGAACATAAAATCCTTTACCGCTACAGAGTCCAGCTCTGTTCCATATTCCTTAACTTTTTCTTTTGTTGCGTTAAAAATATAATTTTCTATTTCACTTCGCTTTTCCAAGATTGAATCAATATCCTTAGTGGATATAAATTCTCTCAAGGCCAGCTGTATTTCTGAATAAAATGCATCCTGATAATACTCAATTTTGTTGATAGCAGTGTCAGGATCTATTACTTTATATTTAACGATCAATGAAACTTTTATTGACATATTATCTGAACTCAGTACTTCCTGTCCAGGGATAGTAAGAGTTTTAAGTCTAGTGTCAACTGGAATAATATGGGAAGAGTTGCCGAATAGGTGATATTCACCGGGTTCTAAAATCTCTACAAATTTTCCTTTCTTGTATAACAGACCCTGCTGGTACTCAAAGATTGTTACCTTTCTATAAATTGTTTTATAAGCAAAATAGCAAGCTGCAATTGCTAAAATAATTGTTAATATTGTGATTAAATCCATAATTTCCCCCATCACCTTTTAATAAGATCCCGGGTTGTGAAACCATCGATACGATGGCGGAGGTCTTAACCTGCATGGCCATAGTATAGATGCCTTTAGGCAGGTTCCACAAACGGGATCTGTGGGATTCGAACCCTGGGTGTTGTCACACCGTTGCCGACATATTGATAGGCAACGCACAAAACATCTCTGGAGATTCCAAAGATGCTGCTCCTACTATCAATATTTATGCTTTAATATTGCTCGATTGATATAAATATTAATCAAAAAGGTTGTAAAAAACAAAGATTTGATTAAATAAAGGTAAAAACACAGATAGTTTATTAGCTGACTATTTTTCTTCAACAAAATCGAGTGCTGCGGAGTTGAGGCAAAATCTAAGACCCGTGGGCTCAGGGCCGTCATGGAACACGTGCCCCAGGTGCTCACCGCACTTGCTTGAGACTACTTCCCACCTGTTCATTCCGTATGATGTGTCTTTTACTAGTTTAATCGCTTCATCAGATATTGGACGCCAGAAGCTTGGCCACCCGGTGCCTGATTCATATTTATGATCTGAATGGAATACAGGCTGCTTACATGCTGCTGAAACATACACGCCCTTTTTCTTATTTTTAAGTAGGTCTCCTGTAAAAGGTCTTTCGGTGCCTTTTTCCCAGATGACATAATACTCTAGCTTTGTAAGTTTTTTCTTCCAGTCCTCCTTGGTTAGCCCGGTTCTCTCAAGTATTTCATTTTCAGACATCTGGTCTGCGCCGGAACTAAATTTTATCAGCATAAAACCAGCTATAAGTATTGTTAATATGGAAACTGTTAATCTATTCATGTTTTTTATCCAGTAATATTAGATTAACAGATAATTCAAACAGATACATTTATAATGGGTTTATCTTGAGGGAAGTGTGTGAACTTTTGCTTTAAGTTCAAAATGATTAAAGAACTGTCCGAAAACTAAGTTACTCAATTCTATAAGCCTGTCTATATGTTTTGGTGTTTGCTCATGGATATTTTCAGCAGTTATTTCACCGTTTGTATTTTTAATTTCTATTTTATGTGCAGGTACATTAAGCCACCTTTCAATAAGATTTGTATCAACTTCCAGGTGAAACTGAAACCCGTATACATTCTCACCGTATTTGAATGCCTGATTTTTACAAAGCTTTGAAGTTGCGAGATGAACTGCACCCTTGGGTATTTCAAATGTATCACCATGCCACTGAAAAATTTTTTCAGTACCTTCAAAATGAGAAATCAGATCGTCCTTCTTTCCATTTGATGTGGATGTTACGTCATACCAGCCGATCTCCAGCTTCTTATTTTTTTTCACTTTTGCCCCAAGGGCTTTTGCAAGAAGCTGTGCACCGAGGCAGATTCCAAGTACAGGTTTTTGTTTATCTATTGCCTTTCTGATAACATCTATTTCTGTTAATAAGTTTGGATATTCATCGGTCTGATCCACATTCATCGGACCTCCCAGGACTATCAGGCCGTCATAATTATCTATATTTGGAATTGCATCCGGGTGTCTTTCGAAGTTCACATATTTGATTCTGAACCCCGCATTTCTTAGCAGTGGATCAAGTGTACCGAGAATTTCATAGGCTACATGCCTGAATACCAGAAGCTTGCTCATAATTCCAATTCATTTTACCATTAAAATATAAAATATGTGACAGATTTATAAATTATAAATAGATAATACTTTAGTTTAATAATACCTCTTATCTAATTATAAATACTTAGTATTATATATAATTAATACTTTAGTATTGCTTTTTTTACAAAGAGGGTTTATCATTTGTTATCTTAATTTAGTTGTGAGGATGATGATATGCCACCAAATAATGATAAAGGCAACAAAGGTGGAAAGGGTAAAAACTCAGCAGACTCCGGGGTACCCACATCTGTTGTTGCTCTAAACAAAATGGGTTTTGGGCCCAGACCCGGTGATATAGCCGATTTCGAGGCACTTAGTAAAAGTGAGAAGAAACGGCTGGGTAATTATATCGACCAGCAAACTGACCCCGACTCGATAGATGATTCCGAGCTTGATGGAATCATAAGTGATTATCAATCTGAAGGTTATTTTTCGACCATAAATAAAACAAGGACACAGCTGTGGCAGGAGCACGTAAAATCAGATATGGGTTCAGAACGGGTAAAGCCTGTCCGCGAACTGGAGCTCCTAACACTCATAAGGGCTACACACAGCAAGAAACAGCTTGTAGAAGTCCTTGCGGATTTCTGGCATTCACATTTCAGCATATACTTTGGCGGACATCCTGAACGTTCGATGTCCATTCATTATGACAGGGATGTAATAAGACCGCATGTACTTGGCAATTACAGAGATATGCTCGAAGCCGTAAGTATGAGTACTAGCATGCTCTACTATCTTGATAATTATAACAACAGAGCTTCAGGACCTAATGAGAACTGGTCGCGCGAGCTTCTTGAGCTTATGGCAATGGGCACGGATAACTACTTCGGATCTATCCCTCCCGAGGATGTACCAGGGTATCCAAATTCTCTTGGTTATGTAGAAAACGATGTGATTGAGGTCACCAGATGTTTTACAGGCTGGACTGTTGCAAATAATACAAGCAGAGGACAAACCGGTGAATTTTACTACCAGGAAAGCTGGCACGACACAGAGGCCAAGCTTGTTCTTGGTCAGCAGATACCTGCTGGGCAGGCACCTCTTCAGGAAGGACTGGATGTGATCAATATACTGGCACATCATGAAAAAGTCGCAGAATATATTTGTTTTAAACTATGCAGGAGATTTATCTCAGACAATCCTCCGGCAGATGTGATTGCAGCTGCAGCAAACACTTTTTTAAGTAATGCAGATAGCCCTCAGCAGTTAAAGCTTGTAATGGAAACTATACTTAAACACAGCGCTTTTAAATCTTCTTTTGGTGGAAAGTTTAAAAGAGGGTTTGAATTTACAGCAAGTGCTTTAAGGACTTTAGGTGCTGATTTTTCAGTTCTTATAGATTAATCATGGCTCAATTCTTTTATAAATAGATACAGGCTAATTGGTCAGCATCTGTTTCACTGGAAACCTCCAAACGGATGGCCTGATGTAGCAGGTCCCTGGCAGAACTCTAATTCATATGTGATGAGGTGGAGACTTGCAAACTGGTTTATTGATAAGAAGATAGGAGACACATTTGCTATAGATGTGCTGAATCAGGCTCCACAGACTGAGCAGAGTGCAACAGAGATAGTTGATTACTGGCTGGCTGAAATTATAGGCTATACCGGTATAGATGAGGCCGGTAGAACTGAGTTAATTAGTTTCATGGCAGATGGTGGTGACCCGGATGTACTGCTCGATTTCCCGGGAAATAACTCAATCAGAGACAGGGTTCGTTCTTTAATTGCCCTTATTCAGATGTCACCAGAGTTTCAAATGAAATGATAATAAAAGTTGTGGGAGGATATTAGAAATGGCTGATTTTACAAGAAGACAATTTTTGGTTGGATGTTCAGCGGCAATTGCTNNGATCGAGACTTACATCAGTGGTAATGGGTGATCCGCTTGCCGAGCCGGATCAGGAAATAATGCTTACAATTTTTATAAGAGGCGGTTGGGATGCTCTCAATATAATGCCGCCGTTTGACGGAGCAGACAGAGGATTTTATGAAGCAGCTAGAAGCACTATTCAGGTGCCTGCTGATTCTACATATCAATTGGGAACTAATAATTTTTTCTTTCACCCTTCTGCAGCAAGACTTCATGAACTTTACAATGCAGGCTATTTAGCTGCAGTGCAAGCAACCGGTATACTTGAAGTAATTAACAGGAGCCATTTTGATTCAATGAGCTTTATGGAGCTTGGAACACCTGGTTCAAAAGTGGGTACATCAGGCTGGCTTGCAAGACATCTAGAATCTGCGAATATATTTGCAGGACCAGGAGAGCAGGCTTCTCTTGCCACGGGTAATCTGTCCCCGACATCCCTTCTTGGGTATCTGGATACTCTTACAATTGCAAATCCAAATAACTTTACACTAAATATAGGGCCTTCTGCCTGGAGGACAGAGCAAAGACAGGCGCTCACATCTATTTATGGCGGAGAGAGTCAGATTGAGGTAACGGGTAGTAATGCTATAGCATCTCTGGACATTGTATCAAACAACCTGCTTGGAGACTATACGCCCGAGCCTGGAGTTGTATACCCCGGTGGAGGTTTTGGAAGGGACCTGAAGACAATTACGAGGCTTATTAAAGCTCAGGTTGGCTTAAGGTCGGCAACTCTTGATTTTGGCGGATGGGACACTCATAACAATCAGGGACCAGGAGGCGGAGGATATTTTGCAAACCATCTACAGACTTTTTCTGAAGGAATTTATGCCCTTTTCAATGACCTAAATACTTCTACAACAGATTACAGGCAGAGGTTTACAATTGCCATCATGAGTGAATTTGGCAGGACTTTTAATGAAAATGATTCACTTGGAACTGATCATGGCCGCGGAAATGCAATGATGGTAGTGGGCGGCTGTGTGAATGGCGGACAGCTCTATGGATCGTGGCCTGGGCTTGATGGTGATCAGCTTCATCAGGGCAGGGAAGTAGACGTAACCACTGACTACAGGCAGGTTTTAAGCGAGATACTTATAAGGCGATTTGCAAATCCGAATATTAGCACGGTATTTCCTGGATATAGTGGTTATTCTCCGCTTGGAGTAGTAATGGGAGACGACATTACACCAGTTTAAATAGATTTATCAATATATTATTTATTTGGGCAGTGTAATAATAAACTCTGTAAATTTACCTTGCTCTGTTTCAAAGGAAAGAGTACCACCATGTTCCTGGACTATAATGTCATAGGAAATAGAGAGACCAAGTCCTGTTCCTTCTCCTGATGGTTTGGTAGTAAAAAATGGCGTGAATAATTTATCTTGGACTTCTTCAGGAATGCCATCAGCATTATCTCTAATTCTTATTTCTACATCAGTATCGAGGTTTTTAGTGCTTACATTTACCTCAGGTGAGTAATCATCACCGCTGCTTTTATGCTTCTTGCTAGTCTCATAAAAGGCGTTTGTAAGAATATTTAAAAAAACTCTGCTTATGTCCTGCGGGACTAAATTTATTTTTTCTATCGAGGGGTCGAAGTCCTTTTTGATAGATACATTAAAAGTATCATCTTTTGCCCTCATTCCATGGTAAGCGAGGTTAATATCGTCATCCAATAGGGTATTTATATCTATTAGCTGTTTATCACCTTTTTTATCTCTTGAGTGCTGGAGCATTGTGTGTACTATTCTGTCTGCACGTTTACCATGCTCATTGATTTTTTTAGAATTACTCTGCAGGTTTTCAATGATATCGGTTATATCAAGATAAGTTTCTTCAGAAATTTTATCCTTTTCATTATCCAAAGCTTCATTTAATTCTTCAGTAAGTTCCAACGCTATTTCAGAAAAGTTATTAACAAAATTGAGAGGGTTTTTTATCTCATGAGCAATGCCAGCTGTGAGAGTTCCCAGGGATGCAAGCTTTTCCTGCGTTATAAGCTCCTTCTGAATGCTTTTTATTTTTTCTAAATTTTCTTCAAGCTGACCAATTAAATTTTGTCTTTCTTCAGCGAGTCTTGCATTGCTAATTGCATCTTCTATTTGTGAAACTACTATTTTGAATAGTTCCTGCTCACCGCTTTCAAAAGCATATTTATTTTTTGAACTTACACTTAGCGCACCTATAATCTCTTCTTTGTCTCTTAGGAGTATACAAAGAAAACTGTTTATATTGAGCCTTTCGCTGGTCTTGCCAATAACCTCTTCTTTTGTTGCATCAGGAGAGTAACGTGTTACCCCTGCTGTAATGGTTTTCCACATATAGCCGCTCGGGTATGGAATGATTTTTGCTTTTTCTAACAGCCAGTCCGGAAGACCGCTGTGCGCTTTAAGAATTAAACAATTGTCTTCAATTATATAGATGCTTATTAAATGTAAATAATGTAGATTTTCAGAAAGTGACTGAACTGTTCTTTCAAGCACTTCACCCAGGCTTATCGACTGATGAACATTTGTGGAAATAGAGTTAATTATAGATACAAACCTGTTTTTTCTCTCAACCTCACTAATGTTTTCTTTAAGCACCAGTTCAGTTTTCTTTCTTTTTGTTATATCGGTGCCATAAAGATGAACAAATCCATATTCCGGTATAGGTCTAATGTTGAACTGATAATATTTAGAATTAATTTCAAACTCTATTTGGTCTGATTTATTTTCTTTAATAAGTTTTTGAAAAATGCCTTTTGTGGTTTCAGGACATAACTCAAACCATGATAGGCCTTCTATCTCGTCTTTTTTAAAAAGCTTTTTAGAACCTTCATTTGCCACAAGAACATTTCCTTTTGAATCGAGCCTAAGTACGGGCTCGGGGTTTACCTGTGCAAATAGATAGGATTTGTCAGAATCGACAGTGCTCATGTGAATTAGAATATATTAAAAAATGTGAATAAAGAAAGTTTAAAAGATAAATTAAGATGTGAAGATATATATATCACTTCATATACTGTACGCATAAAGCAGTTATATCATCTGACTGATTTGTGCCGGACGAATATGAATACACCTCTTCTACAGTTTTGTTAACAAGATCAGTTATAGTGTCTTGTTTATGGTCATTTAAGAATTTTTCCAGCCGCTCGTCTGAGAAAAAGAAGTCATCAGAGTCGGTAGCTTCTGTAACTCCGTCAGTGTATAGAAAAATCTTATCTCCCGGGCTTAAATTATATGACTTACTGCTGTAAAGATTTTCTTCATCCATAAATGCAAGTGCTACACCGTTGGTATTTTCGATGCTCAGTACCTCTCCTGAACTTTTTATAACGTAGGGCAGATTATGACCACCATTACAGTAAATTACCTCTCCGGTAAATGTATTGAGAACCCCAGCAAAAACTGTTACAAACATGCTGGATTCATTATCCAGACTCAGTAGCTTATTAACCTCAGCAAGGCATACGTCAGGGGGTATTCCCCTCATAGCGGTTGCCTTTATGAGAGTTCTACTCATTGCCATAAATAGCGCTGCAGGTACGCCCTTTCCCGATACATCACCTATTAAAAAATAAAGATGATATGGATCAATTAGAAAAAAATCATAAAAATCACCGCCAACATTTTTTGCTGGATACATTTTGGCAAATATATCAAATTCATTTCTTTCGGGATACGGAGGGAAATTGCGCGGAACCATTGAGGACTGTATCTGATAAGCAATGTTAAGCTCGTCCTGAATTTTCGTTAATTTTTGGCGGTTATCCTCAGCTTCTTTAAGACCGGATACTTCCTGAATAGTTTTATCAATTGTGATTTCAAGATCTTCAAAATTGATGGGTTTGGTAATGAAATCAAATGCACCGAAGTTAAGAGCTTTTCTTATATTACCCATGTCCCCGTAGGCAGACACGATTACCGATCTCAGTGTGGGGTATTGTTCTGTGAGCTTGGATACTAGAGTAAGACCGTCCATCTCCGGCATATTAATGTCTGTAAGTACAATATCTATTTCCTTGTCTTACTGTAATCTATTTAGAGCCTCTAGGCCGTTGTTATTGTTAGCAAATGTGAAGTTGAATTCGTTGTTCTTAACCTTTTTTCTAAACTTCTGTTTAATAAGAAGCTCAAGATCAGGCTCGTCATCAACTACTAAAATATTTGCAGGAAGTCCATTCTCGGTCATTTGGTTTGTCTGGCACATAATTGTATTATCTAATAGTATCAAAGTGCTAATTTTTTTGCAAGACTATTCATAAATGCATTATATATAAGGAGACCGAAATGGATGTATATGAGTGTGTAAGTACGCTTAGTTCAGTTAGGAGTTTTATTGATAAACCTGTACCGGAAGATGATGTGATGAAGGTAATGGAATCTGGCAGGCTTGCCCCAAGTGCCCATAATGATCAACCGTGGGAGTTTATTCTCATTAAAGATAAAAAGGTATTAGAGCAGATGGAAGAGTATTGCATAAGTGGCAGGTTTATTTCTCGGGCAGGATTTGCAGTTGTAATACTCACAGATAAATCCTCTAAATGGTTTCAGATTGATACTACTAGGGCGGCACAGAATATGGCACTTACAGCCTGGAGCCTTGACCTTGGTACCTGCTGGATAGGAAGACTCGATACAGACGGAATAACATCACTTCTGGATATCCCTGACAGGTGGCAAGTGCTTACAGTCCTACCATTTGGCTACTTCAATAAGAGCTATGTAGGTATAACCAAATTCAGAAAATCTCCACAGGAGGTTTTTCATTTAGATGGGTATGGAAAGAAATTCTAAGTTGATTAAAACCTAGTTATAAACCCTAACCACATTATAAAGTGCGTCACGTTCTACAGGAGTGTAGCCTGCGTTTTTTATCATGTTTACCATGAAATCGCGGCTGTGGCCAAGTTCTGATGGGGCTCCCGCATCGTGGATGATCTTTTCTCTCATAATTGTACCATCTGCATCACTGCATCCGTAGTGAAGCGCTACCTGAGCGGCTTTTTCACCAAGAGTGATCCAGTAGGCTTTTATGTGAGGGAAATTATCAAGAAAAAGCCTTGCAAGTGCATGAACTTTCATGTCATATGAAGCCGGGAAAAATTTAACATCTTTTTTTAGACCAGTATTGTCAGGCTGAAACAGTACAGGAATAAATGCAAAGAATCCCGGGGATTCATCTTCTACATTTCTAAGACGTTCTAAATGATCAACCACATGAAATGGTTTTTCAATATGGCCATAAAGAATTGTCGCATTTGTAGGAATTCCAAGGCTGTGAGCAGTTTTGTGTATTTCTTCCCACCGTGTCGCAATGGTTTTTGGTGCGCAAATTTTCTTTCTTATATCAGGGTGAAGTATTTCTGCTCCTCCGCCTGTAAGCGCATCCACGCCCGTTTCTTTTAATATCTCTAAAACCTCTGTTAAGCTTTTTCCGCTAATCTCACAAAACCAGTCTATTTCAACTGCGGTGAATGCTTTTATATGAGTTTCGGGGTAACTGTCTTTTATTGATTTTACAATTTCCAAATAATGCGTAAATTCCCAGTCGGGGTGAAGGCCGCCTACTATATGTACTTCCCGGATCTCTTCATTTAGCATCGAAAGAATCTGTTCAATAGAGAGCTCATAGGCATTTGCCGATTTCTTCGTAACACCAAATGCGCAGAACCTGCATGAAATAGCACATATGTTTGATGGGTTTACATGACGGTTTACTACAAAATAAACATTGTCTCCCTCTCTTTTTCTTTTAACGTAATCTGCCATCATACCTACTGTGTTAAGATCATCGGTCTCAAGAATTTTAAGCCCTTCATCAAATGAGAGGCGCTGCTGCTTTTCTACCTTATTAAGTATAGGTAACAGTTCTTTATCGCTGCAAAGTTTTTCTATTGTTTCCAGTAATCCTTCCATCTTTTACTCACCTTTTGTTTAATATTTGATGACATTTCTATTACATTGGGATACGAATTTTTATATGTTGCATCTATTCCCATTCTACCGTCATATATCACTGCCGAACCCCTAAGCTCAGTGTGCTCGAATATTACATCAAGATACGGATCAAATCTAGTAAACATTCCCCAGATTAGTTCAGTCTGGTTATTGAGGTCAATGTCCTTACTTTGAAGCACCATAATCCTAACGTCTTTATAACCCGGGGTCTTGAACATTTTTTCTAAAACTTTCTTTGGCTCTTTCTGATCTGTAATTTTTAATACCAGAATACCACCTGGTAGAAGTTTATAATCCAGAATTTCTTTATGCTTTTCTTTTGGATTAGGAACAGACTTTGGAACGGGGGATTTTTTCCTTCCCTTTGTGTGAGGTTTTCTTACAGCATTTATACCCATCTTGCTTCCTACATTGAGCTTTCCACTAGTAAAATCAAGAGTATCAAGTGGTGCCCAGGGTACGAGCAAAAAGTCTTCTTTTGCATAAAAATTTTCTCCAATCTCTGTAAGTACTGCGCTAAAGTCAGTCGGGTCTACATCGCTTGAGACCATTATCATGCATTTGGTTAAAAGGAGCTGTCCCGTGCCCCAGAGTGCTAGCATGGCTTTAATTCCGTTTTTTGGGTATCTCTCATCCACTGATACGACGAGCAGATTATGAAACCCGGCTTCGGGGTAAGCCCACATGCGTTTAACTTCGGGCTGAATAATTTTAATAAGTGGTGAAAACATCTCTCCTGCTGCAATTCCTAGAAAAATATCTTCTTTTGGGGGCTTGCCTACAATAGTTGCAGGAAAAACAGGCAGCAGCCTTCTTGTGATTTCACTTACATTGAATACAGGAAAATCAGCCTGCATTGAATAGTAACCAAAATGGTCACCGAACGGGCCTTCTTCTCTAAGCACTCCCTGTGGTACGGTGCCTTCAATAATAAATTCAGCGTTTGCAGGAATCTTTAGATTAACGCTCTTTCCCTGCACCATAGGGATTGGTTTTCCCCTAAGGTAGCTTGCAAAGGCAAGCTCGTCCATGCCGTCAGGAAGTGGGGCAATCGCCGTAAAGATCATCTTCGGATCACCGCCGAGCACTACTGCGACATCTAAGTCCTGCCCTAGCTTTGCTGCTTGATGATAGTGCGCTGCACCTCCTTTATGAGGATGCCAGTGCATGCCTGTGGTTTTATCATCATATACCTGCATGCGGTAAATGCCCAGATTTCTTCTTTTAGTAACCGGGTCGTTTGTGAGTACTAGGCCAAGCGTAATAAACCTTCCGCCGTCTTCAGGCCAGCACTGCATAATGGGAAGCCTCGATAAATCGGGCTGTTCTTCAACCTGCTGCGAAAAACCGTTTCTTACATTCTTTGTTCTCATAGAGAGTAGATCGTAAGCTTTGGGCAGAATGGTTGAAAATGATTTAAGCGAAGGCGGGTTTACTTTTTCAAACAGATAAACAAGCTCTTCTCCAACCTCTCTTGGTTCCCTTCCAAGCGCCAGGTTTACCCTCTCCATGGTTCCAAAGAGGTTAATAGCCATAGGAAACGCGGCACCCTTTACGTTTTCAAATATTAGTGCTGGGCCGCCTTCTTCGATCACCCTTGAGGCAATCTCTGTTATTTCTAAAATCGGGTCTACTTCGGCCGTAATCCTCTTAAGATCACCGATGGCCTCAAGATGATCAATAAACCGCTGTAAGTCATGAAAATTGTGTTTACCCATATTGATATTATTACGAAATCTGAATTAAATTTTTAAGCAAAGAGGTATAACAGAAAAATTCTGATTTTTATAGTTTATCGACTAATACAGATGAAATTTACTCAAGCTCTTCGTACTTCCAGCCGCCCTCTGTCTCTACACCCACAACATTTAATACTTTATCCACATATCCTTCTATAAGCTCACTAATGTTCTCTGCATCTATATAATGAGGCGGGCTAATTGGCATAATTACAGCCCCTTCTCTTGATAACTTTAGCGCATTTTCAAGAGCTATTGAGCTTAGAGGTGTTTCCCTAAGAGCAATTACAAGCCTTCTTCTTTCCTTAAGAGCAACCTGAGCGACTCTTGTAATAAGTGTATCGGCAATGCCGTTTGCGATCTTTGCAAGTGTTGAGACAGAACATGGGATGATTACAAGTGAATCGAAATGATTACTTCCCGAAGAAAAAGGTGCTGCCAGGTCTGAGTCACTAAATGTCTTTGTGGCCCAGTTGGACACTTCTTCTACTTTTAGGCCAAGCTCTTCGTGAAGTACACGTTTTCCCCACTTGCTGAATATTACATATTTTTCATCCGGGCATCTTCTTAGAAAATCTACTCCGTATGCGGCACCCGAAGCTCCTGTAAATCCTATTATCGTTCTCATATCAGGGTAAGTATATCCCACTTAGTACGAAAATAAACACGGCAAAGCCAACTACTATGTTTATATTAAAAAATGCAAGGTCTACATTTTCTGATTTTTTGTGCTCCAGATACAGGAAAATCCCTGTTATTAAAAGAAATAATAGTGATATGTATGATTTAAATATTAGCAGGTAAAGAACTATAAGAATTAGATATGCAAGAATATGCAGAACTGCAGAGATGAACAGACCTTTATCTTTTCCATATACAGAAATGATGGAATAAATGCCTTCTTCTTTATCAAATTTTTCATCGAGTGTTGCATATATTATATCAAATCCGGTTACCCAGAAAAAAGTGAACAGGAATAACAGCATTGGAGTAGTAAGATTACTAAGTGAGCAGTTAACAGCTACCCAGCCTGCAAGTGGTGCAAGCGCAAGACCAAGCCCAACACCGAAATGACAAAACGGCGTAAACCTTTTCATGAGCGGATAAACTATAAAAACTATAAGAGGAATTGGGGAGAGATATAAAACCAGGTCACAAATGAAATAAGCAGAAAACAGATAAATTACCAGCCCTGATAGTGTTATAACAATAGCTTCGGTTAAATTAATCTTTCCCGATGGAAGCTCTCTGTCCATTGTTCTTGGATTAAGTAGATCAATTTTTGCATCGAGTATCCTGTTTATGGCAAGTGCTGCAGTTCTAGCTCCTACAGCAGCAATTATAATAAGACATAAGAGCTTTAGATCAGGAAGACCCCAAACCGCTAAAAAACTTCCGCATAAAATAAGAGGTAGCGAAAACAGTGAGTGTTCAACTTTTATAAAGTTTCCATAGTTTTTTAATTTACCCATAATACTTAGGTTTCGATTTTACCTATAAGAGATTATTTTTAAATAATTAATGTAAGTAGTGGATATCTTTACTTTTAGGGTTTGTATTTTAGAATACCCCCAAGTCACTTTATTCAAGGACCTCGTTATGGAGATGCAGGAACTAAAAGACCAGATTAATAAGAACATTGAAGATGGAAACCTCCATAATATAAAGAGTCTGCTCGCAGAATATCATCCATCTGAAATAGCCGAATTTCTGGACAATATCGATCCCGATATTCATTCAAATATCTTAAGCTCTTTGGATAATGAAACTGCGTCAGAAGTTTTACTGGAGCTTGATGATGAGCACAGACAGGACTTGCTCGAAGACCTGGATAATGAAAGAATTGCCGACATTGTTGAGGAAATGGACTCAGACGATGCGGCAGATGTTATTGGCGATCTTGCCGATGCCGATGTAGTACCGGTGTTGTCCAAACTCGACCCTGAGGAACTGGAAGAAGTAAAGACACTGCTTCAGTACCCGGAAGACACTGCCGGCGGTATTATGCAGACAGAGCTTGCCGAGGTTACCGAAGACTCTACAGTAAGGGATGCTATTAACTGGATAAGGCTTATAGCTGACGAGCTGGACGACTTGCAGGATATATATGTTATAGACGACGAAGAAAAACTATTGGGTATGGTTTCACCAAAAAAGCTTCTTCTATCAAATCCCAGTACTAAACTCAAAAACTTAATGGAAGAGCCTGAGGTCACTGTAACGCCTTTAATAGACCAGGAAGAGGTTGCCGAAATATTTGAAAAGTACGATATATTTGCCCTTCCTGTTATAGATGAAACGGGAAAACTTCTAGGTCGTATCACAGCGGACGACATCATAGATGTTATAACAGAAGAGGCTTCAGAGGATATGTATCAGCTTGCAGGTGTACAGGATCAGATGCATCCTATTTATACTCCAACACTTACTAGGATCAAACTTCGTACCCCATGGTTGCTTTTAACTCTTGTGGGTGAACTACTAATTGCGCTAATTATAGTTTATGCATTTCAGCCCACACTGGAAAAGATTGCGATACTTGCAGCATTTATGCCGGCAATCATGGCTACGGGTGGAAACGTTGGTATACAGACTACTACCATTGTAATCAGAAGCCTTGGTATGGGAACTATTACTTTTTCACAAATTTACAAGCTTGTTCTCTCCGAAGTGAAGGTGGGGATTTCAATTGGCGTAGTCTGCGGTCTTGTGGCGGCTATCGCCGGAATAATTATAGGCAAAGGTGAACCACAGGTTCTAAAACTGGCTCTTGCAGTGTTTATTGCCATGATGTCCGCTACTATGGCCACATCATTCATAGGGGCGGCAAGCCCGCTTTTACTGCAAAAATTCAAGTTTGATCCGGCTGCGGCATCGGGGCCGTTTCTTACCATGTTCAATGACATTTTCGGCTCGGTCGTTTATCTATTCATAGCAATGCTTATATTCTAAATATGACAGAACAAATAACTCATGCTTTTGTTCTAAAAAAAATAGTTTACAAAGAAGCTGATTATATTATCAGTTTTTATTCCTCTGATTTTGGAAAAATAAGCTGTATTGCAAGGAGTGCCAAGAAAAGCTCAAAGAGATTTGGCGGAAGGTTGGAGCCGTTTTTAAATCTTAAGATAAAAATTAAGCCTGGTATCAGGCATATCAAGTATCTTGAAGACTGCAGCATCATTAAATCTTATGCTGATATCATGAATGATCTGGACAAGTATAAGTGGGGCAGTTTTATACTTGAGTATATAGAAAACCTGTCTGAAGCAGAGGAACAGAACAGAGATTTATATGAGCTACTTCAATCAAGCATCGAGTACATTTGTGAAAAAAATGATATTATTAATATGATACCCAGGTTTCAATATAAAGCGCTTAGGTGTGTTGGGTTAACCCCTGAACTGACCGCCTGTTTTAGCTGTGGCAGGGATGTAACAGACGAGGGTTATTTGAGCATAAGGCAGGGCGGGATTGCCTGTATAGAATGTGGGAAAAAATCAGGAGCAAAGGTCGAGGGATACAAATTTATAAAAAAATTTGATAAAAATGATAAACAAACAATAATGAAAAATATTGCACTACTTACGAGATTTACTAAGTTTCATACGGGTAAGGAATTTAAATCAGAACGATTTGTAATGGAGAACTAGGACTGATGATTGTAAAAGGTTTTAAGGCATCGGGTATTTATAGCGGTATTAAAAGGAGTAAGAAAAAGGATCTTGCGCTCATATATTCTGAGACACCGGCACAGGTATCAGGGGTATTTACTACAAATGTGGTTAAGGCAGCCCCCGTGATTATAGGACAGAAAAAAGTTAATTCAGGCAGGTGCCAGGCGGTGATTATTAACAGCGGAATTGCAAATGTATGCACCGGTAAGCAGGGTATGACAGACGCAAATGAGATTACAAAATCTTTAGCAAAAGAGTTAAAGATAAAAGATTCTCTAATAATTCCCTCATCCACGGGGCTTATTGGAGCGTTTCTTACTTCACATTTGAGCAAAATCAAAAAGTCGATGCCCGATATTGTTAATTCACTTTCGGAAACCGGTATAGAAGACGCAGCCCATGCCATAATGACAACCGATGCTTTTATTAAAATGTCATCTAAGAAGATTAAAATTGATGGTAAGCAGGGAACTATTACAGCAATTGGAAAAGGTGCAGGAATGATCTCACCCAGCATGGCAACGATGCTCTGCTTTGTCATAACGGATATAGCACTTGAGAAAACAACACAGGACAGAATGTTGAAAAGTGCAGTCAATGATTCGTTTAACAAGATTACAGTTGATGGAGATACATCTACAAACGACACTGTACTTTTAATGTCAAACGGCTATGCGGGCAATAAACCTATAAAATTTAACGGCAGAAACTATAAAAAGGTTGAAGATGCATTGAATGGAGTTTTAAGCGACATAGCATACAAGATAGTTGAAGATGGAGAAGGGGCGACAAAAGTAGCGCGGATAAATATTAAGGGAACGAAAACAATAAAAGATGCGGATAAATTAGCTCACACAATTGGTACTTCCACACTGGTTAAGACTGCGCTATACGGGCAGGATCCCAACTGGGGCAGGATATTAGGAGCAGCGGGACGTGCTGGAGTGAAATTTAATCCGGATAAAATCGATCTTTACTTTGGAAATCATCAGGTTTGTAAAAACGGTATGGCAGTGATGAATGAAAAAAAGGCGGCTAAGTACCTTAAACGCAAGGATATTGAAATAACTCTGAATTTAAATAGCGGTAAAAAGAGCTCGTTTATACTAACGAGTGATCTGACTGTGGATTATGTGAAGTTTAATTCGGATTATACTACTTGATTAAATCTATAATTGACTACCTAATATGTGTCAGGATGATATATTTTCCCCGGTGGCCATTCCATTTTGAAATAATTTTTTATTAGATTCTCAGCACCTTAATTTCGTGAAGAAAACCTAAGCACTATGTTGTTTTGCTCAACCTTGTATATAGCCCATGAGTGACTTCTATAAAGATAATCTACATTATAGATTTGTTCTAAGTTTATTTGACCAATATATTGACCTTTTTTATTAGTTAAAATCATTTTGTTATTATCAATTATGATTTTGCGATTATGAAAATTAGAATATAAATATACAATATAAGTAATATAGATACATGCTGTTATTACTATTAATTCTATAGATGGTTTCCAAAAAATAATAATAGTTAAAATTGATAGTACTAAAGTAAAAATCCAAAAGGTCTCTAGATTTTTACTTTTTTTAATTATCCGCATATATCTATGTGTCTACTCCAACAATATCACTAATATCCTTAACACCCTCTTTAATCATAAAGTTTAAAAGTCCTGTGTTAATTTTTCCAGCAACTGAAGGGCCTTCTCCCCTGATTGCTGTTACAAGCTGAAGCAGTTTTGCGCCAGCCCTTATTTTTTGAAGTGCGGTATCGGAGTCTTTAATCCCACCTACCCCAATAATTTCCATTTTTCCCTTTGTCTGTTTATAAATATGTTTTATCTGTTCATTTACAAGTTTTCTGTAATCGGGGTCGTCTCCACTAAGGCCGCCCTGTGATTCTTTCCACCTTTGTCCATATTTACCTTTAATATCTGTATTAATAGTCGTATTAGATGCGATTATGCCAGAGATTTTATTTTCATTTACAACATTGATTACCTCATCTATGGCATGAAATGTGAGTTCGGGGGCAATTTTGATAAAAACAGGTTTTTTAACCTTCTTGCCTTTCATGGAGTCTTTTACAGCGGCGATTATTTCACCAAGAGGCTTCTTATCCTGAAGCTTTCTCAAGCCCGGGGTATTTGGAGAGCTTACATTTACTGCAAAATATGAAGCAAAATCATAAAGCTCCTCTGCTACGGCCCTGTGTGCCCACGCAATTTCCTTATCATCCAGATTCTTATTTTTGCCGATACTAATTCCTATTGGAATACCAGAGTTTTTATATCTGTTAAGGTTTGCTTTGATTTTATCCATTCCGGGGCTATTGAATCCAAGCCAGTTTATTCCTACTCCGGGTGCAATCATAAACTGTCTTGGTTTTGGATTTCCCGGTTGTGGATGAAAAACCACCGTGCCTACTTCAACCCCTGAAAATCCAAGGTGCCATAGTGCTTTTACTGCCCTTCCATATTTATCCCATCCGGCACCTACTGTTACAGGGTTATCAAACTCTATTCCACTGAGGTTTACTTTTAATCTATCATCAATAAGCCGCTTTGCTCCAAAATTAAAAAACTCAACAAGCCTTAGAACAGGTGAAAAGGTTTCACAATGATGAAGTGATTCACGGGCAAAATTGTGCCATGTCTCTGAATCCAGATGGTCTAATATTGGGCTTACAATTTGTTTGTACATGAATTTACAGAAAGGATATCTGTAAATGAAAAAAAATCAGATAAAAAGATTAAAGAATTATACGACCTTGCTTAAATACTGTTTATAATTCTGCTAATAGAAGTGTAATGAAGCCCTAAATACTGTCCTATATCTTTTAGAGTGTATCCGTGTTTGCCATGAGCTTCTTTTACTTTTTTATTTCTCTGTTTTGCAGATTTAGTTTCGATTCCTTTAAATATTACTTCAAGTGCAGGTCTTTTTATATGTCTTTGCCATTTAGGAACATCTTCTTTATTTCTACCTTTAATGAGCATAAGGGTCATCTGTTCAATGAATTGCTCATCACCGAGAAGTATCTGTCCTCTTACGCTATCAAGCGGATTATCTGCTTTTTTGGCACCTTTAATATAATCTCTATACTTATCCTGGGCATTTTTGGTTCTTTTAGCAAACTGGGAATGTATCCAGTCAACATGTAAAAATTCGGGGCTGTCTACTGTTCCCGCAGTTGCTCTGTAACTGCTCCATTTGAAGGTGTTTATGTTGTTTGTTATACCCTCTCTTTGAGACAATGTGACAACATGTCTGCATATATCGAGAAAATATTTATCTTTTTGTACCACAACAGCCTTAAATCTGCCCTGAAACACATTGCCGCTTTTTTTGTTTTTTCTGTTAAATTTCTGGGTATAAATACCGTTTAATTGTCGCATACCGACTGAAAGGTTGCCCCTGGGGGTCTCTATTGCAATATTATATTCGGTATTTCCTATACAGTATGCATGACATTTCCAGCGGTATCTGTTGACAACATATTCCAGTGTGTCAAGAAATGTTTGGCGGTCAGCATCATCTTTTACAATGTGTTTTCTGCCGCTTGATTTTGAACTAATAAAGTAAACTGCGTTTTTGAATTCTAATCTTACAGGTCTCGCCATAGTGAGTATATTTTATCAGATATTTTTTAATAAATAAAAACTGTCCCTCAAATATTTTGTAAAATTTTGAGGATACGGTTAATTTTTTACAGTACAGTATTTACTTTCATAATTTTACTGAATTTTATAAAAATTTATTGTTAATATATTAAATAAATTTTATATGTAATTATATATGCTATCTTTTAGTTTTATTAATTATATTGCCATTAATTTTCAAAGTAAACCCTATGACCAAATCATCATTAATCATAGATACATCTGAAAGCAATGCAGACCTATTTTATAAAACTCGCTTCTTTGTACCCGACCCATGCATATATATAGAACACAAACGCAGGAAAATATTAGTTCTAAGTGATCTGGAGATAGATAGGGGCAGGGAAGAAGCCACAGTAGATAAAATAATTTCGTTTTCTGAATATATAAAAAAAATTCCTGCAGCTAAGAGAAAAAAAGCGGGTTTTACTGATATAGTTGACATGATTTTTAAAGAGCGGAAGATAAAAAGTGCAGAAGTACCCGGATGTTTTCCACTCAAATATGCAGATCAATTGAGAAAATTAGGTTATAAGATAATACCTAAAAAATCAGAGCCTTTTTTTGAGGACAGATTAAAAAAACATCCCGAGGAAGTTGGTTTTTTAAAACAATCTCTTAAGAAAACTGCTGAAGCAATGAGGGTGGCTGTTAATATTATAAGCCTGTCAAAGGTTAAAAAAAACAGGCTTTATTTCAATGGTAAACTCCTGACTTCTGAATTTATTCAGGGAGAAATTAACTCGTTTCTATCAAAACATGGCTACACAGCTTCTCATACTATTGTGGCATCGGGAGTTCAGGGTTCTATGCCCCATCATTCGGGCTCAGGCCCTATAATATCAGGCACTCCGGTAGTGATAGATATATTTCCCAGGTCTCAAAAGACTGGCTATTTTGGTGATATGACACGCACAGTTATTAAGGGAGAACCATCTAAAGAAATAAAGAAAATGTATAAGGTTGTAAATGAGGGACAAAAAATCGGTATAAACATGATAAAGCACGGTGTGAAATCAAAAGATGTTCATAATGCTATTGTGGATTGTTTTGATAAAAATGGCTTCAAAACAGATATTATTGACGGTAAGCAGCAGGGGTTTATCCATTCCACAGGTCATGGACTTGGACTTGAAATACACGAACCTCCAAGGGTGAGCAAAGGTGATGACGTACTTGAGGCTGGAAATGTGGTAACTATAGAACCAGGGCTTTATTATGAAAAATTGGGTGGAATTAGGATTGAAGATGTTGTCCTTGTTACTAAAACTGGGTGTGAAATATTAAGTAAATTTCCCAAAAAATTTCAGGTTTAAGATTTGGATACGATAACTCACGGACTTATAGGAAGCCTTGGCTCAAAAACCGGCTACTACCAAAAATTTGGCAAAATTGCGACCTATTCTTTTCTATTTGGATCAATTTTCCCGGATATTGATATAATTGTGGCTATACTAGGACCTGATTTTACCATGAGACACCACAGGGGAATTACTCATTCCCTGCTAGCAGTACCGCTTTTTTCAGTACTTGTAACCTATATAACAAGCCTCATTTTTAAAAACCGCGACTATAAAATGATTTATCCCATGGTTTTACTTGGAATGTATTCACACATATTTTTTGATCTCATCACAGCATATGGAACGGTAGCGCTCGATCCCATAAGTATTAAAAGATATAATTGGAACCTGGTCTTTATTCTCGATCCGTTTATTACACTTCCAGTAATAGCGGGCCTTATTGTCTCTTATAAAAGAAGAGCTTTAGCATTTAAAACATCGGTTATCATTTTTTTGTTTCTGAGCTCTTATCTGATGACATGTTATTTTGTAAAAGAACACAACAAAAGCAGACTTATTGAATATACTAAAACACATAACATGCAGGTAGAAAAACTCGACATTTATCCAAGACCCCTTGCACCGTTTTTCTGGCTTGGGGTGGTAGAAACCAAAGACAGCTTTTACAGGGCACAAGTCTCTTCACTCTCAAAGGATTCTCTTATATTTGAATCATTTTCTAAGTCTGATGTAAATGGTTTTGTAGATGCCGCAAGGGATCACAGGGTAGCTAAACTGTATTTTTGGTTTGCTGATTTTCCTGTGGCCAAATATCTTAGGAGTGGTGATGAGCATATTGTTGAAATTGTTGATTTAAGGTTTAGGATGCTCAGAAGAAGGACCCCATTTACACTTAGATATGTATTTGATAGGACTATGAAGATAAAGGAGATTACACTTGGAGGCAGAAAAGTCAGGAATTTATGAGCAAAAAATTTGAAGATCTGGTGGAGCTTGCAAGATTCCTTAGAAGCCCAGAAGGATGTCCCTGGGACAAAGATCAGGATCTGCATAAACTTAAATCTTATATAATAGAAGAGGCTTACGAAGCTGTTCAGGCAATTGAATCAGAGGATATTGATGAGATAACCGAAGAGCTTGGAGACCTGTTTTTTCAGGTAATATTTGCTGCACAGATTGGCCGGGAGGAGAAGAAATTTGATATTGATGTTATAATTAATAGTCTTCATAACAAGCTTATAAGAAGACATCCTCATGTTTTTGGTGAAAAAAAGGCTAAAAATGCTGAGGAAGCGGTTAAAAGCTGGCAGACACAAAAATTAAACGAAAAAAAGAGAAAAAGAACACTGCTTGAAATTCCAAGAGATATGCCCGCTCTTCTAAGAGCACAGAGGGTTGGTGAAAAAGCTTCAAATGTAGGCTTTGACTGGCAGGACTCCCGCGATGTTTTACAAAAAATAGATGAAGAATTAAATGAACTAAAAGAAGAGATAAAAAAGGGAGATGCTGAGGGTATAGAGCAGGAATGGGGAGACCTTGTATTTACTCTGGTAAATCTTGGCAGACATTTGAAAATCGATGGGGAAAGTTCTGTTCATCAGGCAGTAAACAAGTTCATTTCCAGGTTTTCAAAGATTGAAGAGAAAGCCAAACAGCAGGGAAAACAGTTAACTGAACTTTCGCTTACAGAAATGGATAGTATTTGGAATGAAATAAAATCAGACTAACAGGACATTAAAATGAGCTCACTTACACAGCAAAGGATTGATGCAAATTATGAAAGATTATGGAATGTAGTTAAGGAGTTTGGCAAGGTATTGGAATCAGATTCTAGCTCCATTAACCTGCTCGGTATTAGGTCTGAGACAGAGCTTGGTACTCCCAAAAAGACGATTAAGAGGTCACTTGCTACTTTAATTTTATTAGAACAAAATGATAGTGCAATCAGTACTCTTGCTTCAGCGTATTTATTTATAGAAAATTTTGTAGATGACAGGATTTATGAATATTTTCTGCCTAAGCTTAAAACAATGGGTGAAATAAGAGTACAGTCAGGGGATATATCTACCGAAGAAGTCCAAAAACTTGGTGCTAAAGTATTGGAAGACTTAAAGGACAGTGAATTTCAGGATAACTATCAGGCTATAAAGACTGCAATGGATAAGGTGAGAAAGTCTGCCGAAAGGGAGCTTCAAATTCTTCTAAAACTTGCAGAAAGAGATGGTACAAGTAAGGAGCAAAGAAACGAACTTCTAGTTTAGGCTTCAACTTCTTTCAATTAACCTTCCGAGCAATTTCCACCCATCCGGCTCAAACTCGCCAGTACCCGCTGCACAGTCTTCAGTATAAACATTACTGTCATTTCTGATTTCTGTATCATATGAGCTTAATATCGCAAAAGGAACCGGATCACTGGTATGAGTTCTTATATCAATCGGAGTCGGATGATCAGACATTACTAAAATCCTGTAGTCTCCAAATTTTTTGATTCCCTCAAGCACATGGGCAACGACGCGTTGATCAAAATCCTCCACAGCTTGAATTTTTAGCTTCGGATCACCCACATGGCCAGTTTCATCTGTAGACTCAATGTGAATCATTGTAAGGTCTACTTCATTTAGTGAATTAAGCGCATATTCCACCTTGCCCTCATAGTTTGTATCCAGATACCCTGTGGCACCCGGTACATCAATCACATCCAGCTTGGCATAATGTCCAATGCCCTTTACAAGATCAACTGCAGAGATTACTGAGCCTGTAAGCCCATAAAGCTCTTTGAAACTTGGCATAGCGGGTGCGGTTCCCTGTCCCCATAACCAGATGCTTGTAACTGGATTTTGTCCCTCTCCAATTCTCTTATTGTTTACAGGATGATCTTTCAATATATCTTGTGATTTTTCTATTAATTCTAATAACTTATCAGCACCTTCACCTGCAGGAATGTGGGGCTTAATTTCCTTTCCTGAAATATCATGTGGCGGAGTTGTAATTACATCCTTATTTCCATCTGACCAAACAAGCAGGTGTCTGTAGCTTATTCCTGGATGGAATGTGAAGCCGTTACCGTCAAGCCCTGCTTTAATATCCTTTAGTATTTCATGTGCTTCTTCTGTTGTAATATGCCCAGCACTGTAATCTTCCATGATTTCTGAACCGCTATTACCTGTGAGAGTAACAAGATTACACCTGAGAGTTACATCAGTTGGCTTTAGCTCAACACCTATACTTGCAGCTTCAAGTGGTGATCTGCCGGTGTAGTATTTCTTCGGATCGTAGCCAAGTACAGTAAGGTTACCCACATCACTTCCGGGTGGATAGTTATCGGGAATAGTTTTTACCATCCCGAATGTTCCTGCATGTTTGGCAATGTAATCAAGATTTGGTGTATCAGCTACTTCAAGTGGTGTCTTTCCAGCAAGTTCTGAAAGCTTATGATCAGGCATTCCATCGCCCTGTAATATTACATATTTCATAGAGCAGATGTTAAATGGTTTTTGAGATGAATCAAGGGAGATTTATAAGTACAATTATTATTAATTTGAATCTTTAATATCTGCTGTAATATTAGATAACTAAAAACTCTATAGAATAATATTAAATTGATATCACAAATACCACTTGACCTGAAAGCAGTAGAAAAGATTGTAAATCAATCCCTAAAAGAAGATATAGGCAGGGGGGATATTACAACCAATTCAATTGTAAATGACAGGCTTAAATGTGTAGCTGTAATAAAGTCAAAAGACAGAGGCGTAGTTGCTGGAAATCCTGTGGCTGAGCTTGTATTTAAAAAACTCGATCCAAAAATCAAATACAAATCCAAAAAGAAAGATGGCGATGCGATAAAGCCCGGAGATATTATTGCTGAAATCAGGGGTTCTGTGAGGGCAGTTATAACAGGAGAAAGATTGGCACTTAACATGCTTCAAAGACTCTCAGGTATAGCCACGCTCTCAAATGAGTTTGTTGAAAAAACAAAGGGAACGGGTGTAAAAGTTCTGGATACGAGAAAAACTACACCGGGGCTTAGAATACTTCAAAAATATGCCGTTACAGTGGGCGGCTGCTATAACCACAGGTTTGGGCTTTACGATGCTGTGCTTATTAAGAACAACCATCTAACTATTGCAGGGGGAATTAAAAAAGCAGTTGAAAGCGTAAAGGAAAAACACAAGAATAAGGTAATTGAAGTGGAAACGAGAAATTTTAAAGAGGTTCGTGAAGCACTCAATAGCGGGGCTGATATAATTATGCTAGATAATATGAATCCTGATAAAATCATAAAAGCCCTCAAGATAATTGATAAGAAGGCAAAAACAGAGGCCTCTGGCGGGATAAACATAAATAATATAAGAGGATATGCAAAGACCGGGGTTGATTATATCTCAGTTGGTGCACTCACTCATTCTGCAAAATCACTCGATATTGGGTTGTATGTTATCTAGTAGTTGTTATATTAAAATTAATGGGTGTAAAAATGGAAGATAAAGCACAGATAATTGCAGAAATTAACAGACTGAGAAAAGAAAAAAACGCCGTCATTCTAGCTCATAACTACCAAATACCCGATGTGCAGGATATAGCGGACTTTGTAGGGGATTCACTGGGTCTTTCTCAGCAAGCTGGCAGAGCCGATGCGGATATCATCGTGTTTTGTGGGGTACATTTTATGGCTGAAACCGCTTCCATAATCTCTCCCGATAAAAAAGTTTTAATTCCAGATCTTAAGGCCGGTTGCTCTCTTTCTGATACCATCACTGCCGACGAGCTGCGGGACTGGAAAAAACAGTATCCCGGAGCAGTAGTAGTATCTTATGTTAATACTACAGCAGAAGTAAAGTCTGAGAGTGATTACTGCTGTACTTCATCAAACGCAGTACAGGTAGTAAATTCGATCCCTGGAGATAAGGAAATACTTTTTCTTCCAGATATGTTTTTAGGCGCTTTTGTGGCTAGAGAAACGGGAAGAGAAATAAATATCTGGCCCGGCGAGTGTCACGTGCATGCTGACATTAAGGGTGAAGATATCAAACGAAGTACTGATGAGCATCCTGATTCCGAGCTTGTTATCCACCCGGAGTGTGGGTGTTCCACTTCTACACTTTATCAATGCTCAAATGACACATTCAACGGCAAACCCGTAAAAGTACTCTCAACAGGTGGAATGTTGAAACATGCAGAAATGTCAAAATCCAAAGATTTTATTATCGCTACAGAAACCGGCATTCTTCATACACTTAAAAAACATAATCCAGGAAAACAGTTTTTTGCTGCAAATGAAAATGCAGTGTGTAAATACATGAAGATGATAAATTTGCATAATGTGCTCGAATCACTTCAGAATGAACAATTTGAGGTTAAAGTTCCACTGCCTATTGCTAGTAAGGCAAAGAAAGCAATTAACAGAATGCTCGATATTTCTGCATCATATCAGTAACCACTAGTAAGTCCACCGGCCCTTCTGGGATCGGAATAACCGTAATAATAATCGCCAATCTTCATTATACTCTGCGTGCTTCCCATAGCCCTGCCAACTTTTATTTCATGCCCTTTCTTTTCTAATAACTTAATGGTGTCATTGCTAAACCCGCTTTCCATAAACAATATGTCAGGAAGCCACTGGTGATGAAATCTTGGAGATGCCGTAGCCGTTGCTATATTCATTTTATGATCTACGACGTTTGATATGATCTGAAGTACTGTAGTAATTATTCTGCTACCACCCGGGCTACCTGTTGCAAGAAAAGGCTCGTTATCTTTTAGCACAATAGTGGGACTCATAGAACTCAGCATTCTTTTTTCCGGTTCTATTGCATTAAACTCTCCACCTACAAGTCCATATGCATTAGGTATACCGGGCTTGGCTGAAAAATCGTCCATTTCGTTATTAAGCAATATTCCCGTTCCCTTTGCCATTATCTTAGAGCCATAACTAAAATTAATAGTGTAAGTATTCGATACTACATTTCCCCACTTATCAATTACAGTGAAATGAGTGGTGTCATTTCCACCATTATGAAATGGGTTTCCGGGTTTGATTTGCTGACTTGGAGTAGATTTCTTTAAATCAATCTTGTTACTGAGAACTTTTGCGTATTTTTTTGAAGTTAACTCGCTGATTGGAACATTTACAAAGTCCGAATCACCAAGGTATTTTGATCTGTCTGCATAGGCTAGCTTCTTGGCTTCAGTCATTATATGAACAGACCTTGAGTTATTATGACCAATATTGGATATATCGAAGTGTTCGAGCATATTAAGTATCTGTATGAGGTGAATCCCGCCGGAGCTTGGAGGTGGCATGGAGTAGATTTCATAACCTCTATATGTTCCATGAATTGGCTTTCTAATTACCGGTTTATATGAGCTTAGGTCATCTGCTGTTATTAGACCGTTGTTTTCATTCATATCTGAAACAATTTTTTTAGCTATTTTTCCCTTATAAAATGCATCCGGGCCGTATTTCTTGATCCGTTTCAAACTCCATGCTAAATCCTTTTGAATTATTTTCTCTCCTATTTCGTAGGAACTTCCACCTTTTTTAAAAAAGGTTTTAAATGCAGATGGGGAATTGTTCATTCTGTCTTTAACGGCATTAAGAGAACTTTGAAGCTCGTAGTCAACAATTATTCCGTCTTTAGCATATTTGATAGCAGGGTTTATTGCTTTTTTAATAGGAATTGTCCCATATTTTTCCAGTGCTAATGACAACCCTGCTACAGTGCCGGGAACACCAGCCGATAGATATGAATGCCTCGATTTTTCTTTATCTACATTTCCATCTTTGTCTAAGAACATATCCCTTGTAGTAGCTTTAGGAGCCTTTTCCCTATAATCAATGGCTATAACTTCTTTTGAATCGGCAAGGTATATAAGCATAAACCCGCCTCCACCCAGGTTTCCTGCCCTTGGATAAGTGGCCGCCATTGTAAAGCCAACAGTAACAGCAGCATCGATTGCATTGCCTCCTTCTTTTAAGATCTTAAGCCCCGCTTCTGTAGCCTGCTTATTATCGGATGCGACCATGCCGTTTTTTGCGATTACAGGCTGGAAGATTTCATTTGAAGTGATTATTGGCTCTGATATAAGTTGATTATTAAACAACGTTATACTGAGTAGAAATAATAATATTTGAAGCTTTATATTCATAATTATTATCATATATACTTAAATGTATTTTTAAAATAATAATGTATTGAAATTAGGAGAATAAATAATGTCAGAGAAAATAAATAAAACAGAGCAAGAATGGCAAAAGGAACTAACCCCGGAGCAATACAGGGTTACAAGAGAAAAAGGCACAGAAAGGCCATTTACCGGAAAGTACTACGATTACAAGGAAAATGGTAAATACGTTTGTGTATGCTGTGGAAATGAACTTTTCTCATCGGATACCAAATTTGATTCCGGTACTGGCTGGCCCAGTTTTTTTAAACCTGAAAGTGAAGATAAAGTAAAAACGCAAACAGACACAAGCCATTGGATGACAAGAACTGAGGTCATGTGTGATAAATGCGGAGCTCACTTAGGCCATGTATTTGAAGACGGGCCGAACCCCACGGGACTTAGATACTGTATAAATTCCTGCTCACTTGATTTTAAAAAAGAGGATTAACCATTACGGTTCTGAAAAAAGAGTTAGCACGCCTGTGTAAGTAAACAAGTGGTTTTTTCCCATCATTGGCGCAATCTCCGAATTTCCGAAAAATCCAATTATCGGAATGTCCGGGAAATAATTTGATATATAGGCAGTATCAATGTTTTTATTGCCATAAAAGTGAGCACCCCTGCCGCAGCAATTGAAATATATTCCAAACCTTAACTTACTTAGGTCATTAATCTGAGATTTCAAATTTTCAAGCATATCCTTAAGATCATCTCGTGCCATCTCAGGATTTCTTAATGTTATAACTATTTCATCACCTATATTTATATTTTCTGCAATCCCTATTATGCCAGTCTTATCATCTACACCCATAAGATTTCTAACCATATAGTTTCTTTTGCTGTCCGTATCGCAATTAGACACTGAACAGAGTCCCACACTTACAATTCTTAAAAGGTCATTTGGATTTTCCAGAATATGTTCAGGGACGTAGTCCCTGAGTACTTCATACGCGGGTCTGCCGTCTATTTCCATAATCACATTGCGATTACAGTCTGTAATTTTTAGCGGTTTAGATGCGGGTTTACAACCCTGAGTCAGACCAATATTATAATTAAAGTTACCGCTCATTATCGTTTGTGAAAGGCTGGAACTGTTAACCATTTTATCGTTATACTGGAAAGTTACAGGCGAACTAGGGTTTTCAGAACATGTAGCGCCAATTATATGAACTGGTTCGGTTACCTGTTCAAGTGATCCAAAGAATAATTGATGATGGAAACTAAAAGGATCGGCAAGGACCATAGCCAGCTTGGTTTTAGTGTTAATATCTGCAAGTCTAGTCTTAATATCATTGCCAGATGCTTGACCCATATCTGTAGAAATTGAATCAAGAAAACACTTTGCTTTTAGATTATCTGAACACACGCATAGAACTACTATCCCTGGCTCATCCTCTATCTCACCAAAATGTGATAATACGCCGGTTGCACTACACCCTGTAATATTGTGTGTTTGAGTGATTTCGGAAACTTTTTCTAATATTTTCTGATAATTATTTCTATGGTGGAAGGTAATGAATATTAAAATAAAATCGGCTTTGTTGATTCCTGCCTGAGTTAAACAATCTCTGCAAGCACGCTCAGCAGCTTCTAAACTTTCTGGATTATTTGAACTTCCAACTCCGGCTTTAATCATTTCTTATACTAGATTACATATATTGTAAAACGTATAACTAGTATACATTGTTCTTAGCTCTTGATAGACGTATTAATATCTCGAATAATAATCTATTACGGTACCTTGAAATATACATTTTGTTCTTTATAATACCTGCTTTTGTATTTTAAACCTGGAAAGTGTAGAGATGGAATCAGCAAAGATATTTAGTGGGAACTCAAACATACCTCTTGGCAACGCTATATGCGAATATCTTGGAGTCCGTCCCGGTGAAATAGATATTCAGAGATTTAGTGACGGAGAAATATTTATAAATATCAAAGAGAGCATTAGGGGAGACCATGTATTTATTATTCAGTCCACATGTCCTCCGGTAAATGAGCACATAATGGAGCTGTTAATTATTACAGATGCCCTCAAACGTGCTTCTTCAAAGGAAATTACGGCAGTTATTCCATACTTCGGTTATGCAAGACAGGATAGAAAAGTACAACCCAGAGCACCAATAAGCGCTAAACTTGTTGCAGAAATACTTCTAAGAGCCGGAGTTGACAGGCTTGTTACCGTCGATTTACATGCAGGGCAGATTCAGGGCTTTTTTGATGTACCAGTTGATCATATATATGCTGCGCCAATATTTATTGATTATATAAAGAAGAGATTTGATGGTGAGGATATAGTAATAGTATCCCCTGATGCAGGAGGTATGGAAAGGGCAAGAGCATATGCTAAAAGACTACATGCTACTCTAGCAATGACTGATAAGAGAAGAACAGCACCAAATGTAGCAGAGATCATGTACCTTATAGGTGATGTAAAAGATAAAACTGCCATAATAGTTGATGATATGGTTGACACTGCCGGCACTGCCGTACAGGCTGCAAAATCTATAATAGCCGAGGGAGCAAAGAGTGTAAGTCTTTGCTGTACTCATGGTGTATTATCAGGGCAGGCTGTTCAGAGGATAAACGATTCACAGTTTGAAGAGGTAATAATAACAGATACTATCCCGCCAAGAGAAGAAACACTCAAATGTAAAAAAATTAAATTTTTGAGCATTGCTGATCTGCTTGGTGAAGCAATAAAAAGAATAACAACCGGAGAATCTATAAGTACATTATTTAATTAAATATTAGGAGTTTAAAAATGGCACAAAGCATATTAAATGTAAAGAGAAGAGTAAGGATGGGAAAAAGCGGCTCTAAGGCTATAAGAAAAGAGGGGAACATCCCCGCTGTTCTTTATGGAAAAGGTTCTGAGCCTGAATCGATAGTGGTTAATCCTGCTGAGCTTAAAGAAGCACTTTCAACCGATGCTGGTGAGAATACACTTCTTGAAATGCATATTAGTGACTGGGAAGGGGGAAATGAGACTACAAAGCTTTCTCTTCTTAGAGACGTACAAATGGACTACCTAAAAAATAAATCAATCCATCTCGATTTTCTTGAGCTGGACATGAACAAGACTTTTTCTGTTAAGGTTCCGGTAAGAATAAAGGGAATACCAATTGGGGTTCGTGAAGAAAAGGGACTGCTTGAAGAGATATTGAGAGAAATAGAGATCGAGTGTTTACCCGCAGATATTCCAAACTTTTTTGAAATAGATATAACAGATCTTCACCTTAATGAGTCTATTCATGTAAAGGATATCGATGTTACGGATAAAATAACCGTCCTGGAGGATCCAAGCTCAACAGTAGTAACAATTCTAACACCGAGGGTTGAGAAAGTTGTTGTCGAAGAAGGTGAAGAAGAGCTCGAAGAAGGTGCAGAAGAAGAAACAGCGGCAGAGACTGAAGAGAGCAAAGAGGAAGCTGCAGGGTCTGAATAAATTATCATTTAATAGTGAATGTTTCTAATAGCAGGCCTGGGTAATCCGGGCAGAGAGTATGAAAACACAAGACATAACGTGGGTTTTTTGGGTGTAGATGCAATTGCTCAAGATATAGGGGTGAGTATTACAAAAAAAGGGTTTCAAAGTTTATATGAATTAGGGCATTACGGAAGCCAAAAAGTATTACTTATTAAACCCCAAACCTATATGAACAATAGCGGTAATGCTGTAAGAGAAGCAAAAGAGTATTATAAAATAGACACAGAAAATTTGATAGTAATACATGATGAGATGGATATACCGCTTGGAAGAATAAAGCTTAAAAATGGTGGTGGAAGCGCCGGACACAATGGAATTAAATCTATAATAGCCAATATAGGCTCTCAGGATTTTCCAAGAGTAAGGATAGGGGTTGGAAAACCCTACGACAGGGATAAGGTAATTAACCATGTTTTATCAGATTTTAATAAAGAAGAAAGCAAAGAGTTATTTGAAGTTTTAGAAAGCGTAAGAGACAGCGTTTATGAAATTATTGATAGTGGTATTGAAAAAGCCATGAATCGATTTAATATAAGAGCCGAAAAAAATATTGAAAATGAAATTGAAAAAGAGGAAGTTTAAAAATTTTATTGTTTTTTAAGTTTTCGTGATATTAAGGAGGAAGTAAGATATGAGTGAGTTAATCGCTTCGCTTGGAGTTTTAGTTTCTTTAGGAGTTTTGGGATATGCATATGTAGTGTATGGCGGCCTTAAAGCACTTCCTGAAGGAAACGATAAGATGAAAGAAATTGCAACTGCTATTCACGAGGGTGCAATGGTATTTCTTAAGAGTGAATATAAAATTATAGGTATTTTTGCCGTTATTATATTTTTCCTAGTATGGTTTGGGCTTGGCTTTGCTACAGCACTTGCATATGCATGCGGTGCGGGTCTTTCCTGTCTTGCAGGATTTTTTGGAATGATGTCCGCAACTAAGGCAAATGTAAGAACCGCACAGGCTGCTGCAAGCGATGGACAGGGTGCAGCACTTTCTGCTGCATTTAAGGGTGGAAACATCATGGGTCTTTCTGTAGCAGGACTTGGGCTACTTGGTCTTTCAGTCGGATATGCGCTTCAAATAGGTATTCCTGAAAATCCAACCGGTACAACACTCACTGGATTTGTTACCAACTTTGCCGGAATAATCGGCGGTTTTGCCATGGGCGCAAGCTCCGTTGCTCTATTTGCAAGAATAGGCGGCGGTATTTTTACAAAAGCTGCAGACGTTGGTGCTGATCTCGTGGGTAAGGTTGAAGCAGGGATTCCAGAAGATGATCCAAGAAACCCGGCAACTATTGCTGATAACGTAGGCGATAACGTTGGAGACGTAGCTGGTATGGGTGCTGACCTTTTTGAGTCATATGTAAGCTCAGTTATTGCAACAATAGTTATAGCAGCTGGTATGACGGATCATAATAGAATTGCTCTTATGGCAATTCCGATCGTTCTTATTACAATCGGCAGTGTAGCTTCAATACTTGGAGCAAGATATATTGAAAGAAAGAAAGATGATGAACCTCAATCGGTTCTTAGATATGGAACATTCTTTGCCGGTGGTATTTACCTTGGTGTAAGTTTGCTTGTTCTTGGACTGCTTGGCCTGGTTGACGGCATTGGGGTGTTTGCAGTTAAAGTCTGGGGTGCAGCGGTATTTGGCCTGCTCTCAGGTGTAGCAATTGGTCTTGTAACTGAATACTATACATCAGGAGCTCCTGTTAAAAAGATAGCCGAAGCATCGGAAACAAGTGTAGCCACAAATATAATTGAGGGTCTTGCAGTAGGTATGAAAAGTACAGCATGGCCAGTGCTTATAATAGTGCTTGCCATTAGCTGTTCATTTTGGTTTGCTGGTCTTTATGGAATCGGAATTGCAGCTGTTAGTATGTTAGCAACAATTGGTATCACAATGTCAGTTGATGCTTATGGACCTGTGGCTGATAACGCTGGTGGTATTACAGAAATGTCTGAGCTTGGTGATGAGGTAAGAACAATCACAGATAAGCTTGATTCACTTGGAAACACAACAGCTGCTATTGGTAAAGGATTTGCAATCGGCTCAGCCGCACTTGCTGCTCTTGCACTTTTTGCTGCTTACACAAAAGCTGTTGGATTAGAATCAATTAATCTTACAAACAGCAAGGTAGTAGCAGGAATGCTTATTGGCGGAACTATTCCTTACTTCCTGGGTGCTCTTACAATGGGTTCGGTAGGAAGAACTGCTCAGCAGATGGTTGAAGAAGTTAGAAGACAGTTTAGAGAAATCACAGGGCTTATGGAAGGTGAAGCTAAGGCTGATTATGCAAAATGTGTTGAAATAAGTACTAAATCGTCTATTAAAGAGATGGTCTGGCCCGGTGTTACAGCAGTTACAGCACCAATTATTATCGGGTGGCTGCTCGGTGCAGAAGCTCTTGGTGGATTTTTAGCAGGTGCGCTTGTTTCAGGTGTTATGCTTGCTCTTATG
>JABAHR010012661.1_pt1 | contig 46248 bp, 45 predicted proteins | sample 7062101 | NCBI WGS metagenome assembly JABAHR01 (sample SAMN14534553, study PRJNA622989) | marine sediment metagenome | biome: marine biome [ENVO:00000428]; feature: marine pelagic biome [ENVO:01000023]; material: deep marine sediment [ENVO:00002113] | place: India: Gulf of Kutch | collected...
GGGCAGATTTCGACGGTCACCATGCGCACCTATTCTTACGCCGGCGGCGTGATGGCCGATGGGACCGTTGTCCCGGCGGGCGGGTTCGATCCGATTCTCGCCCTGTTCGATGGCGATGAGAACCTGATCGATCAGAACGATGACGGAAGCGGCGTGCCGACAGACCCCTCAACGGGCGCGGCTTATGACACGCTGCTCGAAGTCGAACTCAATCCCGGTGACTATACCGTGGCGATTTCACAGTACAGCAACTTCGCCAATGGCCCCACGCTGAGCGACGGCTTCAGCGGTTCCGGCACTACGAATTTCCAGGATGTTACGGGCGATTTCCGCACGAGTTTCTGGGCTTTCGACGTGCTCAACGTGGAGTCGGCCGAAGTGATCGACGACGATGCCATGCCGATTCCGACACTGGCGCAATGGTCTGTCCTGCTGCTGGCGCTCATGCTGGCCCTGAGCGGGCTCCGGGCAACTCACCGGCGTAAGCGCATTTGACGTTCTTCTGGCCGCGCCATGTTTGTGGCGCGGCCAGGCCCCGATTGCCATGTAATGGCGGACTGGCGCCGCCATCTTCCCGTCTATATCTCCCGCGAGGGCTATGACATCGCTTAGCCGACTTCCAGCGGATGCTTAATGATGATGTTCTCGCTGCGGTCCGGCCCGGTGGATACGATGTGGATGGGCACACCGGAAAGTTCCTGCATGGTTTCCAGGTAGGCCCGGGCGCTGCCGGGCAGGTCCTCGAACACCGTGGCTCCGCGCGTCGGCTGCTGCCAGCCCGGGAACGATTCGTAGACCGGCTCCAGCCGCTCCCAGTCGTCCGGGTTGGTGGGCGGTGTATCCAACTCGAGCCCGTCCAGGCGGTAGGCCGTGCAGATCTTCACCTCTTCCATGCCGTCGAGCACGTCGAGCTTGGTGACGCAGAAGCTGCTGAGGCCGTTCAGGCCGGCGGCGCGCCGCAGGGCCACCGCGTCCAGCCATCCGCAGCGTCGCGGCCGGCCGGTCGTGGCGCCGAATTCCACGCCGCGCTCGGCGATGCCCGCGCCGATGTCGTCGAACAGCTCGGTGGGGAACGGCCCGGCGCCCACGCGGGTGGTGTAGGCCTTGGTGATGCCCAGCACGTAGTCGATCGCGTTAGGCCCCACGCCCGAGCCCGTGCACACGCCGCCGACGGTGGTGTTGGACGAGGTGACGTAGGGATAGGTGCCGTGGTCGATGTCCAGCAGGGCGCCCTGGGCGCCTTCGAACAAAACGCGCTTGCCAGCCGACCGCAGGCGGTGCAGTTCGCCGCTGACGTCCCCGACCAGGTCGGCGAAGGTCGCGCCCAGTTGCAGCGTGTCGTCCAGCGTGCGACCGATGTCCAGGGCCTGCTTGCCGAAGTGCTCGACCAGCACGAAATTGTGGTAGTCCATGACCGCGGAAAGCTTGTCAGACAGCGCCTTCGGATTGAGCAGGTCGGAAACCCGGATGCCGCGACGCGACGCCTTGTCCTCGTAGGCCGGCCCGATGCCGCGGCCGGTGGTGCCGATGGCCTTGCTGCCCCGCGCTTCTTCGCGCGCGTGGTCGAGGGCCACGTGGTAGGGCATGATCACCGGGCAGGACGGGGAGATAGTCAGGCGCCCGCGCACGTCCACGCCGCGGCTCTCGAGGCTTTCTACCTCCGCCTTCAGCGCCTCCAGCGACAGCACCACGCCGTTGCCGATCAGGCACTGCACACCCGGCTGCATGATGCCGGCCGGAATCAGGTGCAGTACGGTCTTGTCGCCGTCGATGACCAGCGTGTGGCCGGCGTTGTGGCCGCCCTGGAAGCGGACGACGGCGTCCATGTCGCGGCTCAGCAGGTCGACGATCTTGCCCTTGCCCTCGTCACCCCACTGGGTACCCAGCACGACGATGCTCTTGTTCATAAGGAATGGTCTCTCGTGATGTTCAGCGCAGGAAATTCAGCAGCAACGCGCCCGCCAACATGCTGCTGATGCCTATGATGCGGATGCCGCGAGGCCCGAGCTTCGCGGCATCCTGCATCATCCTGAGCCAGGTGGTCGGCGAGATGCCGGGTATCAGTCCCTCCAGGATCAACAGCAGCGCCACGGCGGTGAGCAGATCCTGCACCATGACCGTCAGCGCCCTGCCTGTTGTTCCGCCAGGAGTGCCTTACCGGCCGGCATCGTCCTCGCCAAAATACTCGAAGAAGTCCGAGCCCGGGTCCAGCACCAGCACGTCCTGCTGCCCGCCGAAGGCGTTCGAGTAAGCCTGCAGGCTGCGGTAGAAGGCGTAGAACTCCTCGTCCACCCCGAAGGCATTCGCGTAGATCGCCGTGGCCCGGGCATCGCCCGCACCGCGCGTGCGCTGACCTTCGCGTTCCGCTTCGGCCAGGATGACCTGGGCCTGGCGGTCGGCGTCCGAGCGGATGCGCTCCGCCTCCTCGCGACCTTCGAAGCGGTACAGGTTAGCCTCTTTCTGTCGGTCGGCAGCCATGCGCCGGAATATCGACTCGCGCACGTCGTCCGGCAGCTCGATGCTCTTGATCCTGACATCCACCACCTCGGCGCCGAAATCATCGGCCGCCTGGTTGGCCGTCTGCTGGATGTCCCGCATGGTATTGACGCGCTGTTCGGAGATGACCTCGACCAGCGTGCGGCTGGCGATCTGGTTGCGGATGCGCTCGCGGACGATGCCGTCGAGGCGCTCGCGGGCGAGGATTTCGTTACCACCCTGGGTGGCCGTGTAAAAGCGCTCCGGATCAAGGATCCGCCATTTCACGAAGGAATCCACCTCCACGAATTTCTGCTCCGAGGTAATCATGGCCTCGGGCTGCGTATCGAGGGTGAGCAGCCGGTTTTCGAACTTGCGCACGTTGTTCACGAACGGCAGCTTGAAGTGCAGGCCGGGCTGATAGTCCGACTTGACGATCCGGCCCAGCTGGAAGCGGATGGCGTACTCGGTTTCCTTGACCGTGAACAGGCTGGTCAGCAGCAGGCCGACCAGCACCACGAGCAATCCGATCATCAGTTTGGCTTTCATCGCCGGCCCTCCCTGTTGGCGGTGCGTCCCGGCGGAGCGTTGCGGTCCACCGGCTGCGTCGCCGATGAATCCGGCGAAACGATAGGCGGCAGCCTGCCCGAAACGTCGCCGCCCGCACCGAGCTGATCGAGCGGCAGGTACAGTACGTTACCGCTGGCGTCCACGTCGAGCAGTACCTTCCGGGAGCGCGACAGCACGCTCTCCAATGTTTGCAGGTAGAGGCGCTTGCGCGTCACTTCCGGCGCCAGCTGGTACTCGGTCAGCATTGCCGTGAAACGATCCGCCTCACCCTCGGCCAGGGCGATGGTCGCGTCACGGTAGCCCTGGGCCTCCTGCACGATTCGCGCCGCGGCGCCGCGCGCCTCGGGGATCACGCTGTTGGCATGCACCCGCGCCTCCTCGATGAAGCGCTCGCGGTCCTCGCGGGCCCGGATCACGTCGGAGTAGGCTTCCTGCACCTGGGCCGGCACAGTCACGTCGGTCAGGTTGAACTGCGTGATGAGCAGGCCGGCCTGATAACTGTCAAGGGTCTCCTGCAACACGCGGCGTGTTTCCTGGCGTACCAGCTCACGCGTGGAACCCTCGAGGATGTCGTCCAGCCCGTTGGTGCCCACCGACTCGCGCAGTGCGCTCTCTGCAGCCTGCCTGAGGGTGATTTCAGGACTGCGTACCTCGAACAGGAAGTCCTGTGCCGAAGCGATTCGGTATTGGACCTGGTAGTTGAATTCAACCAGGTTCTCGTCCTCGGTCAGCATGTGTCCGCGGTCGTCCACCGATTTCACCTCGCTGACATTCACCTTGACCACGGCTTCGAACGGCCGCGGCAGCGTCAGGTTGATGCCCGGTTCGAGTTCGCGCGAGAACTTGCCGAAGCGCGTCACCACGCCGCGCTCCGCGGCATCGATGATGTGCACGGCGTCCCAGCCGATCCAGAACACGAGCAGCAGGATGATCAGTGAAATGATGCCGCCGCTGCCCGACGATTCCGAGCTGTCGCGGCCGGATCCGCCGCCACCGCCGAAGATGGATTTCACCTTGGATCCGACGTTCCTGAAAACGTCGTCCAGGTCAGGGGGTTGATTGCCGGAACTCCAGGGATCCTTGTCTCCCTTGCCGGGTTCTTTCCAGGGCATTTGGTTCTCCAGTGAATGGACCGAGGGCGCCGGTGCGCCGAAACACAAATTAGCTTGGGTTGGCCACGCGGCCTTTCAAGTCCGGCACCGGCCGGAAACGTCATTTTACCCCCCTTTGACAGAAATTCGTGGCGGATGTTTTCCTCGCAAGCAGGTCGGCAGGCTCAGGCAGCGTCCTCGCACTCCTCCGCCTGCGGCCCGAGCAACTGGTCGCGGGCCACGCTGCCCGTGCGCCCGCCCTGGCGTGCCAGTTGCTCTGCCACGTCCCGGGACAGGTCGATGTGCAACCTCCAGTTTCCGCCCTCGGTGGTGCTTTCTTCGCGGACCGCCCCCAGTTCGAACAACTGGGCCCGCAGGCGCCCGTCCCGCGGCGCAAGTTCGATCCAGCGCTGCACCCGGCCGCCGGACAGGCCGGAATTGACGGCCTCCATCAGCATCGCCATGCCCTGCCCTTCGAGCGCGGAAACCGAGACCCGCTCCACCCGGCCGGAGGCGCCGTGCCGGATTTCCGGCTCCTGGCCGGTGCGGTCGATCTTGTTGTATACGCGGATCGTCGGGATGCCGCCCGCCCCGATCGAATCCAGGACCTCTTCGACCTCTTCGCGGCGCTCGGCATGGAAGGGGTCCGAGGCGTCGATCACGTGCAGCAGCAGGTCGGCTTCGCGGGTTTCCTGCAGCGTCGCGCGGAAGGCCGCGATCAGCTCCGGCGGCAGTTCGCTGACGAAGCCCACCGTGTCGGCCAGCAGCACCTTGCCGCCGGGCAGGTCCTCCAGCTGGCGCACCGTCGGATCGAGCGTGGCGAACTGCATGTCTCGCGTATCCACGTCCGAGCGGGTCAGCCGGTTGAACAGGGTGGACTTGCCCGCGTTGGTATATCCCACCAGCGCCACGGTCTGCGCGATGGACCGCTGGCGCTTTCGCCGGCTCTGGGCCCGCTGGCGGCCGACCTTGTCCAGCCGGGCGCGGAGGGTCTTTATGCGCTTGCCGAGCAGGCGCCGGTCGGTTTCGAGCTGGGTCTCACCCGGCCCGCGCAGGCCGATACCGCCCTTCTGGCGTTCGAGGTGGGTCCAGCCGCGCACCAGCCGGGTGGACAGGTGCCGCAATTGCGCAAGTTCGACCTCGAGCTTGCCCTCGTAGGAACGGGCCCGCTGCGCAAAGATGTCGAGGATCAGGGTGGTGCGGTCGAGTACGCGGCACTCGCAGCGCTTTTCGATGTTGCGCTCCTGCACCGCGCTGAGCGGCCGGCTGAACAGTATCAGGCTGGAATCCGTATCCCGCACCTGTTGCGCGAGGTCGTCGATCTTGCCCTGGCCGACGAAAAAACGGGCGTCCGGTCGGTCGCGCGGCGCCGTCAGCACGGCCGCCACTTCCACGCCCGCAGAGCGGGCGAGTTCCTTGAATTCGTCGAGTGCGTCGGGCCCCGTGCCCGCAAACACCGGATGCAGGATCACGGCGCGGTCGCCGCGATCCGCCCGCTCAAACAAGATGCAACCCGTTCAGATGCAGTCTATTCGCTATCCTCATCGAAAACCCTGACGTTGCGCGCCGGGACCACGGTGGATATCGCGTGCTTGTAGATCATCTGGCTCACGGAGTTCTTCAACAGCACGACAAACTGGTCGAAAGACTCGACCTGCCCCTGTAACTTGATTCCGTTGACCAGGTAGATGGAAACCGGCACCCGCTCGCGGCGAAGTGCGTTCAGGAAAGGCTCTTGTAATGACTGACCCTTTGACATGGCCATGCTCCTTTTTTTTGGTATTGATTCCGCTCGTGGCGGTACGGACTGAGTGGGTGCTTATCCGTGAAATTTCAAGTATTTCCTTACCTCGCGGAAAATACCTTCCTTGCCCTCGTCCGTATCCGGATCATACCACAGCGCGCCCTCTTCCTTGCGCAGCCAGGTCAGTTGGCGCTTGGCCAGTTGGCGGGTGGCGGTGACGGCTTTTTGCTGCCATTCGTCGTCCCCCAGGCGCCCGTCCAGCCAGCCCCAGGCCTGACGGTAGCCGACCGCCCGCATGGAGGGCAGACCGGCGTGCAGCGACGGGTTGGCGTGCAGCGCGCGTACCTCGTTAACAAAACCCTCCTCGAGCATGATCTCGAAGCGCTGGCGGATGCGGCGACGCAACTCCACGCGTGACCCGGGGCAGACCACGATCCGGAGCACCTCGTAGGGCAGCGGCTCGCTGCGACGGTCCGCCTGCAGGTCGGTCATCTTGCGCCCGGTCAGGCGGATGACCTCCAGCGCCCTCTGGATGCGCTGGGGATCGTTCGGGTTGATGCGCTCGGCCGCCTCGGGATCGACCTCGGCCAGCTTCGCGTGCATGGCCGGCCAGCCGACCTCGTCCGCCTCCTTCACCAGCAGGTAACGGGTGTGCTCGTCGGCCGGCGGCAGCATGGACAGGCCGTCCAGCAGGGCACGGAAATACAGCATGGTGCCGCCGACCAGCAGCGGCACGCGCCCTTTTGATGCAATGTCGCGCATCTCGCGCAAGGCGTCATCGCGGAAGCGCGCGGCTGAATAGACCTCCCAGGGCTCGCAGATGTCCACCAGGCGGTGCGGCGCCCGCACCAGGGTCTCCGCGTCCGGCTTCGCGGTGCCCACGTCCATGCCCCGGTACACCAGGGCCGAATCCACGCTGATGATGTCTACCGGGAAGGTCTCGTGCAGTTCCACCGCCAGGCCCGTCTTGCCGGAGGCGGTCGGGCCCATCAGGAAAATGGCGGGGGGCAGTGATTCGGCTTTCATCGTCCGCGCAGGAACAGGCGGTCGAGGCTGCCCATGTCGAGTTGCACCCAGGTTGGCCGGCCGTGGTTGCACTGGGCGGCACGCTCGGTGCGCTCCATGTCCCGCAGCAGGGCATTCATCTCTGCCACCTCCAGGCGCCGGTGGGCGCGCACGGAGGCATGGCAGGCCATGCTGGACAGCACTTCGTCCACCGCCGACTCCAGCCGCCGGCTGGCGCCGTGCCGTTCCAGTTCGCCCAGCACGTCGCGCAGCAACTCGGGCAGGTCCGCCGCCTGCAGCAGGGTGGGCACCCCGCGGATGACGACCGACTCGGGGCCGGCCCGCTCGCACTCCAGGCCCAGCTCCGCCAACTGCGCCGCGCGCTGCTCGACCGCCTCGGCCTCGCGCTCGGAAACCGGCACCGGCAGGGGCACCAGCAGCCGCTGGCTGCGGATGCCCTGCCCCCCCACTCCTGCCTTGAGGCGCTCGTAGGTGATGCGCTCGTGCGCCGCGTGCATGTCCACCAGGACCAATCCCTGCCGGTTCTGGGCCAGGATGTAGATGCCGTGCAATTGCGCCAGCGCATAGCCCAGGGGCGGCACCTCCCCGTCCTCCCCGCCCGGCGCGGCGCTAACGGGTGGCGACGTGGAGGGCTGGGCGTACCCGGCCACCTGTTCGCGCAGCGCCATGGGAATCGCGACCGGGGCGCTGCCCATATCCATCCCGGTCCCGGCGCCGTCCACGGCGCTGCCCGGGCGCAACGCCCCGGCGCCCGCGCCACTCTCCGCCAGTGCCCGGTGCAGCACCGAATACAGGAAGTCATGCACCGCCCGCGCCTCCCGGAAGCGCACCTCGTGCTTTTGCGGGTGCACGTTGACGTCGACCGCCGTGGGCGGCAGCTCCAGGAACAGCACGAACGCCGGGTGGCGGCCGTGGAACAGCACGTCCCGGAATGCCTGCCGCACCGCGTGCGCCACCACGCGGTCACGCACCATGCGGCCATTGACGAAGAAGAACTGCCGGTCGGCCTGTGCGCGGTTGAAGCGCGGCTCCGCCACCCAGCCGGTCAGCGACAGGGGCCCGCGCTGCTCATCGAGTTCCATGGCGTGCGCCAGGAATTCCCGGCCGAACAGGCTCGCCAGGCGCGCGGCGGCCTCCTCGGCGGTCCGCGCCGGCGCCAGGCTGCGCACCACGCGCCCGTCGTGCCGCAACTCGAAACGCACATCGAAGCGTGCCAGCGCCAGCCGGCGCAGCAACTCGTCGATGTGTCCGAACTCGGTACGCTCGGTGCGCAGGAAACGGCGGCGGGCGGGCACGTTGTAGAACAGGTCGCGCACCTCCACCCGGGTGCCGATCTCGCCGGCGGCGGGTGCCGGCCCGTCGATCGAGCCGCCCTCGGCCCGCAGCTCCCAGGCATGTTCGTCATCCGCGCTGCGCGTGGCAAGCCGCAGCCGGCTGACGGCCGCGATGCTGGGCAGCGCCTCGCCCCGGAAGCCCAGCGTGGCCACCGCCTCCAGTTCCTGCAGCGTGCTGATCTTGCTGGTGGCGTGGCGCGTAAGCGCCAGCACCAGCTCCTCGCGGGCCATGCCGGCGCCGTCATCCATCACGCGGATCAGGCGTTTGCCGCCCTTCTCCAACGTGACCACGATGTCGCTCGCGCCCGCGTCCAGGCTGTTTTCCACCAGTTCCTTGACCACCGATGCGGGCCGCTCCACCACCTCGCCGGCGGCGATCTGGTTGATCAGGTTCTCAGGCAGCAGGCGAATGGGCATCGGCGCAGGCGCGGATGGCGTCGGGTCAGCGTCAATGATAAACGAAGGCCGGGGACCGCGCAGGGCGACGCGGGCCGGTGAATCGTGGGGTGCGCGGGGCTGCGGTTCAGCCGGTGGGAATCACCAGCTCGGTGCCGACCAGGATGCGGTCTCCGCTGCCGCTGATGTTGTTGGCGCGGCGCAGGCTGTTCAGGCTGACCTGGTAGCGCCGGGCAATGCCGTCCAGGGTGTCGCCACGGGCGACAATGTGACGCGCTGCGCCGCGGTTCGACGCCAGCCAGGTGCCGGGCGGCGGACGGCGGTGGAAATAGTTGCGGATGCCGTCGGCGATCGACTGGCTCATGCGCTGCTGGAACTCCCTCTGGGTCAGCCGCTTCTCTTCCTTGGGGTTGCTGATGAAGGCCGTCTCCACCAGCACCGAGGGCACGTCCGGCGACTTCAGCACCATGAAATTGGCCCGCCCGACGTGGTTCTTGTGGGTCTTGCCGTTGCGCGCCAGCGCGGCCAGGATACTTTCCGCCACCTCGTTGCTGGCGCCCATGGTGGCGCTCTGGGACAGGTCCAGCAGCACCGAGGCCAGCATGTCGTCCTTGTCGTTGAGCTTGACGCCGCCCACCAGGTCCGAACGGTTTTCGCTGTCCGCGATCAGGCGAGCGTATTCACTGCTGGCGCCGCGGCGCGAGAGCACGAACACCGAGCTGCCCTCCACCCGAGCGTCGCGGAATGCGTCGGCGTGGATCGAGACGAACAGGTCGGCCCTGGCTCGTCGCGCCTTCTCATAGCGGTCGCGCAGCGCGATGTAGTAATCGCCGTCGCGGACCAGGTAGCCGCGCATGCCCGGCTCGGCGTCGATCTTCGCCTTCAGCACGCGTGCAATCTGCAGCACCACGTCCTTCTCCCGGGTGCGCCGGGGCCCGGTGGCGCCGGGGTCCTCCCCACCGTGACCCGCATCGATGGCGATCAGCACGTCTCGGTTTGGCTGCTGCACGTCGGCCACGGTCTTCACCGCCTCTGGCGACGGGCTGCTGGCGTCGTACAGGTCGACCACCAGGCGGTGCCCATACTGCCCGGTCGGCTCGAGCAGGAAACTCTTGAGCTTGGCCTGGCGTTCGAGGTCCAGCACGATGCGCAGGGTGGCGGGCTTCGGCGTGCCCTGGCGCACGCCCTGGATGATGCCGGCGTGTTCGGGGTCGAGCTGCAGGCGGGTCGCGACGCGGCCCGCGTCGAGGTCGATGACCACCCGGTGCGGGCGGTCCAGGGTGAACAGGCGGTATTCGGAAGCCTCGCTCAGGTCGAGCACGGCGCGTGTTTTCTCGGGATCGGCCCAGACGCGGAAGCCACTTACCTCGGCCGACCAGACGGCCAGCGGATGGCAGAGGACCAGAGCCATGATGACGCGGCGTAATGCCATGCGACGCTTCAACCTCCCTGTTGCACGCATAATGATGAATTGCTTTTCCGGAAAAAGCAACAGTTTTACTTTTAAAACCGTTGGATATATGCGTTAGCTAGAACAGCTATTTGATAAGCTCGGCAAGTATCTGAAGCAAACCCCGCCCGGACTCGGAATGCGCGTCAAAGGCGAGGCTGCGCACCCGGCCGGCATGTTCCAGGTGGATACTGAGGTCGGCGGCGGGCAGCTGGTCACCGCCCCGTTCCGGCCACTCCACCAGCAGCAGGGTGCGGTCATCCAGCAGATCCGGGATGCCGAGAAATTCCAGCTCGCCCGGGTCCCCGATCCGGTACAGGTCCAGGTGCAGGACGCGCAGGGAGGGCAATTCGTAATGCTCGAGGAGACCGTAGGTCGGGCTCTTCACGCGGCCCGCGTGACCGAGCGCCTGGATCAACGCCCTGGCCAGCGTGGTTTTACCGGCCCCCAACTCCCCGTGCAGGTAGACCACGAGTGGCGTTCGGATGGACGGGGCCAGTCCTCGCGCGAGGCGCTGCAGGGCCGCCTCGTCGCAAACATGCCCGGCCAGTCGCTCAGCCATCGCGCAGCGCCTCGCTCAGGGGTTGAGCACGCGGGGCAAGCGACGGGTGATGTCGCCGGCCAGCAGGCCCCGCTCCCCACAGGCCTCGGCCGCCAGGTCCCCGGCAGCGGCATGGGCGGCCACCGCCGCCATGGCCGCCGGCATCGGCTCCAGGCCCTGCGCCAGCAACGCGGCCACGACGCCGGTCAGCACGTCGCCGGTGCCCGCGGTCGCCATGCCGGGGTTGCCGAGCGAACAGATGCCGTATCGGCCGGTGGGGTCGGCAACCACGGTGCCGCAGCCTTTCAGAACGATGGTGGCGTGCCGGCGGCGCGCCAGCTCCAGCGCCGCCGCGACCCGGTCGGCCTGCACCTCTGCCGTCTCGCAGGCCAGCAGCCGCGCCGCCTCGGCCGGGTGCGGCGTCAGGATCCAATGGTCCCGCTCGAGTTCCGAGCCGGCCAACAGGTTGAGGCCATCCGCATCGACCACCAGCGGCAGGGGCGAGTCGATGCAGGCCGCCCACAATGACCGCGACCACTCCTGCTGCCCCAGCCCGGGCCCCAGCGCGATGACGGTGGCGCGCTGCAACAGGGCTTGCAGAGCATCCCCGTCCGCAGCCGCGTGCACCATCAGCTCCGGACGCCCGAGATGGACCGCTGCCGCATGGGTCGGATGCGTCGCCACCGACACCAGGCCCGCGCCCGCGCGCAGGGCGGCCTCGCCGCACAGCCGCGGGGCGCCGCCCATGCCCTCGATGCCGCCGGCCACCAGCACATGACCGAAATGCCCCTTGTGGGCATTGCGCGCCCTGCGCTGCAGTGTTTGAACAATAATATATTCACGAATCAAAGTGCCGCTGTCAGCGATGGCCTGGTGCATCTCGAACGGCGTCTGCAGCGTCTCGAAACGCACCTCCCCGGCGTGGTCCGGGCCGTCGGCCGTGTACAAACCACGCTTCTGGCCGATGAAACTGACGCTCACGTCCGCCTCGACGGCGCACCCCATGCAGGTGCCGGTGTCGGCGTTCAGCCCCGAGGGGACGTCGACCGCCAGGCACGGCCAGGGCTGGCGGTTGACCCATTCCACCGCCTCCCGATAGCGCCCCCCCACCTCGCGGTCGAGGCCGGTACCGAGCATGGCATCGATCACCAGGTCGAAATCGGACCCGCTGTCCGGCGGCCACGGGTGCACCGCCCCGCCCTCGCCTTGCCAATCCTGCGCGGCCTGCGCCGCGTCACCGCTGAGTTCCGCCGGGGGCTTGAGCGCCACCAGGTGCACGTCGATGCCTGCCGCCGCCGCCAGCCGGGCGGCGACGTAACCGTCGCCACCGTTGTTGCCGCCCCCGCACAGCACCAGCCAGCGCCGGGCCGCCGGAAAGCGCTCGCGCGCCACCTTCACCACCGCCTCCCCGGCGCGCGTCATCAGCGTGTAGCCGGCAATGCCGTGGGTTTCGATGGCGAGGGCGTCCAGTTGGCGCACCTGCGCGGCGGTATACAATCTCACCGTGGGTCCCGTCATGCGATGATTATAGCCGTGAACGAAGGGCGCAAAATTGATCTGGATGAGCGGGCCCTCGCGCGCCTGGGGGACGACATCAAAGGCTGGGGCATGGCGCTGGGCTTCCAGCAAATCGGCATTGCGGACACCGAACTCGCCGCCCATGAGGCACATCTCGAGCGCTGGCTCAGTGAGGGCTTTCATGGCGAGATGGCCTACATGGCCCGCCACGGCACCCGCCGCAGCCGCCCGGCAGCGCTGGTGGCGGGCACCATCCGGGTGATCACCGCGCGCATGGACTACCTGCCGCCCGCCGCGCGGCCGCTGGAAGAGGTGCTCGCAGAACCCGAGACCGGGGTGGTGTCGCGCTACGCGCTCGGCCGCGACTACCACAAGGTATTGCGCCGGCGCCTGCAAACCCTGGCGCGGCGCATCGAGGAGCGCACCGGCCCGTTCGGCTACCGCGTGTTCGTCGACTCGGCGCCGGTGCTGGAGAAGGCGCTGGCCGAGAAGGCCGGCCTCGGCTGGATCGGCAAGCACACCAACCTGCTGAACCGCGAGGCCGGCAGCTGGTTTTTCCTCGGCGAGATTTATACGGACCTGCCGCTGCCGGTCGATGCGCCCGCGCCCGAGCACTGCGGAACCTGCACACGCTGCATCGACGCCTGCCCGACCGGCGCCATCGTCGCGCCCTTCCGGCTGGACGCGCGGCGCTGCATCTCCTATCTCACGATCGAGCTGCGGGGCAGCATCCCGGAACCACTGCGACCATTGCTGGGCAACCGGATCTACGGCTGCGACGACTGCCAGGCCGTGTGCCCCTGGAACCGCTATGCGAAACCGACCGCGGAACCCGACTTTGCGCCCCGCCACGACCTCGATTCGCCGGCGCTCGTCACCCTGTTCGCCTGGGACGAACCCGAATTCCTCAGCCGCACGGAGGGCAGCGCGATCCGGCGCATCGGCCACGACTGCTGGCTGCGCAACATCGCGGTGGCGCTCGGCAACGCCCCGACCAGCGCGGCCGTCATCGATGCGCTGCGGAGCCGCGCCGCGCACCGCTCCACACTGGTGCGCGAACACGTGCGCTGGGCGCTGGCGCAGCACGGGCTGGAGGCCTGAGGCCGGAGTTCGCCGGCCACGGGTCGCTATGGTATTCTGCGCGCCATCCCTTCGCACCGGGTCGTGAAACGGAAAAGCCCCCCATGACGCTCACCGACAGGCTGCAATCCATGCGCACCACCGGCGGGCCCGCCCGCACGGCCGGCCTGCCGGACGCCCTCATCGCCGAGTTCGCCGCGCGCGACCCGCAACTGGCCGCCGCGGTCGAGGCCGCGCACGAGCAGTTCCTGGCGCTGGGCGAGGAGCGGCCCGATTTCCTGCAACTGGACGAGGAAGAGCAGGTCCGGCAAGCGCAGCAAGGTTTCATCAATTTCTACAACGAGGACGCCGTCAACCCGTATGTCAGCCTGGCCGCCCGCGGACCCTGGCTGGTCACGCTCAAGGGCGCGGTCATCTACGACTGCGGCGGCTACGGCATGCTCGGCTTCGGCCACGCGCCGCCCGGGGTGCTCGAGGCCATGAGCCGCCCGCACGTGATGGCGAACATCATGACCCCCAGCCTGAGCCACATCGCCCTGATCGAAGCCTTGCGCGCCGAGATCGGTCACGCCCGCGACGGCCGCCCTTTCGAGCACTTCATCTGCCTCAACAGCGGCTCGGAAGCGGTCTCCATGGCGGCCCGCATTTCCGACGTCAATGCCAAGCTACAAACCGACCCCGGCGGCGAGCATGCCAACCAGCCGATCCGCATCCTGGGCCTGAAGGACGCGTTTCACGGCCGCACCGACCGGCCGGCCCGCTTCTCGGATTCCACCCGCCAGACCTATTGCCGCCACCTGGCCAGTTTTCGCGACCAGGACCAGCTCATCACCGTCGAGCCCAACAACCTCGAGCAACTGCAGCAGGTGTTCGATTACGCGGCCGGCAACCGGGTCTTCATCGAGGCATTCTTCATGGAGCCGGTGATGGGCGAAGGCAACCCGGGGCTGGCCATCTCGCCCGAGTTCTACGCGCTGGCGCGCGAACTGACCCGCGCCCACGGATCGGTGTTCCTGGTGGACTCCATCCAGGCCGGCCTGCGGGCACACGGCGTTTTGTCGGTATGCGATTACCCGGGATTCGAGTCCCTGGACGCGCCGGACATGGAAACCTATTCCAAAGCCCTCAACGCGGGCCAGTACCCACTGTCGGTGCTGGCCCTGACCGATCACGCCGCAGAACTGTATCGCAAGGGCATCTACGGCAACACCATGACCAGCAACCCGCGCGCGCTGGACGTGGCGGTGGCGGTGCTGAACGGACTGACCCCGGAACTCCGCCGCAACGTGGTGGAACGCGGCCGGGAGCTGGTCGCCAAGCTAAGTGCACTGGCGCAGGAGCTGGAAGGCCGCATCACCGGCGTGCAGGGCACCGGCCTGCTGGTCAGCGCCGCGCTCGACAGCCGCCGCTACAAGTGTTTCGGCGCCGGCTCCACCGAGGAGTTCATGCGCATGGCCGGCATCAACGTCATCCACGGGGGCGAGAATTCGCTGCGCTACACGCCGCACTTCTACATGACCAGCCAAGAGGTCGATCTGCTGATCGACGCCACGCGCGAGGCCCTGCTGAACGGACCGATCAAGGCCACCGCCAGCGAGGCGGCCTGATGGGCCACGGCGGCCTGCGAGGACTGCCGGGCGCCGCGTTCGCGGCGCTTTTGTTTTGCGGCGCCGCCGAGGGCCGCGAACTGCCCCAAGCGTTGGCCGATTATTTCCCCGGCCACACCGCCTGCGCGCTGCTGCTGGAACGCGATCGGCACCGCGAGCTGCGCATCGATTACGGCGGCGCGGCCTGCGATGAACCGCTGTCGCCCTGCTCCACCTTCAAGATTCCACACGCCCTGATCGGGCTGCAGACCGGCGCGCTCGACGGCGCGTCCCATACCCGGCGCTGGGACGGAACGGTCCATGCGCGCGGCGAACTCAACCAAGACCACGACCTGGCCTCGGCCATGCAGGATTCCGTGGTGTGGTATTTCCAGTCACTGGCGCGCGAGCTGGGCGAGGCCACCCTGCAAGCCTGGCTGGAGCGGCTCGACTACGGCAATCGCGACCTCTCCGGCGGCATCGATCGCTTCTGGCTGGACAGCAGCCTGCTGATCAGCACCCGCGCCCAGCTGGCACTGGTACAGGACCTGTGGCGCAGCGCCCTGCCCTTCGCAGCCGACCACCAGCAGCTGGTTCGCGAGCTGCTCGCCCAGGACAGCGCATTGCCGGGCGAACTGCACGGCAAAACCGGCAGTTGCCCCGGTGATCCCGATGCCGGGCGCCCCGCCCACGCCTGGTTCATCGGCTGGGTAGACTGGGACCGCCGGCGCGAGCGCAACCCGGCCACCAGCTGGTTCGCGGTCAGCATCACCGGCGACGAGGCCGACGGCCAGCGGGCGCGCAGCATGACGCTGCGGCTGCTGGCCGATTCACAACCCCCGGAGTAAGTCATGGCGCACCTGGACCCCCTGCCCCCCGAAACCCACCCCGAACTGGCCGCGGACTTCGCCATTTTCGAGAACATCCTTGGTTTTGTGCCCAACAGCCTGCTGACCATGCAGCGCCGGCCCGCCATGGTGAAAGCCTTCGGCGTCCTGACCCAGGCGGTGATGGACCCCGCCGGCGCCGTCGACCTCGGTTTCATGCGCCTGGTGGCGCACTTCGCCAGCCGGGCCGCCGGGTGCCAGTACTGCGAAGCGCATTCCCTGGTGGCGGCCGGCATCCACGGCGTCAGCCAGGAGAAGCTCGACGCGGTGTGGGAGTATGCAAGCAGCCCGCTGTACAGCGACGCGGAGCGGGCCGCGCTGGATTTCGCCCTGGCGGCGGGCGCGGTTCCGAATGCCGTGGACGCGGAGCTGATGGAACGCCTGAAGCGCCACTGGAGCGAAGCGCAGATCGTGCAGATCCTCGGTGCGGTGTGCCTGTACGGGTTCCTCAACCGCTGGAACGACTCCATGGCCACCGACCTGGAGGAGGCGCCCCGCGCCATGGGCGAGCGGGTGCTGGCCAGGGGCGGCTGGGACGGCGGCAAGCACCTGCGATAAAAACCCGGGGACGGGCCGGAGAGATACCCGCCCCCGGGCTCGGCGCGGCCGGCATCGCGGCACGCCGGGTGGCGGCTCAGAGCAGCGACATGACGCGTTGCAGCATCAGCGGGGCCATCAGCAAGACAGCCAGCAGGAAACCGCCGGCGAGCACGTTGCCGGCCACCGCAGCCGCCAGCGCCCAGGGAGAAATGGCCGGTTCGGCCCCGGCTGCGGAGGGTTTAGGCAGCGCCACCGCCTGCGCGGCGGGGGCCTCGCGGCCCGCGCGCAGGGTGGGTTCCCGTTCGAGATGGTGCGGGTGCAGCATGTCGCTTACTCCTGTCGTCACGGCCCCCATGAAAGCACGTGCGTTTCTCATTACCTGAGAACGGCCCGGCGCATTTCGGCGAGAAGCGCGTATGATGCCGGAGGGCAAGCCGAAGAGGAGCACACACCATGCGGTCGATCAGATACTGGCTGGCGGCCTTGGTGGCCGTCCCGGCCCTTGCAGGCGCGCAGGCGGGCCCGGAGGCCTGGGTCAGGGAGGCCTACGCGCCGCTGTGGCAGAACGCCTCCACCGTCACCGCGGACATCGCGCCCGTCTACTATCACGATCCGGTGGCCTACCATCCGGCGGACGGCCGCTTTCAGCACGCCCGCCCCGGGCCGTGGCTGGAAGGGCTGCTGGCCGGCTGGGCGACCTCGGGTTGGGCCGGGAGCACGCTCGACGGCTACCGCCAGCAACGCATCAACGACCGGACCTGGGCCCTGACCATGCGCTGGCGCGACCGCTACCCGGGTGGCGCGGCCGAGCACAGCTGCGGTTGGTACCTGGCCGCGCGCGTGGACGGCGGCTGGAAGTTCACCGCGTACGCGCCGGTGGAATGCTCAGAGGTATTTTGAAGCGGTCGCCGCGGCCGCGGCGCGCACCGCATCGCGCAGGGATTCCGGCTCCAGCACCTCGGCTTCCGGACCGTAGCGCATGATGTCCATGGCCAGTTCCCGCGGATCGGAAAACGGCACTTCCAGCACCCAGCACCCGTCGGCATCGTAGGCGCCTGCCTGGTCCGGGTGCCATTCCTCGTCGGCCACCCAGCGGGACATCTCCGGCGTAAACCGGATGCGTGCCCTGTGGCGGGCGGGGCCCGAGAAGATACCGTAGGAGCGGTCGTAGTGCTCGGCCAGTTCCTCCGCACCCACCTCCTGCGCCGCCGCGTCGAGCATCCGCTCCTCGAGCACGCGCTCCAGCGCGAAGCTGCGCAGCCCGGCGGCCGAATGGCACCAGGCGTCCAGGTACCAGGAGTTCCGGTACTGCGTCAGGCGCTGGGGCGAGACTTCGCGTTCGCTGACCTCGTCGCGCCGCCGGCCGTGATACCGGATATGAAGTCGCCGGCGCTGCACCAGCGCCCCCAGCACGTCCTGGAACAGGTGCCCGGGCACGGCGCGGCCGGCCACTGCCTGGATGTGGATGCGCGCGTCCGCACCCTCGGTCTCCACGCCCTTCTGCTGCAACAGCGCCGTGATCCGCCGCTGCAGGGAGGCCAGCTCACCCTCCAGCAACCCGGGTTGCACCGTGCCCAGCACCTGGCGCGCGGTCAGCAGCGCCTGCAGTTCCTGCGGGCTGATCCAGATGCCGGGCAGTTCGAAGGGGTGATCGTAGCTGCGGTCGTAGTAAAAGCCGCGCGTCTCCGGATCCTGCTCCAGCGGCGCGCCCAGGAAGTCGCGCAATTCGGCTACCAGGCGGTAGAGGGTGGCCTGCGAACACTCCAGCCGCTCCATCAGGGCGTGACGCGAGATCGGCGTGCGCCGCTGACTCAGAATGTTGTGCAGATGGTAGAGGCGCTCGACCTTGGACATCAGTGGCGCTCGGCTCGGAACACGACATACTCCAGCGCATCGTCGAGACGCCGCAGGCTGCGGTCGCGACCCACCAGCCACAAGGTGCGGTCGATCGAGGGGGAGACCGCGCTGCCCGCCAGCGCCACGCGCAAGGGTTGCGCGACCTTGCCCATACCCACCTCGAGCTCGTCGGCGACGATCCGCACCACGTTGTTGAGCGATTCGGGCGACCAGTCGACGAGGTCGCGCAAGCGCTCGCGTAGCGCCCGCAACACGGGCTCGCACACCGGGCGCAGGTGTTTGCGCGCGGCGCCGGCCTCGAAGCCTTCCAGCTCCTGGTAGAACACCCGGCTCTGTTCCGCCATTTCCCGCAGGGTCTTCACGCGGTCGGCCTGCACTCCCACGAGATCCGTCAGCGGCGGGCCGGCGCCGGCATCGATGCCCAGCGCTTCGAATTGCCAGGCCAGGTGCCCGGCCACTTCCGCGGCCGGCAGGCTGCGCTGGTAATGCTGGTTGAGCCAGTCGAGCTTGTCCGGGTCGAAAGCGGCGGCCTTGCGGTTGACGTCCCGCACGTCGAAGCGCTCCAGCAGTTCCGCCACGCTGAACACTTCCTGGTCGCCGTGCGACCAGCCGAGGCGCACCAGGTAATTGAGCAGCGCCTGCGGCAGGTAGCCGAGGTCGCGATACTGCATGACGCCCACCGCGCCATGGCGCTTCGAAAGGCGCGCGCCGTCCGCGCCGAGGATCATCGGCACGTGCGCGAACGCCGGCGGCTCGGCGCCCAGCGCGCGGTAGATGTTGATCTGGCGCGGCGTGTTGTTGATGTGGTCGTCGCCGCGGATGACATGGGTGATGCGCATGTCCAGATCGTCCACCACCACCGTGAAGTTGTAGGTGGGCGAGCCGTCCGGGCGGACGATCACCAGGTCATCCAGCTCGGCGTTCGAGATTCGGATGGTGCCACGCACCAGGTCTTCGAATACCACCGTGCCGTCGGCGGGGTTGCGGAAACGCACCACCGGCGAAGTCTCGCCCGCGCCCGCCGCGCCATCGCGGCAGTGCCCGTCGTAACGCGGCTTGAGACCGGCCTGCATCTGTTGCGCGCGTAAGGCCTCCAGCCGCTGCTTGCTGCAGTAGCAGCGATAGGCCTTGCCCTGCGCCAGCAACTCCTCCGCCACCGCCGCGTAGCGCTCGAAGCGCTGGCTCTGGTAGTGGGGCCCCTCGTCGTAATCCAGCCCCAGCCAGTCCATGCCGTCCAGGATGGCCTGCACCGACTCCGCGGTGGACCGCTCCAGGTCGGTGTCCTCGATGCGCAGGATGAACTGCCCGCCGGCGGCCCGGGCCTGCAGCCAGCAGAACAGGGCGGTGCGGGCGCCCCCGACGTGCAGCACGCCGGTGGGGCTGGGCGCGAAACGGGTGCGGACCGTCATCGCGCCGGCCAGCCCGCGCGCCATGCCGGAGCGCGCGGCCACGCAAGGGGGGTGGAATGGGTGGTCACTGGAACGCTTCGCTGCCGCATCGACCCGCCTATGGTACCGCAAGCGACGGTTCCGAAGTGGTTCGTTCCCAATGGGTGCGGCCGGGGCTGAAGCTGCCGCCGGCTGGGCAAAAAAAATGGCCGCCCGCGAAGGGGCGGCCATTCATTTCTGCAAGGCGACGAATCGACGGCGGGCCGTACTCAACAGCTGCCGCGAGCCAGCCACAGCACGTAGCCGCCCCCAGCCGCGGCACTGAGGTCCACGCGGATCTCCCAGGCCACTGCCTGGGTCACCCAGGTGCCCTCGCCGTCGAAGATAAAGCCATCGCCGTCCACGTCGGACGGAATGAACACGTCTTCGTAAGCCGTGGGGAACGCGTTATCCACCAACAGCGTATCGCTGTTGCTGCACACCAGCACGTTGCCCCAGGTGGGCTGGTTGATGGTAATACTCATCCAGGCGCTGCCGCCGAAGCCCGCGTTTGGCCGGACGCAGGTGAACTCCGGGTTGGTGAAGTTGCACACCGCGCCCGTGGGCGTGAGCGACACGTTGGCGGCCTGCAGGCCCGGCACGTAGGAGACGATCTGCCCGGCAATGATGGTGCCGTCCACGACCGACTCGCCGCCACTGCCGATGGTCAGCACCAGGTGATCGGTCATGCTCTCCAGCAGATAGCGGTTGTCGATGGGATCGGTAGCGGTGATGCCCGGCACGCCGCGGTGGCCGCTGGCATAGGCCGTGGCCGTCCCGCTCATGCCCGAGACCTGATCGGCCCGGCCCCGGCTATGGAGGTTGTCGGTCTCCAGCGGTTCGTTGGTGACGGTGGCGACATAGTCGATCGGCGTCTCACGCCAGTCGTTCAGGAAGGTGGTCTGCACGTCGAAGAAGGAGAACAGCTCCAGCAAGCCGGCGCCGGGGTTCTTGTCCAGCTCGACATCGCCGGAGGAACAGTCCTCGGGGGCTGCCCCGCCCGACACGCAGTCCATCACCTTGCGCAAATCCTCGGTGATGTAGTCGATGTACACCGCGCGCGAGCGCAGCTGCTGTGAGGGGCTCTCCCCCTTGGGCAGGCAGGTGTGCGCGGTCGCGAGGGTAGCGCTGCCCTCCGGGCAGGTGCCCTCGTAGAAGCGGGCCGGATCGCTGAAGCTGCCGCCCGAAACGTGGTCCTTCACCTCGCCGATCACGTAGGCCCCGTATTCCGCGACCTGGCCGTCGTTGGTCAGGTAGTCCTCGGGGAAGGCGTTGAGGCCCTCCATGCGGAAATCCTGGGCCACGCGGAAGAAGCCGTCCTTGCGCACCAGTCGGCAGGCCTCCACGTAGTCGTCACCATATTGCGCCTCCTCCATCAGGGTGGCGCCGGGCACCGAGCGTTGCCGCTTGTAGTGCTTGTGGTCGCCGTCGGCCCGGTACTCGAGCGGGTCGCGGAAGGGGTTGTACAGCCTGGCCCCCACGTCGGACGGATCATTCTCGCCGGTGCCGCCATCGTGATGGTCACGGCAGCAGAGGTCACAGAACGGGCTCTGCTTGACGCCACTGAGCCGCTCACCATAGGCCTTCACCACGAACTCCGGCTCGAGGTATTCGTCGCCGGCCCACAGGATGGGCCGCCGGCCCTCCACCGCCCCCGGCGCGCGCAAGGTGCACTCGCAGGCGATGGCCACGAATTCCTCGCGGCGCACGAAGGTGTTGGTGCTCTGCGAGTAGGTGATCACGTCGAACCGGGTTTCCAGGTAGCTGCGGAAGATCTTCGGAATCGGCGTGCGCGATTCCTTCACCCGGTCCCCGCCGAGGCCCAGCGGGATCACGTCCGGGTTCTCGCCGGGGCTATAGGCAACGGGCGGAATGAGGTTCTCGTCCTGGTCCTGGGTGAAGATCGCGAGCCGCCCGCCCGTGGTGGCGCTGGAGACGATGGCGGATACGGTGATGTTGCCAGTGTGCGTATCCAGGTCGCTGGCGTAATCCGCAGCGGACTCGGCGACGCCCAAGGGGCACAGCGCTGCGTCGCCCCAGGCCACGCACACGTCCACCAGCTTGAAGTCAGGTGAGACCACGCCGTCCGGCGCGATGGCGGTGAAGCTGCCCGCCGCGGCGGGGTCGAAGTAATAATCCGTCACGTTGATGGTGCGGAAGAAGCCGACGGCGTCACCGCTCGATACCTGCTCGTAGATGGGGCCCGCCACCGCGCCATCGACGCTGATGATGTCGCCGAAGCCACACTCGCTGCTCACCGAATCGCCCGGGGCCCCGAAATCGCAGCCCACGCCGGCCGCCGGATCCTGGTTGAAATCCAGCGAGTTGAAGGTGCGCATGGTCTCGATGGTGCGCTCGGCGATGTTGGCGGCCATGGTGCGCATCTTGGCGTCGGTCGAGGAGCGGGTCAGGCTGCCCTGCAGGGAAGCCAGAGCCAGCATCCCAATGGCGAAGATGGCGACCGCCATCATCACTTCCAGGAGGTTGAATCCGCGCTGTGTTTTCATGCTCGTGTACCGGTTCATGTCAGCGTGCCCAACTGAGGGTGGAATTGGCGGAATCGATCAGCGGCAGGTCGAAATCGCGCCAGTAGGTGCCGGCCAGCATACCGATCTTGCCCAGGTTGCCCAGCACCTGATCGTTGTAGACGACCCGGAAGGTGCCGGAAAAACCGCTGGGCGGGAAGATCACGTCGATGATCACCGCGCCGTACACCGTGGCGCCACCGCCGGGCTTGAAATCGGGTTGCGGGCTGGGGCTCTCGACATCGCTGATGTACAGGATGCCGTAGAAGTGGGTATTGGAGCCCAGGTTCGTGCGCGACTTGGCGGCCGAGATGAGAATCACGGGATGGTCGATGCTGCCGACCTGCTTGGACGACTTGCCGCCATCGATGTCGCAGAGGTCGCCGCTGAACCAGTAGAACCCCCGGCTCTCCTCGTTCAGCACCGTGTTGCCGCAATCGTTGATAACCTTGGCGCCGTCCTTGACTGTCTGGTACTCGGAACTCGGCACGCCGAAGTAATACTTGAACAGGTCGCAGGGGAACCCCCCGTCCAGCAGCACATCGATATCGAGGTAGGTTTCCCCCGCGTGCCGGTAGCTCAGCGGCTCCGGGCCGGGGTAGTCGCACTTGCAGGTGGGCAGGCTGCACTTGGCGTCATCGGGACGAATGTCCACCCCGTACCACTCGTGCATCTCGCAGGTGCGGAACGAGCCCTCCACCGTCAGGGGGTCCTGCGGGACCTCGTCCGTGTTGAGTGGCGCACACTCTGCCATATTGCGGTTGCCCCAGATGGACACCGGCACCCCTTCGCCGCCCGCGTCGGGATTCGGCACCACCTCGGTGGTGCCGCTGGGGGGGAAGTTGTTCTTGCTGACCAACGGCACGAAGCCGCCGCCGGCAAGGATGTTGCGGTCGCCCAGGATGCGGATCATGCGGGCCTGCCCCTTGCAGTCGGTGAGCGGCCCGCCATCCTCGCAATCCGAGTAACCCCAGGCGGCCATCCATACGATGTGCCGGACATTCTCGGGCGTGGTGTCCACGGACAGGTCGAGGCAGTTGGTGGGCGGCCATGCCAGGTCGCCATCGTAGGAACAGATGCCGGCTGTCGTCCGGAAGCGCGTTCCCTCCGCCAGGGTGCCCTGGAAATCCTCGTGCCGGCACAGCGGCGGTACGCCAGCCCCGGCAGTGACCGTGGCGTCGATGCAGGTGTCGTAGCTCACGGTGCTGCCGAGGTGATCATCGTCATAGATGAAGCTGTCGGGCGGGATGCCAGGTGAGCTGCACAGCTCCGCGGGGCAGGCGTCCACCCAGCGCACGCAACCGGGGGCATAGAAGCCCGCGGCGTCGCAAACGTTGGCCGGGTCGTCGCCCGTCTCGGTCGAGGTCAGCAGCCCCTCGCGCATCTTGTTCTGCAGGTATTCGTAGCTGAAATCCAGCCCCGTCTCGGCGGCGTGGAAGGCCAGCTTCTGGCGCAGGTCGTTGGCCGAGATGCGTTGCTCGAACACGCCGACCTTGGCGGCATAGAGCAGCATCATCGTGATCAGCACCAGCACGAAAATGGCGGTGAACATGGTCATGGCGCCACGCTGCAGGCGCTGGAGCCCGCGCGGGAGTCTGACAGTTTGGGGGTTGCGGTTCATTCTCATCACTCAGCATCCGGCAGTGAAGATCAGGTTACGGGGGTACACGCGGTCCTCGAGCCGATGTTCGACCACCGGCAGGTCCCGATGGGCGTTGACCAGCTGGGCCCGCATCACCAGCGTGCCTTCCTGGTCCGCGTCGTCGGCGCCGGTGTTGTAACAGTTGACGCCGAACTCGTTGACGGTGATGACCTCCGGGTCGGTGATCGCCACGCTGCCACCCCCGTTGGTCAGGCTCAGCACCCCGCCGGCCAGGCAAAACGACATGGCGCCCGCCCGATCGTAAGCAAAGCTCAGGCAGTTGCCATCGGTGCTGATGCTGCCCGTCTCCAATGCGACGCACTCCCGCGTCTGGTAGCACCCCAGCGTGGTGATATCGTGATTGGCGCGGCGCAGCTCGCGGGTGATGATCTGCATGGCGGCGCGCATTTCCTGGGTCAGCGTGCTCATGCGAATGGCCTGGGTGCCGGTGCTCATGGTGTTGGCCATCAGCGTGACCATGGCCAGCGAGACCACCATGCTGATCGCCAGCGAGACCATCAGCTCCAACAGGTTAAGGCCCGCCTGGCGCGCGAACCGCTGTGACATGCTTTGTTTCATGGAGGTGCTCCAGGGTGAGTTCATTGCGCGTTCCCGGCCACGGTCACAGGCAGGACCCAAAACCCATCACGCTGTCGTCGGGGCTGCAAATCCGGACGCGCCCGGTGGCATTCACCTCCACCCGCAAGGTGAAGTCGGTGTTGGCGGACTGCAGCTGAACGGCGTGCACGCTGAAATCGGTAGTGTCGTCATCGGCCATCTTGAGTCCGCGGATCGGGTCGAAGCGGAAATCGAACTGGCCGACGCTGGTACCCCCCTCCAGCAGCTGGGTGATGGTGAACTTGCGGTAGGCATCCACCTCCTCGCCGCCCTGCTCGCCCACGCCGGAGGTCCATCCGCAGTAGCCATTGGGCGCGTTCGGCGCATCGGGGTTGCACAGGCAGTTGCCGTCATCGTCCTCGGTGAACACCCGCACGCACCAGTTATTGCCGCCGGCGCGATTGACGTCGACCTCGATGACTTCTCCGCGCTTGACCGCCTCGCCCTGGGCGATTGACAGCAGCGTGGAAATCTCCTCGGTGCCCTGGGTCAGTTCACGCCGCTGCACGATGGCGTCCCACGACGGCAGCATCAACGCGATGCCGATGGCGACGATCACGATGGTGATCATGAGCTCGATGAGGGTGAAGCCGCGCACTGTATGCGGTGTTGCCATGCATCCCTTCCCTTGGCAGAATCCTCAAGTGCCCCTATAGTATAGGGAATCTGTGGTTGCCACAGCGCCGGCGCCGGCGACGCCGGTCGGGAATTTACTACCGCCTGTCAGTACCAAGGAGTGCGGCCGGTATGAAGCATAGGGATGTGAAATCGAGAACCCCCCGCGGTACGCGGCGTTCATGGCGCGGATTCACCCTCATCGAGCTGATGATCGTGGTGGCTGTGGTCGCCATCCTGGTGGCCCTGGCCATGCCCAACTACACCCACTGGGTGCGCAAGGCGCGGCGTGGCGATGCGCAGGAGTTGCTGATGAACTGGGCCAACATGCAGGAAATCTGGCGCGCCACCCACAGCACCTATGCCGCCAATGCCGCACCACCCGCCGGCATTCCGGTGCCCACCCACGACTGGTATACGTTCACCATCGATAACGTCACCGCCAACTCCTACACCCTGACGGCCACCCCCACCGGTGAGCAGGCCAAGGACACCGAGCACGGCCTGGCGTGCACGCCGCTGGTGATGGACCAGGACTACACCAAGTCGCCCATTTCGTGCTGGTAATTAACTACAGTTTTCATTTAGTTAAATAAAATTCTCGCTAATTCACCTCAGGAACGGTAAACTACCTCCGATGAATCGGGGATTACGTCATGGAATTGCACCAGCCACACAAGCTGTCCGTCCGGCTGCGCGCGTTGATCGCCGCGGCGCTGGTGCTGCCGTTCCTGACCTCCGGTGACGACCGCCCCACCCGCCTCGAACAGGCCCAGCAGCGCGGCAGCCTTACGCTACTGACCCGCAACGGGGCCAGCAGCTACTTTCTCGGCGCCGACGGCGACACCGGCCCCGAATACGATCTGGTGCGAGAATTCGCCGAGTACGCTGGCCTGTCGGTCGAGGTGCGCGTAGCGGACAACTTTGCGCAGTTATCACGCTGGCTTGACCGCGGGCATGGCGAGTTGATCGCGGCCAACCTGACCCGCACGCCCGAACGCGAGCAGCAGTTCCGCTTCGGCCCCGATTACGACGAGACGCGTATCGAGGTGGTCTACCGCCGCGGCACGAAGCGACCCGGATCGCTTGCCGACCTCAGCGACCGGCGGCTGGCGGTCATCGCCGGCTCCAGCTACGAGGAACTGCTGCGCCAGGCGGCCGTACCCGGGCTCGCATGGGAAGCCCGCGCGGACGCCGGCATCGAGGACCTGCTGCTGGAGATCTCCGAGGGGCGGCTGGACGCCACGCTGGTGGACTCGAATATCCTGCGCGCCAACCAGCGGTTCTACCCCATGCTGGGGCGGGCCTTCACCCTGCCGGCCAGGCAGCCGCAGGCGTGGGCGTTCCGGCGCGACGATGACGACAGCCTGGTGCAGCTGGCCCACCGGTTCCTGAACCAGGCCAGGGAATCGGGCACGGTGGCCGCGATCCGCGCGCAGTACCAGGCGCGCGCGGACCGGCTCGACCGGGTCGGCATGGCCCAGTTCCAGAAACAGGTACGCGAGCGGCTGCCCGAATTCCTGCCCGTGTTCCGGGAAGTGGCGATGGTCTACAACATGGACTGGCGCCTGCTGGCGGCCATCGGCTACCAGGAATCGCACTGGGACCCGGACGCGGCCTCGCGCACCGGCGTGCGCGGGCTGATGATGCTGACCCGGCGCACGGCGCGTCAGCTGGGCCTCGACGATCGCCTGGACCCGGAGCAGAGCATCGACGGCGGGGCGCGGTATTTCCTGCGCCTGCACCAGCGCATACCGGAGCGCATTGCGGAGCCGGACCGCACCTGGATGGCGCTGGCCGCCTACAACATGGGCTGGGGCCACCTGGAGGACGCGCGCATCATCACCCAGCAACAGGGCGCCGACCCGGACCGCTGGTCGGAGGTCGATCAGCGACTGCCCCTGCTGAGCCAGGAGAAGTGGCACCGGTCGACCCGCTTTGGCTACGCGCGCGGCTTCGAGGCGCAGAGCTACGTCAGCAACATCCGCAACTACTACGACATCCTGGTGTGGATGGATACCCGCGAACATCCGCTGCTGGTGGCCGCCGCGGGCAGCGGCTCCGGACCGGTCTCGGCCCCGTAATTCTCGCGCCCGGCGCCCGCCGGGGCGGCGGGTGATCGACCCTCCCGGACAACCTCAGTCCGGACCGCCCTCCTCCTGCTCCAGCCACAGGCAGTGGCCGGAGGCTTCGCGGATGGCCTCCAGGCGCGCCCGGTGGGCGGCCAGTTCCTCGGCGCTGGCGCGCAACACGCGCAGCGCGGGGCGCTCGCCGGCAGCGAGGTTGTCCGCCTCTGCCGCCGCATCCGAGTCCTGCGCCAGGCTCAAGCCGAGGTCCTCCTGCCCCCCGGTCATGGCCAGGTAGACCTCGGCCAGCAACTCGGCGTCCAGCAACGCGCCGTGCAAACTGCGGGCGCTGCTGTCCACCTCGTAGCGCTTGCACAGGGCGTCCAGGCTGTTGCGCTGGCCGGGATGCAGGTCGCGCGCCAGGGCCAGCGTGTCCAGCACCGGTCCGCGTGCGCTCAGGGCATCGGCCGCGTGCCCGAGCCGCTCCAGCTCGTGGTCGAGGAAACCGAGATCGAAGGGCGCGTTGTGCACGACCAGCTCGCTGTCCCCGACGAACTCCAGCAACTCCCCGGCGATGTCCGCGAAGCGCGGCTTGTCCTGCAGGAACTCCTGCGACAGGCCGTGCACCTCCAGCGCGCCCTGTTCGATGTCGCGTTCCGGGTCGAGATAGGTGTGGAAGCGCTCTCCGGTCAGCCGGCGGTCGACCATTTCCAGCGCGCCGATCTCGATGACGCGATGGCCCTGCGCCACCTCCAGGCCGGTGGTCTCGGTGTCCAGGATGATTTGTCGCATGGGCCTGTCGCCTCTTTGCCTCGGGACGCGCCGCGCCGTTCAGCGCCCGGGGATCGCCTCGCGGGCCAGTGCGTCGGCCCGTTCATTCTCGGGCACGCCGCTGTGGCCGCGCACCCATCGCCATTTTACATGGTGGTCGGTCAGCAGCGCGTCGAGCTGCCGCCACAGGTCCTCGTTCTTCACCGGCTTGCGCGCGGCGGTCCGCCAGCCGCGCCGCTTCCAATGGGCCATCCACTCCGTCATGCCCTTCATGACATAGGTGGAATCGGTGTGAATATTGACGCGGCAGGTGCGGTTCAGCGCCTCGATGCCGCGAATGACCGCCAGCAGCTCCATGCGGTTGTTGGTGGTTTCGCGCTCGCCGCCGGACAGTTCCCTGCGATGATCGCCCCAGATCAGCACCGCACCCCAGCCGCCCGGGCCCGGATTGCCGCTGCAGGCCCCATCGGTGTACAGCTCCACGGGCTTCATGGCAACGCCCGGCGGTTGAGGCCGTCGATCGCCGCCGATTGCACACCCGCCACCTGCGGGCGCCCGAACTTCAGCGGCGTCACCACGGACTGCACCCGGTGTCGGCGACACCGGATGGCGAGCGGGTCGCACAGCGGCAGCAGGAACCTGTGCCAGTTGCGTTCCAGCCGCAGGCGCCCCGCCAGCAGGCCCGAGCAGGCCTCGATGCGGAAGCGCCGGAATTCCAGTTCGCGGCACACCCGCGCCACCTGCAAAGCCGGCACGGCTGGCCCGGTACGCGCGGCCAATGAGCGCCAGTTGAGGCTGCCGGTGCCGAGCACCAGCAGGTCGCCGCCACCCGCCAGGATGCGCCGGGCCTCGTCCATCTCGGGTTCGAAACCGTCGCGCAATACATGGTGCAGGATCACCATGTCGATGCTCTGGTCCTGGAAGGGCAGCTCTCCGCTGTCGCAGGCCACCGCCGCCCCGGGTTGCTCGGAGCCGGGGCGCAGCGTGATGAGCTGGGTGCCCGCCGTCTCGCCCAGGGCCGCGAACAACTCCGGACGGGGACTCACCAGCAACAGGCGCTGCGGGCGCCGACGCCGCGCCAGGGAAACCGCGGTGCGCTCAATCAGCTGCCGCCAGGCCGTGACCGATTCATCCCCGTTGTGCGCGCCTGCAACCATCTCGCACCAATCATTGACTTGCCGCCGAGCAGCGGTAAGCATAAGCGCAGGCTCATGGCCTGTTCAATCATCGCGGCCGGGAACGTCATCCATGCCACACGCCCCACTCGAAATCACCGCCATCCCGGCATTCTCGGATAATTACATCTGGCTGATCACCGCCGGCGGCGAGGCCTGCGCGGTGGTCGACCCCGGCGACCACCAGCCGGTGCTGGAAGCGCTGGAAAGGCGCGGGCTGGAGCTGCGCTACATCCTGCTGACCCACCACCACGCGGACCACGTCGGCGGCATGGCGGGCCTGTTGCGGCACGCCTCCCCCGAGGTCTTCGGCCCCCACGACCGCCGCATCGGCGCCGTCACCCGGCGGGTGGCCGAGGGCGAGGTGGTGGCCTTGCCGGCGCTCGGCGCCCGCTTCGAGGTTCTCGAGGTGCCGGGCCACACCGCCACGCACATCGCCTTTCACGGCGAAGGCGCGCTGTTTTGCGGCGACACCCTGTTCAGCGTGGGTTGCGGGCGACTGTTCGAGGGCACGCCCGAGCAGATGCAGGATTCGCTCGACAAGCTGGCGGCCTTGCCGCCGGAAACCCGCGTTTACTGCGCCCACGAGTACACCCGCTCCAACTGCGAATTCGCGCTGGCGGTGGAGCCGGGCAACCCGGATTTGCAGCGCGTCGCCCACTGGGTGCGCGCGCAGCGCTCGGCCGGGCGCATCACCCTGCCCGGCACGCTGGCCACCGAACTCAGCGCCAATCCCTTCCTGCGCACGCGCCAGCCGGCCGTCGTCGCCGCCGCCCGCGAGCGCGAGCCGGGGGCCGCGCCGGGCGCGTCCACGCTGGGCGTGATCCGCGCCTGGAAGGACGGCTTCTGAGCCGGGCGGCTTGACCCGGCCGGTCGATACCGGATAATAACCGGTCACAACAAGTACAACCGGAGTCCCCTTGCCCCTGCGCTGGATGTCATCCCTGCTCAGCCTGTTCATCGCCGCCTGCGCCACGCCGGGCGGCGGCCCGGCCCTGTCGGACGGAACGGCCGAGGCACCGCAGATCGCCTCTGATTTGCCGCGCGGCTCCGGTGAAACCATCGACGAGCACCTGTTCGTGCCCGAGCCCGAGCCCGAGCCGGAACCGGCGCCGGAACCGACCCCGCCGGTCGAGCTGGCGCACGTGCACCCCGATATCTGGGAGCGCATGGCGCACTCCTTCGTACTGCCGGAATGCAGCGAGCAGGAAATCAGCCTGCTGTGGACGCAGTGGTACGCGGAGCGCCCGGAGTACATGGCGCGCGTGCTCAAGCGCGCCCAGCCGTGGCTGCACTTCATCGTCGAGGAGCTGGAGCGGCGGGACATGCCGGGCGAACTGGCGCTGCTGCCCATCGTGGAGTCGGCCTACGACCCGTTCGCGTACTCCAGCGGCCGGGCGATGGGCGCCTGGCAGTTCATCAGCGACACCGGGCGGCGCTATGGCCTGAAGCAGAACTGGTGGTACGACGGGCGCCGGGACGTTTGGGCCGCCACCCACGCGGCGCTGGATTACCTCGCGTTCATGGCCGGCATGTTCGACGGCGACTGGCTGTTGGCCCTGGCCGGCTACAACGCCGGCGAGAACCGTGTCGCGCGCGAGGTCAAGCGTAACCTGGAACGCGGCAAGCCGGCCGACTACTGGAACCTCAGGCTGCCCCGCGAGACGCGCGGCTACGTACCCAAGCTGCTGGGCCTGACCTGCCTGTTCCGGGACCCGGCGCGCTACGACTTCCAGCTGCCCGCGATACCCGACAAGCCGGTGATCACCGCGGTCGACCCGGGCGCGCAGAGCGACCTGGTGCTGATCTCGCAGATCAGCGGCATCGACATCGACGTGCTGTTCTCGCTCAATCCCGGCTTCAACCGCTGGGCCACCTCGCCCGACGGCCCCCACCACGTGGTCCTGCCGCTGCAGGCTGCGGCCCGGCTGGAGAGCCGGCTGCAGGAAATCGAGCCGACCAGCCTCATGCGCTGGGACCAGGTGACGGTGCGGTCCGGCGACAGCCTGTCGAAACTGGCCAGCAGGCACCAGGTGCCGGTATCCGTGATCCGCACCGCCAACGGCCTGGACGGCGACCTGATCCGGGTCGGCCAGCGGCTGCGGCTGCCGCGCGACGAGCAATTGCTGGTCGACCCGCTGTACGCCTCCGCCGCGGGCGAGCTGGCCCGGCTGCAGTCGGGGCTGATCGCCTCCGACCGCATCACCCACCGCGTGCGGCGCGGCGAGTCGCTGTCGCTCATCGCCAAGCGGCACCGCGTGAGCGTGGAGCAGTTGCAGGCATGGAACAGCATTTCCGACCCGGACCGCCTCAGCGTCGGCCAGCAGCTGGTCGTCTTCCGCAGCCCGGCACCCCCTGCCCCGGGTGCCAGTTCGGTGCAATACACGGTGCGGAGCGGTGATTCGCTGTGGAGCATCGCGCAGCAGCACAAGGTGCGGCTCAACGACCTGATGCGCTGGAACGGCCTCAACGAGGGCTCCACCATCCAGCCGGGGCAATCCCTCCTCATACTCTTCTAGCCCGTCATGCGCTGCCTGTGGTTCTTGCTGGCGGTGCTGATCGCGCCGACCAGTGCGGCACTGGAACTGTCCGGTGAGCCGGTGCAGGGCGGCCTGATGTTCGGCCGCACCGAACCCGGCGCGCGGGTATGGCTGGACGATACCGAGGTACTGGTTTCCGCGGACGGCCACTTCGTGATCGGATTCGGCCGCGACGAGAACGGCAGCCGCGAATTGCGGGTGGCCGCACCGGACGGCACGCCGGCGCGCCGCACGCTGGACGTCGCGCCGCGCGACTGGGCCATCGAGCGGGTCGATGGCCTGCCGCCACGCACCGTCACCCCGGAACCGGAAGCCGCCGAGCGCATCCGCGCCGAGGCGACCCTGATCGCCAACGCCCGCGGGACCCGGGCGCTGCAGGCGCATTATGCCAACGGCTTCCGCTGGCCGGCCCACGGCCGCATCAGCGGCGTGTACGGCAGCCAGCGGATACTGAACGGCGAGCCGCGCCGTCCGCATTTCGGGTTGGACGTGGCCGCCCCGACCGGCACGGCGGTGCACGCGCCCGCCGACGGCGTGATCACCCTCGCGCACCCCGACATGTACTACTCGGGCGGGACCATCATCCTCGACCACGGCCAGGGGCTGTCCTCGACCTTCCTGCACCTGAGCGCCATCCTGGTGGAGCCCGGCACGACCGTGCGACAAGGGGACCTCATCGGCCGCATCGGCGCCACCGGGCGCGCAAGCGGCCCGCACCTGGACTGGCGCATGAACTGGCTGGACCGGCGCGTGGACCCGCAGCGCCTGGTGGGCGCGATGCCGGGTGACGCGGCGCGGGAGACTTACTTCTCGGAGTGATCCAGGCGCACCGGCGAGCCGGCGCCGGCGACGTAACCGCCCTTGACGCCCTTGGTGATCACCGATACCGCGTTGTGCGGATGCAGGCTCTCGTAATGCGTGCAGCGCGCCCAGAAATCGAGGATGCGCTCATCGGAATTCAGCGCGATCTGGATGCGGCGCCCGGCATCCTCGCAGAACATCAGGTTGGTGCCGTTGAGCAGCGCGAAGGCCTGCTCGTCCTCGCGCTTGACGGTGGCCTGCACCGGCGTCTTGAGGGCGCCCTCCACCAGGTCGATCAGCTCGATGATGGGAAACATCCGGAAGGTCGGCAGCAGGCGCACCCGCAGCTCGGCGGCGCTGCGCTGGCTGTGCGGGGTGGCCACGATGCCGGACTCGCTGCCCAGCCAGGCCTTGACCTGCTCGAAGTCGAGCGGCTCGCCGGTGTCGAAATCCTGCTGGAACTTCTCCTGGATGATCTGCCGGGCGAGCGCCGCGGAGCAAGGGCAGGTGCTGGAGTACAGGATTTCGAGCCCCATCTCGAGGCTGAACTCCTGGCCTTCGAGGATGCCGATCATCGACACCGGGTAGCGACGCCAGCCCTCGTTGTCGCTGGTGAGCGCGGGACGCCGGATCACGTAGTCGAAATCGACCCGCACCAATGCCCGGTCGCTGAGCTCCTCGTGCGATTCGAGAAACGAGCGCAGGATCTGGCGCAGGGCGGCCGGGCTCAGCGGGCGGTCCCGGAAGGCCTGGTCGAGATGCAGGTACAGGCGCGACATGTGAATGCCCCGCACGTCCGGCTCCACCAGGTTCACGTAGGCCGTGACGATGGCCGTGGACTGGATCAGGTTGCCGGCATCGTCCTCGATGCGGACCGGCACCTCGATCTCGTTCATGCCGACCCATTCGATCTTGCCGCCCACGGCGACCTGCCCGTCGTTGGCGATGTCCGGCATGTCCCGCACCAGGTTTTCGATCCATTTCATAGTCGATTTCTCCGTACCTGAAGCTTCGACATCCGTCCGTTTCGTCCCGATTTCAAGGCCCGCGCTCAGGCAGCGCCGCAATTATCGGCGAAAACCCCCTGTGCGGGCAAAGATTTTTTGGCATCGCCGGCCGGCGGCCCGGGCGCGGTCGCACCGCTCGATGCGCGCCGGACTTGATCCAGGTCAATTAAATTCCGGCGTAAAGGCGCAATATTATCTATGCAGGTTGGGGAGCGGAAAGGATGGCCGCCGCCGCTGGTCCGGAGTCGCGAACCGGGGCAACGAGGGGCGGAAGCCTGGAAGCAATGATCCAACGTGTAGTCCGCGGTCACGGCGGGATGAGCGTAAAACCTCATGCACGGGCCGCGGACTTTCTATTTGCGGACCCGGCCCGGCCGCTGCCGGGCCGCCGGCTGGACGGAGGCCCGCCATGAACCCCGGCCCACCCCCTGCCCGCGCGAGCGCCTGCCCCGATATCGGCTGGGAACACTTCCACCACGTGGCGGACGTGGGCGTGCGCGGCATCGGAAGCACGCCGGCCGAGGCCTTCGAGCAGGCCGCCCTGGCCCTGACCGCGGTCATCACCGAGCCCGCCGGCGTGCGGCCGGCCGCGCGCGTCGACATCGAATGCCGGGCGCCGGAACTGGAGCTGCTGCTGGTGGACTGGCTGAATGCCATCGTATTCGAGATGTCGACCCGGCGGATGCTGTTCGGCGCATTCGAGGTCCGCATCGAGGGCGACCGCCTGGCGGGCCAGGCGCGGGGCGAGCCGGTCGAGGCGGCCCGCCACCAGCCCGCGGCCGAGGTCAAGGGGGCCACCCTGAGCGAACTGCGGGTGCGCCAGGACGCGCACGGCTGCTGGCGCGCCCAGTGCGTGGTGGATGTGTGAGCCGGGCGGGGCCCGGCGGGAGGAACGAGCATGGATCCGGGGCGTTTCGAACGCGTGAATGACACCACCTGGCGCATCCCGCCGACCGGGCCGATGCGGGTGCCCGCCATCATCTACGGCGGCGAATCACTGCTGCGGGACATGGACGACAAGGTGGGCGAGCAACTGGTGAACGTCACCACCCTGCCCGGTATCGTGCGTGCCGCGTACGCCATGCCGGACGCGCACTGGGGCTACGGGTTTCCGATCGGGGGGGTGGCGGCGTTCGACGCCGGCGACGGCGGCGTGATTTCCGCCGGCGGCGTCGGCTTCGACATCTCCTGCGGGGTGCGCACCCACCGCACCGGCCTCGGGCGCGCGGAGATCGAGCGCGTGCAGGCACCGCTGGCCGACGCCCTGTTCCAGCACGTGCCCGTCGGGGTCGGTTCCACCGGGCGCATCAGCCTCGACCCCCGCGGCATGGACGCGATGCTGGCGGGCGGCGCGGCCTGGGCGCTGGCGGAGGGCTACGGGGACCAGCGCGACCTCGATTACATCGAGGACCACGGCCAGGCCCGCGATGCCGAGCCGGAGGCCGTCTCCGAGCGCGCCCGGCAGCGCCAGCGCCGCGAGATGGGCACCCTGGGTTCGGGCAACCATTACCTCGAGATCCAGGAGATCGTCGAGGTGCTGCACCCCGAGGCGGCCGCAACCTACGGGCTGCGCCAGGGCGAGTGCGTGCTGACCATCCATTGCGGCTCGCGCGGGCTCGGCCACCAGATCGGCACCGAGTTCCTGCGCGAGATGGCCATCAAGGCCCCCGAGTTCGGCATCGAGCTGCCCGACCGCGAGCTGGCCTGCGCGCCCATCCGCTCGCCGCTGGGCCAGCGTTACATCGGCGCCATGCGCGCCGCCATCAACTGCGCCCTGGCCAACCGGCAGATCATCGGCCAGCTGGCCCGGGACGTGCTGCGCCGCTTCTGGCCCGGCATCGAGCTGCCCCTGCTGTTCGACGTTTCCCACAACACCTGCAAGCTGGAGACCCACGCGCTCGAGGACGGCCCGCGGGAGGTGTGGGTGCATCGCAAGGGCGCCACCCGCTCGCTGGGCCCGCGCCACGCGACGGTGCCGGCGGCCTACCGGGATACCGGCCAGCCGGTGCTCATCGGCGGCAGCATGGGCACCGAGTCGTGGGTGCTGGCCGGCCTCGAGGCCAGCGAGTCGGCGGCATTCTCTTCGGCCTGCCACGGAGCCGGTCGCTGCATGAGCCGCACCCAGGCCCGCAAGCGCTGGGGCGGGCGCCAGGTGGTGGATACGCTGGCAGCCGCGGGCATCACCGTGCGCAGCCCCTCGCAGCGCGGCGTAGCGGAGGAGGCGCCCGGCGCCTACAAGGACGTGGCGGCCGTGGTCGAGGCTGCGGAGCAGGCCGGGCTGGCCGCGCGGGTGGCCCGCCTGAAGCCGGTGGTGTGCATCAAGGGCTGAAGCCCCCGGCGGCCCGGGCGGGGCCCGGGCCGCGGCGGTCCCGCATCAGGCGGTTTCGGCCAGCAGCGTGTGGGCCGGCCGTGACACTTCCTCGATCAGGGTCCCGGACACCTCGTGCGGCGCATGGGTGCAGATGTCGCCAATGGTGACGATGCCGCACAGGCGATCGTCGCGGTCCAGCACCGGCAGTCGCCGCACCTGGTGCTGCTCCATGATCACGGCCGCCTGGTTCACCGTGTCGTCCGCACGGCAGCACACCGGCCGCGCGGTCATGATGTCCGCCATGGTGCGGTGATTCAGCGTCGCCGGGTCGTGCAGCGCGCGAACCACCAGGTCGCGGTCGGTGACGATGCCGCGCAGGCGATCGCCCTCGACCACCAGCAGGCAGCCGATGTCGTGGTCCTTCATCATCCGCGCGGCACGGTACACGGGGTCACGGGGATTCACCGTGTGCACCACGCTGGCCATGATTTCCGTAACGTTCATTTCGCTCACCTTCGTTGCTTGCGTTCAGGCCCGGTGAACCATGCATAGCACGGCCGGCGCCGCCCTGCCCTGACCTGCATCACGGCCGGCGCATGTGGCGCGCCCGGCAGCGGCCACCCGCCGACAACCCGGCGGGCTGATACAGGTCATTCCGTGCCGGGCGCCGGCGTGGTTTGCTGATCGTGCGGGGCCCGCCGGGCCCGCCACGCCAACGGGCAAGGAGATGTTCCAGGACCGCGAACAGGCCGCGCGCCGGCTCGCCGATCGCCTCGCCGACCACGCGGGGCGCGGCACGGTGGTGGCCGCCCTCGCCCGCGGCGCGGTGCCCATGGGATGCCTGCTGGCCGAGGCGCTGGACGCGGAACTGTACGTGCTGGTGGTGCGCAAGATCGGCGCGCCCGGCAACCGCGAGCTGGCCATCGGCGCGATCACCGACGGCGAGCATCCGCAAACCTGGCTCAACCATCACCTGGTGCAGGCGCTGGGCGTCACCGAGGCGTACATCGCCGAGGCCGTGCGCCGCGAGACCCTGGAGCTGCAGCGCCGCAAGCAGGCCTACGGCGCGGACCTGCGCAACCCGCCCCTGGCCGGCCGCACCGTGATCGTGACCGACGACGGCATCGCCACCGGCGCCACCATGCGCATGGCGCTGGCGGCCGTGCGCCGGCAGCGGCCGGCCCGCTGCATCCTGGCGGTGCCGGTGGCGCCGCCCGAGGCATTGCCCGCCCTGCGCGAGGCGGTCGACGAGGTGATCTGCCTGGAGCAGCCCCGCCCGTTCGGCTCGGTGGGCCAGCACTACCTGCGTTTCAGCCAGGTGGATGACGGCGAGGTGGTCCGCCTGCTGGCGGACTTCGACCGCCGCCGCTTGCCGGCCAGCCGGGGCGCCGCCGGGGGCGGGCCGGCATGAGGTGGTCCCTGACCATCGCCGAGGTGCGCGGCATCCGCATCCAGGTGCACGTGACCTTCGTGCTGCTGATCGCCTGGATTGCGCTGAGCTACTGGCAGTTGACGCACACCGTGAGCGCGGTACTGGATGGCGTCGGCTTCATCTTCGCCTTGTTCGCCTGCGTGGTGCTGCACGAACTCGGCCATGCGCTCACCGCCCGCCGCTTCGGCATCCGCACCCGCAGCATCACGCTGCTGCCCATCGGCGGCGTGGCGGCCGTGGAGAAGATGCCCGACGACCCGCGCCTGGAGATCGTCATCGCCCTGGCCGGCCCCGTGGTCAGCCTGGCGATCGCGCTGGCCCTGTACCTGTTCCTGCAGGCGACCGGTTCGCTGGTGGACCTGGCGGAACTGGGGGTGAGCGGCGGCCCGTTCCTGCAGCGGCTGATGATCGTCAACATCCTGCTGGCCGTGTTCAACCTGCTGCCCGCCTTTCCGATGGATGGCGGCCGGGTGTTCCGCGCGCTGCTGTCCCTGCGGCTCGGCAACCTGGCCGCCACCCGGGTGGCAGCCTCCGTCGGCCAGGCCATGGCCCTGCTGTTCGCGCTGCTGGGGCTGCTGTACAACCCGTTCCTGTTCCTGATCGCGGTGTTCATCTGGATCGGGGCCGCCACCGAGGCCGGCACCGCCGGCATCCGGTACGCGCTGGCGGATGTGCGCGCCGCGGACGCCATGCTGACCGAATTCCACTCGCTGGCCCCCGGCGATTCCCTCGCGCACGCCGTGCAGCTGACCCTGGCCGGCTCGCAGAAGGATTTCCCGGTCATCGAGGGTGAGGCGGTGGTCGGGGTGCTGACCCAGGCGGACATGCTGCGCGGCCTGCAATCCCTGGGCGGCGAGGCCCGCGTGGGGTCCGCGATGCAGGCCGCGCCGGCCCGGGTCGCGCACGACCAGCCGATGACGGAGGTGCTGGACCGCCTGCAGGAAACGCCCGCGCGCCTGGCGGTGGTGATGGACGGGCCGCGCGCGGCGGGCCTGATCGACCTGGACAACGTGCTGGAGCTGATCCGCATCCAGGCCGCCCGCTCCGCCCGCCGGTTGTGAGCCGGAAGGCTGCGCGCGCGACCGGCCGCCACTTTATGGGCGCGCGAGATTGGGTTACCATGCGCGCCTCGGTCGGGGCGTAGCGCAGCCTGGTAGCGCACCACAATGGGGTTGTGGGGGTCGGAGGTTCAAATCCTCTCGCCCCGACCATCAAACAGGAAAACCGCCGCTCGGCGGTTTTTTTGTTTGAACTGACGGGACAGGGTTGTGTTCACCCATCGAAAAAGCCACTCCGCCTCGACGGCGAGTGGCTTCTCAGTGCGGCGCGGGGCCGCGCGCGCTAGCGCTTGAGCGTGTGCAACACCTCTTCCAGTTCCAGGCGCACCTGGCGGATGATCTGCTGGCTGCGGTTGACGTCGTCGTGGGCTTCCTCGCCTTCCAGTTGCTGCCGCGCGCCGCCGATGGTGAAACCCTGCTCGTACAGCAGGCTGCGGATCTGGCGGATCATGATCACGTCGCCGCGCTGGTAATAGCGGCGGTTGCCGCGGCGCTTGACCGGCTTGAGCTGCTCGAACTCCTGTTCCCAGTACCTGAGCACGTGCGGCTTCACGCCGCAGAGCTGACTGACTTCCCCGATGGTGAAATATCGCTTCGCGGGTATCGGTGGTAAGTCTTTGTCAATCCCCGGATCCAACATAGGCCTCTACCCTAGAACGCAGTTTCTGCCCTGGCCTGAAGGTCACGACGCGGCGCGCGGAAATGGGGATCTCCTCGCCGGTTTTGGGGTTCCTGCCCGGACGCTCGTTTTTTTCTCGCAGCTGGAAGTTCCCGAATCCGGAAAGCTTGACGTTCTCGCCGCTTTCCAGCGCCTCGCGGATGACTTCGAAAAATTCGTCGACGAACTCTTTCGCCTCGCGCTTGTTGAGGCCAACTTCCTCGAACAGGCGGGTGGCGATATCTGCCTTGGTCAGTGACATGGTTATCCTCTATGCTGCGCGTTCAGTCGTGCTTCCATTTCCTGGATGACCCTGGCCACCAGGGGATCCACGACCTCGTCCGTAAGAGTGCAGGAAACGTCCTGAAAAATCAAGCCAATAGCTATGCTTTTATAACCTTTTTCAACATTTTGGCCTGAAAACACATCAAATATTATCATTTTTTCCAGCAATGCGCCCGCGCTTTTTGTCGCACATTCACGCACCTGGTCATAGCTCACCCCGTCCGGCAGCAGGAAAGCGAGGTCCCTCCGTACAGACGGGAATCGTGAAATTTCTTTCGCGATTGGAACTTCGCGTTTAGCGATCACCTCGAAATCCAGCTCAAAAGCGAGCACCTCCGCCCGGATATCCAACGCCTGCAGCACCCCGGGATGCACCGCCCCGACCCAGCCGGCCGGGTGGCCGTCGATCACCACGCGCGCCGCCTGCCCCGGGTGCAGCCAGGCCACGTCGTCCGCGGCCTCGAAGCCTGCGGGCGCGGCATCCAGGCCGCGCAGGTCCAGCAGCGATTCCACGTCGCCCTTGAGGTCATAGAAATCCAGCGCCCGCTTGCCGGTGCCCCACTGCTCCGGCCAGGCGCGGCCGCAGGCCACGCCGGCCACCCGATCGATCTCCTGCAGCGCATCGCGCTGGTGGAACACCCGTCCGGTCTCGAACAGCCGCAGGCGCTCCTGCTGGCGGCGCAGGTTCTGCGCCAGGGTTTGCAACAGGCCGGGCAGCAGCGCGGTGCGCATCACGTCCATGTCGGCACTGATGGGGTTGGCCAGCGGCAGCACGTCGTGGTCCATGCCCAGCTGCGCCAGCAGCTTGCGATCGACGAAGCTGTAGTTGACCACTTCCTGGTAGCCGGCCGCGCACAGCGCCTCGCGGGCCTGCACCACCCCCACCCGGCGCTCGCTGATGGGGCGCAGCCGCAGCTCGCCCGCGGGCGGCGTGGCGGGCAGCGCGTCGTAACCGTGAATGCGCGCCACCTCCTCGATCAGGTCTTCCTCGATGGCGATGTCGAAACGCCGCGGCGGCGCGATCACGTCCCAGCGCCCGTCCGCCTCGCTGGCCCGCATGCCCAGGCTGGCCAGGATGCGACCGACCTCGGCGGACCGCAGCTCGCTGCCGAGCACGCGGTTCAGCCGCGACAATCGCAAGCTCACCGCTTGCGGCTGCGGGACGTGCCTGGCCTCCTCGGCCACCACCAAAGGCCCGGGCTCGCCGCCGGTGATCTCCAGCAGCAGGGCGGTGATGCGCTCCACCGCCTCGGCCTGCGCCGAGGGGTCGACGCCGCGCTCGAAGCGATGCGAGGCATCGGTGTGCAGCCCCAGCGCGCGGGCGCGCCCGGAAATGGTGGCGGGGTTGAACCAGGCGCTTTCCAGGAACACGTTGGTGGTCTTGCCGGTCACGCCGGTGGCCAGGCCGCCCATGATGCCGGCCACCGCCACGGGGCCGGATTCGTCGCAGATGGCCAGCAGCTCCTCGTCCACCGCCACCTCTTTCTCGTCCAGCAGCGTCAACCGCTCGCCGGGGCGTCCGCGGCGCACCGTGATGCGGCCCTCGAGGGTGTCGAGGTCGAACACGTGCATCGGCTGGCCCAGCTCCAGCATCACGTAGTTGGTGGCGTCCACGGTGGCGCTGATGCTGCGCACGCCGCAGCGCCGCAAGGCCTCCACCATCCACAGCGGGGTCGGCGCCCCGGGGTCGATGTTGCGGATCACCCGGCCGGCGTAGCGCGGGCAGTCGCGGGGCGCCTCCAGCACCACCTCGAAGCGGTCGTCGATCACCGGCAGCACCGCCTCGATCTCCAGCGGCGTGTACGCCGCCGCGCAGATCGCCGCCACGTCCTGGGCCAGGCCGCGAATGCCGAGGCAATCGGCGCGGTTGGGGGTCAGGTCGAGGTCGATGGCATGGTCGGCGAGTTGCAGGTAATCCATCAGGTCGGCGCCCACCGGCGCATCGGCCGGCAGTTCCAGGAGCCCGCTGTGGTCGTCGGACAGCCCCAGCTCGCGGGCCGAGCAGGCCATGCCTGCGGACGCCACGCCGCGCAACTCGGCGGCGCCGATTTCCAGCTCGTCGGCCAGCACCGCGCCCACCCGCGCCAGCGGCACCTTGAGCCCGGCGCGGGCATTCGGCGCGCCGCACACCACCTGCAGCAGTTCGCCGTCGCCGGCGTCGATGCGGCACACGGTGAGCTTGTCGGCGTCCGGGTGCGGGCTGCACTCGGTGATCTCGCCCACCACCACGCCCGTGAACGGCGCCGCCACCGGCGTCACCGCAGCCACCTCCAGCCCGGCGTTGGTCAGGCGCTCGGCGAGCTCGGCGGCGTCGAGTTCGACCTCGACCCACTGCTTGAGCCATTGGACGCTGAACCGCATGCCTGTCGCTCCTCTCCCGCCGCGCTCAGTGGAACTGGCGCAGAAACCTCAGGTCGTTGTCGAAGAACTGGCGCAGGTCGGTGACCCCGTAGCGCAGCATCGCCAGGCGCTCGACCCCCATGCCGAAGGCGTAGCCGATGTAGCGCTCGCTGTCCACGCCGCAGGCCTGCAGCACGCTGGGGTGCACCATCCCGCAACCGAGGATTTCCAGCCAGCCCGGCGCACTGCCGTCGCCGCGCTCCCAGGTGATGTCCACTTCCGCCGAGGGCTCGGTGAAGGGGAAATACGACGGCCGGAAGCGCATGCCCAGCGCGCGCTCGAAATACGCGCTGACGAAGGCCTGCAGCACGCCCTTGAGGTCGGCCATGGTGACGTGCTCGCCCACCAGCAGCCCCTCGACCTGGTGGAACATGGGTGAGTGGGTCTGGTCGTAATCGCTGCGGTACACCTTGCCCGGGGCGATGATGCGGATCGGCGCGCCCTGCTTCTGCATCTCGCGGATCTGCACCGGTGAGGTGTGGGTGCGCAGCAGCCGGCCGTCGCCGAAATAGAAGGTGTCGTGCATGGCCCGCGCCGGGTGGTGGGCGGGGAAATTCAGGGCTTCGAAATTGTGGTAATCGTCCTCCACCTCGGGGCCGGTGGCCACCTCGAAGCCGAGGTGGGCGAACAGCTCGATGATGCGTTGCATGGCGCGCGTGACGGGATGCAGCCCGCCGCGCGCCTCGCCGCGACCCGGCAGGGTGACGTCGATGCCCTGGCCGCTGAGGCGATCCTGCAGCCCGCGCTCGGCCAGCGCCGCCTTGCGCTCGGCCACCAGCGCGCTGACCTCGGCCTTGGCCGCGTTGACCGCCTGGCCGAACGGCTTGCGCTCCTCCGGCGGCAGGCCGCCGAGGGTTTTCAGCAGCGCGGTGATCTCGCCCTTCTTGCCGAGGTAGCGCACCCGCAGCGCATCGAGCGCGCGCGCGTCCTCGCAGGCGGCCAGTTCCGCCCGGGCCTGTTGCACCAATCTCGCGACTGAATCCACTGCTACCGGTTCCTGTCCGGTGCGGGCGGCGGCGCCACCCGTGCCGGTCGTCATCCGCTGCCACGCGGGTGGCAGCGCGCCATGCGACGGCCCGGGCGCAGGCCCGGGCCGCGGCGGTCAGCCGAGGCTGGCCTTGGCCTTCTCCGCCAGGGCGCCGAAGGCGGCCCGGTCGTGCACCGCGAGGTCGGCGAGCACCTTGCGGTCGATTTCGATGTCGGCCTTGTTGAGGCCGTCCATGAAGCGGCTGTAGGACAGCCCGCACTCGCGCGCCGCGGCGTTGATGCGCACGATCCACAGCCGCCGGAACTGGCGCTTGCGCTGGCGCCGGTCGCGGTAGGAATACTGGCCGGCGCGGATCACCGCCTGCTTGGCGACCCGGTACACCTTGCGCCGGGCGCCGTAGTAACCCTTGGCCTGCTTCAGGACCTTCTTGTGCCGGGCCCTGGCCTGCACGCCGCGTTTCACTCGAGACATGTCGGCTTCCTCCTCAGGCGTAGGGCAGCAAGCGCTTCACGGCCTTCTTGTCGGCGGCGTCGATCATGTCGGTGCCGCGCAGGCCGCGCTTACGCTTCTGGTCCTTCTTGGTCAGGATATGGCTGTGGTAGGCGTGGCCGCGCTTGAAGCCGCCGGAGGCGGTCTTCTTGAAACGCTTGGCCGCGCCCCGGTTGGTTTTCAACTTGGGCATGGTCTGCTCCTCGGGCCCGGTTCGGGCCATTTCATGTCACGTTGCCTGAGCGGCTGTTGGCACAGCGCTTTCCGTCCTGCTCAGCACCGCTTCTTCACTCGCCGCGGCGGTTCCCGCGCCGCGGTTAACAAAACCTGTCTAGACCCGCTTCGGGCTCACCAGCATCACCATCTGCCGGCCTTCCATCTTGGGCCACTGCTCGACCACCACCTCCTCGGCCAGCGAATCGCGGATGCGGGTCAGCATCGCCGTGCCGAGTTCCTGGTGGGCCATCTCGCGGCCCCGGAAGCGCAGGGTGATCTTCACCTTGTCGCCGTCCTCGATGAAGCGGCGCACGTTGCGCATCTTCACCTGGTAATCCGCCTCGTCGGTGCCCGGCCGGAATTTCACCTCCTTAACGTGGGTGACCTTCTGCTTCTTGCGCGCGGCCTGCGCCTTCTTGGATTGCTCGAAGCGGTACTTGCCGTAATCCATGATGCGGCACACCGGGGGCTCCGCGTTGGGCGCGATCTCCACCAGGTCGAGACCGACCTCGTCGGCCATGCCCTGGGCCTCTTCCAGCGGCATCACGCCGGCCTGCTCCCCGTCCGGGCTGATGACCCGGACCTGCGGCGCGAAGATGTCCTCGTTGCGCCGCGTCTCTTTGTTGGCTGCGATCTGTCAGTCCTCCTCAATCGTCCCCACTGCGGCCCCGGCGGTCGATGGCCGCCGCGAGCAGGGAGCCGAAATCCTGCGGCAGCATGCTGCCGAGATCCTGGCCTTCCCGGGTTCTCACGGCGACAGTCCCCTCTTCGACCTCGCGGTCGCCCACGACCAGCAGGTAGGGGATCCTCCGAAGCGTGTGCTCGCGAATTTTAAAGCCGATTTTCTCGTTTCTCAAGTCCAGATCGACCCTGAAGCCTTGTTTTTCAAGGGCTTCGACAAGCTCCCGGCAGCGCTCCTCCTGGCGGTCCGTGATGTTCATCACCACCGCCTGCACGGGCGCCAGCCACGGCGGCATGCGCCCGCCGTAATTCTCGATCAGGATGCCGATGAAACGCTCCAGCGAGCCCAGGATGGCGCGGTGCAGCATCACCGGCGTGTGCTTGGCGCTGTCCTCGCCCACGTAGGCGGCGCCGAGCCGCTCGGGCATGAAGAAATCCAGCTGCAGCGTGCCGCACTGCCAGACGCGCCCGATGGTGTCGCGCAGCGAGAAGTCGATCTTGGGCCCGTAGAACGCGCCGTCGCCGGGGTTCTCCCGGTACTCGATGCCGGCCGCCGCCAGCGCCTCGGCCAGCGCCTGCTCGGCCTCGTCCCACAGCGCGTCGTCGCCGATGCGCTGCTCGGGACGCGTGGACAGCTCCACCTGCACCTCGTCGAAACCGAAATCCCGGTACACCCCGTACAGCAGCTCGATGAAGGCGGTGGCCTCGGACTGCAGCTGGTCGGGGGTGCAGAAGATGTGGGCGTCGTCCTGGGTGAAGGCGCGCACCCGCATCAGGCCGTGCAGCGCGCCGGAGGGCTCGTTGCGGTGGCAGGAGCCGAACTCCGCCAGGCGCATCGGCAGGTCGCGGTAGCTGTGCAGGCCCTGGTTGTAGATCTGGATGTGGCACGGGCAGTTCATCGGCTTGATCGCGTACTGCCGGCTCTCGGACTCGGTGAGGAACATGTGCTCGCCGAACTTGTCGGCGTGCCCGGATTTCTGCCACAGGGCGATGTCCACCACCTGCGGGGTGTTGACCTCCTGGTAGCCGGCCGCGCGCAGCCGCGCGCGCATGTAGTTGCGCACCGTGGTGTAGATGGTCCAGCCGTGGTCGTGCCAGAACACCATGCCCGGCGCCTCTTCCTGGAAATGGAACAGGTCCAGCTGCTTGCCGAGCTTGCGGTGGTCGCGCTTCTCGGCCTCCTCCAGGCGGTGCAGGTAGGCCTTGAGCTCCTTGGGGCTGGCCCAGGCGGTGCCGTAGATGCGCTGCAGCATCTCGTTGGCGGTGTCGCCGCGCCAGTAGGCGCCGGCCAGCTTGGTCAGCTTGAAGGCCCCCAGGTGCGAGGTGTTGGGCACGTGCGGGCCGCGGCACAGGTCGACCCACTCGCCCTGCCCGTACAGGGTCAGCTCCTCGTCGGCGGGGATGTCCTCGATGATGCGCGCCTTGTATTCCTCGCCCATGCCGCGAAAGAACGCGACCGCCTCGTCGCGCGACTTCACGCTGCGCGCGACCGGCAGGGCCTCGGCGACGATCTTCGCCATCTCCGCCTCGATGGCCTCCAGGTCCTCGGGGCTGAAGCCGGGCGCGTAGGCGAAATCGTAGTAGAAGCCGTCCTCGATCACCGGCCCGATGGTGACCTGCGCCTCGGGGAACAGCCGCTGCACCGCCTGCGCCAGCAGGTGCGCGGTGGAGTGGCGGATGATCTCCAGCCCCTCGGCGTCGCGCGCGGTGATGATGCGCAGCGCGGCGTCCGCGGCGATCTCGTGGCCCGCGTCCACCAGCACGCCGTCCACCTCGCCCGCCAGCGCCGCCTTGGCCAGGCCCGGGCCGATATCGGCCGCCACCTGCAGCACGCTGACAGGCGCGTCGTAGTGTTTCTGGCTGCCGTCGGGCAGCGTGATTGCCGGCATGGTCGGTTCCTCGCCCGGCCCGGAACGCAAAACGGGCGCACAGCGCCCGTCCGGAGTCGCTGCGCGCTGTCCCGCTCGTCAGCCGAAAGTTCGCGTTGCCTTCATGCCCGCATTGTACGTTCCCCGGGCCGGGGATGAAAGGGCGCGGCGGCCGGCCGGCGTCCGGGCCGATGTCGGCCGCCACCTGCAGCACGCTGACAGGCGCGTCGCAGTGTTTCTGGCTGCCGTCGGGCAGCGTGATTGCCGGCATGGTCGATTCCTCGCCCGGCCCGGAACGAAAAACGGGNNGGGATGAAAGGGCGCGGCGGCCGGCCGGCGCGGGCCCGCACCCCGTCGCCCCCGTGGCGGTCGCCACCTTCAGACCGGCGGCATGCAATGCCGTTGTCTCGTGGTGCCTCCCAGAACGAGGCTCGCTCGCGCAGGGCGGCCTGAAAATCCACTCCATCGCCCGGCGAAACCCTCGCCGCCAGAGGCCAGGGGCTAAAAGAAAACAGGGCGCCCGGGGGCGCCCTGTTTTATCTCGCTCAGAGACTTATTGCTTATTAACAGGCGGGCGTCG
>JABAHR010002392.1_pt4 | contig 45535 bp, 48 predicted proteins | sample 7062101 | NCBI WGS metagenome assembly JABAHR01 (sample SAMN14534553, study PRJNA622989) | marine sediment metagenome | biome: marine biome [ENVO:00000428]; feature: marine pelagic biome [ENVO:01000023]; material: deep marine sediment [ENVO:00002113] | place: India: Gulf of Kutch | collected...
GCAGGCGAGCGGCGAATTCGGGATCGATATCCTGCCAGTTGGCGCCCATTTCCTTGCGGATGCCGATCTGGCGGTGGATTTCGGAGAAGTAGGTCATGTTGCAGGCGGTTCCATATTGCATTGAATGTGGAGCCGATCTGGCACGGGGCAGGTTCCGGCGGAACCGCGCGCAGTGTAATCTTGTCAAACTTTACAATTTATGTTTGTAATGTTGTAAAGTAGTGCACATCAAGGCGAAAACCTATGCCACGCAAGGCGATCTACATGGGGCCGCGGCTCAAGAGCATGCGCCGCGAACTGGGCCTGACCCAGGCCAACATGGCGGCCGATCTCGACGTCTCGCCGTCCTATATCGCGCTGATGGAGCGCAACCAGCGCCCGGTCACCGCAGAGATGCTGCTCAAGCTGGCGACCACCTATCGCGTCGATATCGCCAGCCTTGCAGAAGGCGATACGCAGGAGCTGACGAGCCGCCTGCAGGCCGTGCTCAAGCATCCCATCTTCGCCGATATCGACCTGCCCGCGCTCGACGTCGAGGATATCGCCACCTCCTATCCAGGCTTTGCCGAAGCGCTGACCCGCCTGCATGTGGCGCATAGCGAGGAGCAGCTGGCACTGGCCGAACGGCAGGCCGGCGAATTGCCCGGAGGAGGAGCCGAGATGGCCGATCCGGTAGCCGAGGCCCGCGCCTTCCTCGCTGCCCGGCGCAACTTCTTTCCCGCCCTCGATGCCAGCGCCGAGAAGCTCGCGGCCGAACTGGAGGACTTGCCCGCCCTCGCCGCGCGGCTACAGGAACGGCACTCGCTGGAAGTCCGCTTCGTCGATCCGGACATGCTGATGGGGGCGATGCGCTGGCACGATTACCACCGCCAGCGGGTGCTGGTGAACGAGACGCTCGACCATTCCGGCAGGCGTTTCCAGCTGGCCCTGCAGATCGCCATCCTCGAACAGGGCGAGGCCATCGCCACCGAGCTGGAGCTGGGCCGACTGGAAAGCGAGGACGGGGAGATCCTCGTGCGCCGGGCGCTGCAATCCTATTGGGCGGCAGCGCTGCTGATGCCCTATGCCAGCTTTGCCAGGGCAGCGGAGGAATTGCGCCACGACGTGGAGTTGCTCGCCGCGCGCTTCGCCGTCAGTTTCGAACAGGCGGCACACCGGCTGACCACGCTGCAAAGGCCGGGCGCGGAAGGCGTACCGTTCTTCTTCCTGCGGGTGGACCAGGCCGGCAATGTCTCCAAGCGGCTCGACGGCGCCGGCTTTCCGTTTGCCCGTCACGGCGGAGGGTGCCCCTTGTGGAATGTCCACAATGCCTTCCTCACCCCTGGCAGGGTCAACGCACAGCTGATCGAGCTGCCTGATGGCGCGCGCTTCCTCTCCGTCGCCCGCACCGTGAGGGCCGGCAGGGGCGGCTATGGCGCGCCGTCAGCGCTGAGGGCTGTTGTCCTCGCCTGCGAGGAGAAACATGCGGATCGCCTCGTCTATGGCGATGTCCTGCGCGACAAGGAGGCAACGCCGATCGGCATTTCCTGCCGCATCTGCCACCGCCCGCATTGCCTCGCCCGCGCTGCGCCGCCGCTGGGGCGCGAGATCCTGCCGGTGCGCTTTCGCGATTCCGGCATCCCCTTTGCCTTTTCCAGCGACTAGCCCCGAGCTGCAAACGTCAGAAGTAGTCGCCGACGCGGTTCCAGTGCTCGACCCTCGGCGGCTCGACGAAGAACGGCCCTGCAAGTGCGCGCCATTGCTGGAACCCCTCGCTCTCGCGGAAGGTCACCATGTGATGCTCGACACTCTGCCAATCGACACTGAGGCGATATTGCGCCGGGTCTTCCTCGACGCGTTCGAGGCGCATGCCGTGGCAACCCTCCCCCGCTTCGAAATGGGGCCTGGCCTTGGCAACGGCCGCTTCGAATTCCTCGGCGCGCGCCGGGTCGATCCTGATATAGGCGATTTCTGTAACCATGGGCCCCAGATGGCGGCTCGCGGGACAAGAGGCAAGCAGCGAGATTCATCGCCACCTTCCAGGCAGGATGATAATGGCTGCAGCAAGGGAGCAACGGCATGCCACGCAAGACAATCGGTGAATACACGCTGGCGGAGATATACCCGCTCTATCTCGCCAAGGTCGAAAGGAAAGGCCGCAGCAAGTCCGAACTGGACGAGGTGATCTACTGGCTGACCGGCTATGACGAAGCCGGACTGTCAGCGCAGGTCGCCCGCGAGAATACGCTCGCAACCTTCTTTGCCGAGGCGCCGGCGATGAATCCGCGCACAAGCGAGATCAAGGGCGTGGTCTGCGGCGTGCGGGTGGAGGAGATCGAGGACAGTCTGACACAGCAGGTGCGCTGGCTCGACAAGCTGGTGGACGAGCTGGCGAGGGGCAAGGCGCTGGAGAAGGTGCTCCGTCAGGCGAGCTGATCAGCCAGGCTGCGCTGCGAGAAAGGCGCCTGCATCAAGCTCCTCCTCGCCGCGCCAGCGATAGGCCACCAGTGGGCCGCCCAGGCCGGCGCTGTAATCGACGCAGGCAATCTTCGTGTCCAGCAGCGAGGGCGTGCCGGTGCGCCAGTAATGGCCGAAGAACACCGGCTTGGGATGATCGTACCCGGGCAGCACGCCATGCGGCAGGGCGCTCTCCAGCGCCGGATGCCGGCCAAGCGGCGACATGCTCACTTCGGCATAGCTCGCCGGCGGCTGCCGCCACCACTTTATCCTGACATGGTGCCGCTCGTGCCCATCCTTGTCGTGGAAGGAGAGGCTGCCGGGCAGTTCAACCTCGATTCCCTTGAGCAAGGTTTCGACGGACGAGAAGACATCGTCGATCCCCTGCGGGTGAGCGCCAGAAGCATCCACCGCGTTGGAGCGCCCGACCGTGGCCCGGTGCAGCTGGTCTTCGATCAGGCGGTCCTCATCCAGCACATCCCGCAGGCATTCCAGCGCCGCCGGATCCCAGCAGGCGTGCACCACGCGCAACTCCGGCAGGTCGAGCCACAGCGGCAGGGTCAGGAACCAGTCGATCAATTCGCCGTGGGCGCGGCTACCTTCGCCAACCTGCGCCAGGAACGCGCCATGCTGGTTCCTGTTCTTGGGCGTATCCGGCCGGAACCCGCGGTGCCAGGCGATGGCGTTGAGCTCGTGATTGCCCATCACCGCCAGCGCCCGCCCGGCCTCGATCAGGCTGCGCACGGTGGCAACGACCTCGACCTGCTGCGGCCCGCGATCGATGAAATCGCCGACGAAGACGATCATGCGGCCCGGCGGAGACGTCCAGGAAGTGCCCGAACGGCGATAGCCAAGCTTGTCCAGCAGCAGCTCTAGCGCTGCCCCTTGGCCGTGAATGTCCCCGATGATGTCGTATTCCATATTGCCTCCATAGTAATTCAAACAAACTGAAATGCACCTTTCCCGGGCCGCCCGATCACGGCGCTTTGAATTCCGTCCCCGGGATGTAGAAGTGTCGGCAGAGGGAGAGATTGACCGATGCCGATTGCACCACAGGACCGACGCAGCTTCATGGCGCTTTCCGCCATGCTGGCACTGGCAGCCACGCCGATGCGCCCAGCGCTGGCGCAACAGCGAAGGCTTGCGCGGGTCATCACCGATAATGATTACTCGGGCGATCCGGACGGGCTGTTCCAGCTCGCCCAGCATATCCTCTCATCGGCGATCGAGATCCCGCTGATCGTCGGCTCGCACCTGCCGGCAGGATCGGAGTGGGTCAATTCCGAGACCACCGCCAGCGATGCCGCAGCCAAGGTGCGCGAGATGCTCGGCGTGATGGGTCGCGCGGAGGATTACACCGTGCTCGCTGGCTCGGAAGTAGCCATACCCTCGCTCGACGAATGGCAACCGAGCCCGGCGACTGAGGCGATCATTGCCGAGGCCATGCGCGAGGATGCCGATGCGCCGCTGTTCTATGCCGCGGGTGCCGGCCTGACCGAACTGGCGCTGGCCTGGCTTGCCGAACCGCGCATCGGCGAAAGGCTGAAGCTGGTGTGGATCGGCGGCCTCGAACATGCCGACCTTGCCTATCCACCGCCCAATGCCGACCCGCTGGAATACAATTATTCGATCGATCCGCTGGCCGCACAGGTGATTTTCAACGAGAGCGATATCGAGATCTGGCAGGTGCCGCGCAATGCCTATCGGCAGATGCTGTTCAGCTATGCCGAATTGCGCGAGCTTGCGCAGTCAGGACCAATCGGCGCCTATCTCAAGGGTGAGATCGACCGAATCGACGCGATGATCGCGCAATTGCCGCCGAGCATGGGTTTCCCGCGCACCGAGACCTACATACTGGGAGACAGCCCGCTGGTGACGCTGACGGCGTTGCAGAGCTTCTTCCAGGCCGATCCCTCGTCGAGCCTGTACAACCTCAGACTTACACCGCTGATGAACGAGGGCGGCGAATACCAGGACAATCCCGATGGTCGGCCCATGCGTGTCTATACGCACATCGATACGCGCCTGACCTTCCGCGACATGGTGCTCAAGATCCGTGAAGCGGATGCCGAACCGACACGTTAGGGACGCTGCCATGGCACTGACACGCAATGACTATGAGCGCTACGTGCGCGCCTTCAACGGGCGGGACTATGACGCCTTGTTCGCCTTCTTCACCGACGATGCCGTGCTCGAGGCGCATGGCTTTGCCCTGCGCGGCAAGGCCCAGGTGCGGCAGTTCTACGATGCATTCCACGCTTATGTGCGCGAGACGGTGACGCTGAATGCCTTCTATGAATGCGGCGATGCCAGTATCGCCGATCTCACCATCAACTTCTTCGGCAAGCGCGCGCTCACTTCAAGCGTGATGGAGGGAATCGGGCTGCCGGCAGGGCCCGACGTGCCCGAAGGCGCGGATTTCGACATCCACTACCTCATTCTCTACCAGACCGACGGCACGCTGATCCGCAAGATCAAGACGGCGGTGTACGAACCCCCGGCATAGCAAGGCCCTAGAGAGGCCTCGCCAGCAGGTGTTCCGCCCTGCCGAGCAGCCGCCCGGCAATCGTTTCGCTGCCCTCGGCCAGCGTGCCCGTGGCAAGGTGCATGCGCGGCCGGAAGCGCAGCAATTCGGCCAGCATCACCCGGTCTGCAGGGGTAACGATGGCCTCAAGCCTGTCGATCTCCTCGATCCGGGGAAGGATTGCCTGCATCAGCGCATGGCCGCTGGCGGCAAGGATGCCGGCAGGCGGATCAGCTGTAAGCAGGGCCGGATCGGCAATCACCAGCCCCGAGGACGCGCGAGCGAGCGCCGGTGGGCAGCTTGCCATTGCGGCCACGCAAATGCCCGATTTGATTGCCTGCCGCCGGGAGATCATTCGCTCACCCCTTGCGCCGGGATGGGCTGCGTCACGATCCAGTGCGCCAGCGCTGCCAGCTCCTCGTCGCTCAGCTCGCTCAGGTGGAATGGCGGCATGCCGTCCGCGCCCTGCCGCGCAACCATGACGATGTATTCCTCCGGCATGGGAAGCCCGCGCAGTTCCGGCGCATTCATCGGACCGCCGTGGCAATGGCCGCAGCTGGTCGCCCAGACAAGCTCCGGCGATTTGTCGGCGGAACGCGCCGCGGAGGCGCCTGCGAGGGCGAGACCGGCGACCGCCAGCGAGGCAAGCAAGGCGCGCATCATATCCGTATCCCAGATTTGCCCGGCGCGATGATCCCTGCTGGATCGAGCGCGCGCTTGATCCGGCGATTGACCTCCAGATTGGCCTCCCCGTGGCGCATGGCGACCTGGTCCATGTAGCCGATCGAGGTTCGATAAATGCCGAAACCGGCGGCAGTAAGGGCGTCCATCAATTCGCCATAACACTGCTGCACGCGGCGCATCCACGCCTCATCCTCGCGGTCGAACACCAGCGGCATGACGTTGAGCGCGGCACGCTCGCCAAAGGCGGTGCCGACCATGAAATCGACACCGTGCCGATCCATCACCTCGCGCACCAGGTCGAACTGGCGGCGCATGTCACGCCCGCGCATGGGAGCAACCGGCGCGCACCAGGCCAGCCCGCCGCCACCGGTCCAGTTGAACAGGGCAAAGCTCTTCAGCGTCAGCTCGTTGATCGCCTGTTCGTCGCGCGCATCCATCAGCTGCGCGCCGCTGGCCTCCAGCCGCCGCTGGCATTCGGCATAGTCCGAGGCGACCTTGTCCGGCCGGCCATAGAGAGTGAAGACGTAGTTCCACGCCCCCAGCCCGGCCTGCCGGGCAAGATCGATGGTCATGTCGAGTGGGATCGCCCCGGGCCCGTCATAGACATCCGCGCGGCTGCGCGTGGCGGCGAGGAAAATGGTGGAGTTGCCGAGCACGCCTTCGGTGGCGATGGTCCCGTCCAGCCGCAGCCCGCGCACCGCATCGGTCAGCTTGTCGATATCGGCATAGTCGGGCCACGAGGCGAGGATGGTGCGATAGCTTTCCGGCGCCGGCATCAGCCACATGCCCATCTTGGTGACGATGCCGAAGTTGGACTGGGTGAAGATGCCGTCCAGCGTCGGGCCATAGCCATAGCGATAGCTCTGCCAGCTGCCGGTGCTGTCGACCCCGCCCAGCCCGGTGCGCATCAGCGTGCCGTCTGACAGCAGCACTTCATAGCCGCAGCTATGGGCGAAATGATCGCCATAGGGCGTTACCCCGTGCCCGCGCTCCAGCGTATTGCCCATGGGCGAGACGATCGGTCCCGGCCCGGGAAAATCGAGCCAGAAATCATCGCCCTGCTGTTCGAGGAATAGCTGCAGATCGCTGTAGGTGACGCCCGGTTCGACCACCACCGTGCCGAGTTCCGCGTCGTAGTCGCTGATGCGGTTCATCCTCCTCAAATCGAGCACCACCGTGCCGGGATCGGCGACGCTGGAGGACCCGTAGCCGATGTTGCGCCCGGTCGATGTCGGCCACACGGGGACGCCGCCCGCATTGGCCGCCGCAACCACGCCTTGCAGCTCTTCCAGCGAGGCTGGCGACACCACACCCGCCGGCATGTGGACCTCGCGGCCGAAGGGAATGGCGACCCAGCCATAGGGCTCCAATTCCTCAGCTTCGCTGCGCACCCATTGCGCGCCGACGATTGCCGTTGCGGCGGCGAAGAAATCCGCCAGTCCAGCTGATCCGGCGCTCTGCGCATTGTCCATTTGTCAGGCCCCTCCCGCCGATGCACCGCCAGCCTAGCTGCCATCGGCGGGTTCGGGAACCGGGAAACGGATCAGAAGATGAGAGGCACCGCACAGGGCACGGCGGGGCCACCGCCCAGCTTACAGCTTGGCGTTGCCGGCATTCCATTTCACGCACAATTCCAGCCCATGGCCGAAAGGTAGCAGCACGTGCTGCATATCGCCCTTGGCCCGCATTGCTGCGCGGAAGGCGCGAACGTCTTCGCGCGCTTGCGGAGGGAAGACCATGTTGTCGCTGGCAATGATACCTTCCTCGGTCANNGGGTAGAAGGCCTCGAAACAGGGCAGGTAAAGCTCTTTCCAGATATCGAGCAGGACGAAGTCCCACGGCCCCTTGTCGGCAGCAAGGTGCTCCAGCGCATCGCCCAGCCGGAAATCGACCGTGTCAGCAAGACCTGCCTTGGCGATCTGCTTCGCCGCATAGGCCTGCTTGTAGTCGGCGTTCTCCATGGTCACGACCTGCGCGCCGACCTTGCGCGCCGCGTCCGCAAGGATCAGCGTGGAATAGCCGTAGCTGGTGCCCAGTTCGAGAATCCGCTGCGGCTTCCTTGCCAGCACCAATGCATGCAGCAGGCGCCCGACATCGGGGCCGACCGGCAGCAACAGCTCGTCGCGAATGGCAAAGCCGTCGACTCCCGGCTGGCTGGTGCGCTCGATCTCTGCCGCATCGCGTGCCGCATATTCGGCAAAGACCGCCTCGACCCTTGCGTCCTCGAACCTCATGCCTTGCTCGCCTCCAGCGCGTCCTGCGCCGCCTGTTCGCGGGCGAGCGCGCGCTGCAGCTGCGGCATGGCCTCGTTGTCCGCTCGGTGGCGGGCGACATTCTTCCACGGCGAGAGGTCGAAGCCGCCGAACTCGGAATTGATATAGGCCCACCACAGGTAGGTATCGACAATCGACCATTCCTCGCCGAACCACCAGCGGCGCTCGGCCATCTCCGCGTCCAGCTGGTCAAGCAGGCCGGAAAACAGCTCTCGCCCACGTTCCCTTACCGGTTCGACATCGCCGGTGGTCCACATGAAGGGCACTTTCACTGCGCGCCCGCTGGGATGCCAGCCGGAGGAAACCCAGAACAGGGCGGAAAGCTGCTGCGCTTCCTCCCACGCGTCCCGCGCCTGCGGGAACAATCCCGCATCGGGAAAGGTCTTGTGCAGGTAACGCAGGATCGCCCCGTTCTCGGTCAAGGGCTCGCCGTCGGCGACCAGCAGGCACGGCACCTTGCCGCCCGGGCTGATGGCGAGGTAGTCCGGGGTACGGTTCTCGCCGGCCATGAAGTCGATCATGTGATCGCGGTAATCGGCGCCGGTGGCTTCCAGCGCCGTCAGTGTCACCCGCGTGCAGGCGGTATAGGCATGAAAGAGCTTGAGGTCAGGCATCGGCAGCCATCCTTTCCCGTGCGGCATCCTCGCGCGCCAGGGCGCGCTGGAACGCCGGCCATGCCTCTACCCGCGCGCGGTGGGCGGCGAGATTGTCGAGGCCGGACAGGTCGTATTCGCCTTCCTCGGCAGTGGTGTAGTTCCAGTAGAAGTAGACGTCGATGATCGACCAGCCCTCGCCATACCACCACTGCCGATCGGCCAAGCGCGCATCGAACGCCTCGAACAGCGGCTTGACCAGCTGCTTGCCGCGTTCGCGCACCGGCGCGGGATCGCCGGTTGTCCAGCGCACGGGCATCATGTTGGCGCGCACGCATGGATGCCAGCCGGAAGAGACCCAGAACAGGTCGGACAGCAGCTGCGCCTCGTACCATTCCGATGCGACATCGGGGAAAAGGCCGGCTTGCGGGAAGGTCTGGTGTAGCCACCACTCGATCGCCGCGTTCTCTCCCAACAGCCGGCCATCGACGATTAGGGCCGGAACCTTTCCGCGTGGATTGATCGCGCGATACTCAGGCGAGTATTGCTCGCCTTTCGCGAAATTGACCGGATGATCCTCATAATCGACCCCGCACTGCTCGAGCGCGGTCATGGTAACGCGCGAGCACGCCCCCGGGAGATGGTAGAGCGTGAACTCAGCCATTGGTCTCCGCTTTCATCATCGCCTCGATCTTGCGCCGTGCCCGCGTGCCGCCCTGGTCAATGCCGAGCGAGAGTGGCTTCTGCTCCCAGAAATCCTGCCCGGCGACATTGGCATAGGATGCCTCGATCACCGGCTTGTCCTCCTCGTCGAAGGCCTGACGGAAGAGGCCCAGAAGCATCTCGTCCAGTTCCGCGCTGTCGGTGTCATTGGGCCGGCTGGTCGACCAGAAATAATGCGTCTGGTGGCTGTTGGCCGGCGTCAAGATATGCGCCTGCGGCACTTCGAAGCCGGCTTCGCGCGGCGCCCCGTGCGGGCACACGCCGACATGCAGGCGCATGGTTGCAGGCGCATTCCAGCGCATGTCGAGCCAGTGATCGGTACGCATGTCCGGCGGGAACACGCCCTCGGCAACCGAAGGCGGCGGAATGTCCGTCATCCACCAGTCCGAATGCAGCGTGTCGCCTTCCTCGCGGATGGAATGCTCGCCGGCGAAGATCACCCCCTGCCCGGCGAAGCTGCCCTTGTGCACGAACTCGATATGGCTGAGGTCGAGCAGATTGTCCGTGCCATACTGGTAATTGGCTTCCATCAGCGTGTAGCCGGTGAGCGTGCGCCAGCCCGGCCGGTTGGGCACGAAGGGAAAGGCGGGAATGGCCTCTCTGTCCGCTTCTCCCGGTTCGCCGCCCCACAGCCACAAAATCCCGTCCTGTTCGACCACCGCGAAGGCCGGAACCTGCGCGCCATTGGGGATCTTGTCGGCAAAGGGGTTGCGCACGCATTTGCCATCCGCCCCGAAGGCGAGCCCGTGATAGGGACAGACGACGAGGTCACCATCGCGCGTTCCCATCGACAGCGGCGCAAAGCGGTGCGGGCAGCGGTTGAGCACAGCCGCCGGATCGCCGTTTTCCAGCCGGTAGAGATAGGTCGGCCGCCCGGCGATCTCGCGCACGAGACCGTCCTCGCCAAGCTCATCGGCCCAGCCCGCCATGTACCATGCGATTTTCAGGAATTCGGACATGATTTTCCTTTTCAGTCGGACCTTTCGGCCTGCAACAGTTTACGCAGCTTGCGCCGGGCGAGAACCGAAGCCTTGTCGATCGGCAGCAGGGCCGGCCCAAGGCTTTCGAATTCCTCGTCTGCGAGCGCCCGCTGCTGGGCCTCCAGCATCGGCTTGTCCTCTTCGGCGAAGGCCTGCGTCAAGGTCCCCCTCAGGAAAGCGGTAAACTCCGCATCATCCTGCCGGTCGGGGCGGGTATTGCAGAAGAAGTAATGCGTGCTGCGCGCACTCTCGGGTGTCATCAGGTGGAGGGTGAAGGAAGTGTCCTCCTCCCGCATGGGCGCGCCTGCTTCGCGCACATTGACCGTCAGCACCATGACTGCCGGAGCCTGCCACTCGACGGCAATGATGATATGCGCCCGCGCTCCATCGGGAAGCTGCGGCCTGAATGCCGGCGGCGGTTCGCAATCCGCCGCTTCCCAGGAAACGAAGACAGTGTCCCCGTCCTCGCGGCAGGTCGTCTCGGCGCTGGTCATCATCCCGCCCAGCGAGCTGGCATGGAGGTAGTCGGCGTGGCTGAGATCGAGGATGTTGTCGGTCAGCAGCTCGTAATTGGCCGCGGTCGGCAGGTAGGAGGCGATGCGTGCCAGCGGCGGCACGGCATCGATGAAGGACAGGTCCGGAATCGTGTGCTCGGCCGCGCGATCCGGCTCTCCGAGCCAGACCCAGAAGGCAGTGTGCCGCTCGCATACTGCAAAGCTGCGAGCGCACAGTGCGCTGCTGGCAACCCCGTGGGGGTTGTCGATGCAGGCTCCGTACCGGTCGAACGCTATGCCGTGATAGCCGCAGCGAATCCCGTCAAGCTCAACCTGTCCGGCCGAAAGCGGGGCAAAACGATGCGGGCAGCGATCCTGCAGGGCAGCCAGTTCTCCCGAACCATCGCGGAAGAAGACGATGGCCTGCCCGGCGATGGTGCGCGCCAGCGACCCGCCCTCGCCAACCTCCTCCGACCAGCCGGCCATGTACCAGCAATTACGCAGGAATTCAGTCACGTACCGGCGTCTCTTTGCTATTCGTCGAAGATTGCCACGGCACGCGTCCAGCCAGCGCTGGCGCCCTTGATCTTGTGCGGGAAGCAGGAAATCATGAACCCGGTCGACGGGATCGCCTCGAGATTGTGCATCTTCTCGATGTGGCAATAGCCGATATCGACGCCGGCACGGTGCCCTTCCCAGATCAGCTTCGGATCGCCGGTTTCGAGCACCTTGTCCTTGGTATGGACGAAAGGCGCATCCCAGCTCCAGGCATCGATCCCGGTCACCCGCACGCCGCGATCGAGCAGGTACATGGTGCCTTCATAGCCCACGCCGGCCCCGCGGCTGACGTATTTCGGATCGCGGTTCTTCAGCGCCATGCCAGCAGCAGTGTTGACCACCACGATGTCGAGCGGCTGCAGATCGTGGCCGATGCGGTCGAGCTCTTCCTCGATATCCTTCGCGGTGATCAGGTAGCCATCTTCCTTGGCGGTGAAATCGAGCTTCACGCCGGGGTTGAAGAACCATTCGAGCGGCATCTCGTCGATCGTCTGCGCCGGACGCGAACCGCCGGGCAGCTTGGCGTCCTGGGTCGGGTGGTAATGCCAGGGTGCATCGACATGGGTGCCCGAATGGGTGGTCAGCTGCACCCGTTCCGCCGCGCAGAACGGTTCGCCGCCGATCATGTTGTCGATATCGGCACCGGGGAAGAACATCTCCAGCTCGCCGCGCGTTTCGGCGTGCACTTCGTATTCGATCTTCGGGGCAAGGAAGGGCGGATCGCTGATGACGTCATTTTCGAGCGTCATCGACAGGTCAATGTAACGGCGGGCCATGGATTATCTCCTCAGGATGCGACGAGTTCTACAGGAACCCGCGCCAATGCGTGAAGTGTGTTGTTGAGCCGGATCTCGACCGGCCCGGCGGAACGGATTTCAGCGACGCGCGGGATCAGCGCGTCGAGCACGGCTTCGGCCTCCATGCGCGCGACCATCTGCCCGAGGCACTGGTGGATGCCGAAACCAAAGCCGACATGGCCGCTGGCGTTGCGGGTGACGTCGAAACGGTCGGGATCGTCCCATTTGCGCGGGTCGCGATTGGCAGCAGCAAGGAACAGCAGCACCTTGCTGCCTTCGGGAATGGTGCCACCGGCGATGTCCACGTCCCGGCTGGTGGTGCGGAAGAAGGTCTGCACCACCCCTCCCCAACGCAGCGATTCCTCGATTGCCTTTTTCGCCAGCGAAGGATCAGCGCGCAGCCGCTGCCACTCTTGGGGATGCCGCGCGAACGCATGGATCAGATTGCCAATGCCGTTGACCGTGGTATCGACGCCAGCGGTAAGGAACGAGCGCGCCAGCCGGTAAGCCTCTTNNATGCCCCAGCCGCCGGGCTTCAGCCTCGCGCGCTCACAGCTCTCGTTCACCCAGGCGATCGCGTCGGTGGCATTGGCCAGGGATTCGCGCAGAAGCCGGTTTTCCGGGCCGAAGCCGTTGAAGGCGGTGGTACCATAGGGAATGAGATGTTCGCGCCCATCGTCGCGCATGCCGATCAGTTCGGGAAAGACACGCAGCGGGAAGGCTTCGGCAAGCTGTTCCACCGCATCGATCTTCCCGCATGCGAGCACCTCATCGACGAGTGCCTCCGCCTTTTCGCGCCACACGGGCATCGCCTCGCGCAGGCTGGCAAGATTGGCGACCTTGTTCATCAGCGCGCGCGTGCGATCGTGCAGCGGCGGGTCGACTTCGAGCAGCAGCGACGGCGGACGCCACGGATCACCCTTGGCGAAGTCCAGCAAGCCGACACCGCGCCCGGAGATGTAGGTCTGCCAGTCCTTCAGGGCCGGCTGCACCTCGGCAAAGCGCGCCATTGCATAGCACTGGATGCTCTCCAGCCACACCACCGGTCCCGCATCGCGCAACGCGTCGTGATGGGCGAAGGGGTCGGCGAGGAAAGCCTCGTCGAAGGGATCGAGATCAAGTGTCGGAAAATCATTCACTCCGCCGTCCATCCTCCATCTGCCACCAGGGCTGGCTCCTTCGTCATGGCCGAGGCATCGCTGGCAAGCACAAGCACCACGCCCCGGCCAGCTGGCCGGAATCTGCTTGGAAACGCAATTGCCGCAGATGCGCCGAAGATGCCAATCAATGTTATCGATGCGAATCCATAGACTCTGTGCGATTGCTCCCGGCGCCCGCGCCAGCTAGCTCCATGACAAGGATTTATGGAGGAGAGGCTTATGCGCCTTGCAACATTGATGGACGGCACGCCGGACGGGCGGCTGGTAGTGGTTTCACCCGAGGGCACCCATTGCGCCGCCGCGCCGGTAAAGACCATGCAGCAGGCGATGGAGGACTGGGACAACGTCGAACCGCAATTGCGCGCCATCGACAGCTTCCCCGATGCGCTCGACCTGGCCCAGGTGACCGCGCCCATGCCGCGAGCATGGCAATGGCTCGACGGCTCGGTCTACGCCAGCCACGGCGCGCTGATGGACAAGGCGATCGGGGTCGACAAGCCACCGGTCCCCTTCCCGCTGATGTACCAGGGCGTGTCGAGCAAGTTCTACGGCCCGAGCGAGGACGTGCGCATGGCCGACGAGGCCCTGGGCATCGATTTCGAGGGCGAGTTTGGCATCATCACCGATTTCGTGCCCATGGGAACGAGTGCGCAGGATGCCGCGAAACACATCCGCCTGGTGGTGCAGATCAATGACTGGAGTCTGCGCGCACTCGCCGGCACGGAGATGGGCACGGGCTTCGGCTGGATCCAGGCCAAGCCACCCTGCTCCATGGCGCCTTTCGCCGTCACGCCTGACGAACTCGGCGATGGCTGGCAGGATTGCCAGCCGAACATGAACCTGCTCATCCACTGGAACGGCCGGCAGTTCGGCGATGCCCACGGTAAGGCGATGGGCTATGGCTTCGATACGCTTGTCGCCCATGCCGCCCGCACGCGCGACCTGGTGGCCGGCACGGTGATCGGATCGGGCACCGTCTCGAACGAGAACTTCCGCGAAGTCGGATCCTCCTGCATCGCCGAACGGCGCGGGATCGAGATNNNCGGAATTCATGAAGTACGGCGACAGTGTTCGCATGGAAGCGCGAACTGCGGACGGTCGAACACCCTTCGGCGCCATCGACCAGAAGGTCGTGCTGCCGTGAGCGATCAGGACACAGGTGGCCTGCCGCCGATCCAGCGGGTCGTCACCGGCCATAACGAAGAGGGCCGCGCCTGCTTCAAGTCGGAAGATGTCAAGGAACCGCAGCTGATCCCGACCGGCGATGCCAATTTCCTGCTGCTGTGGACGACCGCAACGGTGCCCGCCGACAACAATGACGAAACCGACGGGCGCGAGAGGGATGCTGGCACCACCCTCAACGGCGGAAGCGCCTTTCGCATGGTCGATATCCTGCCGGGGCAGGAAAGCCCGTTCCACCGCACCAATTCGATCGATTACGGCATCGTCCTGGAAGGCGAGATCGAGCTGGAGCTGGAAGACGGGCGCAAAAAGACCATCGGTAAGCACGGCGTCATCATCCAGCGCGGCACGAACCATCTGTGGCGCAACACCACTGACAAGCCCTGCCGCATCGCCTTCATCCTGATCGAGGCGCCGCCCTACCTGCATAACGGCAGTCCGCTCGACGAGGCCAAGCCGGAGCAGGTGGACGAGCGCTACGGGGATGCGAAGATCACCTAAACGGATCCCAATGGGAGAGCACAGGATGAGCGAAGCGGCCGCACCCGCGGAATCAATGGCCTACCCCCCGCGCGGGAGGGCATGGCTGTCGGCGGTGATCATCTTCCTCCTCACCGCCATCGCCCTGGCAGACCGGATGGCGATCTCCATGCTGATAGGCCCGATCAAGGCCGAGTTCGGCATTGGCGATTTCCAGGCCAGCCTGCTGATCGGCTTCGCCTTCACCCTGTTCTACGTAGTCTTCCTGCTGCCGATAGGCGCAGCGGCGGATCGTTTCAGCCGCGCCAGGGTGCTGGCGATCTGCCTGTTCGTCTGGTCGATCACGACGGTCGCCTGCGGTTTTGCCACCGGCTTCATCAGCCTGTTCATCCTGCGCATGCTGATGGGTGCAGGCGAAGCGGGCATCGGACCCTGCTCGCACGGCATCATCGGCGCCAGTTTCCCGCGCGAGGCCCTGTCCAAGCCGCTGGCGCTGCAGGGGATCGGCTTTCAGGTCGGCCCGGCTGTGGGCGTGGCGGCGGCAGGCGCCATCCTTGGCGCCGGGGCCGCGGGCGCTTTCGATGGCATACCCCTTTTGGCAGATCTTGCCCCCTGGCGCGTCGCCTTCATCCTCATTGGCCTGCCCGGACTGCTGGCCCTGCTGCTGATCCCGCTGCTGCACGATCCCGCCGCTGCGCAGCGCCGGGTTGCAGCAGCACCTCCGAAAGTCAGCGCAATGCCATTCCTCAAGCAGCATCGCCTGCTGGTCGGACTGATGCTGGCAGGCTCCGGCATTTCCGCCATGGCGGCAGGCGTGGTCACCGGCTGGGTGCCCGAATACTTGCAGCGGACGCACGGTGTCTCGCCGCTCGAGGTCGGCGCGACCCTCGGCCCGATCATGCTGATCACGGCATTTGCCGGCCAGGGGACCTACAGCATCATCGTCGACTGGTTTGCCGGCAAGGGACATCTCGACGCGCCGATCCGCATCGGCCTGCTGCCGACCGCGCTTTCGATCCCGCTGGCATGGCTGGCCTTTTCCGCCGCAAGCAGCGAGGCATTCTACCTGCTGCTGTTCGCCTTCGCGCTGGTTATCGCCCCGTTCAATGCCATCAACAACACGGTCGCGCAGATGATCGCCCCGCCCGCGCTGCGCAGCCGCATCTCCGCCCTGTTCATCTTCTCGATCAGCATCATCGGCTTTGCCCTCGGCCCGGCACTGGTCGGCTGGCTGAGCGAATTCGTGTTCGGCGAGGAGCGGCTGGGCGAGGCCATGCGGCTGGTCACGACCCTCTCCATGGCGGTGACTTTCGCCCTCTTCGCGCTCGCACGCAAACCACTGCTTGCGACGATGCAGGCAAGGGAGAACAATCCATGAGGAAGCCGGTATTCCTGCTCGCCGCGGCAGCGACGATGCTCGGTCTGTCACTCACCGTCGGGGCTGCCAGCCCGTTCAACGATCAGCCGGCCGGACCGCGCAGCCTGCCAGGGGACCTGCTGCCACCCTTCGCCATGCTCGATGAGGAAGGACAGTTGCCACCCCCTCCGCCCCTGCCCGCGGGCGCCGCCCACGGCGGTGCGCCCGCCGAAACCGTTGCGGGCCCGGATCTGGACCTGGCAACCGCACTCGCCCGGGCTGCAGTAGACGCATGCGGCGCCGAAGGTCTGCTAGTCGCCTCAGCGGTGATCGACAGCTCGGGCGAGGCCCGTGCCATGCTGCTGGCCGAAGGTTCGCGCGGCAGCGTGTTCGTGGCGATGCGCAAGGCGCTTGTGGCACGGGAATTCGGCGTGCCAAGTTCGCAGGCTGCGACAATGATCGAAGCAGACCCCGCCCAGCTCGAACGGGTCACGCCAGCAATGTTCGTGGTCGGCGGTGGCGTGCCCATAATCCGGGATGGCGAGCTAATCGGCGCACTCGGTGTAAGCGGAGCGGCTGGCCAGGTCATCGGTCAACAGGACGAGGCCTGCGCCCAAGCCGCGCTAGCAAGTAACGGTCTCTGACGTGGCGCCTGCGTCCATCTTCGATCTCACCGGCAAGCGCGCCATCGTGACAGGCTCAACCCGTGGCATTGGTCGCGCAATTGCCGAGGCCATGATCAGCGCTGGTGCGCGCGTGGTGATCTCCAGCGAGGATGCGGACGACACCGCGTCTGCCGCCGCCCAACTCGGCCAACCCGGCATTACCGCCGATGTCACGGATGATGCGGCGCTGGCCGCCCTTGTCGAAGGCGCGCTCGCCGAACTGGGCGGGCTCGACATCCTCGTCTGCAATGCCGGGATCACCGGCAAGCCCGGCCCCTTCGCCGCGGTCGAGATGGAGGATTTCGACCGCGTCATGGCACTGAACCTGAGGAGCCAGGTGGTGCTGGCCAATCTCGCTTTGCCGCATATCGCGGAACAAGGCGGCGGGGCGGCCGTGCTGATGAGCTCCATTTCCGCCCTGCGCGGCAATGGGGCCATCAATGCCTATGCGCTGAGCAAGGCAGGCGTTTCGCAACTGGCGCGTAACCTCGCAGTCGAATGGGGGCCGAGGAATGTTTGCGTCAACGCCATTGCGCCCGGCTTTATCGCCACGGAGCTGTCAAAACCGCTGCTCAAGAACGAGGACTTCATGGCCCGTCGCATGCAGATGACGCCGCTGCGCCGTCCCGGACAGCCGGAAGAGGTGGCCGGTGCTGCATTGTTCCTTGCATCGCCCGCCGGAGCCTTCGTCACCGGCCAGACGCTGGTCGTCGATGGCGGGACAGTGATAACCGACGGGTCCTAGGCGAGCGCCGCACGGCGCAGCTTGGCGGTAAAGTCGCGCCAGGTAAGGCTCCCATCGATATGGGTATAGACCCGGATGAGGCGCCCTGCCGGATTGGCTTCGTAGCTGCCGTCTTCAGTCAGAATCGGGCATTGGCGCAGCTCATAATCGCTTGAAGCCGCGTCAGGCTGGAAGGCCGTTCGAAGCGCCGTCAGCGTAACCAGGGCCGTGTCGCCAAGCATGTGGATTTCGCCGGGGTTGAACACGTGTCGCGGCAGCAGTGGCGCGAGGCGCTGCTCGGCCACCGCCACCTCGCCATGGAGATAGTGCCCCAGCGCACCCGTACGCCCCACCTCTTCCAGTTCCGCCATGCCCACCATCATGCGGCGAAAGGCATTGCGCGGGATCTGCCACAGCGGAATGTTGCTCTGATTGAAGACGATCTGCGCGGCGAGTGGATCAAGCGTGTAGTTATACTCCGGTTCCGCCGGGCCGGCCGGGGCCTGTCCCAGCCCGGGATACTCGCCACCTCCGATCCAAACGAGTGTGAGTCGTTCGGCGATGGCAGGCTCGGCCAGCCAGGCCAGCGCGATTTCGGTCAGGCTGCCGCCGCAAGCGTAGAAAAGAGGTACCTCACGATCCTCGCGCATGGCCTCGCGCACGATCGCGGCGCTGGCCGGGCTGTGCCATTCACCGCCAGAGTCTTCCAGCGGCCCGGCACGGCCGGCCACCAGCGGCGGATGGCGCGACGGCGGGAAGTGGCGCAGCAGTTCGGCCGCCTTGGCTACCGACGCCGCGCCCTTGTCGGGCACTTCATCGGCAGCGCCGAAATCACGATACTGCGATCCCACCACAAGTGGCAGTTCCACAGACTGGCTGAGCAGGAAGTGGCTGAGCATGAACAAGCCGTCAGGATCGCCCCCAAAGTCGTTGTCGACGATGATGCTGACTGCGGGAGACGGGTTGTGCGGGTCGACGGCGGAGGGGGAGTCGCAGCCAACCAAGCCAGCCGCCATCCCGCCAGCCACGAGGCGGGTGCCGGATGCGAGGAAAGCCCGCCGTCCGAAACGGTCGTCTGCTGCGGGTGACCTGGCTGCAGGCATCCTACCTGAAGTCATAGCTATCCTCCGACAGGGGCTCGATCGTGTCCCATTTCTCGGCAATCAGCCCGTCTGGCGAGAAGCGCATGATCTCGACCACGGCATCGCCAATCTTGGTGCCGCCCGGTGTTCCGAAAACAGTGCTGAATTCCTCGCCAATGCCGACGCCTTCGACAAAGGCAAGCACAACCACGTGGTCGCCTTCCTCGATCACCTTGTGGATCGTGTAGCTGGGCGTGCCGACATTCGGCGGCGGAGCAATGTTCTCCTCGGTGAAGGAACCCGGCACCCAATAGGTGCGTCGCGCTGCCTCCACTTCGCCGTCGTTCCAGGCGGTGTAGAGATAAGCAAGTGCGATGCGCTTGTTGGGTGTGTCGGCGAGTGAGAAATCATGCCGTTCCATCAATTCGGGCGGAACCGCGACGGTAACCAGCTCACCTAGCGCCCTGTCTTCCGGGGCCGAACAGGCCGCGAGGGCCAGGCTCAGTCCCATCATCGAAACGAAACCAGTTGCGCGCATCTGCCTTCTCCCTCGTCACCGCAAAAGCCTAGTGCGTCCTGCAGAAAATGTCGCATGAAGCTTGTCGATGCTCCTCTATCGATAGAATGAAGTTTTCTCGCGCCGTTCCAGCCCCTAGGGCAGCATGGCAAGGCCCAATCCAGGAGAAGTTGACGTGGCGCTGTTCGAACCCTTTCCCAATTACGTGTGGAACCTGTCGGTTTCCATTGCGGTCGAAAACGGCGGCAAGATCGGCGAGATCGTCGATATCATCGAGGAGCTGAAGACCAAGGCCGAGGCCGGCGAAGATGCCGGCACCGAAGACTTCATGCGCGCCTGGGTGGCGATGGCCGACAAGCTGGTGGAGCTGGGCGAAGAAGACCTCGCCAAGGGCCGCGAGTTCTCTGCCGGCAACAAGTTCAAGCGCAGCGCCATCTATTACCAGACCGGCGAGCGCATGCAGGCGCACGGCTCTGCCGGCCGTGCCGAGACTTATGACAAGGCGATCACCAATTTCCTGCGCGGCATGAAATACACCAATGAGCCGGTCGAGAAGATCACCATTCCCTATGCGGGCAAAGAGATCACCGGCCTGTTCCACAAGGCCCCGGTGGAAGGCCCCGCCCCCTGCGTCGTCTATTGCAACGGCCTCGATTCGATGAAGGAGATGCTGTGGATGGGCGGTTTCCCCATCGCCATGGCCAAGCGCGGCATCCATACCATCTGCGTCGACCAGCCCGGCACCGGCGAGGCACTGCGCCTGCATGACCTGCCGGCCACGCCGCATAGCGAGAAATGGGCCAGCAAGTGGGTCGATTACCTGGAAACCCGTGACGACGTGCTCAACGACAAGATCGGCATGACCGGCATCTCGCTGGGCGGCCATTTCGCCCCGCGCGCCGTCGCCTACGAGCCGCGCTTTGCTTCCGGAGCTGCATGGGGTGCCAACCACAACTGGCACGAGGTGCAGTACAAGCGCATGCAGCGCGAGGGCGAAAACCCCGTGCCGCATTACTGGGGCCACGTGTTCTGGGTGTTCGGCGCCAAGGACATGGACGACTTCCTCGAGAAGTCGAAGGACATGAACCTCAACGGCCACATGGACCGGATCAGGGTGCCCTTCCTCGTCACCCATGGGGTGCAGGACCGGCAGATCTCCAAGGACTATGCCCAGCAGGCCTATGACCAGCTGGTCAACAGCCCGCGCCGCGAACTCAAGTGGTTCACTCCGCGCGAAGGCGGTGTAGAACATGTCGGCGCGGACAATCACGCCTTCGCCATCGATTACATTGCCGACTGGTTCGCCGAGACGCTCGGCGGCAGGACCGCGGCCTGAGGAGAACAGAGATAGCCCCCCCGAACAGACGCCCTCCCCCGCGCGAGCTCGAAGTCCTGCAGACACGGCGGGTGACGCCGAACATGCTGAGGATCACGCTAGGCGGAGCGGGGCTGGCCGGCTTTCCGGAAGGATCGGCCGGCGGTTACGTCAAGCTGAGGCTGCCGATTGCCGATGGCAAGACGGCCGTGCGCGNNCCGCGCCCAGCGTGAGGGGGAGATCGACGTGGACTTTGCGCTCCATGCGCAAACCGCGACCGGCCATGCCGGCCCTGCCACCGAATGGGCGATGAATGCCAGCGTGGGCGATATCGTCTCACTGGGCGGGCCGGGTGAGGCAAAACCCCTGCCACCCGGTCACGATTTCTACCTTATCGCCGGAGACATGACCGCGCTGCCGGCAATCTCCGTCAATCTTGCAGCGCTCGATCCTGCCGCGCGGGGCGTTGCTGTGATCGAGGTGATGAGCGCGGACGACCGGCAGGAGCTCGCCAAGCCCGATGGCGTCGAGCTCCGCTGGCTGGTCTGCCCGCAGCCAGGCATGTGCACCGCCGAAATCGAAGCGGCCGTGCGCTCGGTCGCCTGGCCGGGAGAAGGCATCTACGCCTGGTCGGCAAGCGAGTTCACTGCGATGCAGGCCTTGCGCGCCTATCTGCGCGACGAGCGCGGGCTCGGCCCCGACCGCCTCTATATCTCGTCCTACTGGAAATCCGGCCTTACCGAGGAAGGGCACAAGGTGGTCAAGCGCGAGGATGCCGAGGCGCAGTAGAGGCAAGGCGATGCCCCGGAAGGCCGCACACCCTCACNNTCGAGCGCCTGTTCGATGGCAGAAAAGACGGTCTCGAGGTCGTCCTCGCCGATGCAATAGGGCGGCATCATGTAGATCGTATTGCCGAGCGGGCGCAGCAGCACGTCCTGCTCGCGGAAGCTGGCCAGCAGGCGCGGTCCCAGTTGCGAGAGATAGCCGGCATCCTGCACCGCGATGTCGAAAGCGATGATGCTGCCGCACTGGCGCAGGTTGACGATATTATCGCGCGCGGCAATGCGGGCAAAGCCTGCGGCCTCGCGTTCTGCCAGAAGAGCGATGCGCGCAGGCACATCCTCCTCGCGCCAGATGGAAAGGTTGGCGACGGCGGCCGCGCAGGCGATGGGATTGGCGGTGAAACTCGATGAATGGAAGAACTGGCGCGCGCGGTCGGTCGAATAATGGGCATCGTAGATGGGCGCGCTGGCCATGGTCACCGCGAGCGGCATGCTGCCCCCCGTCAGCCCCTTGGCAAGGCACATGATGTCGGGGACGATGCCCGCCTGATCGCAGGCCAGCAGGGTCCCCGTGCGGCCCCAGCCGGTCATCACCTCGTCGGCGATGAACAGCACATCGTGGCGGGCGCAGATGGCGCGCATCTGTGCCAGCACCTGCGGCGCATAGATCAGCATGCCGCCCGCGCCGAGCACCAGCGGTTCGACAATGAAGGCGGCCACATCGCCCGCGCGGCAAGCTGTATCGAGCGCATCGAGCGTTGCCTGCTCCTGCCCTGCATGGGGAAAGGGAACGGTCCCGACATCGAACAGCAGGGGCTGGTATGCCTGGTTGTAGACGCCGCGCTCGCCGACCGACATCGCCCCGATCGTATCCCCGTGATAAGAATGCTGCATCACCAAAATGCGATGGCGCGGCTCGCCGCGATCAAGCCAGTATCCGAGCGCCATCTTGAGCGCGACCTCGACAGCGGTGGAGCCGGAATCGGAATAGAAGACGTATTCCAGCTCCGCCGGCATGATTTCCCGCAGGCCCCGTGCCAGTTCCTCGGCCGGCTCATGGGTCCATCCGGCGAAGATCACCTGGTCGAGCCTCTGCGCCTGCTCGGCAATCGCGGCCATGATGCGCGGGTGGTTATGGCCATGGGTGGTGACCCACCAGCTGGAGATGGCATCGATGATCCGCCGCCCGTCGGCAGTGTAGAGCGCGGCACCCTCGGCCCGCTCGACCAGCGGGATCGGATCGCCCAGCCCGTGCTGGGTAAAGGGATGCCAGACGGGCGACTTGCCGCTCATGCCAGCAGCTCCATGCGAATTCCTGCGGCGAAGGTTTCCGCCAGCGCCCCTGCATTTAGCGGGTCGAGCATCGGCAGGCGGCCAAGATGCGGGCATTCGCCGATGCGTGTGATCGCCTGTTCGGCCACCGGCTCCGGTTCACCGACAAACGCCACCCCCGCCACCTTGATACCGCGCGCGCGCAGGGCCTCGATCGACAGCAGGCTGTGGCTGATCGTGCCGAGCGATGTTCGCGCCACGAGCACCGCGGGCAGGCCCCAATGGGCGAAGATATCGGCTGCCAGAAGATCCTCGCGATAGGGGACCAGCACCCCGCCCGCGCCTTCCACCACCAGCGGTTTCTTGCTTGGCGGCAGGGCCAGCCGTTCCAGTTCTATGCGGCAGTTGTCGATCCGTGCCGCTTCATGCGGCGAGCACCCGGTTGCAAGGTCATAGGCTTCGGGCAGGATCTCCACCCCCGATCCGGCGGTAAGCCGCGCCACTTCCTCGCTGTCGCTGGCAGGATCGCGCCCGGCCTGCACCGGCTTCCAGTAATTGCCGCCCAGCGCCGCTGCCAGCCCGGCGGCAAACACGGTCTTGCCGACATCGGTATCGGTCCCGGTGACGATATAGCCGCGCGCGCTCATGCTTCTGCATCCAGTGCCGCAAGCAGGGCCGCGACGTCCCCTTCCCCGTGCACGCTGGAAAGGGCGAGGCGAATGCGGCTGCTGCCTTCGGGCACGGTCGGCGGGCGAATGNNNNCGCTCCAGCCGGGCAGCAAGGGCAAGCGTATCCTCCTCGCTGCCAACCACCAGCGGAACGATCTGCGTATCGGAAGCGCCGCAATCGAAGCCGCGCTCCCTCAAACCGAAGCGCAGGCGATCGGCGATGGCAGCGAGATGGGCGCGCTCTGTATCCATGCCCGGCACGAGGTCGAGCGCAGCGTCGATGGCACCGAGGACAGGCGGAGGCAGGGCGGTGGAATAGACAAAGCCGCTGCAGGCGTTGAGCAGGTAATCGCACAGGACCTGCGAGCCCGAGACATAGGCGCCGAAACTGCCCATGGCCTTGCTGAAGGTCCCCATCACCAGGTCCGGCTTGTCGTCGAGAGAGGCGGAAAGCCCGGCGCCTGCCGGACCGAGCACGCCGGTGGCATGGGCCTCGTCAACGATCACGAAGGCATCGTGTTCGCGGGCGAGGCGCACCAGGCTTTCAAGATCGCAGCGGTCGCCGTCCATGCTGAACACGCTCTCGGTCACGATCACCCGCGCGTCGGCATTGCTGCCTTGTTCCGCGAGCAATTCGGCAAGGTGGACGAGATCATTGTGGCGGAATCGCACCTGCCTGTGCCCGCTGGCCCTGATGCCTTGGTGGATGCTCGCATGAACGAGGTCGTCAGCAAAGACCATGACGTCGGGTAGCGGCCGCAGCACAGCCGGCAGGATCGCGGCATTGGCCTGCCAGCCGCTGGCGAAGAGTAGCGCGGCTTCGCTGCCCTTGAACGCGGCGACCTTCCTTTCGAGTTCGAGATGCGCTTCCAGCGTGCCGGTGACGAGGCGCGAGGCGCGCGAGCCGGTGCCGAACCTCTGCGTCCATTCGCAGGAGCGCTCGATCAGCATGGGATGGCGGGCAAGGCCGAGATAGTCATTACTCGACATGTCGATCAGCTCGCGACCGCTACGCATTACCCGGCCCGGCCCGGACGGCAGGACGCCGGACAGCTTGCGCAAGCGTCCCTTCGCTTGGCGATCTTCAAGCGCCTGGGCAAAAAGGTCCTGCATGCTGCTCCTGTTCACGCGGTAGGCCGTGTTTGCGGGGATTCGCGGACGATCCTTAGGGTATCGCGGGAAGCATGGGAACGGCACCTTTCCGGCGAAATCGCCCCGACAAATCGCGGTTACGCTCCCGTCCCGCGGAAAAATCCGAAATTCTTTGCATTAAACCGAAAGCACCATCCGTTTTCTCCATGCAGCGAGGGCATCGCTGAATGCGAAGGAGACAGATCATGAAGAAGACAATTGCCATTTTCGCCCTGGGCCTGGCCGGTGCAGCTACCACCGCAAACGCCCTTCCCATGCTCTATGAAGAGGCGCTGGCCCGCGAGGAGGAACAGCGCATCATCACCAGCCCGATTGCCGGCATCGAGAACAGCCTGTGGTTCGATTACCGCATCGGCGTGATCGAGGCGCAGAAGGAGCTGAGCTCCGACCTCGGCCACGCCAGCGACGTCGAGGACCGGCGCGATGCGTGGGAGGAATACGCCCACGAGCTGAAGGACGAGCGCGAAGACTATGTCGAAGACATGGCCGAGCGCGGATATCGCGGGATTGTGACCATCGTGGGCTGACCCCTCCAACCCTCGAACCCACGAGCAATCCCGTCGAAGAAAGGGGCCGGCCCTCCCAACCGGCCCCTTTCCATATGCGCGTTGCGCGCGCGCAGGCAGCATGGCCGACCCGCGACCCAGCGGGAAAGCAACCCCCTCAATTTTCGGGAAATCAGTCCTGCCAGCCGGCCTCGAGAGCGGCGCTCTCGGCGTCGGCATCGAGCGCCGGGCCGGTAGCCATCTCCTGCGCCTGGGCGAGCAGTTCGGCCTGGACGGATCCCGCCTGGCGGTATTCGCCGGACTGGCCATCCATTCCCGGCAGGCGCGAGACCAGCGCCCAGCCATTGTCGTCGCGGCAGGCGATCCCGCTGGCGTCGCTGGAAGTGTAGGCGCGGCAGTATTCGCCCGCCTCGTCGCGGAAGCTGAGCAGCACCCGGGTCTCGGCATCGGCTGCCTGGGTCGACACCAGCGCGCCATCGAGCACGCCGGCAAGCTCGGCATCGGCATAGTCATCGCTTCCACCCGATTGCGGAAGGAACAGGGCCAGCGCCAGCGAGGCGGCAAGCGCCGGCGCGGCGATCCAGCCCCAGCGGCGCAGATTGTCATTTGCCGGGCGCAGGGGGGCCGGATCCGTTCGGCGCGAAGCCAGATCGACCACTTCCGCCGCGTCCGACCCACTGCCATCGCCTTCGCCCTTGGGTTTGAGCATGTCGGCCAGGCGATCGGGCACGTCCTCGTCGAGGATCGGCGCATAATGCGAGCCGAGCATCTGCTTCAGCTGCACATGGCGGGCGACCTTTTCCGCCAGGGCGGGATCGGCCTCGACCGCAGCGGCCAAGCGCTGCTTGTCGGCGCCGCTCAATTCGCCGTCGGCAAAGGCGGCAAGTTCTTCTTCGCTCACGCTCATGGCGCATCTCCAAGCAGGGCCAGCAAGGCGTCGCGTCCGCGCACCAGGCGCGAATTCATCGTGCCGACCGGGCAGTCGACGATCTCCGCCGCCTCGCGATAGGAAAACCCTTCGACCATCACCAGCATCACCGCCTCGCGCTGTTCTTCCGGCAGGCGGGCCATGGCGCGATCGACATTGCTCAGTTCGACAGCGGATTCCTGCGCCCCGTCCGCGCCCACGGATAGCCCGGCGTCTTCGGCGACGAAGGTCTGCGAGCGGCGGCTGCGCGCGCGTGTTTGGTCGATCCAGATATTGCGCATCATCCTGTACATCCAGCTGTCGAGCCGCGTGCCCTCGCGCCACTTGTCGCGATTGGTCAGCGCCCGTTCAATCGTCATCTGACACAGGTCGTCGGCATCCGCGCGCTGGCCGGCAATCCCGGTGGCGAAACGCCGCAGCCGGGGTAGCAGGTCCAGCACCTTCTGCTCGAACGAGGGTTCCAGTGTCCTTGTCCTTTACATGAATTAAACGGTTGGCCCGGCGCGTTTCATCCATGCATAGGAAATAATTGCCGGGAAAGGGAACGATGAGAACGCCGTCTTTCGCAGTTTTCTGCATTGCCATGCTGGCCGCGCCCGCCGCGGCGCAGCTGGGCCTGCCCGGCGTCTCCCTGCCCGATACGGGCGGCATCCTCGATCCCGTGACCGGAACGATCGACAGCCTCGACGAGGATGTTCGCGACAGCGCCCAGGACCTGCTGCGCCAGCGCGAGAGGACGCTGTCACGCTTCCTGCGCCGTAACCGCGCCCATGTCGAAGCGGACCGCAACGGCGCCCCGGCCCGGCGTGGCGAACTGCTGGTGATGGACCTTTCCGCTCCCGATCGCGCCACGATCGAGGCGCAGGGATACGTATTGATCTCCAGCGAGCGGATCGACGGGCTCGACATTGAAGTCACCCGCATCGCCATTCCCGAAGGCAGGGAGCTGGCCGAAGCGGAGGACGAGCTGGGCATGCTGCTCACCGATGGCGTCGTTTCCGCCGATCATGTGCACTTCCGCAGCGGCACCACGCTGCTATCCGTCGCCCAGTCCGGTTCCACCGGCGCGGCGCAGGCGCGGATCGCAACGCCGGTCGGGATCATCGACGGTGCTCCCGGCGCCAACACCCCGCACAGCCGCTTTCGCGGATTTGCCGAGGGCGCAGGCCAGCCAAGCGACCATGCCAGCGCGCTCGCGCACCTCCTCAGCGCCAATGGCATTGCCGATATCCGCATTGCCGATGTCTACGGCACGGACCCTGCCGGCGGTGGAGCGCTGGCGATCGCCCGCGGCCTCGGCTGGCTGGCCCAGGATGGCGCGCGCGTCGTCACCATCAGCCTGGTCGGTCCGCGCAATACCGTGCTCGAACGCGCGGTGGCAGCGGCAAGGGCAAGGCGGAGGGGCGTGATCGTGGTCGCGCCTGTCGGCAATGACGGGCCCGCCGCCCCTCCTGCATACCCCGCTTCCTATGACGGCGTGCTGGCGGTGACCGGTGTCGACCGGCGACGACGGGCGCTGATCGAGGCCGGACGCGCCCTGCATCTCGACTACGCCGCCCCGGCAGCAGACCTCCATGCACGCAACGCACGCGGCAGGCGCGTGCAATTGCGCGGCACCTCGTTTGCCGCCCCGCTTGTCTCCGCCCGTGCCGCCCACGCCCTCGCCCGGCGCGACAACTGGCAGGGCCAGCTCGACAGCGAGGCACTCGACCTCGGTGTGGAAGGCCCCGACCCGGTGTTCGGGCGCGGCCTCCTGTGCAGCGATTGCGGCGGAAACTGAAAAACTTTCCCCAGCCATGCATTAAGCCAGGCCAGCCATCCGTTTTCTTTCTGAGCGGACCGGAAATGCGGTTCCGCCGACAAGGAAAGGAACACGTCATGAAAAAGCTTCTCTTCGCCGTTTCGGCACTCGCACTGGCCAGCGCGCCGGCCCACGCCCAGTTGCTGGGTGGCGGCGGTGGCCTTGGCGGCATGGTCAATGGCACCATCGGTTCCGCCGGTAGCATCGGCGGCATCGGCGGTTTCGACACCGTCGGCAGCGTCACCGATACGGTCTCCAGCACCACCGGCGGCGCGCTCGACGGCTCGGCCGCGACATCGGGCGGGCAGAACGTCGATCACCGCTCGGGCCGGGTCGAGGCCAATCGCAGCGCCAATGCCAACGCCTCGGCCAATCTCGGCCAGGTCCTGAACACGCCCATCGCCCCGGTCGGCGCCAGCGGCTCGGGTTCCGGTTCGGCCGAAGGCAATGGCAACGCCAACGCCCAGCTGATCGGCACCGACACGGTCGGAGGCATCGCCGGTCAGGGCGTGTCGCAGGTACAGGGCACCGCCCAGACCGCGCAATCCACCGCTGGCGGCCTCGTTGGCCAGGCGAGCAGCACTCCGGGCGCGGCGACCGGCCTTGTCGGCGGCGTTAACCCGGGCATTGCCGGCGTTACCGGCGGTAGCGCCAGTGGCAGTGCCAATGGCGAGGCCAATGGAACGGCTGGCGGCAATCTCGTCGGCTCGACCCTGGCGACCGCCGGCAGCGCCGCTGCGGCAGGCCAGGGCGCCTTTGCCGTGACGCCGGGCATGGACATCCTCTCCGGCTCCGGCCAGCAGATCGGCGAGGTGCAGCAGGTGGTGGCGGATTCGCAGGGCCGCGTCAGCCAGGTGATCGTCGAGAATGGCGACGGCACCTTCGCCCTGCCAGCCTCCAGCCTGTCGGGCAGCGGCAACGCGCTGGTGGCCGGATCGGGAACGGCCAGCGCCAACTGAGCCATTCCCGCCAACATGCAGGGCCCCGGCGGACTCGCGTCCTCCGGGGCCTTTGCGTGTGCAGTGGAAATGCCGCTCAGGACTGGCCGAGAATGCGGCTGCGTGCCTCGAAGATGTCCTGCAGATGATTGACCGGATCGCCGATGGTCACCCCGCCTTCAATGGGCATGGCGATGCCGGTGATCTGCTGCGCCCGGTCGCTGGCGAGGAACAGCGCCGCCTGTGCCACGTCCTCGGGCACGCCGCGTCGCTTCAACGGCTGGTTGGAGAGGTAGACCTCGTCGATCGCCTGGCCGAGTTCGCGCACATTGTCCGCCTGCGATCCCTGCTCGAAGGAGCTGAGCGGCGTGCGGATATGACCCGGCACCAGGCAGTTCACGCGGATGCCATGGCGGGCGAGATCAATCGCGGCGCTCTTGCTGAAATGGATGAGGGCGGCCTTGGTGGCGCGGTAGGTCATCATCGCCTGCCCCGCCAGCAGCCCGGCGATGGAGGCGTTGTTGAGGATCACGCCAGAACTGTTTCCGGCGCCCGGCTGGTCCTTCATCACCCGCGCGGCGGCCTGTGTGCCGACCATCGGACCCAGCAGGTTCACGCCCACGACCTTGTCGAAGTCCTCCAGCGTGTCGTCGAGGAAATCGGGAAAGGCAGCACAGGCAATGCCGGCATTGTTGAACATGATATCGAGCCGCCCGAATTGCTCGACAGCAGATGCTACGAGCGCCTCGACCTCGGCCTTTTGCGCGACATCGACATGGCGATAGATCGCTGCCTCGCCGAGCTCTGCAGCCAGCGCCTCGCCCGCTGCGTCATCGATATCGGCAATGACGACGCTGGCCCCTTCGGCCACGAACAGCTGAGCCGTGGCCTTGCCGATGCCACTGGATCCGCCGGTAACGACGGCAATCTTTCCGGCCAGCTCGCCTGATCCTGCGCCTGATCCAGCCCCGGCCATCAGGAGCGCTTTTCAAAGGTTACGGGCAGGCTCTCCATCGAGCGGGTGGCGACGGTGGGCAGGAAGTTGATATCCTCTTCCGCCACGGCCAGCTTGAAGTCCTTCAGCCGCCTCACGAGCTGCCTTGCGGCGACCTTCACTTCCATCCGCGCCAGCGCCAGGCCGACACATTTGTGCACCCCGCCGCCGAAGCTGACATGCTTCATGATGTTCTTGCGCTGCATGTCGAACTCGCGCGGGTTCTCGAAGATATCGGGCTGGTCATTGGCCGAAGCATACATCAGCAGCAGATGGGCGCCCTTGGGCAGGGTCGTGCCGCCCAGCTCGACTTCCTCGGTGGTCATCCGGCTGAGCGCGCGCACCGGCGGTTCGATCCGCAGCAACTCCTCGACGAAGCGGTTCATCAGCCGGTCGTCATCGACCGAATCCTGCAGCAATTGCGCGATCTCCGGCTCCGTGGAGAGAATGAAGACGAGATTGCCGAGCGCCGTCGCCGTGGTCTCGTTGCCCGCCACCAGCAGCGCGCGGATGAGCGAGACGGCCTCTTCGAAAGTGAGCACCGATCCTTCGCCCTCGCCTTCCCTGGCGTGGACGAGGTCGGAGATCATGTCCTCGCGCGGGTTCTCCTGCCGCTCCTTCATCTTGCCGATGATATATTGCTGCAAGTCGCAGATCTCGGCAGCGTGTTCGAGCATTTCCTCGCGGTTCTGCATGCGGCCGATCTGCGCGGTGACAGCAGTCGACCAGCGCGGAATGCGATCCTGCATCTCGGCATCGAGGCCCAGCTGTTCGCAGATGATGCGGATGGTCAGCGGCTGGGCGAAATCCTTCACCGCGTCCATCTCGCCACGATCCACGATCTCGTCGATCAGGTCATTGACCACCGCCTCGATCCGCGGCTCCAGCTCCTTCACCCGGTGACCGGTAAAGGCGTTCTCCATCAGCTTGCGGATGCGCGTGTGATAGGGCGGGTCGGACATGATCGCGTCTGGAAAATAGCCACCGCCCTTGTCCTTCAGGATCTGCTGGAATTCCTCGGCAAAGCCCTTGGCCTGCTGGGTGTGATAGCCCTTGTTGACCGAGAAGGTCAGCGGATCGCGCTGGATCGTCTGGATGTCCTCCCAGCGGCTGATCAGATACATGTCCAGCGACTTGTCGTAATGCACTGGATCGAGCTTGCGCATCGCCGCGTAGAACCGGCGCGGCGCCTTGTGCACCACCGGATCGAGCAGCGTGCCCTCATCGATCAGGCGCTCGTCCTCCGGCGTGACGGGTGCTTCGGCTGTGGCGGTCTCGGCCATGGTGCTTTCCTCTTCCAATTAGAGCTCGGGCGCGACAGTCGCCGCCAGCCCGTCCAGCGCCGCACTCAGCTTGATCTGGCACGACAGCCGGCTGTTGGGGCGGCGGATTTCCTCTACCATGTCGAGCATGTCCTCCTCGACATCGTCGGGCTGGCCGACCTTCTCCATCCATTGCTCATCGACATAGACATGGCAGGTGGCACAGGAACAGGCCCCGCCGCATTCGGCGATGATGCCCTCGACACCGGCCTCGCGTGCGGCTTCCATCAAGGAAGTGCCTTCCTCGGCATCGGCGATCCGGGTGATCTCGCCGTCCGTATCGGTGATGGTAACCGTAATACCCGCCATGCGCGGTCCTCTCGCCAGATTTGCAGCCCTTGGAGTGCCACAAGCGCGATTGCCGCGAAAGGAGCAAGTCTTGCCCGCACCGGCAGCCCCGGGGGTGGATGGGGCCAGCAACGCCGTGGCGATGGCTTGCGCCGCTGCAGACCACGGCCAGTGCAGCGCCAGTCATTCGTGCGCCAGCCGCCCGATCTTATGGTAGGAACCGAAATTCGCAACGGCACCGGGTGAAGGGAGAGTCGCACCAATGGGTCGCACTTATATCAGAAACGGCCTGATCTTCGATGGCACGGGCGGCACGGCCGTCGCCGGCGATGTCCTCGTCGAGGGCAACACGATTGCCGCAGTTGGCACGGTCGAGCCTGCGGAAGGCGACACGGTAGTGGACGCGGGCGGGCGCTTCGTCATGCCCGGCATGGTGGAAGGCCATGCGCACCTGTCATTCGGCAATGTCGGCGACACGGAAGGCCTGATCGCGCCTTCGCCGGAAGCCCATGCGCTGATCACCGCACGTATGGCCAAGGTCCTCCTCGATGCCGGTTTCACCAGCGCCTATGGCGCCTCAGCCGCCAAGCTCAAGCTCGATGTCGCTGTCCGCGATGCGGTCAACGCCGGGCATATTCCCGGCCCGCGCATCCGCGCCGGATCGCTGGAGATCACCGTCACCGGCGGCATGGGTGACGAGAGCCAGCTGCACAATCCGCGCATAGGCATCTCGCATATCGTCGACGGGCCGGAAGAGATGCGCAAGGCGGTGCGGCTGGCCTGCCGCGAAGGCTGCGACAACATCAAGCTCGATGTCTCGGGCGACCCGTTCTACCCGGGCACGCTCGCCCATGTCACGCCGATGAGCTACGAGGAAGTGGAGATGGCGGTGAGAACCGCCCACGCCTTCGGACGCAAGGTCAACTGCCACAGCCGTTCCATCGAAGGCACCAAGTATTGCGTCCGCGCCGGCGTCGATGCCATCCTCCATGTCGAGTTCCATGACGAGGAAATGCTCGACATGCTGGAAGAGGCGAAGGACCGCATCTTCATCGCGCCGAGCATCGGCCTGTTCCATTCGATGATCCACGATGCCGGTGGCATATTGCCCGACGGCACGGCGGACTTCATGGGCATACCGGCGCTGGTCGAGGCCTCGGTCGAAACCCACACCGCATTGCGCAAGCGCGGCATCCGCCACTTGATCGGCGGCGACTATGGCCTGGCCTGGAACCCGCAAGGCACCAACGCCCGCGATATCAAACACTTCGTCGACTATTACGGCTATTCCCCGGCCGAGGCGATCGTCTGCGCCACCGCCAATGGCGGCAAGGCGATGATGAGCGATGGCTCGCTCGGCACGCTGGAGCCAGGCAAGCTGGCCGACCTGGTCATCATCGACGGCAACCCGCTGGAGGACATTGCCATTCTTTCCGGCCCCGAACCGGTGGCGCTGGTGATGAAGGACGGCGCCATCTGCAAGAACACCCTGGAGCAGCAGTCATGAATGTCGAACACGGCAAGATGAAGCCCGGCGAGGCCCGCCACCCGGCGCAAAGCACGCAGGACATCATTGCGCAGGACAAGGTTCCCGCGCCCGATTGGGTGCGCAACGAGAGCTACGAATTCCTCGGTGACGAGGACATCGACAAGCAGCGCTACATCGATGCGGCCTTTGCCGAAGAGGAATTCCGCCGGCTGTGGACACGCACCTGGCAGTTCGCCTGCCGCGAGGAGCATATCCCCGAGGAAGGCGACTACTACGTCTACGACATCGGCCCCTACAGCTTCATCGTCACGCGGCAGGAAGACGGATCGGTCCGCGCCTTCTTCAACGCCTGCCTACATCGCGGCACCAAGCTGCGCCCCTCGGGAACGGAAGGCTATGCCAGCGAGTTCCGCTGCCCCTTCCACGGCTGGAGCTGGAACACCGACGGCAGCAACCGCAAGGTGCTGTGCCCGTGGGATCTCCCGCACCTGTCGAAGGATGATCTGCAATTGCCCGAGGCGCGGGTGGAACTGCTCGGCGGCTTCGTGTGGATCAACATGGATCCCGACGCGCCGGACCTGGAGGAATATCTCGGCGAGGAATTCCTCTCCCACCTCACCGCCTGGAAGCTGGAGGACCGCTATATCCGTGCCCACGTGCAGAAGAGCTTCCCGGCCAACTGGAAGCTGACGCTGGAGGCCTTTGCCGAGGCCTATCACGTGGGCGAAACCCACCCGCAGGTCGCCCCCTCCAATGCCGACGTGAACTCGCAATATGACTTCTACGGCGAGCACGTGGACCGCTTCATCTCGCCGCTTGGCGTGTGCAGCCCCGAGCTTGCCGGCAAGTATTCCGAGCAGGACGTGCTCGACATGTTCACCATTGGCGATGGCACCATGCTCGACAAGGACCGTCCCAAGGTTCCCGAAGGCAGCAATGCCCGCGCAGAGATGGCGGTAATGTTCCGCACCATGTTCGAACAGGCCACCGGCAGCGATCTCAGCCGGGTCTCGGACAGCGAGCTGCTCGACTGTTTCAGCTATTGCGTGTTCCCCAACACCTATCTCTTCCCCGGCATCTCGCTGCCGATGGTCTATCGCTTCCGTCCCGATCCGCGCGATCATCGCCGCTGCATCTACGAAGTGCTGTTCCTGCGCCCGGTTCCCAGGGACGGAAGGCGCCCGGAACCGGCAGAAGCGCAACTGCTCAGCGACGAGCAAAGCTTCACCGCGGCCGAGGGCATGGACCCGGGTTTCGGCAAGATCCTCGACCAGGATACGGACAATCTCCGCGCCCAGCAGGAAGGGCTGGAGGCCAGCGCCAAGGCCGGCCTCAGCCTCGCCAATTACCAGGAAATCCGCGTCCGCCATTTCGAGCGGGCGGTGGACAAGTATATGGCTATGGAACCCTATCTGCCGAAGATGCAGGAGTTGCAGCGCAAGCATGGCTGACCTTTCCGGACGCACCGCCCTCGTCACGGGCGCCTCATCGGGCCTCGGCGAAGGCTTCGCCCGCGTGCTGTATGGCGCCGGCGCAAGGGTGGTGCTGGCAGCGCGCAACCTCGACAGGCTGGAGGAGCTGGCCGGGGAACTCGGCGAACGCGCCTTGCCGGTGCGGATGGATGTGACCGACGAGGCCAGCGTGATCGCCGCCTTCGATGCCGCCGAGGCGCATTTCGGCACGGTGGATTCGCTGGTCTGCAATGCCGGGCTCGGCCATGGCGGGCGCTCGACCGATGCCCCGGTCGACAAGCTGCGCGAGACGATGGAGACCAACCTCCTCGGCGTTTACCTGACAGCGCGCGAAGGGGCGAAGCGGATGATCGCCGCCAATTTCCGCGAAAGCGAGCCTGGACGGATCGTCTTCATCGGNNCATCGGCTCGATCACCGCCCATCAGCACCACACCGGCGATTCCATGTATGCCGCGACCAAGGCCGGCATCGCCCACCTTGCCCGCAATTTCGCCAAGGAATGGGTGCGCCAGGGGATCAACGTCAACACCATACAGCCGGGCTGGATGCAGACCGCGATCAACGCCGAATGGTTCGGCAGCGAGGAAAGCGCAAAGATCATCGCCAGCCTGCCGCGCGGCCGCGTGATCCCGCAGGATGCGCTGGTCGAACCCCTGCTGTTCTTCTGTTCCGATGCCTCGAAGCACGTTACCGGGGCAACGCTGACGGTGGATGACGGCATCTCGCTGTGAGCGCGCTTGCCGGCCTGACGATCATCGAGACTGCGGAGCGCGTCTGCGGTGAATGGGCCGGGCGCCTGCTCGCTGATTTCGGCGCCGAAGTGATCAAGGTGGAGCGGCCCGGAGGCTCGCCCACCCGCCGCTATGGACCGCATGTCGCCGGGAAAAATGGCGATGAGGGCGCGGTCTTCGCCTATTGCAACACCAACAAGAAATCCGTGGTGCTCGACCTCGATAGCGAAGCGGGACGCACCGCGCTTTCCGGCCTGCTGGCGCGGGCACATGCGCTGGTCGACGACCACGATCGGGCATGGTGCGCAGCGCGCGGCCTCGCTGACGATGCCGTTGCCGCGGCCCATTCGCAGCTGGTCCATTGCCGGATCACCCCTTTCGGGCAGGATGCACCGGCAGACCGCCAGCGCGCCTTTCCGATCAATATCGCCCATGCCGGCGGCTGGGCCTGGCACACGCCGAGCGGCAGCGAACCTGCCGATCCGCCACTGATGGGCGCTGGCCGCTTCATGCAGGATTTCGACAGCGGGCTCGATGCAGCCATCGCCACTTGTGCCAGCCTGCTGCGCCAGCGGCGGACCGGCAAGGGCCAGGCGATCGACCTGTCCGAAGTGGCGGTGCAGCTGAGCCGGGCCGACGTCGTGCTCGGCCGCGTGCTGGCGGGCGATGACGAGCCGAGCCATTCGCGCCGCCGCTACGACATGGGCGGACCGGGCGACACCTTCGCCTGCGCTGACGGCTATGTGCACCTGTTCATGACCACGCGCACGCACTGGGCCGGCCTGAAGGAGCTGATGGGCGATCCGGCATGGGCGGCGGAGTTTCCCGAGGACTGGCTGGAGTTTCACTGCACGCCCGATCGCGTAGTGAGCTTTCGTGAGCAGTTCCGCCCGTGGATCGCGCAGCAGCAGCGCCTGAAGGTGAGCACCGAGGCGCAGGCGCGCGGCGTTCCGCTGGTGCCGGTCAACACGGCGGCAGACCTGCTTGCCAATCCGCAATATCGCCATCGGGGCTTCTTCCAGTCCATCGAGGGGCAGGACTATCCCGGCGTGCCTTATCGCATGACTGCCTCTCCCGTGGCGCTCACCCGCCCTGCCCCGGCGCCCGATGCAGATCGCGGGGAGGTGCTGCCATGAGCGCGCGGGATCGCGGCGGACCGCTGGCGGGCGTTCGCGTGCTCGCCATCGCCAAGGTTTGGGCTGGGCCCTATGCGGCCAAGCTTCTGGCGCAACTGGGCGCAGAAGTGATCAAGGTGGAGAGCATGGGCGCGCTCGACGAGATGCGCGCCTATGGCGGCGTCGATATCGAACATGCGCCTTATTTTCTCAGCCAGAACACGGAGTTGCTGAGCGTCCGGGTAAACCTCAAGTCCACTGAAGGTGTGGCGCAATTGAAGGAAATGATCGCCCGGAGCGATATCGTGCTCGACAATCTGCGCCCCGGCGCGCTCGACAAGCTCGGCCTCTCCTATGACGAGATGAAAGCGATAAAGCCGGACATCATCCATGTCTCGATCAAGATGTATGGCGCCGAGGGACCGCTCGGCTACCAGACCGGTTATGCGCCGAGCTTTGCTGCCATCGGCGGCCTCACCAATCTGGTCGGCCACGAAGGGCGCGTGCCGCGCGGGATGAACATCCGCTATGGCGACACCACGGCTGGCGCTGCTGCCGCCTTCGGCGCCATTGCCGCGCTGCATCACCGGGAAAGTACCGGCGAGGGCCAGCAGGTCGATCTCTCCGCTGTCGAGGCGATCTCCAGCCTGGTGGGAGACAGCCTGTTCGTCGCCGCGCTGACCGGCACATCGCCCGAACATCACGGCAATTTCCACCCTGAGATTTCACCCCATGGCAGCTATCCCGCGCGCGACGAGGGCTGGATCAGCCTCGCCTGCGATGGCGACGATGACTGGCAGGCGCTGGCCGCCGCATTGGGCAATCCCTCACTGGGCACGGATGCGCGCTTCGCCAGCCATGAAAACCGCCTCGCCAATCGCGCCGCGCTGGATGGGGCCATCGGCGAACTGACCTCCCTCCATGATTCCCATGAACTGGCGGAGCAATTGCGCGCCAAGGGGCTTGCCGCTTTTGCCGGGGCCTCTTCGCTCGATCTTGCCAGCGACGGGCTGTTCTGGGGCAATGGCGCCTATCGCATGGTCGAAAACGGCAATGGCGATACACGGCCCGTCGTCGGGCCGAGCTGGCGGATCGAACCCGACGGCGCGGCGCTGGAACGCGGTGCGCCGACGCTCGGACAGGATGACGATTACGTCTATCGCGAGCTGCTTGGCCTCGACGAGGACGAATATGCGCGCCTCAAGGAAAGCAGCGCGATCAGCTGATCCTATTGCCGCACGGCCCCGACGGCTTCGGGCGCAAGGTAGCGCGTGGTCGATATGCCGCCGTCCACTGCAATCGTCTGCCCGTTCACGAAACCGGCCTTCTCCGAGCACAGGAAGGCGACCATTTCGGCGACGTCTTCAGCCGTGCAATCGCGCTGTAGCGGGGTCAACTCGTGATTGGTCCGGCGGAAAAAGTCGGCGTCCCAGAAGTCGGCGGTCATGCCGGTCTTGACCACCGTCGGCGCGACATAGTTGGAACGGATGCCGCGCGGACCATATTCGGCGGCCATGGTCTGCATCAGGCCGATCTGCCCCGCCTTCACCGTCGAATAGGCCCCGCCCGCGGGCGTGCCGTAGAGCCCCCAGGTCGAACCGATGAAGACGACGCTGGCCCCTTCGCCGAGGTGCGGAATCGCTTCGCGGCACAGGCGAAAAGGCGCGCGCAGGGAGATGCCAAAGACCTCGTCGAGCATTTCATCGGTGGTCTGGTCGACCGGCCCGAAGTTGAACGAGCCGGCATTGTTGATGACGTAATCGAGCCGCCCGAAGGTGGCGAGCGCCTTGTCGACCACCGCCTTTGGCGCATCGTCGGACGCAAGGTCCGCAACCGCGTAATCGAACTCCATTTCACCCGCCAGAGCGTCCTTCAGCGCCTGCAACGATGCCTCGGTCCGCCCGGTTCCGATCACGCGCACGCCATCGCGCCCCAGCCGCCTGGTGATCGCTTCGCCGATCCCGCCGGCGGCGCCGGTGACAATCGCTACCCTGCCCTCACTCACAGCAAATCTCCCGTTCAAGCCTGGTTGTCTGCGCGCTCGACAATGTCATTGGCAGCGACATAGCCGAAGGTCAGCGCCGGGCCGATGGTCGCGCCCGCTCCCGGATAGCAATCGCCGAACGGCGAGCCGGCGCAATTGCCCGCCGCGTAGAGATGGCCGATCGGCTTGCCCGCACCATCGAGCACGCGCGCGCGCTCGTCGCATTTGAGCCCGCCCTTGGTGCCAAGGTCGCCATTGTTGATCGGCACGGCATAGAAAGGCGCCTTGGCTATCGGGCCGAGACAGGGATTGGGCGACACGTTGGGATCGCCGAACATCTGGTCGTAGGCGTTGCCGCCTCGGCCAAATTCGGGGTCTTCACCCTTGCGCGCATAATCGTTCATGTTGGTGACGGTCCTTGCCAGCGCATCGCGCGGAACGTGGATCTTGTCCGCCAGTTCCTCCACCGTACCGGCGCGGAAGACGTAGTGATCCCACCAGTCGCCGGGCACTTTCTTGTCGGGCATGATCACGTTCGGCATCAGCCCGCCAGCGCTGAACTTGTCGCGGAAGGTGGCGTCGAAAATGAGCCAGCAGGGGCAGTTGGCGCCGCTTTCCTGCTGGTCCCTGACCATCGCCTGGCCGAAGCTGTCATAGCCCATCGCCTCGTTGACGAAGCGCACGCCATTGCGGTTGACGCAGACGCTGTGCGGCCGTCCGACATCGAAGGCGGCCTGGTGGATCTCGTGGAAATTGGAGGCGCCGGGCATGGGCAATTGCATGGTCGGAATCCACCAGCCCTGATCGGTATGTTCGGTTACCGCGCCGATCTTCTCGCCGGCGATCAGCGCCTCGCCGCGATTACCATCCTCGGGCGTGGAGGAATGGCGCGTGAGGCCGGGAACGGGATAGAAGCGGTCGCGCAACTCCTGGTTCCATTCGAAGCCGCCGGCCGCCAGCACCACGCCGTGGCGCGCCGCGATATCGTAGCGCCGCCCGTAATTGCTGACAGTGAGGCCGGTGACCGTGCCCCCGGCATCGACCTTGAGCTCTTCCAGCTTGGTCTCGGTGCGCAATTGCACGCCGCGGGCGAAGGCCTGTTCGTAGAGCGCCCCCATCAATGCCGCGCCCTGGGTAAAGCGGCGGTCGCGATGGCTCACCTTGCGCGTGTCGCGATCGAGGTAATAGCGGCGATAGATGTTGGCGACCGTGCGCCGCCAGCCCTTGGCCTGCATCATCAGGGTGAAGGTCTCGGCCAGGTCCATCGCATATTTGCCGAACAGCTTGAAGCGGTTGTACTGCTCGCGCATCACCGGATAGCGGGCATCGCCAAGCTTGCGCCCATCGAAGGTGGGAATGGTCAGCGAGCGGTCCGAACGTGCGCCCGGCTCGTCGGGGAAATAGTCCGGCCATACGCCAGCCTGCACCTCGACCCCGCTATCCTGCATGAAGCGCGTCATTTCCGGGGCCATGTCGACATAGGCTTCCAGCCGCGCCTGGTTCACCGGCACGCCGATGATCGCCTTGAGATAGGTCAGCGCCTGTTCGCGGCTGTCGTCCTCGGAACCGGCAAGCTGGTGGTTGGGCACCCACAGCACGCCGCCCGACACCGCCGAAGTGCCACCGAACTTGCGTTCCTTCTCGACGATGAGGACGGACAGGCCGCTTTCGGCCGCGCGCAGGGCCGCCATCGTTCCGGCCGCGCCGGAGCCGACGACGATCACGTCATAGGTTTCGTTCGCGCTCATGCTCTCTACCAATTGGGCACCTGCGACAGGTGCGAATCCGGGGGAAAGATGAAATATTCGAGGAAGTGCCCGGTCTCGTCCCTTGCATCGAAATAGGCGTATTCGCCGCCCATGGTCTCGGCCGCGACGGGCAGGGAATAGCGGGTCTTGGCCTCGGCCAGCTGGCGGTCGAAGTCTGCGCGGCTGGCGAAGTGACGCCCGAGATGGTGGAAGCGCTTGGCATAGCCCGTTTCCGGCAGGCCGGCGCGATAGACCGAGCAATCGCCGGAAAGCGGCTGGATCACCTCGAATTGCAGCCCGTTCTTGTTGGCGAGGCCGAAATGGCAAACCGCCGTCAGACCGGGCCCTGTATCGAATTCGGCATCCGGCATTTCCATCCAGCCGCCGATATCGTGCTGCGCCGCGAGTTCGTCCATCGCGCGCCGCCAGTCGGTGGTGACATAGGCATATTGGTAATAGTCGAGGTCNNCGAAGTGTGCTTATCGGCGGGCCGCTCGGCAAGAGAAATGACCCCTCAGGCAGGGGAAATTGCTTTGGCTGGCGCGCCATCGGGCCATGTGCTTGCGCAAACGGGCTGCAACAGCCAGTGAAGCGGGATGAGCGAAGCAATCTTCAGGCCCGTGGCAGCGGAAAGCGATGTCGAGGAAGGCGCGGTGGTCAAGGTCGAGCTGCAAGGCCAGTCGATCCTGCTGTGCCATACGAACGGCAGAATCTTCGCCGTGGCCAATCGCTGCAGCCATGCCGACGAGGCGCTCGAATGCGGGCGCATGCGCCGTGGCTGGATCGCCTGCCCCGCCCATGGCGCGCGCTTCAACCTGGAAACAGGCGAGGCGATGAACCCGCCGGCAACAGAAGCGATCGTGACCTATGAGGTGCGCGTAACCGGCGGCACGATCGAGGTGCTGGTCTAGGCCTTTTCGACGGACAGGCGCCGTTCGGCCATCGCACGGATCTCCGCCGGCTTGACCTTCTCGTTCCCGGTGATGGCGAATTCCTCCTCGCTGCACAGCAGGATGTCCTTCGGCAGCTTGTAGCTCGCCAGCCGCTCGGCAAGGTGCGCGCGCAGGCCCGCCTCGTCGATCGGCTCGCCCGGCAGGGGAAGAATGCAGGTCACCACCCTCTCGCCCAGCAAATCATCAGCCACGCCCACCGTCTGGCTGCGCTTGACGCCGGGCCAGTTGGCAACCAGCTCGTCCACCTCCTCGGGCGCGACATTGGCGCCGCCGGTCTTGATGATCGCCGTCAGCCGCCCTTCCCAGAAGAACCGCCCCTCGCCATCGACCCGACCGCCATCGCCGGTGCAATAGAAGCCCTCGGGATCGAAGCACTCCTCCACCGCCTTGCCGAGATAGCCGGACATCAGCGTTGGTCCCTTGATGCACATCTCGCCCGCCTCACCCACCGGCACCACCTCATGGGTCAGCGGATCGACGATCTTGAGCGTATTTCCCGGCAGCGGCACGCCGAAGCTCCCGGCATAGTCCTCGGCGCTCGCCTCGCGACCGATGCAGGTGCAGATGGACATGGTCTCGGTGGTCCCGAAAGCCTGCGGCACTTCCCAGTCGGTATCGACGCTGGGATGGGAATGGAGGATCTCGCCGCGCGGCACGTAGTGGATCGAGGACAGGTCGGCCTTGTCCCAGGCGGGCGATGCCTGCAGCCGCGCCCATTGGTGCGGCCGGCCATTGGCAAAGGTGACGCGCTCGGCCTCGATCACGCGCAGGGCTTCCCCGGGATCGAAGAAGCGCTGCAGCACGACGCAGCCACCGGTGGAAAGCGCCGCGCCGACGACCATGGAGATATTGCCCGACCAGAAGAAGCCGTTGCCGGTCCAGGCGCGCACCGGCTCGTGCATGGCGAACAGGCGCGGCCAGCGCCACCACTGGATGGTGAAGCTGCGCTGTTCGTGGACGATGCCCTTGGGCAGGCTGGTGGTGCCGGAGGAGAAGAAGATTCCGCCGGGATCGGTCGGCTCTACGCCATCGACGCGGGAAAGCACGTCCGCATCGGCGATCCCGTCGCCACCGGTTGTGAAAGCCTCCCAGCTCTCGATCGCGCCCTGCACGTCGCTTCCCACTGCCGCCAGCCGGCGCAAATGCGGAAAACGGCCGCCGGAAAGCGCGCCCGCCTCGCTGTCTGCAATCGCCGGCTCGAGCGCGCCCAGCATGGCGGCAAAGTCGTTCTTCAGGACCTGCGCTTCAAACAGGAGGACCGAAACTTGCGATGTCTCCAAGAGGTAGGCCAGTTCCTCGTCGGTGGAAAAGGTCGATAGCGCCACGGCCACGCCCCCGGCCAGCGCCGTGCCGAAGAAGGCGGAGAGGAATTCCGGCCGGTTGGTCATCAGTATGCCGACCCTGTCGCCCTTTGCGAGGCCGCCCGCCATCAGCGAACGGGCGACCGCAAGCGAGTGCGCCAGCAACTCGTCATAGCTCCAGCCGATGCGGGTGCCGCCTTCGTTGAAAGCCACCGCCTCGGCACTGCCGTAACGCGTCGTGACCTCCCGCAAATAGCCGGCGATGGTCAGCGCGCCGATGCCCGGCTCGTCCTCCAGCGCGATCGCGCGCACGAGCGAGAGGCCGTCCTCGCCCGGCGCCTCGGCCACATATCGGGAGAGGCCGATCACTTCGCCCGGGGGAGGGAGACGTCGGCCGTGCCCTTGAGGATGGTGTCCCCATCCTGCGTGGTCATGCGTGTCTCGATGCGGACAATGGGCAGGCCGTCGCCGTATTCGCTGTGCTCGATCTTCTCGACCACTTCGCCGTCGACATAGGTCACATCGCCTTCGAAGGCCGGCTTGCGGAACTGCGTCTTCGAATGCCAGATGTAACCGTCGTTGCCAGCCCAGAAGGCGACGGAATCGAGGTGCCAGGCATTCATCGAGGCGCCGTAGCCATAGGTGCCGCCCATGCCGATCTTCTCCGCCTTGGCGGGGTTGAGATGGCCGCTCGAGGGTCCGTGATAGAGGCCGTCCTTCTGCCGCGGATCGAGTTGCTGCGCCTCGAAATCATAGGTCATGTCATCGGAGAAACCGGCATCTTCCTTGGCCGGGTCGGCCACCCCTTCGGGCGGGTTCCAGCGCCAGGTGCCCCAGATGTTCTGCCGGTGCGCACGGTATTCGAAGCCGAAGGTCAGCGGCGTATGCGGGCCAATGACCCTGCGGTGCAGCTTGTCACCCACCTTGACCTCGTCCCAGACCGGCGACTTGCCCTCGCGATTGGAGAGGATCCAGTCGAGCCGCAGGCGGTCCACCTCGGCCATTTCCTCTGCGGTCCATTGCTTAACCGCGCGGCTTTCCTTGCCGTAGACGCCGCGCTTGTTGGCCTCCTCGCGCAGGTAGCGGATCGAGGTCGCGCGTTCCTTGGCGAACAGCGTGCCATCCTCGCGGTAATGGTAGGTGTCGCCATCGCTGAACATGGTCGGGCCGGCAAAGCCGGTGTCGGCAACCTTGTAGCCGGCAAAGAAGCGTTCTTGCCGCAGATGGTCGCCGGGCCTGATGTGCTCGCCATAGAACCACCATTCCTCGCCGCCGAAGATCAGGTGCGTGCCCGGCACCTTGCCGATGCAGGAAGGGTGGCAGCCGTGGCCGTAATCCATCGCCACGGTAAAGCTCTGCGGGGCGATGATACCGCCGAACTTCGAGCCGCGGGCGATCTCCTCGTCGTAATGGATCGGGTTGGCATAATCGAGCGCCTGCACCCAGCGGCGGATCTCGGTGGCGCTGGCCGGGTCCCACATCTCGGCAAAGACCACGCGCTGGCCGACATACTTGTCGACGTCGCTGGTATCGAGCGTGGCGCTATCGGCGGTTTCAGTGTCGGACATCTGGGTTCTCAATCGATCGGTTCGGGCGCGCCCTCGCCGACATATTCGGCCAGCACGCGGTGGAAATTGGTGATCGCCCGCTCTTCCAGCGGACTGGGATAGGTGCCGGCAAAGGCACGGGACCTGAGGCCCTGCTGCACCGCCTCCATGTTGGAAAAATCCTGGCACAGCACCTTGCGCCAGGTCGCCTCGTCCATCTCCGGGCGATAGAGGTTTTCCGGCCGCGGCTCCTGCCCTTCGGGGAATTTCTCCAGCGTATAGACCTCGAAGATGCAGCGGTCGGGATCGAGCCCGTCCGGCCGCGCGCGATAGCACAGGGCAAAGACCGGCCCGTGGATGATTACCGTGTTGGGGAACACGTGCACGACATTGCCGACCTTGGCGAAATGCGCCGGGTCGATCTGCGGCCACATCACCCCGCGCTTGGCGTCCTCCTCTATGGTCCGCTTCATCAGGTGCATCTGCACCTCCTGCGCCGGCGTTCCCTCGGGCAGTTCTTCGGGCAGCAGGTTGGCGACATCGACCATGGTCTGGGTGGTGGTGGCGTTGACCTCTTCCCATAGCTGGTTGAGCGAATGCTTGAGCCCCTCGCGCATGTCGGCAGCGCCCGAGGCGCCGCTCGAAGCCCCGCCCGAGCCCTCGCGCGCGGCGGAGCCGAACACGCCGTGAATGCCCCAGGCATCGCTCCAGGTCGCCTTGGGCGAATACTTGGTCAGCTGCGGATGGGTGCCGGCAACGTGATAGCCTTCGTTGAAGGCTTCGATGGCGACCTTCCAGTTGCACGGGAAATGCAGGTACTGGCGCCAGCGATAGCGCATCTTGTCGAATTCGAACGGCGCGAGGTTGGTGGCGACATCGCCGAGGAAATCGGCAAGCGGTTCGGCCTCGGAGTCCATGTTGATGAACACCCAGCCGCCCCATGTGTCGACCTTTACGCCCAGCAGCCCCATGTCTTCCTTGTCCAGCGCATCGCCCCAGGCCTCGCCGCGAGTGATGCCGACGCACTGGCCGTCGATATCCCAGGTCCAGGCGTGGAATGGGCAGACGAGTTTCTGCTTGTTGCCGCAACCTTCGGTCAGCCGGCGGCCGCGATGGCGGCACTGGTTGTGGAAGGCGCGGATCGACCCGTCCTTGCCGCGCAGGACGATGATCGATTCATCCTGGATATCGTAGGTGACGAAATCGCCCGGCTGCTCGATTTCCTCTTCGCGGCAGGCGACCTGCCACACCTTGGGCCAGAGCCTGTCCGCCTCCGCCCTGGCATATTCCTCGCTGACATAGGCGGCATTGCCGATCCGCACCGGGCGTTCGACCAGCCGCTTTTCCACTCCGCTTTCCGCGTTCATCGATCTTCCTTTCCGCTTTGGCAGACTATTGCAGCGTCGCGCCGTGCTGCCCGGTGAATTCCTCGTAGGAGGCAAGCCGCGCTTCCACCGCCTCGTTCCTGAAGTCTCGCGGATTGCGCCCGAACACCTTCTTGAACTTGCGGCTGAAATGGGCGGTGCTCTTGAAACCCACGCCATAGGCGATCTCGCTGATTGCCACTTCGCGCGGATCGCTGCGTTCAAGCCATTCGCGGGCCAGTTCCAGCCGCCGCGACCAGACCAGGTCGGAGAAGGTCGTGCCCTTCATCTGCAGCAGCAGCGAGAGGTAGCGCTGGCTGACGCCGCAACCCTCGCTTACCATGCTGGTGCACAGGTTCGGATCGGACAGGTGCACCTCGATGAAGCGCAGGACTTCCTCCAGCCGCCGTTCGGAAAGCGTCTGCCGCAGGCTCGTCGTCTCCGGGCAATGGCGCAGGGCATGGCCAAGCAGCTTGATCGCGCTTTCGGCCAGCAGTTGCGCGCTGTCTTCGGCAAGGTCGGCCTCTTCCGAGAACAGATCGGCCAGCATGGTGCGGCCGATGGCGATCTCGCGCCGCCCGGCAGGTATGAAGGAGCTGGTGGCGATGTCCTGGCCGATATGCAGGCGCATGAGA
>JABAHR010001541.1_pt1 | contig 44844 bp, 64 predicted proteins | sample 7062101 | NCBI WGS metagenome assembly JABAHR01 (sample SAMN14534553, study PRJNA622989) | marine sediment metagenome | biome: marine biome [ENVO:00000428]; feature: marine pelagic biome [ENVO:01000023]; material: deep marine sediment [ENVO:00002113] | place: India: Gulf of Kutch | collected...
GGTCACGGCCAGTCTCGCTTAATAGAATTAGTGTAAATTACAGTGACAGCCTAACTTAAAGATAAATGAATTATTTTTTAATACCATTTTTAATTTTGCTTATTTTCCTGCTTAAACTTGATTATTGGCAGTGTAAATACTGCCGAACATGGAACACAACAGACCAGCCTGCATGTGTTGAATGCGGGTCACTGAGGAGAGAAGCAAGATGATAGATGTAAAACAACACCAGTATGATGCTCTATATTACGTGCCTCCTACTTCGTACACACCAGGTGTTTTACCTGGACACTATAAAGGACACATAACCATACAGCGTTATACTAACGTGACTAATGCTCGATGTGCTAGGATGTCTGGGGATATGCTTGCGTTTTTTGAATATCTAGATGAGACAGGTGCTATGCACTCGAGTGTTCTTGATGCTAGCTATTTGTTTGATTCTATGTCAGCTGCTTTAAAATATGTAGAAAGTATAGGCTTTTAAAATGACACCAGGTTTTTATGAGTACACTTATAAAGGTATAACACAAATAGTTGAAGTACATTTTTGTTTAGGAGATGGCCCTGTTCTTTATTTTGCCGGGTGTGCTGACGCTGTACCTTTGGCAAAAGCTAAAGCTGAAAGGTAAACTAATGAGTTATTACTGTTACATATGCGACCATAACTTTTCTTCGGCTGAAGACACCTTTTCCTGTGTATGCGGAAATAGGATAACCGTTAGCGAGTGTAGTTGTTGGCCAGGAGAGACGAGAGGCGAAGTCAACTACGCCGACGAGGAAAACATTGACGGAGGTGACCGGAGACCTGATAGAGCCGGATACTGGTGGTTTGTGGACGACTGTGGAGATAGCCGAATTTTTGACGTAACCGGAGACGGCGATGACTTTGCAAAGAGGGAGGCTACTGAGTTTGAGCGTCACCCCAGTTTTGACCGCTGGCTCGGCCCCGCTGTGCCGCCGGATAACAGCGCAATGCGCCAGCGCATCCGAGACGACTACACGAGCGGGATTGATAGATCCACTGACGAATGCGAAACATGCCGATGGGATGGTAAGAACGTCTATCAAGAGCCCTGTTCGAGTTGCTACCGGCTTGTTTTTTCCGAATGGCAGCCGAAGGACTAAAAAATGACGCCAGCAGAATTTAAAGTATTGTACCAAGACCTTGTGGAAAAATTACCGGAAGTTACTGAACTGCCTAATGAAGGTTTTTTAAGTGCTAATAAGTTTGCTCTAAAAGCAGGTACTAGCCTACCTACGTTACGTAAGGCCTTTATTGATGGGCGTTTTAACCTGGATCATTGCTGTGTAATGATAAGTGCTTCACACGCTAAGCAACTGTTCATTGACTGGAATGCTGCGGCTGTTTATTTTATTAAAGCACGTAATAAAAATAAATGGCCTAAAGACTTTGACCCTAAGGCTAAAAAATATAAGCCTATTAAAGTAACTAAGAAAGGAAAGCTCAAAAAAGAAAAGAAGGAAAAGAAAAAAGACGCTTTGGCACACCTAGTGAACTTGCCTGAAGCGAAACTTGCAACCGAAAAGCTGAAGATTCAACAACTACAAGTTGAAATTCAAATCGCAAACAACGAAGCCATCAAAGTAGAAAAGGCTTGTCAGGTTGCACAAGGCATTGCTTACGCGGTCAAGTCACAGTTGCGCCGTTACATCGTGTTATCATCGCCTGATATGCTAAGGTGTAAGAACGTTCAGGAGGTGCGTACAAAACAAGAGGAACACATGCAACCTGTTTTAGACGAACTAGAACAGCTGCTTGTGGACACAGTATTCACAGAGGAAAAAGAATGACAGAATTAGAAAATTTTTTAGAAGCCTATTTAGAACTTGTCTGTTCGGAATATGCAGAAAATTCAGCAGCTATAGTCCTTCATGAAAGCGCAATTAATCGCTTGAATAAACGCCAAGACTATCTTTATACATTACGAGATCAAATAATAAACAGGATCAACAGTTTGGAGGAAGAAGAATGACACCTAAAGAAATTAAAGAAAAGATGTTACAAACAATTGATAAGCTGCACTCAGCCGAAGATTGTGCTAATAGAGCAGCACGTTGGAAAGAATTAACTGATAGTGAACTCTTTGCTTTGTGTATGGATATTCACTTTGAGCTAAGGCAGCGTGACTTTATAAATGAGTTCATGGAAACTTTGTTCACAGGAACGTCTGATGAGTTACAAAAATAAATTAGACAAAAAACAGTACATGAAACTTTCGTTCAAGCGTAAGCCTGTTAGATATAATTGTCCGCCTTTGTGTTCAAAGTGTTTAAAGGTACATGACCCTAAAGAACAGTGTGTTACACTTACCATGCTTAACGTTGGTTATGCTGATCTTGTGTTTTTTATCTGACATAGAAAGTTGCGCGTATGCCTGCAGGAAGACCAAAGAGATCGCGCCGTACAAAAGAAGTAGCACCTTTATCAACAAAGGCTAAACAGCTCGCAATAATTGCAGCGTTTTGTGCCGCGCTAAAATTTGAAAAGACCGTGGATCTTGATGAGTGGTCCGACAAGAATAGGTACTTGCCTAAAGAGACAAGCTCGGAGTATGGGCCATGGCGCACACAGCGCTTTCCATTTTTGCGCCGAATCATGAAGTGCTTGTCACCGTCATCAATCGCGGAAGAAATTGTTTTTGTGAAAGGAGGTCAGCTAGGCGGAACCGAAATTTCTATCAACTGGATGTTATACAGTGCACACGTAGATCCTGGCCCAATGGCCTATGTGCAAAAGACAGGCGATGCAGTAAAGGACTTTGCTAAGCAAAAGTTTAGACCTGCTATACGCGACTGCCAGGCTGTGGAAGGCATCTTAGGCGCAAACAAACCGTTAGGGTATTCGAAGTCTCTTTTGAACCAAGGGTATCCGGGTGGCTTCATTGTGTTTGGTCCTGCTAACAGTTCTGACTTTCTTCGCTCTAAGTCACTTGGTAAAGCGATTATGGACGAAGAAGATCAGTATGAGCTGAACATTGACCAACAAGGCTCGCCTAAAAAGATGCTTGAAAAACGCATGGCGAACTTTCCCGGTGCTAAGCTTTACCGTATCTCAACACCAGTGCTTAAAGAGATGTCCACAATTGAGCCCGGTTGGTATGAAGGTTCTCAAGAGTTGTTCTACGTGCCATGCCCTAACTGCAACCCTAAAGCTGAAGAACATAAGTTTATGTTTAACATCGAATGGGAGCATATATGTTGGGGCGATGAGATGGACCCTCAGTCTAACGAACCTGTGGATATCTGGTGTGAGTGCCCGAGCTGTGGACATCACATTGACGAACAGGAGCACAAGACATGGATGCTTGATAACGGTGACTGGTACAGTACAAAGAACCCGGACAATCCTGATGAACCTTTGCCGCGTTACAAAGTAGGTGACGTCAAACGTCCATCGTTCAGACTGCCTTCGTTTTATTCACCGCTGGGCTTTTACTCATGGGCCGATGCTGTACATGATTGGTTTGAATACCAGCGCACCAAGGATCCGAATCTGCTGCAGGTGTTTATCAATCAGTGTTGTGCTCAAACGTTCTCGTTGATTGGTGGCGACATTGACCACAGCGGCCTTTATAAGCGACGAGAGCATTATAAAAATCACGCTGGACCTTATGATGTGCCTGCAGGTGCCTTGTGTCTTACCGCCGGTGTGGACATCCAAGACGACCGTATAGAAGTGGAGGTCGTTGGCTGGGGTTTGATGGATGAGTCCTATTCTGTAGAGTACAAAGTACTTGTTGGCGATACATCACAGCTTGGTAATCAATGGGGCATGTTGCCTAATGGACAACCTAGTGTGTGGCGTTTACTTCACGACTATTTACAAAAGCGTTTTACTCATGAGCTTGGCGTAGTGATGCCGATTGAGATGACTATGATTGATACCGGCCACCGTTCTGATGAAGTGCACAAGTTTTGTAAGCCACGCGAACACATGCGCGTCTATCCACTAAAAGGCGCTGCAGGCTGGGGTAACGGCTTGTGGAAACGCGCAACCCGTAGACACGAGAAATATGGTACCGTCGATTATCGCGCCTTTGTGGACGAACTAAAGTCTAAAACTTATTCGCTTTTGAAAGTCACTGACCCGGGACCAGGCTACTGCCATTTCCCGGTGAATGCTACCTACGATGAAAAACACTTTCGGGCATTGACTGCCGAGAAATTAAAGACACGGCTTTATCGTGGTCAGTTACAATTGTTTTGGGAGAACCCGGCAGGTAAACGTAATGAGCAGCTGGATTGCCGGAACTATGCTTATACAGCGCATTCTGCGTATGGTGTGGATTTGGAACGGCGCGCACGCATGGGACTAAATGCTATTTTCGGCGAGCGACCAAAACCACAATCGCGGCCACGGCGAAGGGGAAGTCCAGGCTTGACATAGCTGATGTGGTCCTTTATTGTTCTTAGTGCCTTTTCTGTAGGTTCGTCATTTTTTCCTTGGTGCTGCCTCGTCCCTTACCTTGAGGGACGGGGCTTTTTTTATGTGGCTTGACATAGCTTACAGAATCCTTTATGTTGTCAATCTATATTTCCCAAGGTGCCTCTTCAGGCGGCACCCAGAACGGTCGGACTGGCATCCGGCCGTTTTTTTATGTCTGCTGAATCTACGATTAATAAATTAAAAGCTTGCTTATATAGATTTGCGCCTTATCCTAGGTGGTGAGGTTGTATCTTGGCATTTACACGGGAACAAATCGAAGAACGACTAGCATTATATATTGCTGCTGAGCAGACAATTCTTAGTGGCGGTCAGTCCTATTCAATCGGAAATCGTTCTCTGGACCGTGGCGATTTAGCCGAAATCCGTAAAGCTATCATAGACTTACACACACAGCTGAACACCTTGAATAATGGCAACCGCATAAGAACACAGCGCGTTGTACCTCGTGATGGGATTTAATGTCTTTTTTGCTTGACAAAGCAGAGTCCTTATTATCATCGAAAAAAGCACAGTCTATTATTGATAGAACTGTATCCTTAGTGTCACCACAGCTCGGTTTGCAGCGCACAGCACAGCGTATGCAGCTAGAAGCCCTGTCAACGTATAGCAGCAGCCCTAACGGTTATGCAGTGCCTGGCAGTCGGCGCAAGGCGATGAAGGGCATTACGGCCTATTCTGGAAGCCCACAACAAGATGTCATCAGTAAGCTCGATGGTATGCGTGCTTTGTCGCGTGACCTGTCAATGAACTCGCCTTTGGCGGCTTCTATTCTGGACCGACACACGGTGCACGCAATAGGCACAGGATTACAGCTACAATCTGTTATCGATTCTGAATTTCTAAATCTTACAGATGACCAAACGGATTATTACCAGCGTCAATACGAGCGGGAATTTGATCTCTATGCCTCGAATCTTCACGTTGATTTTGATGGGGTTTGTAACCTTGGTGCTCTTGCTGCCTTGGTGTTTTATAACCTCATGTTGAACGGTGATTTCTTTTACCTTTACACGTGGATTGACCCACGTGAAAAAGGTTTTCCGTACAATCTTTCTATTCAGATTATCGACGCTGACCTTGTACGAGATCCCGACCTTGTAACAGTCAACGGAAAGAATATTGAAGGCGGGGTACAGATAGACAGTGATGGCCGCGTTGAAGGCTATTACCTGTGGAACACCTACCCGCATGAATGCTTGTTGCAACAGTCCGCGCCCGAATGGCGCTTCGTGCCTGTGTACACCAAAGATGGTTACAAGCAAATAGAGCACGTGTTTATGCCTAAGCGCATTAAACAACGCCGTGGCGTTCCACTGCTTGCACCTGTGGCAGAGCCGTTAAAACAAATGACACGATTAGCCGAAGCTGAGTTGATGTCTGTTTTAATTTCGAATTTCTTTACGGTCATGGTGCGTGATTCTTCGGGTATGGGATCGTTGATTCCTGATGCATTGCCGCCTGAGGAAACCGTTACAGGCGGTGGTACATACGGTCCTACAGACCCTAACACCTACGAAAAAAATTACTACGATGGTAATGACGTTGAGATGGGCTATGGCAATATTACCTATCTAGATGACAACAAGGATATTTCCGTAGCTGAAGCCAAGCGCTCAGATCGGGAATTTGCAGATTTCTGGGATGCCCTAGCTACACAGGTTTCAGCCGGTTGTGGTATCCCTCTCGAACAAGCTCAATTAAAGTACACTACGTCATACACTGCAGCACGGGCAGCTGCTAATGATGTTTGGTTGCAGCGTGGCGTAATGCGAAACGTTGTTGGCACTCGATTCTATCAGCCAATTTACGAACGATGGTTTGAGGAAGCTTTGCTTAAACAGCGCATTGAAGCACCAGGCTTTTTTGATGACTATGGCATACGTAAAGCGTGGGTAAAGACAGGCTGGATTGGTTCGGGTCAAGGTTCGCTTAATCCACTGGACGAGACAAAAGCAAACGTACTTAGCATCAACGCGAAGCTTGCGACGCGTGAAGAGATTTATAACAAGACCACAGGCAACCGGTGGGATAATGCTATGAGGCGTCGCGCTGCAGAAGATCGCTTGCTTGAAGATTTAGGCATTGAGAATAAGCCAGATCCCGAAGAGCTGATAGGCGATGATGGTCAGGAAGACCCAAAGGAAACGACAGATGAAACTACAGCTAGTTGAGGAAATTGCACGTAATCAATGGGCCATGACCATCCCGGCCTTTCGGTCTATTCTTGCGGTTGTGGACAGAGAAGAGCTTGACGAAAAACAAGCCTCTTATCTTCACAGCATGGACGTGAACACTAAGACTGAGATGGTTGCAAACTTCGGTGAGTCTTATCCTGACAGTCGGTATGCATCCCAACTAAATAATGTAGGCTTTCTTCCTGTGTATGGGCCTACTACACCAAGGGCCGGTTTGTTTCAACGCGCAAGTGGTGTAGCTTCTTACGATGCGCTTATGTCCGATTTTAAATTACTTGAAGCAGACAACAGTATTGACACGATTGCCTTGATGTTTGACACACCTGGTGGCTCTGTTACGGGAAATTCCGATTGGGCTGATGTAATTAAAAATAGCTCTAAACGTACAGTGGCCTATACTTGGATGGCTGCTAGCGCAGGCTATTGGGCTGCTTCTGCAGCTGATAAAATTTATGCGCCTGCTACGGCAACATTAGGATCTATCGGAACTGTTATGACACTCCTGGATAGTTCTAAAGCCGATGAGAAAAAAGGCATTCAGAAATATGAGATAGTGTCTAGTCAGTCTCCTCTTAAACGTGGTTCAGGCGATGATGTACAGCAAGCACAGCAAGAATTAGTTGATGGCCTTGCTGACGTGTTTATTAACGCTGTAGCTGCTAACAGAAACACCACAGCTGAAAAAGTAATCAATGATTATGGTAAAGGCTATATTCTTGTTGCGGCTAAAGCCTTGGAAGCCGGAATGATTGACGGCATCATGGGCGTAAACGAATTTGTTAATCAACTTGTGGACACTTCAAACACAAGTACTTTTTACATGGCGTCAGCACAAGCTGACATAACAGCGGAGGGAAACGATATGAATAAACCCGTATCGAACGAAGCACCCTTGACAGCGGACCAGCTTAAGCAGGCTTATCCATCCGCTGTCATGGAGATCAAACAAAGCGCTATTGATGCAGAGCATACACGGCTGCAATCTTTGGAGGCAATGGCTAAGCAGTATGATGGTCAGTCTCCACAGGTTCGTGAAGCTGTGCGCGGTGTCATTGACGCGCGTAAATACGACACAGCATCTACTGTAGGCACACTTGGCGGTGATGTTTTTGCAGCAGCCAACAATGCTATGCAAGCGCAGCTTAAGCAGCTGAGCAAGCAGCACGATGAAGGTAATGAAGCAGCGAAGCATACAGCCGAAGCAAAGAATGATGTGTTGCCGAAACCTAAAAATCAGGTGGACGAAGAAACCACCGTTGCAAACCTTGTGGCAGCAAACAAGGCGCTGGGGGGTAACTAATGGCACTTCCTGATTCTGTAAAAACTTCTGTGACGCGTGACAATTTGCTTGCGGGCCCTATGATGCCTATTCGTGGCTCTGTGACAGTTGCCGAAAGTCAAACGTTGACGCGTGGCGCTGTTCTCGGTTTGTCTACTCTCGAAGCTGGTGACATTGTTGTTGGTGGAAGCAATACTGGTGATGGTGTTGCTAGTGCTTTTGCACTGTCTGCGACTGGCTCCGCTAAGCTCGGCGACTACGTTGCAACGTGCGTCACTGCTGTGACCAACAGCGGTATCTTTGATGTTGTGGATCCTGATGGCCTGCTTATTGGTCGCGTAACTGTTGCGGTATCTGGTGACACTACGTTTACCGGGGGAGGTATCACTTTTAATATCGCCGATGGCGCTACTGACTTTGTGGTTGGTGACGTTTTCACTTTCCCGGTTGAAGCGCTTAGCACTACGGTAGCGACGCTTTTGGACGCCACCGCTACAGATGGTTCCCAGAATTTTTATGCAATTCTTGCTGAAGACGTTACGACTGAAGCAGCTGAAACTAAAGCTGCACCTGTGTTCTTGTCCGGTGAATTCCATTCGCAGGGCTTGACGTTTGGTGGGTCCACTACTGTTGCCGACATTTGGGCTGATGCACGCGACAAGAATTGTTACATTCACACAAGCTATGCGCTTGAGAATATGCAGGTGAGCTAATGGCCGATCTTACAAATCAATATACGCCTAGAACTATGATTGCGGCGATGCGTCAGACGCCTCGGCCTACTTCTTTTTTGCAGGAGATGACCGGAATCAATCGACGCGTGCAGACGCACAAAACAAAGTACATCGAGATCGATAAAGTTTTCGGTGATCAATTGATTGCTACTTATACCGCACGTCAAGGGCAGCCTAAGGTTTTGGGTAAAAAGGGCTACGATAATCATATCCATTTTGCACCCTACCTTAAAGAACGCTATGCGCTGACCGATGAAGATACAGAGATTCGTGATGCAGGCACTACTATCTATGACGGGATTGGTGATATTGACGCGCAGATGATGAAGGGCTTGAATGTTCTTCGTGATCGTTTTGGCCGCGTCGATGAGCAGCAAATCGCAACCGCCATTAACACGGGTAAAATTGCTGTGTCTGGTGACGGTGTTTCTTATGAAATTGACTTTGATCAAAATGCTGATCATCTTGTTACACTTACAGGAACTGCCTTGTGGGATAATGCAGCTTCGGATCCACGTCAAAACCTTATTGACTGGAATCAGCTGATTGATGACAAGGGTGCTCCGGGCGCTTCTTGGCTTATTGGGGACGTTACGTCCATCAAAGCTTTCATTGACCACGCCGACATTAAAGACAAACTGGATAACCGTAGAATCAAGATGGGTGAAATTAATCCTGCTGTTCTTCGTCAGCAACGCGCAACGTACTACGGAAACTGGACTGATGCCGGTGTGAATGTGGACATCTACACCTATCAAGGCTATTACGAGACTACTGATGGTTCTACCGTGACGCAGGTTCGTTATATGCCTGCAGGCACCGTGTTTATGGGTTCTGCTGATGCTGATGTGCGCAAGCACTACGCAAAGATCAGTAATGTCAAGGCACGCAGTCTTGGTTTCCAAGCACAGCAGTTCCCGCTTGTTATTGAGCCTGAGGATGGTTCCTCTATTTCGATTCAACTCGAATCTGCGCCGATGGTCGGTTTCCATCAGCCTAACGCGTTTGTTCGTGCAAAAGTATTGGCGTAGTCATGGCTAGTCTATGCGTTAAAAAAGAGTGCGTGTATGTAAACAAAATCCCAGTAACTGCCGCTGACGGTGTGTTTGATATTGAGGAGGATGATTATGTACAAGAGCTTTTGAGCACTGGTCTCATTGAACTTGTAACACCTGCTGAACCTGAAGTTGAGGAAGATACAAGCGACGACTTGAACTACCTTGATACTGTGGCCACACCTGCGCCTAAGAAAAAGCGCAAGAAAGGTAAGTAAAGGTTCTTTATGCCTTCCGGTATTTACACTAATGCAATGCCTCGTGTGTGGGGTGGTGATATTGATTGGCTTAATGACAGCTTTTCGGCTTACTTAATCGATCTTAATACCTATGCTCCCGACCTTGCCAACGATGCGGACATTAGTGCTATACCGGAAGGCGCTATTCTTTCGGAAGTGAACGTGGCAGGTACTTTTATAAATGGCTTAGCGCTGTTTGCGGATACTGTCACGTTTCCTTCTGTTCCTGCAGGTGATGCACAAGCAGGTGCTGTAGTTATTTTTAAAGACACTGAATTTGAAAGCAGTTCCTACCTTGTGTCAATTTTTGATGAAGGCGTTTCACCTGATTTTCCTTTAACGCTTGATGGGACAGATGTAACAATCACTTGGCCAGCTGAAGGCCTTATCCTGAACGTGATTACTGTGGTGTAGTATGCCTCCTGTAACCATTACAGCACCTGTGACCGTTACGCTTAGCGTTGATTTAGGAAGCGCTTCTGTAATTGGGCGTAGTGCTTTTCATCAACTGATTTACGTTGATGATATGGCGTCAACGTTTTTTAACGTTGATGAGTTTGCTGAAAACGTGCGTTACTATCACAGCAGTTTACAAGCATGGCAAACGTACCCAGCTCTGTTTGACGATCCGCATACATCGTTTTCTATGGGACCAGAAACAGAGGTTACTAACGTAAGACCTCAGATAATGCTTAACGAAAGCACAATGCTACATGTTCCGCTTAAGGGTGACAAGTGCACTATCAGAGGTATCACTTACTACGTTGATGATTCGCAAAAAGATGGTGTTGGTGTGACCACCATTTTCTTTAGGATAAGCTAGTGTCAGTTAAACGCACACAGATTAGGCGCTACATTCAGGAAATGCTTTCTGAGCAAGTCGATGTAGGCGGTCGTGTTTTTACTGGCAGACCTAATTCGCCTTTGTTCACTTCGGAATTGCCGGCAATCAATATTCACTTTGCTGACGAAGCAGCCGAAGTAAACGTAGGTAGTGAGTATTTTGTAAAAGAGTATTTGAAAAAAGCCGAAGTCATTATCACGATTGTTGTGGAAAACCAGTTGCAGCCGTATGAAGATCCTTTTGTGACTAATCGTGGCGAAGACTTTGCCGATTTTCTTGGTGCTCAAGTTGAGAACGCTTTTAAAGATGACTGGATGCTTGCACGGCGTTTAGACGGTTACGATGCAGATTTTAATTATCATGGCTTGACACACGGAAGCGCTTTAAAAGGTACCTTTGCGTACGACGTAGAGACGGAAGGACAAACCACTTGCATTGGCACTGTTCTTCGTTATGGTATTCCCTACGATGACGATGGAACGCCTGATAGACGCTACCCTTATTTCACCGAAGCAGGTGTTTGGGTTTATCCTGGATTTGTGCCTGCAGTGACTACCCTTGTGGATACATTAGGTAATGACGTAATTGATTCAAACGGTAACACCGTCATAGCGAGTTTTTAAAAATGGCTGACATACTTCATAGAGAACTAAATTTACTTGAAGCCCACACAGATATTGTGTGGGAAGTAGCTGATGAAACCGCTAGATTAGCTCTTGCTTCTCCACAAGAAGCTAAGCACGTAGGGGGCACCTGTTGGCAACAGGATAATAATTCTTTTTGGAAGCTTGTTTCAACAGGTCCTAATGTATGGGTTCAGTTGAACGCTACTGGTACCGGCGGTGATGTTGTAGGGCCAGCTGTGGCCACCGATAACGCTTTTGCTCGCTTTGATACAACTACCGGAAAACTGATACAAGATAGTTCTGTTATTGCGGATGATTCAGGAAACATTACAACAGTAGGCACTGTGGACGGTAGAGATATTGCCGCTGATGGCACGAATCAAGACAACCATATTGCTGCAGCAAATCCGCACAGTGGGTCAGCTTCAACAACTGACCTTACGACACACACCAGTGATGGAACAATTCACTTTACTGAAGGCGCTATTGACCACACCAACATTCTGAGTGTGGGCACCAATACGCACACACAAATAGATATGCACTTAGCAGCTGCTAACCCACACAGTGACTCAGCTTCTGACACAGATCTTACGGCGCATACAGGTGACGCAACAATACACTTTACAGAAGCTAGCATTGACCACACAGCTATAGCTAATGTAGGCACTAATACTCACACTCAGATTGATACGCATATAGCCAACAATCCTAACGTAATTGATCCGACAGCGCTCACTGATGGACAGTATTATTCGTTCGGACCTATTGAAGATGTGACGGTCGATGAAAACTCAATAGGCTTTAGTGCTGTACTTGCTATCAACTTTACTGATGGTCACTACGATATGGCTAATGGTAGTGACGGTGATGGACAGATTTATTATCCGCGTATTGCTGTCGAAGCTGGAACCGGCACTAGACAAGTTATGCGTGCCGGATATATTAGAAATGATACGTGGAACTGGACTGTTGGAGGTGAATTATGGATAAGCACAACCAATGGCACTCTTACACAGACTGCGCCTGTTGCACCTAATTACTTGCAACGCGTTGGTTATGCTGTAACGGCTGACATTATTTTGTTCGATCCGCAAGGTGCAGCTTTAAAGCTCACTATTTAAAGGTTTAATTTATGATTATAGCATCGCAAATAAGGCGTAAAACCAAGCCGGGAGTTTTACAAGATGTCTACGTTTATATCGATGACATCAAAATCAAATTTGGTTTGTCGAACGGCAGCCCCTCAGAGTTTTGTCAATTGCGTTTGCGCGTGCACTCTGTTACCGGAGGTATGGAGGATGATCCTACCGCACCATGGGCAACGGCGGACATTGAAAAGATTTTTTACGCTAATGCGACCCAACTGAACGCCGTTGATGCGCGGTTGCGGGGTAGTGGTAATCTGATGGCGGGAGTTCGCGCATTTTGCAAGGCGCGGATTGATGAGCACAATGAATCTGTAATGCCTGGTGGTGCTGCGGCGGTACATACCGACGTAGACGATGATAACCCGTGAGGTGATTGAGTGGCGGGATTCACCACAGAATGGACGGTTACAGCGGGCGACTTGAGCGCTACTTTGCCCGCTACAAATCACGGGACCTATAACGCCACTGTGTATTGGGGAGACTCTAATCAGTCAACCATTACGTCTTATACCGATCCTGATTTGACTCATACGTATGCATCTGCTGGAACGTATGAAATTGAAATAACAGGGTCCTTCCCTGGGTGGGAATTTGACAATAGCGGCGACTGTCTAAAGGTGACGGACATAGTCAATTGGGGTGACGCTGTTGATTTCGATGGATTTCAGAACATAACCCGCGGTTTTTACGGGTGCGCTAACATTGTGTCCTTGGGTATCGGTTCCATTCAATTAGACGGGGAGACCGATCTTTTTAGGTTGTTTTCCGATTGTACCAGTTTAACCGGGAATATCAGTGCTGACCTTTTTGACAACTGCGGTGCAGTGACGAGTTTACAGTACGTTTTTCGGGCATGCGACATAACATCAATATCTTCAGGGGCCCTTGACGTCTTTACTAGCTGTACAACCATAGCGACGTGTTGGTATCAAAACACTAATTTGACTACAGTTCCTGCTAATATATTTCGCACAATGACCGCTTGCACAAATTTTAACAACGTCCTTCGCGACTGCATCGCGCTACAATTGAGGGGTGACTTTTTTTACCAAGACGGCGAACAAGGGACACGTTTTTTAGACCAGTCTGTAAACTTTGCGAATGCATTTTCAAGGGGGTCGTTTACAGGTACTCAAGGCACAGCTCCGGACCTGTGGAGATGTGACTACGGCACGGGTACACCGTCGACACTAGAATGTTTTGGTTTTGCCGGGAACAGTCCAACTTCGTTAGATAACTACAAAAATGTTCCCGTAGCGTGGGGTGGCACGGCTGTTTCGGACCCAGCGATAACTGATGTGGATACGGACGAATCCATCGCCCCCGGTCAAACGGCGGTACCGATTACGGGCACGGATTTTCTACCGTATCAATATGACGGCACCGTGTATCTGTCCGATAATGCAACGTGGGGATTAGGGACAATCGTTGAACAGACAGTTACTAATTGGAGCGACACGGGCTTAGAGATTACCGTTGTTCAAGGTGGTTTGTCGGCGGGCACGGTGTACATGTACGTTGAGACGGACCGTGACGATTACAACGCAACGGGATTCGCTGTGACCTTGGAATCCGCTGCAGGCGATACAGTTGGCAGCGTTGAAAATGTTGCCGTTGCTTCAATAAGCAGCGTTGAAGGTGTGGCTATAGCCTCAATTGACACAATCGAAGGTATTTCAACATAGGAAGGTTTGATAATGGGAAAGATTCGAGTGAAGCCCAAAGAGGGCGTGAGAGTTATGGACCATTTGGGAAGACCAATCGATCCCAAAGGTCAAACTGTTTGCGACAATTTTCTAATTCGTCGCTTGATTAAAGAAGGCGCTTTGGTGCGGATGGATAAAGAAGCACCTGCCAAAAAGAATGAGGGAGATAAATAATGGCTGGTGTTCCTAGCAAAATTATTATTCCGTTTGTTGGTGTGGACTTTGATAGTTCACAAGCAGGCTCTGCTGATTCGACAGTACCTATTAAACTGCTGTATATTGGGCAACGTTTGACCACAGGTAATGTAGATGAAGCTATTGTTTATACAGCTACATCAGCGGCTGAAGTAGGTGAAAAGTCTGGTTATGGCTCAATGTTGTATAGGCAAGCACTAAAGTGCTTTGAGAATAACCAAACTGTAGATACCTATTTTGTAGGTCTTGATGATGCTGCTACGGCTACGGATGCTACAAGCGTGTGGACATTGAGCGGCACTGCTACAGCTTCAGGTGAGTATGTTGCTTATGTTGCTGGTCAACGTTATGCGGTAGGTGTTTCTATCGGTGATGCTGCTGCTGATGTACAGGCGTTAATGACCACAGCTATTAATACAGTAACCGGATCTAATCCAACACTGCCTTGCGTAGCTTCTGATGCTGCCGGGGTCATGACTCTTACAGCTCGTAACGGCGGAATTGCTGCAGGTGATCTTGACGTACGTTTTCACGCAAACAGCGGTGAAGAGTTGCCCGCAGGTCTTACGCTTTCAGCTGTAACTTTTACAGCCGGAGCTGTGGATCCAGATGTACAGGATGCGCTTGATGTGCTGGGCTCCGAATGGCTCAATGTTTTGTCACAGCCTTACACAGATACAACTTCTATGACTGCTGTGGAAGACTATCTTGATTTGGTGAACGGTGTGATGGAAATGCGCGATGGAATGAGTTATCAAGCTGTCCGTGATACTCGTGCCAACATGATTACGTATGGCACTGACACTGCGCGTAACAGTGAGTGGATGGTGACACTACCGGCGTATAAGCGGTTTGAAAGTACTTATGAACTTTCAGCAGCTGTTGCAGCTGCTTCGGCGGTCTCTATTCAAGATGATCCGGCTGTACCTTTGCATCGCATGACGCTTAAAGGAATTACACAGCTGGATACAACTGACAAGTGGACGTCTACAGAACGTAACCAGTTGGCACAATCAGCTATCTCTACACTGACAGATGAGAACGGTGTACAGACAGAAGCCACTGTTACTATGTATTTGCGCAATGCTGCAGGTGCTAACGACACAGCTTATCAGTATCAGAACACAATGTTCACACTGTCTGCTTTGCGGTATCGTTTTGTTAATTACATTTTGAGTAAGTACTCACGAGCAAAGCTTGCGAGTAATGCCGATAATGCTGGACCGGGACAGCAGATCATTACGCTAGATACAGCGCGTGATGAAGCTATCGCTTGGTTTAAACAAGCGCAACGGGATGGCCTTGTAGAACCGTCACCAGATGCTTTGACACAGTTTAAAAACGCTTTACAGGTAGCGCGTGATGGTGACAACGTAAATCGAATCAACTGGATTCTGCCTCCTGATCTGATTAATCAGTTTATCGTAGGTTCTGCAACCATTCAGTTCAGACAGTAAAGAGGTGATACTATGAGTAAAAGAATTGCAGGAAAGTTTGAGCTGAAATCGAATGGTTTTGAGTTGTCTTGTAAAGGCGACTTTTCGTGCAACCTTGGTGCTGATAAGCGTGAAGGTATGGTGGATAGCCGTAAGGTTATTGGCTACAGTGCAAAGCCGCAGGTACCTTTTATTGAAGGCTCTATCAGTGACTTTGATGACTTCAGTGTAACGGATTTTCTAAACACAACCGGGGCAACCATAACAATTAAAGCCGGTAACGGAAAGACGTTCATGCTTGAGGATGCTTGGTATGCTGGAGAAGGTGACATCAGCTTGGAAAAAGGTGAAGTGCAGTGTCGCTTTGAAGGTATGGACGCTGAAGAGATGGGCTAAATAACTTTTTGATTTAACGGGAGCAAATCAAATGTCTAAGAAAAACAAAGTCGATATGAATTACTTCGGTGCTTCGGAAAACGAAGGACCGAAAGAAGAAAAAACAGATGGGCCTGTTCAGTTGCCCTACACACTTACGTTTAGAAATCCTGTGCAAATTGGGAAGAAAGAACGTACCGAAATTGTGTTTGTAAAAGAGCCTACAGCTAAGTGTCTAAGGCACATGCCTGTGGACACCGAGCAACAGATGCTTGGTCATTTTTACCCTGTCATTTCTGGCATGACTGACAAGTGGACAACGGCTCAAGTGGAAGAGTTGCCAATGAAAGCGCTTTACGAATGTATCAGTATCGTAACACCTTTTTTGGCACCTTCGGAGACTACCTAGGAAAGATGAGAGCTATTGCAAAAGCGTACAGGTGGACTCCTTCAGAAATGTTTAGCTTTACAGCTGCTGAGCTAGACTTTTGGTTCGAAGCAGCTTTAAAGTCTTTGGAAGGTAAATACTGATGGCGACGCTTGCCCCAATCAAAGTCCCAATCATAGGCGAGGATAAGTATACAAAAGCTTTCCAGCAAATGATGGGAAAAGTAAATCAGTTGGGGCAAGCTGTCACCCGCACAGGTAAAACGCTAACAGCTTCGTTAACTGCGCCTATCGTTGGTGTGGGCATAGCTGGTTTGAAAATGTCGAAAGACTTTAATCAGGCTATGGCTTCTGTTGGTTCGCTGATACCTGGACAGCGCCAAAGATTACAAGGAATGAAGGAAGATGTGTTGGGCCTTGCCAGTGAGACTGGTAAGGCTTCAACCGTTATCGCCGAAGGTCTTTACGAAACTATCTCGGCTTTTGGTGATGCAGAAAATCCTATCAACAAACTTCGTACAGCAACGCAGATGTCTGTTGCTGGTATGTCCACAGTTAAGGAAGCACTGTCACTTGTTTCAGCTGTAACTAAAGGTTACGGAGATACAAGCGACGAAGCAGCGCAAAAAGTTTCTGACTTGTCTTTCCTGACTGTGAAGCTTGGGCAGACAACGTTTCCACAGTTAGCAGCATCGATAGGTAAAGTGATTCCACTTGCGGCTACACTAGGCATAAAGCAAGAAGAACTGTTTACAGGCTTCGCAACACTTACGGGCGTTACAGGTAACGCTGCAGAAGTTTCCACACAGCTTGAATCAGCAATGTCCGCTTTTATAAAGCCTAGTGGAGAGATGACACGATCTGTCAAAAAGCTAGGCTATGAGTCATCGGTAACGATGGTTAAAGAGCTTGGTCTTGTAAAGTCTTTGCAGAAACTGCAGACGCTTACAGGTGGCGACGAAATAGCTTTAGGAAAACTTCTTACACGTAAGGAAGGTCTAAACGCGGCGCTTACTATTTTAAATAAGCAGTCAGACACTTTTGCTAAAAAGCTTACTGCTATGCATGATCCTGCTAACGCTACAGGTGAAGCCTATAAAGAGATGACTGAAGGTATTAACAAAGCAGGCTTTGCTTTTGATCGCTTTATAGAGAAAGCCAAAATTCTGGCTATCAAAATTGGTGATAAGCTTGCACCTGTTTTGTTGAGATTGCTTGAAAAAGTCGAACCACTTATAGATAAGATTTCAAATCTTTCTGACGAGTCGCTTGAACTAGGTATCAAGATTGCCGGGGCTGTAGCGCTTATAGGTCCGGCGCTTATTGTTATCGGTAAACTGATTTCGCTTAGTGCTACAGCTGCTTCTTTTATAGCTGGGTCGGGTGGTCTAGGTGCTGCATTAGCTGCTTTATCAGGACCTGTAGGCATCGCCATTGCAGCTGTTGCCGGAATCACTGCAGCGGTCGTTTATTTCTGGGATGAGTTAGAGCCTTTACGCACAGCTTTGATTGAACCTATTATTCGGGTGTTTGATGAGTTTAGACAGATACTGTCTTTCACAGCTGGCGATATGGGTGGGCTTACGTCTATGCTTAAAGGGTTAGTCGGATTCCTTGCCGAGCTTATAGCACCAGTGGTTAAGTTTGGATTGAAGCTTGCGTTACTTCCTTTACGTCACATTATACGTGTTGTGCGTATTATGATAGATGTATTAGCTGTGCTTGGCTCAGCCTTTAACACTGTGTCTAAGGTAATTAAGCTTGGCATTGTGTGGCTAAAGAATCTTTGGAATGAGTATGTAGCAGGTACTGTAGTTGGTGAAGGAGTTATCACGATATTTGATGCTATTAGTGATGCTGTCAGCTCCTTTGTGGACACACTTAAAAATGCTTGGCAATATGTGAGTGGCTTTTTTGAAGACATCAGAGACACACTTGATGCTTGGGGTATGCAGCTTGATAAAGCTATTGTAAAACAAGAGAAGCTTGCAGACACACGAGAAGGTATCAGTGTGCAAGGTGAAGAGTGGAACTTAGATCAATCTGTTATGCAAAGCATAGCCGCAGGACAAACACAAAATAATATCACAATCAACATGGAGAATACTCCTGAAGGTGTACGGATTAAATCTGTTGAAGGTGACGGTAAGACACGTGTTAAACCACAAGGCGCAACTGCAGAGGGTTACGTATGAGCTGGAAAGACGAATACCTTGACGCATCCTTTAGGGACGTTCCCTTTTATGTTCGTAGTTCACGCGTAAGCGGTGGCCGTCGTTTAGCAACGCATGAATACCCAAGACGTAATGATATTGAGCATGAAGATTTAGGCGCGGCCGATACATCATTTTCTTTTCAAGCTGTAGTCATTGGTGAAGATTACTTTGATGCACGTGATAAGCTAGAAGCAACTTTTGTAGAAGGCACAGCCGGAGTTTTAGTGCACCCTTACCGTGGTGCGCTGAATGTTGTCGTTGACCGCTACACACTTTCCGAAACGTTTGATCGTGGTGGCGCGGCTTTCTTCTCAGTCACGTTTTTACTTGAGCCTGAAGAGACTGTCACAGTTAGGCCGGACACTGCACAGCAGGTTGAGCTGGCGCGACAAGAGCTAGACACAGCTGTAGCTGAATGGTTTGAAGAAAGCTACGATACAGACAACAAACCTGTTTCCGTTTTGGACGATGCACAGGAAACATTGTCTAAATCGTTTGTAGCTTTAGATGCTGCTAAACGTGCGGCTGCTACATCAGCAGAGTTTAAACGAGATTTGGCCAATGCTGTTGGGCAGGTAATAGCGTTGCGTGTTAATGCTGGAGCCATCGCGTTCACGTTTAAAAACCTTGTCAACTTTGGTGTTGATGCTGTTGATGTTGTGAGTGATTTGTTCTCACCTAAAGATCAGTTACGAGAGCAAAGACAACTGTTGTCCACAACCACAAGCCCGCTTGTGGAAACCTCTGAGGATATAGCTTCTGATGACACGTATCCTTCAAAGCAGATTCAGAACTTGACCGCGTTGAATGTTGTGTCTTCATCTTCCTCACTCATCACACAAGCCGAGTTTGGTTCGGTGGACGAAGCCACCGAAGAGCAGAACTATTTGTTTGACGCCATAGACACCCTTGTGGACAACGAGTCTTTAAGCGACAACGTGATTAGTGCTTTACGTGATGTAAGGAAGACAGTGTTTGACTACGTACAGGAGGAAGCTACGAAGCTTCCACTAGTGGTCACTGTGCGGTCTGCTCAAATGACAAACACTTTGACGTTGTCCTATGAGCAGTATGGAACGCTTGATGAAGCAGCTGACATAGCAGACAGAAATAAACTAGTACACCCTGGATTTGTGCCTAAAGCCACTGATATTCAGTTGAGGGTTTTTAATGAGTAGTACGCTTGAATTGCTGGTTAATGGTAAGCTTTTTTCCGGATGGAAAAGCGCCACCTTTAGCTCTTCAATGGAAGCGCTTTCCTCGACGTTTGCTATTAGTGCCAGGGACAAAGATAACTCTCTCGCTGAACTAGAAGAAGGCGTTCCTTGTGTTGCGTACGCTGTGAACGGTAGTTCAAAAGACAAGCTACTTGACGGCTTCATAGTTCAGCGTAGAGAGTCTATAACATCGACTGCCCACACAGTGAGTATATCCGGAAGTGATAAGCTCATAGACCTTGTAGACTGTGCTGTAGTGCGTGAAAACAGGTCTTGGATTAAGGTGCGCTTTTCGCGAATCATAAAAGACCTTGCCGATCCGTTTAGCGTGGTTGTGGACACCTCAGATTTAAGCGACGATCCTATCATTGATAAGATGACGCTGCAGTCCGGTGAATCTCCTTTTGCAGCTATTGATCGTTTGTGTAAGAGTCAAGCAGTACTTCCTTTAGGCGCTTACGATGGAACCTTGCTGTTGACCTACGCTGCAGATCAAGACGACAGATTTGAAACAGATTTAGTGCTAGGTGAAAACATAAAAGAGTTTAGCCGTGACTCTGATTGGTCTGAAGTGTTTAGCGAATATACAACACTTGGGCAAGCAGCCGGACGCGGCAAGCGCTGGACAGAAGCCATGCTTCAAGGAAAAGCTGTAGCCACAGATGAAAACGTCACACGCTATAGACCGCAGTTGTTTATTGCAGAGACTAGATCCAGTAAAACAGAACTTACTAAACGCGTAGCATGGGAAGCACAAATAAGAGCTGGCAGGGCTACAAGCCAAACTGTTACTTTAAAAGGTTGGTATACTAACGGTTCTTTGTGGGAGAAAAATAAGCGTGTGCGTTTACGTGTTCCGGAAAAAAGCATCAACGAAGATAGGCTTATCGTTAATGTATCTTTTACACTGGATAACTCTAGGGGTGAAGAGACTACATTGACTTTGCGTCATCCGGATGTTTACAAAGCGGACCCTACTTTGAAAGTGGATTTGACATGAAAGAATTTGTATCACGTACTGTAAACAGATTAACCGCTTTCATCGTTAAAGGACTTATTAAGCACGTGTACGATGGCGATGAAATGCAATTGGTTAAGGTCAGCACTACAGCCAACGAAACGATTGATGAGGTTGAACGTGTTCAGTCTTATGGGTTGTCCACAGTTCCACCAAAAGACAGTGAAGCGCTTGTTCTTTTTCTGAATGGTGACAAAACAAATCCTGTTGTGGTGGCTTGTGACTCAGCTGCAAACAGACCAACAGGTCTAAACGAAAATGATGTGAGAATGTACAGTGCTCATGGGCAGACTTTGACCATGGACAATTCAGGTGAAAGTTATTTTGATAGTGGTTCTGATTACGTCGCTATGGCTGCCAAAGTTGATCTCTTGTGGAGTACCTTGTGGACTGTGTTTAATACATGGGCTCCTCCAGCAGGGCCTACTATTGATAATGGTGCTGCTTTGAAATCTGCTTTCCTGGCTGCATTTCCTTCTCCAGGGCCTGACTCTGTAGCTTCTGTAAATTTGAGAGCTGACTAATGAGCATAACTATCAGTGACATCAAGTTTCGTTACGAAGCTAAAACAGCTGAGACATTAGGTCCAGCTGACGCAACTGTTAGCGGAAACGATTTAGAAACAGAGCTAGGATTAGAGAACTGTGTTTTGATTTCGCTTGGCACCAATGCACGGGCAGGTGCTGGGGATAAGTTGCCAGAAGAAAACATTAATCGTGACGGCTTTTGGGGTTCAGAACTTTTAGGTTTTAATCTTGGCTCTAAATCTTGGTTACTGGGAAGGTCAAAGATAACGCCTGAAGTTGTAGCACTTGCTGAGCAGTATGAAAACGACGCTTTGAAGTGGATGGTTAATGACGGCATTGTTTCAGCAGTTGAAACTACTGCTGTACGTGCAGGTGTCCGGCAAATAAGCGTTGAACATAAATTGATTAGGCCAAGCACAAATGTGTTTTTTACATATTATCTTAACTGGGAAAATCAACTAAGGGGATAGCATGCCTTTTAATCGTCCGTCTCTTACTACAATTTATCAGCGAATCATTGCGGACATGGAAAGCCGTTTGACTGAAGGTCAACGGATTGTGCGCGTTAGTCTTTTAGGGATTGTGGCCACAGGGTTATCAGGTGCACAACATTTGGCATATGGTTTTCTTCAATGGATTTTTGAGCAAATCTTTGTTGATACCGCTGAAGGCATAGGTCTTACACGATGGGCTAATATATATGGCTTACCCCGAAAAGCACCGTCCTACACCACAGGCACTGTTTCATTCACGGGTGTTGATGGTCACACCGTTGCTACAGGTACTTTGATTGTGAATGGCAATGGTTACGAGTATGCAACACAAGCAGATTACACAATCAATCTAGCTTCTCCTCCTGCCCCTGTGGAAGTGGAAGCAGTTGAAGAAGGTGCAAACAGCAACACAGATGAAACAACACTTTCTTTAAGTGAGTCTGACCCAAACGTAAGCAGTGACGTAACAGTTGAATCAGGCTTTGATGATGGGCGAGATTTAGAAACGGAAGAAGCTTGGATACTTCGATTGTTGCAGCGTCTACAAGAGCCGCCGGCGTCAGGTACCTGTGGTGATTACGTTCGTTGGGCACAAGAGATATCAGGTGTGGATAAGGCGTGGTGCATTCCACTGTATGCGGGTGGTGGTACTGTTGGGGTAGTAGTTAGCGCAAGCGATTTACAACCTGTAGGCACAGCCATTTTACAAGATGTAGAAGACTACGTCGATTCAGTTAAACCGGTACCTGCAGATGTGACCTATCTAGACACAGTGCCTTTAGATACAGACTACTACATAAGCATTACGCCCAACACTGCGGCCATGCAAACCGCCATAAACGAAAAGCTTGATGAACTACACCGACTAGAATCAGAGCCAGGAGGAACTCTTCTGTTGTCGCACATACGAGCTGCAGTTAGTTCGGCTGGCCCAGATGATTACGAGATAACTGATATTGTTGTGGACAGTAGTTCAATTGGTGTGGCCAACATAGAAACAGAAGTTCCTAACGCTGCTGTTTTTTCTAGCGCAACTTATGCGAGCATATAATGGCTAGTGAATTTAACATCTTTAAGTTACCTCAAAAGTTTTTTGAAGCTGATTATCTTGATCAGCTTTATTCGCTTTTGCCTAAAGGGTTCATCTGGGTTTATGATCGGATAAGCTACGCCGAAATACTTCAAGACGTCATTCAATCAGGCGAAGAAGCTATTCAAGATACAGTTGACTCAACAGACGTTATTCAAGATTCACTGCAAAGCACAGGTGGCGCTGGTAATGTTCTAAGGCGTTTGTTGTCTTGTGTAGCTGCTGAGTTTAGCAGACTTGAAGCTGATGCTTGGCAGTTGTTGAATGAAACAGATCCCGGTGTAGCTGTTGATTTACTGCCTGATTGGGAACGTGTTTTAGGATTGCCCGAAACTTGTTTTGATGAAGTGACTATATCTTTCGAAGACAGACAACGGCTTGCGCATAATAAGTTGTTTGTTACTGGCGTCACTACTACAAAACAGTTTTATGAAGACTACGCTGAAGGATTAGGTTTTGACATCACTGTGGAAGAAATTCCAATTGACACCAGTGCCCGCCGTATGGGTGTAGCACGTATGGGCTTAGAACGTATGGGCGGCAGTAGTGGTATGTCTATTTTGCAAATCACTATAAACTCCGGCACGGGTGACACCGATGTCTTAAGGTGCGCAATTGAGCAACTTAAACAAGCGCACGTAGTAATAAGGTGGATAGATGCCAGATAATAGAATACAACGAATCATTGACCTTGTAAGCAATGTAAACCCGGGGCAAATTGCTATTGAGCCTGTAGCCGATCCAGACTTAGGTAATATCTTAGCTGGTTACAAAGATGCTGCTGGAAATGTCCACAAGCATCTGAATAAAGACGAAGCTGCTAGGGTTGAGTATCTAGACATTATTCAAAACGGTCATGCATGTGTTCCAGGTAGGCTTTGTTATGATAGTGCTACTAATGGTCTAACGTTTGGCTTGTCCACAAGTGTTAGCTTAAACGTGGGTGAAGAATTTTTGTTTCGTGCACGTAATAATGAAGGAAGCGAAATAACAAATGGTCAAGTTGTCTATCTGTCAGGAGCGCAAGGGACAAACCCACTTATAGCACTTGCTGATAAAGATACCACTGATGCTTACGACGTTTTAGGTGTTGCTACAGAAGACATAGCGGATAGCGGTTTTGGTTACACAACTGCGGCAGGTCATGTGCGCGGTATAGACATGAGCGCTTTTACAACCGGAGATGAGTTATGGCTAGGTGATGATGGTGCCATGCAAAGCACACAGCCTAACGCGCCTGCAGCTTCTGTGTACATGGGCATTGTTTTAGATGACCATGCGACACAAGGTGAAATGTTGGCGCGTGTTAGACCTATACCCAAGCTATGGGAATTGTCTGATGTGGATCGCAGTGTTGTCCTATCTGATGGTGATGCTTACAGATGGGTTGCAGCAAACAACAGGTTTGAGCTTAGCACACTGCTTACAGCTGCTGATGTTGTTACATCGCTAGACGTTGAGGGCGCTGCAGGTGGCGCACTTCAAGGCGACCTTAAGTTCTACACAAGCGCAGGTGTGTTTATTGACAAAGCTGCTGATGGTTTTATTTTCTCTGCGTTGTTTGCAGATACAATTTACTTAGCAGACTCAGTATCACTCGTAGAAGGTACTTACGTAAGTGGCGATGTCGATGATACGCACACAATTAATCTTGTAGGCTATGTTTTAGACGAAACAGCAGGATCACCAGGATATGATCTGAGACTCAATTACTCCAGTGTAAACGGTATTGATAAGATTCAAGCACACATTTTGTATGATGCTGTTTCCGGGCACACTGTGGCTATTCAGTTATATAACTACAACACAACTTCTTTTGACACCTTCACGACTTTTACAACTAGCGTAGGTTACCAGACATTTGACGTACCCGTTGCGGATGATACTAACTATATTGACGGTTCTGGTAACGCTGTTTTAAGATTCTACCACGCTGCTAGTGGGCTGGCTTCACACGAATTGACACATGACTATGCAGTTCTTGTAGAAAGCACTGGCGGTGGTGGCGGAGGTCAAGCAGTGCTGGCACAAAGGGCTATCGGCTTCGGTGATAGCTCAAATGAATTGACCGGTGATGCTACAAACTTCTTTTATGATTCATCCATCAGACAAATGCAACTAGGCGCTGGTACTCCGGCGTACATCACCACTGACACAGATAGCCTTTATACAGCTGGGCAAGTTGAATTTTCTAATGATGCACATTTCGCAGGTGGCGCTTTATTTCACAGCACTGTTAGAGTTGATGATGATAGGTTATTTACACTAGGCGATTCTTCAGACGCACAATTAGAGTTTGATACAGCACAGACAAATGATGCGCTAGCGCTTTGGTTGCCTAATGCAACTAAAAGTTTAATGGTGTCCACAGTGGCCGGACAAGGCACTGACTACGGTCTAGGGCTATACACAATGCCTACTGTAGTTATTCTATCAGAGACAGCGTCGACAGATGCTAATCAACGAATAGAGTTTGCACACACTGGATCCGATGCGCTTTACAGAACATACGAAGGTTCTCATCAATACAGTGATGCGTACTTGATAGCATCTACGAACTGGGCAGGTGATCGTATCCGGCTGTTTGACAGCACAGCTGAAGTCGATTCATTGTATGCGCTGTTAAGCAATGCTGAAGGATCTATCGCAGCAGCAATCATAGCTGCATCACAAGTAGGCGGGGGCGGTTCACTTGATGATGCTTATAACAACGGTGCAACTATAACTGTAGATGATACACGTGTTGGTTTTATTGTGCCTGCTTCAGCTACCAATGGTGCTGTGGACATAGCTAATAACGAAGCAACCAATAGTTCAGATCTTGTTACGCTCTATAATGCTGGGGATGGCCACACCTTTGACATGAATGGCGATATGTGGTCGTATGCGTCTGGTAAAAACACTATGCAGGCTATAGGTGATGCTGAGATTACAAGTCAAAGCGCAATTATTTTAACATCTGGAGTAGGCACTGGTGGCGGAATACAAATGTACGGGTTTACCGAGGGCATTGACATCACAGGTATTTGTCATGGTGCTGCACAGTATCTCGGATTTTCGGCAACGTCTTTAGCAGGCTTTAATCTCGGGGTTATTGACCTTGATTTTGCAACGGGATCAGACAAACGTTACGTAAACGCAACCCAAGATGTAACTGAAATTGCAGTAGTTGACCCAATCGCTACGGGCGATTTTTATTTGCGTATCACCGCTTCAGGTGGGACACGCACGGTGGCAAACCTGACTTCTTCGACGTCCACACCGTTCACTTTTATCGGTAACTATGATCTAAATACTGAGTCTGTAGCGATTGCTAGTGGCGATACTCTAGTTCTAAAAATGATTTTCCACGGAACGTCCCTAGGGTGGGACGTCCAAGCGGTTACTGAGGTTTAAGATATGCCTGTCATAATCGAGGATAACAAAACCATTTTATCAACGTCGACGGTGGTCAATATCCCGAATGGCAGACACGATCACCTGTTGATCAATTTTGCGACGGCATACAATTGGACGCCAACACCGCCAACGCGATCCGCCCCATCAGGTGGGGGAAGTTCGTGGGTCGCTGCTGGTAGTAGGTCATTTACGTTTTCCACGATCACTGGGGAAGGTACAAGGTATATAAGTATNNAAGTATGTGTGTAAATGCTTATCGGTCTGTACCGACTTCGAGAGGGGCTAGCGTATCAATAACGGCGGGCAGCGCGAGCGGTGAAGCAGGGCAGCGAGATCATTTTTACTCTTTGAGTAACGCGCAATATGCAGACTACGAAGAAGTAGGGCCGGGGGATTACACTACGATTGCAGACGATATGGTAATTGATGTACAGGGTTCAGCACTGTTCGGCGGGTGCATATCGGCTTTGAAGGACTCATTCATCATAGGAATAACGCCCCTATACAACACGACGCTGGACAGTAATGGAGGTGTGTCACATCCGGACTTCTCGACTTCGGCATACAATGTTTTTTCGCATAACCACCACCGTGGCCGTGTAGGTCCTGCAGGTCGTTTTGTACGGAATCACATCAGATGGAACGCGAGCACAGCTGTCACAACCGCTGGCGTGTTCGTTGGTGTTAGGTCGGTTGAGTGCTGTTGGTAAAGGATGGGTGTCGTGTTGACTAACACACAAGGCTATAGACAATATTAAATGTAGCTGATAAGCTATTTCAAGGTTTTTAGCAAGGGAGCAACCACATGGAAATCACAGTAACAGAATTGAAAATCTATCACACGTACCTTATGGAAGGTGCTCAGCTCTGCAGCAACAAATTTAGATTTGGCATAAGGGTTTTAGAAAATGCTGAAATGCTCGAAGCAAAGTTGAAGAAGATAAAGGATCTTGCAAAGCTCAGCACTGAAGCTCTTCAGTATGAGAAAGACACTAAAGAACTTTGGACTAAATTTCATACGAGACAAATTACACAAGATGCGTTGTCCACAGGGCTAGATAAACTTGAAGAAGAATGTAAAGAAGCCATCGAAGAATACAAAACATATTCTGATACCATTGTGGACATAGAGCCTACCAAAATTAATTTTGATCTTGTGCCAATTGAATTGCTCGATGGCGTGGAGAATCAAAGTAAAGTTGCTTTTAATCTGATGCGTGCACTCGTTAAACTGAAGATTGTCTGATGCATTATGTTCCACACGATAAAGTTCTTCCACAGTGTGCAGCGGAGATCTCATCGTTGAATACTCACATGGAATTGATGCGCGCAAAAGTGGATGACACACATAAACTTTTAACTGAAGAAGTCGTTCCGGCTTTAGCCGTTTTATCTGAAAAGAAAAAATCAAAACAAAGTATTTTGAACACTATTGCTAAAAGCACACTCACAAAAATAATTGTGGGTGTACTTACTGCAATCGGCCTTGCACTAATAAGTGTACTTGGCTTTGGCTGTGAGGGAAACATGCATAGAATAGAGGATGCAGATGCTGTATTAGAAGATGGTGGACTTAGAAGATTTGCCGATCAAAATTTACCCGGCACAATAGGGACTGTGGATAGAGCTGAATGGAACAACGCTGTCCAAGAAGAGCTTGCTAGCATAATAGAAATTAACGGCGGTACACTGAACACCACAGCTGCAGCTGACAGATCTGCAGAATGGCGACAAGTGCATGACACCATTTTTCTTGAAGGCAACATTACGACTGCTGCTATTGATAATATTTCTGTGAGTGTTTTATCTGACGGTGAAATTGACATTACATCCGGCAATTACAGATGGCAGCAAGACGAAGACAGATTGCGTTACTATGAGTCAATTGCTGTAGATGACTATTATGAAACACGGCTTACAGGCAGGCAACTCTATTTTGGTCAAGCCTCACCTGAAACCGGTGTACCTCTTGACCAGTTAACTCTAACTGTTGCCGAAGGTCTTACAATAGATGAACAAGATGACGCCACAGGATCTATTGAGATAGCTAAGACACAGTATCAGGCGCGTGGTATTCACTATGACCAACGCTTCGGCACTAGTACCAATTTGTCTACAGCTGTGTACCGTAAAGAAGGCTATAGTGTAACAGGTATTACATGGTCAACTTCAGGGTCCATACAATCAGCTTCGTTAGCCTCTAATTTGAGCACAGGCATTCCGTTTGGAACAGGTGTCACATTGACAGCAGCTTGGCTACAGTTCTCTGTAGTAGGCGCTGAAAAAATAGCGCCGGTTACTGTACGCACCGTGGAAAACACTGACGTGCTAGAAGTTGTTTCTTTTCAGCTACTGTCTTCTGATACACCTAGTGGTACAACCGCTGAACTCATTCTTGAGTACAACGCAGCAGAACTTTCCGATTAATAAAAACCCCTGCAGCTGTTAAGCGGTGCTTGACGGCCTGTTGCCACAAATTCAAGAGCTTTTTCAATAGCTCTATATGGGCCGGAATCATTCGTCCTGACACCCGTTGAACCTTATGTGAATCAGGAATTTGCTTAACAGCCACAGGGTGAACAAACCGCAAGCGGCAAAGCCGGGGTTAGGCCGACTTCTTAATATCTTTGACAGCTCCCCAGTTAGGGCCGATGTCTATATCCACAATGATAGGCACACTTAATTTAATAGCATTCTCAAAACAACGACGCAATTCTTTAAACTGTTTCACCTTGCCGCCGGGATTTGAGAAATCAAGTTCATCATGCACGGTCAAAAGAGGGTAGCCTACTTCATCGAAGTATCCTTGTTCCCAACATTGCAACATGGCTTCTTTGATCATTTCAGCAGCTGAACCTTGCAGCTTACAGTTTAGTGCAGTGTATGTCTTAGCTCGCTGTATGTCGCTTCCATAGTACCTTATAGCTTTTTCGTATGTGTAAGCAGGGGGTCTTGTTTCCTTAGCTCCTGTCCATCCTGCAGGTTCCCACAGATTGAAGCGTCTGCGGCGACCTGCAATTGTGGTCACGTAACCGATCTCTTGTGCTTCCGATGCGTAATAGTTCAAAGTGCTTTCCGCAAAAGGCGCGGCCCTTCGGTACACATCCATAAACTCAGAAGCTTCCTTGCGCGTAATGCCAAGCTGCTTAACCAATGTTGCTTCAGTGCCTCCATAAATCATTGAGAAGTTCACGCACTTTGTAGGACCACGGTCAAGGTTCTTACCTAATTGCTCTTCCACCATGGCATGCGTCAGTTTATGGTAATCGGTAGAAGCATCGTTTTGATAAGCTTGCCTAAGCTCTTCAGCACCTTCCCCAACTGCATAATGCGCAAGGCATCGGTACTCAATTTGTGATGCATCCATTTTAACCCAACCCCTATGCTCTATCTCCGGCACAAATAAACCACGAATAAGTGGTGCGAGTTTTTTATCACGCGATGGGATTTGTTGCAGGTTAGGATCCGACGAAGAGAAGCGCCCGGAACGTGCGCCACTGTCGTCACTGCGCAAGGGGTGGAACTGGCAGTGAATGCGCCCGTTAACATTGTGCTCAAGAATAGCATTCTTGATAAAATCGTTTTTAAGTTTTTCGAGTTTACGCAACTCAACAATGCGCTTTGCTAGGGGGTGTGGACAACTTTCCAAGAAAGCTTTTGTAAAACTGGGATTACCTTTTTCTGTACGTGAATAAGGGATGCCTAATGTATCGAAAGCCGTAGCAAGGTTAGCTGCCGCATGAATATTTACTTCTTGCTTTGCGAGCCAATTAACATTTTTTTGTTCTTCAATAGCAAGCGACGTAAGCCTATCATAAAGTTGTTCAGCTTTTGGTATGTCCACACGTACACCATTCTGACGCATCTTTACAAGCAGACGAATCAATTTATTTTCGCGTTTAAATAGTGCCCACAACCCTTGCTCTTTTAGCAATGGCGCTTGTTTGGTCATCACTCGTAGCGGTAAATCAACATCACTTTCGGCGTAAGGTCCAACCAGAGAAGGAGGCGCTTTGTGTATGTGCTCTCTAATTTTTCCTGTTGGTTTTCCACCGTAGTATTCAGCAAGCCAGGTGTAGAGTGCATCGGTTTCTTTAGGTTCATCAAGATACTTTTCACCAAGCCAATCAAGATTGACTTGACCGTTTTCAGATAACAGCGCTTCTGCATACTGTACGTCATAAAGCTCTCCACCAACAAAAACATTTTCTTCTTCAAGCCAGCCAATGTCATAAATGATGTTTGCGCCAACTTTTGGAATGTCATTGCTGAGATTGTCGCGAGCCCAGTTAAGCACGTGGTTAGGGTTCATGTTCTGCGAAACACAAACACTGTGACGCATAGGGAAATACCAGCGGTGCGAATCAGCGCCGACAGCGATGCCCACAATATGCCCTTCACCACGTGCCCAACCGGGACCACGCACCGTTAAGCCGGGATCGTAGGTCTCAACATCAAGCGAGATTACACGAGCATCAGACAGCCTTGGAAACTCTTTAGGAGCTGTCCACCCTGTAGCAGGTATAGGCGGAATGGTTCGTGCTTTACGGCGCTTGATAGATGTGTCCCAAAAAAGGCTCACTGTGTTCGACCTACTAAAACCCCTCTAAGTTTTTTACCTGTAAACGGAACCTGTTCAGGATACATACTCAAGTTTATTTTTGTGGCCACACCTTTTAGAGCAAGCAGTTGATCAATTCCGTAGATACCTTCGATAGATTTATCAACAGCTGCAGGCGCTATTGCTCCTGTGTTTTTGTGCGGTGAAGTGCGCCAAGTACCCTTAGCCAAATACACCGAACCGTTTTCATCGGTGAACGGTTTCAGCTTTTCAAGTGGTTCAAAAAAAGTTTCATCAATGGCCACACCTTCTTTATAGCTTGATGCATCCAGATGATTTTTTACACTTGGCCAATTGCCGTCAAGCGGATACACTGTCAACGTGTGGCCACCTTCATAATGAAATGTTACAAACTTAGGATCAGCACAGGTATCCAGTTCAAAGCTGTTTGGATTCTCTTTAATGCGTATCAACTCTTTTATACCTTGGTAAGGCAACACAAAAGTATTGTTAAGCTTCCAAGGCGCTCTAAACTGTATCAATGTTTTGCTGTCGGTAGCAAAAAGATCTGAACCTGAAAACAAAACGCCCCCGGCCCAAAAAGCTACGCCATCAGTAGCGATAAAAGGCAGCAGCTTAGAAAGTGCTTCAACGAAATTTTCAGGTAGCTTTTGTTTTGTACCTTCAGTGTGTGCACAGCGTATAGTTGCTTCTGTAATAGGTGCAAAGGATACAAAACTTTTTGATGTAATTCTAAGCTTGCCTCCCTTGGTTGTGGACAACTTAGCATCTTTCCCAGCTGCTTTAACAGCCTTTACAAAAGCGGACCCATCAACAGAACACGTGAGACCTGTATCTAACTGATAGGTCGCTTTTGTAACGCTGTTTTCAGCAACCAAATTATCATTACACAGATGCACTAGCTTCATATGATCCACAAGATCGCTTGTGGAAATACTGCCCTGTACAAATTTGATTGCCTTTTGAAGTGACATTTAGAAACCGTAGTACCTTTTGTACATGTGGATGTACACATTCACTGATGCGGGTTTCAGTTTAGGCGCTGCTTTCTTAACAGCTGCAACAATGTCTTTAGGTTGCGGGCAAGTCTTTTTACGGCCTTTCATTTTGTCGATGATTTTCCACACGGTGTAAGCCTGTGAGGTCTCGCGTGGGTAAGCTACGTCATTACGTTTTTCTTTGGCCGCAGCTTTCTTAGCAGGTGTTTTTTTAGCTACAGCTTTCTTAGCAGGTGCCTTCTTAGCAGGGGCCTTTTGCGCAGGTGCCTTTTTAGCAGCCGGTTTCTTTGCTGCAGTTTTCTTGGCAGGTGCCTTTTTAGCAGCCGGTTTCTTTGCTGCCTTTTTCACAGGTGCGTTCTTCTGCTTCTCTTCTTTCTTCTCAGTCATCTTGTGTCCCTCCTGCAGTGCTTTCCACTGCTTGTGATATGCGACCAACGTTTCTTTATCTGATAAAAATTTAAGACCTTTTTCGGACACACCACAGAGTGATGAACCATCAGCCACCAGCAACAGGTTATCCTGTGCCAAGCCTTTAAAAAGTTCTTTACAGCAATCAACACTGTATCCGGTTAGGTAACTGTAGCGGTTAAGATTGATGCTTGAACTGTTTGTCCTGCCTCCTGTTACTCTGATGATGTCGAGTAGTTTTTGTGATTCTTCGCCGAGTTTCATACCTATGCTCCTTTGTTAATGCATGTCCGGCATACCCGGGCATGTCTTGTGTAGCCATCAAATTTGTATGGTCTTGTTGTGGTTTCTCCTCTTTTAAATGTACCATCACATGCATTACAGGTAACTATCTGTTGACGCTTTGTAACGCGCTTTGCTTTTCGGTAGCGGGGTGTGTCCACAGTGGGTTTTGTAACAGCTGGTTTGTGTTGCTTGCGCTTATGCGCTGCTTTAGCTGTTCTAAGCATTTGTGCTAAAGCTGTCTTTGCCTCATCAAGAGTTTTTTCTACCTTACGATTGACTTGCTTAATGTCAGCTTTAGGACGTATCCAAACACCGTTTGTGTATAGTGCCTGTATTTTATCCAAACGTGAAAAACCTAGATTCTCTTTTGAAACAACGGACAGTGCTTCATACTTTTTAACAAGCATTCTTCTTTTTGCTCTGTGTCTCAGTGCCATCATATTTCCTTTCTAATACGTTGGGATATTTTCCTGTAATATCCACTACAATTTCCCTTGGTTTTCTGCACTCGTCTTTTCTCTCTAGTGCCTCATCTACGGAACACGGCGGCTTTGTTTTAGCTGATGCCCACCAAAACCATTTTGCTTTTTTATACGGAAATGATTTCTCGTAATGATCAAAACAAAGCCATTCTCTAATAACCTTTCCCGCGCAATAGTAGACGACTTTTAACGAATCAAGACCGCCTTCTTTTTTATGCTTAATAAAATTAATTCTGTCAACGTTTAAGTTTAAAACTTTTACACTTTTTTTAGTGACTATAAGTGCTTCAGTCGATGCGCGTTCTTTAAGCTTATCAGGTGCCTTAGTAAGTGCCGGGAAAACATATCCACAGGCGCAAAGCTTGGTTGCAGGTGGGACGAGTGCACTGCACTTAGCACACTTTTTGAGAGCTGGTTTTTTGACTACTTTGTTATCAGCAGTTCGGTAGGGTATCACAGGGTCATTGATAGGCCCTAGACGCCGAGTATTGCCAGCGTAGTCTAGAACTAGGCAATTATCTTTAGAGGCATCAGGACGCGTACCACGGCCTAGAGACTGTACCCACAAGCCGGGGGAGCACATAGGACGAAGCATACCTATTAAGTCAATTGCAGGAAAATCAAAACCCGTGGTCAATATGTTTGCGTTGACAATGGCTCGGTATTCTCCGGCCTTGAAGCCTGCAATGCGTTCATCACGTTCATTATTTGAACATTTTGAATCAATTGAAGTGGCTTCTATACCGTGATTATGCAGCTCGGCAACAATGTTGTGATTGTGCTTGATACCGGTTGAAAAAATCAACCAGTGCTTTCTATCTTTGCCACGTTCCACAAGTTCAGCGACGGCGCGGTGGGTGATCTCTTCTTTGTCCACAGCTGCTTGCAACTCGCTCTTTACGTAATCGCTGCCCACCCTGTGGACACCTTCTAAACTAAGCTGTTCATCGGTCTCACAAGCAATCAAAGGCGAAAGATAGCCATCATCAATGTACTTGCTAAAATCTTCAAGCTTAGTCGAGTCGTGACAGATCGCGTCGAATACTCCGCCTTTTGTGAGTGGTCCATTATCCAGCCTGTAGGGCGTTGCACTCAAACCTATCACGCGACCTGGATTGAGTTTATCGAGTAACTTACGGTACATTGTGTTTTTTGTAGCTGGCACTAAGTGACATTCGTCAATGATTACAAAATCGCGATGGCCGAGTAAATCAATTTTGTTGTGGACAGAAGCTATTCCGGCAAACGTTACAGCGTTGTCAGCTTCACGACGTTTAAGACCTGCAGAGTAAATGCCCATGTCCACAGGTGGTGGACAAAATGCAGCAGTTGCCTTGTAGTTCTGTTCAATCAATTCTTTGACATGAGTTAATACTAGAATGCGTTTACCATATTCGGCGTGGTAGTACCTTATCAATGCAGCTATCAAAAGACTTTTGCCTGTGCCTGTAGGCATAGCAATCACAGGATTACCTTTTTGTTTTTTGATGTAGGCTACCGTGTCTCGTAAAGCCTGCAGTTGATAAGATCTGAGTTTAATCATCCGTCAATTGTTCGCTTTCCAATTTTTGTTTCTCATACTGTGCTTGTACGATTTTCCTCATAGTGGTGAGTATGTCCACCAAGTCTTCGACATTAGCACACAGATATGCACCACACTGATATGCACCGTTAGGACTACACGGATTTGTACCTGACTTGTCTAAAGGTTCCACTAAAAAGGGCGTATCATCATCGTTGATAAAACTCACTCGTGCACTTATCTCGTATACGCCAAACCCCTGCTCAGTCATGTCAAAACCTCCTTTTCTATTTACCGTATGCTTTAATTTGTGGACTAGTAGCTAACTCGGAACCATATTCAAGCCACACAAAGTCGCAATACAGATCGCTTTGCGATAGCCAATCGGTAAACCGTCTCAAGTTTTCGGTGTGTTTTTCCTGCTCTTCCCGACCGAGTTTCGAACCGCTCGTTGCGATGAAAAACGTTTGCTGATAGTTCATGCGGGAGTCCAATATCTCAGATATTAAATTCTCTTCAAACAAGGTGGCCGCAAAATCCCGAGCCTGTGTTAAGTGCTCTTCGCACCACGACGTTACGCTTGCTATTTCGTGTATGATGGTTCCCATTTCAAAACCCACTTTCTAAAATAGGTCGAACACATGTTCGACGTTTTCATCCGTTAAACTTTCTAAAAAGTTGTGCGCTCGTTTTGTGTTCCGGGCTGTGCTTAAATTTTTTGCCGTCAAGCTCTAGCTGCAGATAGCCTTTAGCAAGGTTCAAAGGCTTCCCATCAGTATCTAGCAGATCATATTTTTTTGTTGCTACAAATTCCGGCTTAAACTTGGCAAGCATACCCGGATCAAACATGTGTTGTGAGCACCCTTTGTAAACGTCCAAATCTTCGGTAACACTTTCCGGGTTTCCACAATGCCAATTGCCATCGGTACGTGGCTCGCTCCAACCGCAAGTTCTGCAGTTGATAGCAGGTATTTCTGTACCCCAACAAATTTGATGAAACCTGCACATCTTACATTTAAAGTGTGTTTTGGTTCGAGCAATACGCGGGGGTGGTTCATCAGCATACACAATGTACTTAGCGCGTTTCAGATATTTTGTGGCTACGCTCTTTTTCACACGCACATATTCATAATATGTTTCATCATTATCCTTGTTCACTGCACAGTACAAAAACCATTTGAAGCCTTTTTTATAACTGTAAAGTGTACCCTGTATGTAGTGTGACGGATGTGCTTTTTCTACGCCGTGTTTTAACAACTGCTTAAAACTCTTGTCGTTGTGCGTTTTGAATTCATCAACCATTGTTTCGTCAGGCAATTCAGGAGCACCTTTCGAAACACAATCGAGGGAGCCACTAAAGTGACCGTCAATGTCCACAACCTTGAATTGCTCTCCTGTGCGCGGGTGGTGTGGCCACACGGTTAGACCAGCGTTACGCAGGTTTTCAATAAACACTTCTTCTTCACGATGACCGCGTTCAAAGAGTTGCTGTATGCGTGGTGCATGGTTAGCTGCTTTTGCCCATCGGTGCTCATACCAGATGGAGCGGCCGCATTCACGCCCAACGATTGAAGCACCTAAGTGTTTTCGGAAACCGTGTTCAATGCGTTGTGCAATACCGGTTTCAATGGCTGCTTTTAGTTTAGTTGTCTTTGGCATTATACTCCCATTTTGCGTTTTCGATACGATCAGCTGCTATCTGAAAATATCTTTCATCTTGTTCTATGCCTATAAATTTTCTATTCGTGTTTATGCAGGCAACACCTGTTGAACCGCTTCCCATAAAAGGATCAAGTATAACTTGATGTTCATCTGAAAACTTAGTTATGAGATATTCAAGCAGGTCAGTTGGTTTTTGTGTTGGGTGTAACTTGTTATTCGTTCGCGCGAATTGGAAAATGTTAGGTTCTCTTTTACCTCTTATTTTGGGCCTGCCTTTTGTGCCTAATAGTATAAACTCAACTTTAGGGGCAAAATCACCTTTTAAGTCACCCATGGATGTATTGTTTTTTTCCCACACGAGACAATTTTTTATTCTTATTTTTGTGGCATATGCTTGCTTAAATATATCCAAGTTATGGAAAGAACTAAATGAGTATAAAGCACTGGTATCTGCCATCAGCCTAAACAGTACTGGCACATAAGCACATAGCCAGTTTAGATCAGTATCATTTTTGATTTTTTTGTATTTTTTGTTACGATAACCTGATTGAAAATTCATACCATAAGGTGGATCAGTCAAAACTAAATCTACAATACCCGCCTTTAATTTAGGCATAAGTTCAAGACAATCACCTTGAAGCAGCATGTATCGATTATTTTGTACTTTTTGCATAAAGCGCCTTTTGCTTTTCAATTTTTCTTGGATAAAATGAGGGGGCCGAAGCCCCCTCTAACAGAGCTTACAATTTATTCATCAAACCAATCAGGCTCTTCATCTTCTTCAACCTGTTTGGCCGGGGCTTTTTTGGCTACTTTCTTTTTCGCCACCTTCTTTTTCTTCGGTACTTTTTTCTTGGCTACTTTCTTTGGCGGGGGAGGTGTCTCCTCTTCCTCTTCCTCTTCTTCCTCTTCTTCTGTTTCTGCACTCTCCTCCTCTTCTTCACCCCACGCTTCCTCTTCTTCCTCTTCCGGCTCAAAAGAAGTATCTGCTTCTTCGACACCAGTTTCATCAGCATCACTCAAAGGCAGATAGTTGCGCACGTCGTTACTGGCCTTTTGCTTGCCGTCAGCTTCAATGTACGAAACAACAATCTTGATCGGGATGTCATGCAACTCTTCAGTGTCATCGATTGTGAGGATACCGCAGGCATGACACAGCGCAGACAGTCTCCGCCGTGCAATGTCTTGAGCGGCTTCGTTGCTGTGCTTCACATTAAGGTTATCAAAAACAGAATGACCTTTATAGTCACCTTCCTCAATCCTAGTGACGATCTTCAAGTAGTGACCTTTACCGGATTTGGCCGCGTGCTTGCTGCTCTTGATAACCTTTCCAATATACTCCCCCTCAGGAATAGCCTTGAATGATTGTGTTGGTTCGTACTTTTCAGCGTTGAATTTAAATTTTGCCATGCGTTTTAGCTCCCTTCAATTTTGTTGAAAATAGTTGTTAGGTTTGGTGCTTCTTTTGCGTCTAGTGCACCGCTGCGATCTTTTACTCCGTTAAATCTTGCGTCTGCTTCTGTTTTCAAAATTCGTTTGTATACGCCTCCTTTGCCTTTCACTACATCAAGGTAAAACACTCCATCAAATAGATATGGCATCTTTTCACGGATAGCAGCACCAGGCATATCAGCCATATGGACAATCGAGCTTTCACCATCTTCTTCCATGATGACTTTCTTTTCACGCGCAGAAAAATAAACGTTGAAATTGTCGAGATCGCGAAACGCTTTAATAATGCGATCCATGTTTTCGTTCATCTCCCCGAAAGCTGCTCTTTTGTCTTTATTGCGGCGCTTACAATCCGTCAACACGGTATCTGCCATTTCACTGATTGAGTCAAGGCATATTGTTTGAAATTTTTTAAATTTCGGTTGCGTCGAAATCTGTCTGTATGCCTCGTCTAAATCTGCAAGTGTGGACACCTCCATAACTGGAATTTTGTATTTCTTTAAACTGAGTAAACCGCTTTCGCAACTGATGATGAGCGGCTTTGGTGCTGTTGAACAAAGCACAGTTTTGCCGGCACCTGAACGGCCAAACACTAAGATTTTAGCATTGTGTTCTGCTTTGTCTGTTGATGTAAATTTAATAGCCATGTCGTTTTTTACACATTCTTTCGTGTGCGATTGCTTTCCTTGTTTCCACAAGCTCTTTGTTCAAGTATTTTAGATCGGCTCGTATATCGTTGTGTAAAGTTATCCACTCCTTTTCATGCATGCGGTGAAGCATCAGTTCTATTTCTGCAGTAAGCAGATCTCGTTTCATCCACAACTTGCGCATTAAAGCACCTTATTAACGATGTCCCATGTGTCTTGTGTAAGCACGTTGTTCTTTCTACACCAATTCCAAAAGCCTTGATCTATGTCAGTGATGGGCTTCCCTTTGTATTTCGAAAAGTTTAGGCAAATTTCTCCTTCGTCATTGCGTACTAGTTTACCGTCTATGTCCACAGCATTAGGATCGGTTGTGTATTCTTCAATTTCTGCAGGCGACTTGTATTGTAATTCCGGATGCCTCATCAGCTGTGCCCACAGTACCTCAACAGTCGCCGAAATGTCGTTCATTGCATCATGGGCCCCCTCGATAGATTCGCCGCAATAAACCTGCATAGCGCCCTCTAGAGAGTGTGGCAACAACTGTTTAAAAATATGAAATGCGTCAACTTGTGCAACTGGTTTCCAGTCTATACCGCAACGCCTAAATTCAGCACGTAGCAAAGGAGTGTCAAAGGTACGACTGTTATAACCGCACACAACACAGTTTTTAAAAACACCGTGCAACCGTTTGGCTATTTGTCTAAACGTTTTTTTGCCTTCAACATCCTTGTCATAAATGCCGTGCACTTCTGATGCTTCATCCGGAATAGGTACCGTGGGATCCAGCAACAGCTTGATTCTTTGCTTAGGTTCTGTTCGCCTAGTCCAAGCACCTGCGGGATACTTGAGCACTGCGATTTGCACAATTCGATCTTTGTCGATGTCCACACCAGTTGTTTCCAAATCAAAAAAAATCAAGTCGTGCTCTGTTTTAAACGTCAGCTTACTCATCGGAAAACTCGAATGTTAGGCGCGGCTTTGACGGTGTGCGTGTGATACACTCATCAAAAGTGTCACGCTGTTCTTCGGTCAAAGTTGCATACGTTTTTTTATTCAAGCTGTAGCTTGTTTTTACAATTGCTTTACGTGTTTTCGGCGGTAAATCCTTTGCTGCTTCCTTCAACCGTTTACTATCAATCTTTACATTGTAGCCATGCACACATTTGGCCACACCATAAGGAAGCTCTTTTGTGTTTGTGCCCTCTGAAGCGTGTGGGAAAAGTTCTTCAGCTAATTCATCACGTAAAGCGGACTCTGTTTCTTTCCAAATCTTCAGTTGATCGTTGGCTTCTTGCCAAGCAAGTATTTTTTGTTTCAATCCCATTTTTCCTCCATGATTTTTTTGATTGCTAGTATGCAACGCGCTGCAGCGTGGGCTTTGTGGTGTTGATTGGTTTCTTCATCATGTGTATAGCGTTTTTTAATTGTATCATCATAGTGTGCACTTGAGGCAGCCTTATTGTGGTGGTTTATGGCATGTTGTAAATCTTCTTGAGGTGATACACCTTCAGAACTTTGTTTTGTATTGCCTAATTCAAGCACTTTTTGCACTGCCTTTAGTTTTTCATCAGATGCTGGCTTTTCAATACCTTTAATCAGGTTTAAAGCATACCATATATTGCTGATATGTTGTTCGCTTAAAATCAATGTAACGCCTCACTGTGTGAACATTAAAATTGCCCACAGGATAAAGGCTGCCCAAGCAGCCACTTGGATTTTATCTAAAGTCATGTGTTTGTTGATCCATTGCGTATTTTTGTCTAAAGCAGTCAGCTTCGTTTAGGCGTTGGCTTACTAATTTTTGAGCATAGCCACAACGACCATTCGCATATTTTCCTAAAGCTCCTTTAAGAGATCCACAGGTTTCTATATAACGCCTAATTGTAAATGCGCCACACATCAATTGACCTCGTGCTGTGGACAAAGAGATGTCTAATTCATTTTCACAAACAAATTTTACAACACCGTGCACTTGCATTAGACCAAATTCTTTAAGTTTTGATTTACTTTTAATACTCGTTCTAAAAGATGATTCATGGAATGTCCACACGGTCAAGAGTATAGGATCAATACCATACTGTTCTCCGGCTTCAACAATGTGTGAAGCTAATTCCATACGTTTAGTTTCATTCTTATAGAGTTGCCTATTTGGAGCCGGAGATACCAACTCCAAAATTATGCTTGCAATAATCGCTATCACTTTTAGTCAAGCTCCTTTCTGATGGCGGCAACGACTATACCACCTGCAATGGACTCACATTGTCTTGTCTGGTGTCTTCGTTTATTGGCGCTAATGTATGCTTTGCGAACTTCTGTAGCCAGTGAGGCTTTTACACGATATGTTTTTTGCCAACGCTTACCGAAGAGATGATTTACATCGTAGTTAAACGCTTGCTCTATATCTGCTTGAGCTATTACACCGCGCAATTCCCAATAAGCTCGTTTTTTATCATCCAGTATGTACTTTGTGTAATAGCCTTTAGTTTTTCTGCATTGTTCCCAATGCTCTAGTTCATGGGCCAATACTGACAAAGCCCATGCTCTGTAAGATACGTTGTTAAGCCCTTTCCAAAATCCCTTTGGTACGTGGATATAATCGCGCCCGCGATAGTGCAAAAACATCAAACGTTCATCAAGGCGATCCGTAATTTCGGTAAAGAGTTGTTTCAAAAACCATTTCTTTTTTCGCCGGTGAAACCATCTCGATAAGCAAATGGTTTTGATACCGCGTGATTTTGTTACACTCTTCCAAATGCGTTTTGTCTGTTTTTTATTTGGTATCTTCATTGTCTTCCTGTTTGATTAGATCCGAATCATTAGGATCATAATTGTTGTCATAGCCATTATCCCATAATACGTTAATCCATTCGAGAGCAAATTTAGGATCTATAACAGGGTCTTTTAGGGCTTCGACTACTGTGCCTAAATAGTTCTCAGGGTTGCGCCGTGACCATGGATTTACCCAGATACTGTTTTTACTCAATCTCACCCTATCGCCGATTTTTAGATTTTTATTCATTGCAATGTCCTTTCAGTGTGCAACGGTCCCCACAGCACTCGCCAGGCTGTTGTGTGCCGTCCAAAAGCGTCACTTTGTCACAACCCATTTCGTAAAGCCAATCGCCGTTTACACAGCGCTGTATTGTGTTGTTGTGGCACCGTGTACTGTATTCGGTGCAATCGTCGTCACAGCCAATTATGAGCCACAGGATAGCTGCTAAAATGAGCCATGAGATTGTGCCTGTAATGAGTGCAGATTTAAAAACGTTCATTTTGGTTTTCTCCATGACAGTTCTATTTCATTCGGTTTAGCTGTCTGTTTGATGTCCACAAAATCGGTTACGTCATATTCTTCAACCTGGTCAAAAAATGCCCTGTAGATGTCTTCAAATTCTAAATCGTGCTCCTTCATGATTGATAACATCTCACTTGTGGACATCTCTTCACCTTCGTCCATAACAGATGCAGGATCGTTTATAAGTTGTTCAAAGTCTCGCTGAAATGCCGGTAATTTCTGTTTGCACATCTCGATTACGTCGGCGTGCACGAGCCAAGGTTTTATCAAGCGTATCATGTCCACACCGCCCAAATTTGTTTACGTTGTGCGCCTGATGTTTTACCAATATAAGCGCAATTTTTACCGTGTTTTTCTCGCATTCTGTCAGCTGCACCTGTGCCATGCGAAATTAAAATAATTTTTGGTGTAACTGTCTTATTTAGTGCTGTCGCTAAATTCATAAGGCGCACTTGTGTTACACTAAGTTTGTGCTGTAGCAATAGTTCAGATGCTTTTTGAAAATCTGTATTTTTATATGACAAATTATTGTACTCCTTTTTTTGGCTTCAACCGCCCATCTCCGGAGAGAAAGCTAGCGAAGACGTCCGTTGTCGCATCGTGAACAGTTCGCCCATTATCAAGTAGTTTGTTTTTCAGCTTTAAAAGCTTCTCGTTTTCTTCGTTCCATTTTTCCATGAGTCTTCTGCCTCCGCTTCCCACGCTGCCCGTGCTTCCGCTGCTTCTGCTTCCGCTTCTGCCCACGTCTCCCACGCTTCCACCACTTCTGCTGCTGCTTCCACCGCTTCCGCCCATGCCCTCCTAGCTTCTGCTTTTGCTTCCACCGCTTCTGCTTTTGCTTCCGCTGCCCGTGCTTCCGCTGCTTCTGCTTCCGCCCATGCCCTCCTAGCTTCTGCTTTTGCCTTCCGAGCTTCCGCTGCTAGATTTTTTTCGCTTGTCATTTGTTGACCTTTTCCTTGATTAATTAGGCCCAGACCGCCCAAACCTGATAAGCATATCTGCTGCCCTTGTTACGTCCACCGCCACCAATTTTTTCACATTTACCTGCACGGCATTTAGCTTGACCATACCTTGCGCCGGTTTTTTCGTCTGAACATTCCTCAAGACGTAACTTTCTTAATTCGTCTGGATTGAGTGTATCGACGAGAGCACTTAGACGGGCAACTCGACAAACGCCTTCTCCACCAGTGATACTCTCGAAGTACTCACGCACATCAATTCGGTACGTGTTGTTTGTTGCTTCGTCTCTGGCGATATCTTCTTTTGTTACGTGTGTCATTTTTCTTTCCTTTTTTGAGAGTCGGCGTTATTGCCAACTGACACTAAGAGTTATAATACTCACCCCGGGGGGTGTCAAGAAAAAGTTTAAAAATAATTAGGCAGTTATGATTTTGTCCGCCCGTTAGCTTTTTCCCATGCTATAAGTTGATCTTCTTGGAATTGTTCTTCATCCTCGTCGAATGTCATCCACTCAGAGTGAGCGTATTTGACTTTTCCGCACTGTTCGCACATTTTTCTACCCTCGAGCTGTCTTGTTTCTTTGTGGTTACAGTCCATTGCTTTTTCCTCTTGTTTAAAAGGCCACCACTATCGCCCATCTCCGAAGAGATAAGCGTGGTGGGGGTTGGTTAGCTGATTTTTACATTATCGCAAAAGTCGACCCAATCCGATTGTGCCTCACGGTCAAATCTGGCGTCTATAAGTTCCTCGAGGTTTTTTGCAGCTTGATCAGCCGTTTCCCCTTCGGCGCAAAAATCGGGATCATAATCAGAGTCAAAAGGGGTTCCGGCATTGGCGCGATACCAGCTCTTTTTACTTGTATCAGTAATTCTGCTTGTGGTGATACGGTCAACCATTGTTACATATTCTTGATTTGTCATTTTGTTATCTCCTGTGTGTTGTGTTCCGTCCATGCTTAGAGTTATACCGCTCACCCCGGGGGGTGTCAAATCATTTTTTAATATTCTTCATAATAGTCACAACTGCCACAGGCCAAGGTGCCTATGTCAGCTGAGCACCACTCATTGAGATACACTAAGACATCTTCTGTAATTTCTTCTTCAGGCACAATTTCACCGCGTTCTGAGCGATCCCAGATGGACCTTGCGCGGTTTTCGGCTGTACTATAAGTGCCTAGTCTTTTCTTCATGTCGTCTCGCCAATATTTTTTAGTCATTGTGTGCCTCCTGTAAGAATGGTTTTAGCACTCACCCCGGGGGGTGTCAAATTATTCTTTAAAAAAGTTTTATCCCTATTGATCTCATTAATATAAGGCGCTGAAAAAAGATCGATCTTTTTGTTGACTAGTAGGATATTACGCGTAGGATATTACTAACTGCTGAACAGAAAGGGAGACAATGAAGGACGCTAAACCGACGATGAAAAATGCTATCAGGGCATTTTGCCACGACTGCATGGGCCACTATGTGGATCCTGATAGAGACTGCGAAAATATAGCTTGCCCTCTTTACGGATTTTTGCGCTATGCAAAATGGGAACCTGATCTAGAGTGGACTCGGTATAATCCAGCACGATCAGGTAAAGTATTGTTCGCAAATTGTGAATCACGCAAAGCGAATCCCAAAGCCATCGAAGCACTAAAAAAGTACAGGAAAGGGAATCAAGATGAAAATTAATGGATGTGAAATCAAACCAAGTGTTGACTTGAGGGGAGCCGACCTACAGGAAGCCGACCTACAGGAAGCCGACCTGTGGAGAGCCGACCTGCAGGAAGCCAACCTGTGTGGAGCCAACCTGCAAGGAGCCAACCTGCGGAAAGCCGACCTGCAAGGAGCCGACCTGTGGAGAGCCAACCTGCAGGAAGCCGACCTGCAGGAAGCCAACCTGCAAGGAGCCA
>JABAHR010005006.1_pt2 | contig 44792 bp, 45 predicted proteins | sample 7062101 | NCBI WGS metagenome assembly JABAHR01 (sample SAMN14534553, study PRJNA622989) | marine sediment metagenome | biome: marine biome [ENVO:00000428]; feature: marine pelagic biome [ENVO:01000023]; material: deep marine sediment [ENVO:00002113] | place: India: Gulf of Kutch | collected...
TTGGCTGCGGAGATGAAATCGTTCTGGTGCAGGCCCCCGATGATATGCGTCCACCAGGTGACCGTCACCCGCCCCCACTCAACCAACATGGCAGGGTGATGATCTTGGGTTTCGGCAAGTTCCCCTACTGCGTTGGCAAATGCCAGCGCCTGGGCAAAATTCTTGAACCTGTACTGCCGGGTGAGGCGCTTGATCCCATCTTCGGTGGTCACCTTCCAGCCTTTCACCTGTGGAAGGTAGCCCTCAATTTCCTCCGGGGTCAGTTTGGGCTGATCCCCGCGGCAAGGGATGCAATTCAGTTCTGCCAGTTTCATCTGATCTTCCCAAGGGACAGCTTGAATAAGATGTAATCCAGAAAGTTGCCGGTCAGGTTGCCGACCCGGATCATCCGCAGGCTGAGCTCGATCAGCTCACTTGTTTCCTCACCGTATTGTTCCAGGAAGAGGCGGCGTGCTTCGGGCTCCGGTTGGGCATCGCTTTCCGCCCAGTGCTGGGCGTAGAGCAGGGCTGCCTGCTGTTCTGTTGGGCTGTGTTCGAAGGTTTGTGTTGTCATCCCTCCGAGTTCTAGCTGTGAAATCCCTGCGGAGAGTGCCAGCCTGGTATGATAGGCTGAGCAGTAGCGGCAGTCATTCACCCGGGTCACTGCCAGCATCAGCCGTTCCCGAAACGCGAGGTCAATCATTTCCCCCTGCATCAACACCTTGATTTTCTTGCGCCGCTGCAGAAGGTATTTGATGTCTCGAATAAATGCACCTGGGCTGGAGTATAAGCGTTTGTTGAATGATTTTTGCATGGCAATCCTGTCTGGTTTCGATGCTATCATACTGAAAATTGTTCCAGTTGGCTAGGTCTGCGAGAGAAAGGGGGGTTGCTCTGGAGAATTGAAACCGTAAGTTGGTATAAATATGAGATAATGAATGTGATAAGGACATAAAAACCGGTGATTTGAGTGGATGAGGAGTCTCATGTGAAATCTGAAAAAGAAATTGTGTTTGCGTATCAGGAAGCTCATAATACCCATGATGTGGATGCGGTTCTTGCTCTTTTGTCCCCCAATATCCGGTTTGGGATGACTGGTCTTTGGGTGCGTGAAGGGCTGGATGAAGTTCGCGCCCTGGAAGAGTGGGATGCAGTGATGAACAGCCAGCTGACCTTCAATAAGTTCAAGAGGCGCAATCAGCGTTTGGAATGCAATGGGGTAGAGGTTAATGATTGGTATCGCACTGTAGGGATTGAACAGGTCTATTTTGATCTGATCAGGTTTGAATTTGAAGCTGGAAAAATCCGCCATATCCGGGCAAAAATGGCACCCAAGAGTGAAATGACGATTGACCGGGCAGTTAATGATGTGGTGCGCTGGGCGTTGGATGTTTATCCGAAAGAAATCGAGGACCTCGTACCGCGAAGTGTGTTCCGCTACGGACACGAGCAGGCGCTGCGCTGGAAAAAACTGCTGGAAGAATGGAAGAAAGCGGCATCTTGAGAAGTAAACTGAAGATGATGCCATCGGTCAACCAGTGGTACGCGAATTAAAAAGGGTGAGATGAATGATTGAAATCAGCAGGTATGATCTGGAATATCTCCAGCTTGGCATCGAGGAACTCGAAGATTATTTGCTCTCGGACGAGCTGTTCTGGCCGGTGTCGGGCCGTCCGACGGGAGGTAAACCTTTCTTCCTCAAGATGACAATCGGAAACCTGCTGCTCTCAGTGCGCCGCCTGGAAGCGCTTGCCGGGCAGAATCTGATTTCTCCTGAAGAGGGGAGAGAGCTTTTAAGCTTTCAGCGCAAAATTGAGGCTGTCCGCACAAAGTGGCAAGTGGCCTGGGAGAATAAGGCTGGCGAGGAGTACCAGGTGCGTATCAACCAGTGGACGCGCGCCCTGAATGAGTTAAAAGGTGACCGATACCAGAATGCTCCCTATTACCGCAACGAGGTTCGGGTGCGTGTGCTGCTTGCCCTGCTGGCAGATTTCGTTCCAGAGGAAGATCGGGCCAGCCTTGCTGAGTTTGATCGCTTATTAAGAGGGATGTTCAAATCAGGAGAATTTATCTGGCAGGAGGAACTGGCTCCGGGGTTCCCACTGGACAAGTTCTGGTATCTATACGGGGGAGTTTAAGCTTCGGCCCAAGCTGACATGCCGGATTGCTTTAGGGTCTTGATTCGCTGGCGAAGGCATTGTTCCAAAAAAAGACCAGGGTCCTGAATGCCCAACTGCTCGTTGAATTGGAGGAAATCCGCCCAAAGCTGGTCGTCGACCTCGATGCTGGTTATTCCCCTTGTGTCTCCTGGCGGTCGATCTTGCTCAACAGGCGGTTGCGGCGGTGCTCGAGCGGTTCCTGCCACTGGAGTTTATCGGCAAAGGGGGTTTTGGCCTGGGCCAAAAGGGCCAGGGCGGCATTCGCCCAGCGCAGGGCTTCCTTAAAGTTTTTTTCGCTGTGTTCGTAGTATTTCGCCAGTTCCTCATGGGCGTACAACTGGCGTTCAGCAGCCGCCTGCCACCACAGGCTGAGCGCCAGCGGCATTTCCCCGCGCCGCTTATGGAGGAAGGACAGCCTTTTTACGACCGCTTGCTCTGCCTGTTTGGGCAAACCCTGCTCTAAACTGTGCTCGAGGATGTGTGCAGCCTGGTCCAGATAGCCGAGGTCTTCATGCAGTTTGCCGATGGCAGCCAGGTCTAGGGCATGGGAGACGCGTCCATCCAGCGGGTCTGCCAGCAAGTGAGCGATATGGTTGGTGAGCGCCGCCAGGCTGAGGATGTCCATCGCGTTGTGATAGAAAATGCCTTTCATCGGGCGGGCGTCGCCGGTTTGCAGGTAATCAAAATACATCTGCGGGATCATCCAGCCAGGGGTGTCTTCTTCTGTGCGGGGCTGCTGGAGGATGTGCTCTTCGAGGTAGCTGAGGGCGCGGCTGGGCAGGCGTTCCCGCCAGATTCTGCGGGCGAGGTGGAGCAGGTCGAGATGGGCGCTTTTTTGCAGTGGGAACGGCCAGCCGTTGGTGATGTAGCGCGCCTGGAGCAGCGGCAGGTCGTAAGATTTGCCGTTAAAGCTGACAACCGTCTCGCAGGGGGCGAGGAAATGCTCCAGGGCGTGCAGTAAGGCCGGTTCTTCACCCGGTTCCCGCATAAAGAACTGCACCAGCCTGAACCCGTCATCTTCAAAGCGCCCGACCCCGACCATGAAGGCGTAGGTGCCGGAACCGCCGGCCAGCCCGGTGGTTTCTGTGTCGATGAAGGCGAACTGGTTGAGCGCGTGAGCGGCCATACGTTCTTCCCCTGCCCAAATAGAGATTAAATCGAGGGGGGCAGAAAGACCCAGCGCGGTGTTGCCGTGAGTGTGCGAGTGGGGATAAAGTTCATCCAACTGGAACACGTCCCCGTGGGGTGTGCTTTTGAGTGCCCCGTCAATTACTGATTCCAGCGGATATTTGCGCGTCGTTTTTGCCTGGGGCGGTTGGTCCGCGCCCAGCTTGACCCCCAAAGCTTTCAGTCGGTCAGATAAATCAGGCATCGGACTCTGATTATACCTGAATTGCACTATTCCAGATGCTTTGCAAAATCCAACAACATTTTTTCGAGCAAAAGAATCACCTGCATGACCGGCGGAAAAGTACAAATATGACCCATAATTTATCACCCCTTTTGGTCTTGATCGAGATTAATTTGTAGATGGCTGGTAAAATTAGGTTTCATTACCAACTTAAACGCTAAAACGAGGTGCAGTATGCCGGTGATTTTGCTGATCCGCCATGGTGAAAACGAATATGTCAAAAAAGGACGGTTAGCTGGGAGAAAACCGGGTGTCCATCTGAATGAGAGGGGGGATCTTCAGGCACACGCCCTGGCTGATTCCCTGGCAAATCTGCCGATCAAGGCGGTGTACAGCAGTCCTTTGGATCGCACCATGGAAACGGCAACCCCACTGGCCAAGAAGTTGAAATTGGAGGTCGTACCGCGAGAAGGGCTTTTGGAAGTGGATTACGGCACCTGGCAGGATAAAACCCTCAAGCAGCTTGCCCGCCGGAAGCTTTGGAAAACCGTGCAGTCTGCACCCTCACATGCCTGTTTCCCTGAGGGAGAGAGTTTTGGCCAGGCCCAGCTGAGGATCGCCAATGAGTTGACTGCGCTGTGCGAGATGCACAAGCCAAAGGACTTGATCGCCTGTGTCGGTCACAGCGATATGATCAAGCTGGCAGTCGCTTATTTCCTCGGCCTGCCGCTGGACCTTTTCCAGCGTTTGGTGGTGCAGCCGGCATCGGTGAGCACCCTCCAGATATCGCCGAACAAAGGCGCCAGACTGATCAATTTAAATCATGTACCCTACCAAATGCCGAATGAAAAAAACTAAAGATAAGTTGGTCAATGGTATACTAAGGCCAATCAATTGCGAATCGAGATGATCCCATGGATGATTTTGAACACAGAGAAATCGAGATGAAACCCGTCACCCACATTACCGCGGATGCTATTGGGCCTCCAGGTAAACGGGTGTTTTACCTTCAGGGGATAAAGGACACCCAGGTGGTTACGCTGATCATTGAGAAATTTCAACTGCAAACCTTAACCATCGGCATCGATCAATTCCTGGCCGAAATCCTTCAAAGGATGCCGCTGATGAGGCAAGCTGCCGGGGATTATCAAGAAGAGCAGATGCGCATTCTACCGCCGGTGGAACCTCTCTTCCGGGTAGCGGAGTTTGGACTGTCGTTTGATGGGGAGAACGACCTGGTTGGCGTGATTGCCCGTGAGGTAGCTTCTCCGCCGGAGGGATCGGAGGAAGCAGAGCAGGGGATGGTGGTCAAGATGTGGTGTACGCGTTCCCAGGTGCGCGCTCTGATCAATTGGGGGATGGAAATTGCCAGCCGCGGCCGCCCGTTGTGCGAGCAGTGCGGTGAACCAATGGATCCAGAAGGGCATTTCTGCGCCCGCAAGAATGGACATAAAGTCTGAGTTTTAAGAAGGGCAACTCCGATCCATGAATTTTGGTCCCGATCCGGCGGTCTTAATCGAATCTCTCCAGTTAGGTGACATCAATATTACCGGGCAGTTTATGTGGGGGTCTAACTACACGTTTATCTGTGATGTGACATACCAGGGACAAACCACCCAGGGAGTATATAAGCCGGTGCGGGGCGAACGACCGCTCTGGGATTTTCCCAACGGGACATTAGCCGGGCGTGAGGTGGCGGCATATGTGTTGAGCGAGGGGGGCAATTGGAATCTGGTCCCTCCTACGGTCTTTCGGCAGGAAGGGCCAATGGGGGCCGGATCGCTGCAAAGCTACATCGAACATGACCCGGAATATCATTATTTCCAGTTTTCTGAACAAGATAAATCCCGGGTGCGCCCGGTTGCATTGTTTGACGTGGTTGCCAACAACACCGACCGTAAATCCGGCCATGTCCTGGTTGATCCGGATGGCAAGCTCTGGCTGATTGACCACGGGGTTTGCTTCCATGTGGAATCCAAACTCCGCACTGTGATCTGGGAATTTGCCGGAGAAGCGCTGACGGAACCAGAGACCCGGCAGCTGGAGTCGCTGGATGCCAGTCTGCTCCCGGACGAACAGCTTTACCAGCAGTTGTGTGATTACCTGAGCCGCAGGGAAATCCAGGCCATCCGGGACCGCATCCGGAATATCCTCAAGGCCGGAGTTTTCCCCTTCCCACGCCAGGACCGCTACTCGATGCCCTGGCCGCCGGTGTAAATTTTTTATCACTAAGACCAGTAAAGGAATGATTATGAAACACTATCGGTTTGCTCTGCTAGGATTTGGAAATGTTGGGCAGGCGTTTGTCAGCCTGCTGGCGCGCAAAGAAGAAGAAATTCGCCAGCGCTACCATCTCACTTTTTCGATCACCGGGATTGCCACCGGTAGTCACGGCCGCGCCATTAATCCGGATGGAATCGGGCTGCAAGATGCTCTTGATTGCATCTCCCAGAGTCAATCGCTGGATTCCCTTTCGACACAGCCGGCTCCACTCGATAACCTGGCATTTATTCCAGCCAGTGGGGCAGATGCGCTGTTTGAAAATACCCCGGTCAGTTATGCGGATGGCCAGCCGGCCATGGACCATATCCGGACGGCACTCAACCTTGGGATGCATGCTGTGACCGCCAACAAAGGGCCGGTTGTTCACGGCTACCATCCCCTTATGGCACTGGCTGCCGAGAAAAATGTGCGGTTTTTGTTCGAATCGACAGTGATGGATGGCGCGCCGATATTCGGGATGTATCGCGAAGCCCTTCCGGTGGCTAACATTTCCCGCATTGAGGGGGTCTTGAACTCCACCACCAATTTGATCCTGACCCGCATGGAGCAGGGTGAGAGTTTTGATCAGGCGGTGGCTTATGCACAGTCAATCGGGATTGCCGAAACCGACCCCAGCGGTGATGTAGATGGCTGGGATTCAGCGATCAAGATTTCCGCCCTGATCACCGTGCTGATGGATGTGCCGTTCACCCCAAACCGGGTGGACCGCACCGGCATCCGGGAGATAGACCAGGAGCAGATCGCACACGCTCAGGCTGAAGGCAAGCGCTGGAAGCTGCTGTGCTCCGCCTGGCGCGAGGAGGATGAAGTCCGGGCGAGTGTTGCTCCGGCGCTCGTCAGCCCGGAGATGCCGGCCTATACAACTGACGGCACGACCTCGATCGCCACGCTGCACAGCGATGTGCTCGGCACATTATCTCTGATCGAAACCGATCCGGGCCCCCACACCACAGCATACGGGCTGCTGGCAGATTTTCTCAACGCGGTTAAATAACATTTCATCACTATTGAGGTACTATGCAAAACAACTCCCTGGCATCCTTCAAACATGACCATACTTTTGGACAGGATCAGAAACGGACTGGTGAGCGCCGTACACTGATTGTAATTGTCATCACCGGGCTGATGATGGTGGTCGAAATTGTCTCTGGGGTGATCTTCGGGTCGATCGCCCTGCTGGCAGATGGAATTCATATGGGGTCTCATGCGGCAGCCCTGATGATCACCGCCGCGGCATATATCTATGCCAGAAAGCAGGCTGGCAACCAGAACTACAATTTTGGCACCGGAAAAGTCAATTCTTTGGCTGGGTTCAGCAGTGCGATTGTTTTGGGCGCCTTTGCACTGACGATGGTGGTCGAAAGTGTGGAGCGCTTCCTGAACCCGGGAGTGATTGAGTTTGACCAGGCGATCCTGGTCGCTGGGGTCGGGCTGGTGGTGAATGTGGTCAGCGCATTTTTCCTCAATTCTGATGAAGACCATTCACACCAACATCACGAATACCGGAAGGGCGGAGAAAATCACCACCAGCATTCCGGGACTGACCATAATCTGCGCTCTGCTTACTTGCATGTGGTTGCCGATGCGCTCACCTCGGTGCTGGCGATTGTGGCGCTGCTGGGAGGAAAGTTTTTTGACCTGATCTGGCTTGATCCGATGATGGGATTGGTGGGAGCGGTTTTGATTTTTCGCTGGTCTTGGGGCCTGATCCGCGAGACCAATAAAGTGCTGCTCGACAGGCAGCCGCCCGAAAAAATGCGCCGGGCGCTGTTGGAGGAACTTGAACGGAGGGAAGAAGACCAGGTCAGCGACCTGCATCTCTGGCAGATCGGGCCGGGAATTTACGCCGCGATTGTGGCGGTGGTCTCTTCCCATCCGCTGACGGTGGAAGAGTATAAGCAGCGTATCCCGGAGGAGTTGGGGGTCGTTCACGCAACAGTTGAGGTTCACAAGCAGTAGCGATTATGAATTGAATTGAGTCCTGAATTGGAATCTTGGGGGGGGTTAGGTGCTTTTCGTATTCTAACGATTTGGTTGGTCTCGATACGGCGCAAAACCGCCGCCTACTCGACCAGCTGGAAATTTGCTGATCGAGCAACTCTGCCAGGAAGCCATCGAGATTGCCCTGGGCGCTAATTTGACCCTAGACCGTTTCAATTATGCCTGAGGAAAAAGTTCAAACGTCAATCCATACCAGGCATCTGGCCACCGCAGAATGAAACGCTCGAGCTGCTTGTAAGACTGCTGTGCCCAGGCAGAGACTAACACTTTTTTGTTACAGCAATCTTCAGGCTTTGGAACTTCCTGAACTTCGATGCAGTATTGGCCTGAGCGCGTCCGCCTGGTATAGACCAAGAACATCGCCGCACCATTTTTTACCGCCATCCTGGCATGGGCATTGGTCAGGGGGATGGATTGGTTGAAAAACTGGAACCGCTCGCCATTGTCCACTGGCATATCGATCGCCACTGCCACAATTCCGCCGGATTGGAGACGGTGCGCAGCCTTTCGGAGTGCTGAAAGCGAAAGGGGAGTGATCAAGGTCCGGGTCAGTTTCCTCAGCAGGAGCATTAACTTCTTTCCCCCGGTGGGGTTGGCTTTACTCAGAATCTGGATGCATGGCAGGTATTGGCTGAGGCTGTAGATACAGTAGTCGTAACCGCAGCTGTGGACTCCGGCCAGGACGATCCCTTGCCCGGTGGATAGCACCTGATAAATGCGCTGCAGCCCACGACGGTCGATGTCGATTCTTTCTTCGATCTGTTCTACTCCCTTAATCAGACCCAAGAAATATTCCAGGTAACTGTGCAGCATATTGCGGCAGATATTTTGTATCCATCCTTCAATTTGAGGATCGTTTTCTTGTAAATGGGTAATGAGGGAAAGGGCTGCCCGCGTGCGGGGCACCACCTGCGATTTTTTATCTGTCACCACCTTTTTGGTGATCCATTCAATCAGAGTTGACATCATCTGGCTGGGGGAGAATCTGACCGCAGGAACAGCAAGGGAAGTGCCCATTTGTATCGGTTTGGTATTTAGATCGTTCATCTTAACCTCTCTTCTTCGGTCTGCATCACAATTGGATCAATCTCTTCTTGTTGATACTCTAGCGAAATGCACCTGCCAATAGAAGGGCAGAGACTGCCAAAAACTGCCAAGTTTGTTGAATGATTAAGGCGTAGCTATTGGGTAGAAAAGAAGGAGGAGCAGCTGGAGTTTAAATGGGGGCTTGTGTTAAGGAGAGGTTGACCGAACTCAGGGAATCCACTGTGGGCTGAAGCCGCCGATGACCAGCCGCAAGCCGCGTCCATTACGCTCGAAGAGCCAGATTTCGGGCGGGTCGGTCAGCAGGGTGACGTCAAAGCGGGTGGCGGCCAGCTTGGTGCCATCTGGGTGCCAGGTAATGCCCAGGTACAAATGAGTGGGGGATTCGGTGAGCGGTTCCACCTGGGTTGGGGCGGTTCCCGCGCCGGGGAAAGCCATCAGCCAGATTTGCCGGCCGGGGGTCCAGCGGTCGTCATCCAGGTAGCGGCGGGTAAATGCCAGCGTTGATCCATCCGGAGAGAAGGCTGGAGAGAAATCCTCCGCCAATGGGTCTTCGGTGAGGGTTGTCACTCTCTGGCCGGCTACCTGGTAAACCATCAGGCGGCTGCTCAGGACGCGCACAGGTTCAAGTTCTGATTCATCCACCTCTTCGTTGGCTGCCTCCCCGGACGGTCCGCGCAAAATGTCGGTCTCAGATATGAAGGCATCCGGGGCGATCAGCGCCGTCCCGCCGGGAGCCCAGGCAGCGTTTTCACCGCTCTCGTTCGGCAGGGAAATCCGTTCCTCGGTCTCGAGGTTGAACACCAGATAAGCCTGGTCGGTGGAATCATAGTAAGTCAGCCTGCCGTTTGGCGACCAGAGCGGCTGCCATGCCTGGTGGCCTTCTTCGCTGACCTGCTGCGGCTGGGCCGGATCAGCCAAGTCTAACAACCAGATTTGAGAGTCGTTGCGCAGGTAGGCCAGCAGTTCTCCATCCGGGGAGACCACGGGCGTGGTGCAGATCGCCCGCTGGCAGGTGAGGATTCGGCTGGGCGTGTAGTCGGTATTTTCGATGGTTTCGAAGCGGTCTGCGCTGAACAGGTCGCTGCCGCCGAGGTTATTTTCCGCGAAGTAATAAAAGGTGCGCCCGTCCGGTGCAAACGCATAAGCCAGAACATCCCCCGCCTGTGTCAGCTGGATGGTCTCGCCGCTGTCGGTGTCCAGTGAGTAGAGTTCGCTGCTGCCTTCCGACGGCCAGAGGTAGGCCATCAGGATGGGGGAGACTTCGAAAGACCAGACCAGTTCCTGCCGTACGGTCAGCCCCAGGTTTGAACTGGAACCCGAGCGCAAGCTGACCTGAATCTCCATCCCGGCAGGCCATTCCTCCTCGGGTGTGAAGACCAGGGTTTTTCCCTCCCAGCTGAATTCTCCGGCAACTTGCGGTGTAATGCTGAGAAAGCTATTAACCGTCTCTGGGCGCATCGGGCGGGAGAATGTGATCCAGATGGGTTCGGTCCTCGGCAAGCCGCCGGGGATGGTTTGAGGCCCATACGCCAATACTTCGGGCGTCAGGGTGATTCCAGCAATCACCACCCCTGCCAGGAGAAGGACAACGATCAGGATAATCAGTCTGCGCACGCTCATAACACTATTATTTTAAATGATAATTGGGCAAAAATAAGATAGGTTTTATTTCGTTTAACTGGTTTTCATGTAAAATGGTTAAGATTAAGTTTTGATTATTCAAGTTCTTATGTGTGAAAAGGAATAGAAAATGAACGCAAAGCCTGGAAATGTGCAATTAATTGGGATTTTTATGATCGTTAGCGGCGCGCTGAATATTGTGGCCGCTTTAGCCTGGATTCCCGGTCTGCTCACCTTTGCGGCGGCCACCTTCGGGATTGGCTTGCTCTGCCTGCCCGTGGTCATCCTCCCCATCGGCCTCGGCATATTTGAGATCATCACCGGTGCCAATGTGGTGAACGCAAAACCGGTAAAAAATATTCAATTGGTCGCCGGGCTCGAGATCGCCAGTATCTTATGGGGTAATGTGCTCTCGATGGTTGCGGGAATCCTCAACCTGGTGTTTTATAACGATCCTGAGACCAATGCTTATTTCAAAGCCATGGAGGGTTAATCAGTTCCTCGATTCCGGGTCAGAACCCTCCCCTGGTCAGGGCTCATTTTGATAAAAGGAACGGGCGGTGAAGGCTCAGTATTCGATTTGCGTGAATCAGGAGCAAGTCATTCTTCCCGGTGGTAAAATCGGATTAATATGAAACGATGGCAATTTTGGTTTGGCGTTGGAATCAGCGCTTTTTTCTTGTACTGGGTGCTGAAAGAAATCGAATATGCGACCTTATGGGAGAAAACTCTTGAAGCCAATTACTGGCTGATCATCCCTGGTGTAGGGGCATATTTCATTGGTCTATGGGTGCGGGCCTGGCGCTGGCATTATTTGCTGCGCCCGGTCAAGCAGATATCCACCCGTGCCATGTTCCCGATTGTGGCGATGGGCTATGCCGGGAACAATATCTTCCCTGCCCGGGCGGGTGAAGTCTTGCGCGCGGTGGTGCTGAAGAATAAGGAAGATGTGCCCATCTCGGCTTCTTTGGCGACGATTATCGTCGAACGCGTGTATGATGGCGTGGTGATGCTGGCTTTTATTTTTGTCAACCTGGCCGAGCTCTCGCGCCTGACGGAAAATATCACCCTCTTCCGCAATTTCACCATTCAAGATGTGGCTGTATGGGGGAGCGTGATCTTTTTTGGCGTACTGGTTGTTTTCCTCCTGGCAGCGATGTTCCCGGTGCTGACCGAAAAACTGGTGCGCCGTCTTGTGATGTGGTTCGTACCGCAAAGGCTGCGCGATAAAACGCTGGATATTGCCGTGCGCTTTTTAGGCGGCCTGGCGTCACTGCGTTCCCCTGTGGAGGCATTAATGGTTTTCTTTACCTCCGTGGTGATCTGGCTGCTGGAAACGGTCAAGTATTGGTTCGTGATGCATGCTTTCCGATTTGCGGTCAGTTTCTTTGCGCTGATGCTGATGAACGGGGTGGTCAATCTGGCCACCACCATCCCCTCTGCGCCGGGCTACCTGGGTACGTTCGACCTCCCAGGAATTAAAGTCCTGGAAGCCTACGGAGTGGGAACGGAGACTGCTGCCAGCTACACTTTTGTGCTTCATTTTGCTCTCTGGTTCCCGGTGACCTTGCTGGGACTGTATTACATGTGGCGTGAGGGAATCAAGTGGGGGAAGGTTTCTTCCATGCAGCAGGAGCTCACAACCGATTCAAGTACGGAGTCCTCAATATGAAAGTTGCCATCATCGGTGCCGGGTTTGCCGGCCTTTCTGCGGCTTATGACCTTGCTAAAAATGGGCATGAGGTGAACGTCTATGAGGCTGCCAGCCAGGTTGGCGGTTTGGCAGCCGGGTTTAAGGAACCGCATTGGAACTGGTCGGTGGAGCATTTTTACCACCATTGGTTCCAGAGCGATGAACATATGCTCGGGCTGATCGAGGAACTCGGGTTGGGTGATAAGGTGCTCTTTCCCCGCCCGTACACTGTGATGTTACATGAAGGCCGCTGGTACCCATTTGACTCGATCTTGCATGCCTTGCTGTATCCTGGCCTCGGCTGGGGTGTGAACAAGGTACGCTTTGGCCTGGTGGGCCTCTACCTGCGTTTGACCAACCATTGGAAACCGCTTGAACAGGTGACCGTGGACAGTTGGATGCGTAAATGGGCGGGTGAAAAGGTGTACAGCCAGATGTGGGAACCGCTGGTGGTTGGCAAATTCGGCGATAAGTACGCCAAGCAGGTCAATATGGCCTGGCTGTGGGCCCGCCTGAAGGCGCGCACCACACGCCTCGGCACCTACCAGGGCGGCTTTCAGGCCTTTGCCGACGAGTTTGCCGCCATTCTGAAAGAGATGGGTGTGACCCTTAGACTGGAATCTCCGGTGGACTCCATCACTTCTACCGGGGATCACCAGCTTGAACTGAAATCAGGGCAGGTAGATGGAAAATCTTATGATAAGGTGCTGGTTACGACTTCTCCGAAATTGCTCTCTATGATGGCGCCATCCCTGCCGGACTCCTACCTGAAGGGACTGCTGGCTCTAAAAAGTATGGGAGCGGTGGTGCTGACCATGTCGCTTAAACACCAGCTTTCCAAGGACGGCTATTATTGGTTCAACATGCCAAAAAATGCTGGGTTTCCCTTCTTGGCGCTGGTGGAACATACTAATTATGTTTCGCCGGAGCATTTTGGCGGAGAACACATCTTGTACGCCGGGGATTATCTTGAGCCGGACCACGAATATTTCACATTGAATAAAGAGGAACTTCTTTCACGTTTTATTCCCGCCATCCAGCGCATCAACCCGGAGTTTTCACGCGAGTGGGTGATCAAAACCTGGATGCACCGCACACGCTACGCCCAGCCCGTCCCGCTGGTCAACCACTCAAGGAATATCCCTTCAATCCAGACTCCTATCCCCGGTCTCTACTTCGCCAGTATGAGCCAGGTCTATCCCTGGGATCGGGGGACAAATTTTGCTGTCGAGATTGGGCGTAAAGCTGCCCGCATGATGAACGATGAGGCAGGGAGTTGATGCTTAAAGGATCGAGAATGACTGAAAATACCCCCCTGGTCGGCACTGCGCTTCCGGCAGGAACACCTGGTGGGAAAATGAAGGAACGGGTGAGGAAGTGAGAGCCGTTGACTTTTTGCAACTGCTGACGCGTGAAGGTCAATGGGCGCTGGAATCAGCGATGGCCTTTTCTCCGCGTGAGAAAGATTTCCTCTCCGATTTTAAGATGCTGGCAAAACGCTTCCCGCGTGAGGTAGCCCGGGCGGCGCTGACGGTTGCCATCCTGCGCGGGGAAGGGCTGGGGAAGTTTCCCCAAGCGGAGAAGATGTATTTTACGCGCGAAGCGCTGGAGCAGGCCAGTCCATGGCAGGTTGCTGTTTACCGCGCACAACGCTTCCAGCGATTTGACCGGGTGTTTGATATGGGTTGTTCGGTGGGCGGAGATGCGCTGGCGCTTGCCCGCTCCGCTCCTGTAATCGGGATCGATCTTGACCCCCTGCGGGTACTGATGGCGCGGGAAAATGCCCGCTCGCTGCGAGCGGATGCGGAGTTCCTGCAAGCAAATCTCCAAAGTTTGCCGTTCCGGCTCTCCGACCCCGCTTTTCAAAGCGCGGCCATCTTTTTTGACCCCGCCCGCAGGCAAGACCACCGGCGTGCATTTTCCGTGGAGGAATACCAACCTCCCTTGTCGGTCATTGAGGGCTGGCTGGCGGAGGTCCCGGCGCTGGCGGTCAAGGTCTCACCGGGGGTCAATCTGGAGGAACTCGAGCGGTATGACTGTGAGGTTGAATTCATCTCCTTGAACGGCGATTTGAAGGAAGCGGCTTTGTGGTTCGGTCCGCTGAAAACTGCGCAGCGCCGGGCAACCCTCATCTCGGGCGAAGAAGTGATGACCATGACAGCAGAATTACAGCCCGACCTGCCGCTCTCTGCTCCCCGGGCATTCATCTACGAGCCAGACCCATCCATATTACGGGCGGGTTTGGTGCAGGCGTTGGGCGGCAAGCTCGATGCAGCCCAACTCGATCCGCAGATCGCCTACCTCACGGCAGATACCCTGATGGAAGATGCTTTTGTGCGCGCCTGGCCGGTGGAGGATTGGATGCCCTTCCAGCTTAAGAAGCTGAGAACATATCTACGGGAACGGAATATCGGGCGGCTGACAGTGAAGAAGCGCGGCTCTCCGATCGATCCACAGGACCTGATCCAACTGCTGCGGTTAGAAGGTGATCAGCATAAAACCCTGTTCCTGACGCAGCTTGAAGGCAGCCCGATTGTGGTGGTTGCAGGCGATGAAATCCGCTGACACCGTGGCATACATCCTGCATCATTAGGGCGTAAGATGACTTCCCAACAAAGCTGTTAGGTAAATCTGCAATGATATTGTTTGGCGGTCACAATTCTTTTCAAGTATAATTTTTCATAACGTATCTTAGAGACCACACAAAAGAGACCCTCTATGGCATTAAAGGGCAATTTAAGAGATTTTACAATCACTCAGCTGCTCAATCTGGTAAATTTAGCCCAAAAAACAGGCACATTAGTGGTTGAGGGGGCTAACCAGACCGCAAAAATTACCTTCCGTGAGGGTAAGCTTGCTTATGCGGAGATCAGCAACGAGGATAATGGTTTAGGTGCAATTTTGCATAAGGCCCGCATCATTACGGCTGCCCAGTACAACACGATCAATAGGCGGGCAGCCAACATGAGCGACAAGGAACTGGGTCTTCTGCTGGTGAATGCTGGATATGTTTCACAGCAGGACATTATTGCCAGCCTGCAAAACCATTTCCTGGAGATCCTGCAGCGCCTGTTCAGCTGGGTGGAAGGGTTGTTCCACTTCAATGCAGGTGAACCCCCGCCGCTGGACCGTATCCCGATCCGGATGGATTTGGAGAACATCATCATTGAAGGTTCACGCCGCTTGCGCGAGTGGGAACATCTTCAGGACGAAATCCCCAACTTAGACCTAGCGCTAAAGTTCACAGACCGCCCAGGTGTGAACCTCCAGAAGCTCAACATGAGCGTTGAAGAATGGCGGGTGGTCTCTTATATTAACCCTAAAAATACGATTAAACAGATCGCGAAAGCTACCAGGATGTCCGACCTGGAAATCAGAAGAGTGGTGTACAGCTTGCTGCAAGCAGGTTTAGTAGAACTGACCCGCCCTGAAGGCGCAGCACGCACCCTGCCCGGCCTGGATGCTGCCATGGCTGGTCAGTCCAAGGAAGAGCAAAAGAATCTGGTCAATCGGCTTATCGGCCGGATCCGTTCATTGTAACCAAACATCGATTGAGGAATTGGCGTTATGCAAACTGTAAAGATGGTTGTCACAGGCCCGTTCAACTCTGGGAAAACAGAGTTCATTCAAACTGTGAGCGAGATCGATGTGGTCTCGACTGAACGCAGGATCAGCTCTGCTGCCGAGAAAGTCAAAGAATCTACCACCGTCGCCATGGATTTTGGGCGGATTACTGTGGACGATGAACTTGTGCTGTATCTGTTTGGGACGCCGGGCCAGAAGCGCTTCGATTTTATGTGGGAAATCCTCTCTGAGGGTATGCTGGGTTTTATCGTGATGGTGGACAGCACCCGGCCAGAAACCTTTCGAGAGGCCCGCAGTATTTTGGAAACTTTCAGGGCGTATGCCCCTACCCCTTATGTGGTTGCAGCCAATAAACAGGACATTGAAGACGCCTGGGAGATTGATGACATGCGGATCGCACTGCGCCTGGATCGAAACATCCCTCTGCTCTCAACCGTGGCAATGAATAAGGAATCGGTAAAATCTGTATTGATCAATTTGCTGACCAATATCCTAAAAGAAATTGAGGGGAAAGCAAGCTGACCCGACCATTCATCGATGCTGAAGGATAAATTCCGTGTCCACGATTACCACTGATCAAGGAATTGTACATTACGAAGTATTTGGCAGGGGGAAGCCGGTCATTTTGCTGCACGGCTGGCTGGGCTCCTGGTATCTGTGGCAGGAGACGATGACTGCCCTGCAAAACCACCGCACATATGCATTAGACTTTTGGGGGTTCGGGGAGTCGGGGAAAAAGCGCGAGACCTATAACATCAATGATTTTGTCAGCCTGGTGAGCCAATTCATGGACCAGTTGGGGATCGTCCGGGCGCCGATCATCGGTCACAGCATGGGCGGTACGGTGTCGATGTCCTTTGCCATCCAGAATCCCGACCGGGTAACCAAAGTGGGGGTGATTGGGTCGCCTGTAGAGGGTGAGTCGCTGGCATTTTTATTGAAACTTGCGGGCAACCCGCTGATCGCATCGCTGGTGCACAACAGTCTATGGGCATTGAACCTGGGAATCCGGATCAGCAGACCGCTGGTGACGAAAGAAAAACGCTGGCCCGAGATGATTGCCGCTGACCTCTCCCAGACGACGGCTGAATCTTTCCTGCTGAGCATCAAGTCACTGCGTTATACGGATTTAAGCGATGAACTGCATACCATTCCGGTGCCCCTGATGGGGATTTACGGCGCAAAAGATGTGATTGTCAACCCCAACCAGCACGAAGTAATCGAGAAATTGGCACGAAATCCACAGGTGGAATACCTGGATGATGCCGGGCATTTTCCAATGTTGGATGATCCACAAAAATTTATCACCCTTGTGCAGGGTTTTCTTTCTCAGTAAATTACTCAGCGATCAGTTAATTTGATCAAATTCGTGGCGATACCATGGTCGAATTAAACGCGTTATAGGCTGCCAGGATACACGCCTGGGATTTGGGGGGGAGAAAAATCAAAAAATTATTCTTGTACGCAACAATTTATTCATCATCTTTTATTTACTTCATTATATGCTTATTCGAAACTATCCTGAAATTATCATACAGCAGCCATAATTGGCATGTATACTCAAAACAAGCGTGTTGGTGAACTGCCAGTGCGTAAATTTCGGCATGGTACATGCAAATATTAAACTATGATCAGAATCAGCCTGAAAGACCACCGCTATCTCTACCCATTCAATGACTACGCCCGCGACTTGCGCATTCAAAACAAGCCGCTGTGGCTGCATCATAGCGACGTGCTCGCGCCTTATACCCAGGGGGAGAGGCAGGCAGATGATTTTGAAGATATTTTTTCCCCACTTTTCTTCCCCGATGAGGGCGACCGGGCGTGCATTGTATACCGCGACAACCTGTATTTTGATGAATTTTTCATTGAAGAGTTTATCAGCCGCGCCCGGGAGCGCAACCGTCCCTGCCGGGTAGCGTTCAATCCGACTGATCCGGCATTTCGGGAGCATGCCCTCCCGCTGTCTTCCTCTTACACCCCGGCAGGCGGGTTGTACCTGGCTGACCTGTGGTATTTCCCGGATGGGCCGGTAAAGGAACGGGTGGAACCCCTGATGATCGACCTGCAGTCCCGGGAGATTGGCTATTACCATGTGCCCACCTATATGGCCTCCCAGCAAGGTGATCTCACATACCAGGTGCCCTTGAAATCATTCATTGCCATTGATTCTTGGGTGCATGTTTTCATCGCAGATGTGGTGTATGGGTTGTTTGGACGGGGGGCTAGGTTCGAGCACCAGCTGGATACTGATCTGAAGTTTAAACTTCAAGTGTTGTTCAATGCGATGTATGAGGGAAAGCAGCTGCTGGAATGCAGCAAGGTTGTGAAAATTGGCAGCAACTGTGTGATTGATCCCACCGCAGTGATTCATGGGCCTACCACCATTGGGGATAATGTCACCATAGGTGCCGGAGCGGTGATCGAAAACTGCATTATTGGCAACAATGTCAATGTGTCTCAGGGCTGCCAGCTGATGCTTTCTGTGGTGGGGGACGGCGCATTTCTCCCGTTCCGAGCATCACTTTTTATGACCACCCTGATGGAGAACAGCATGGTTGCCCAGAACACCTGCCTGCAAATGTGTGTGGTCGGGCGCAACACCTTCATCGGGGCTGGCAGCACTTTCACGGATTTTAACCTGATTCCGGTTCCCATCCGCGCCATTGACGGGAATGGTGAGCTGACGCAATCTAACCGGGATGTGTTGGGGAGTTGCGTTGGGCATAACTGCCGGATTGGATCCGGGGTGATAGTCCATCCGGCACGCGTCATCGAGTCGGATGTGGTGATTGTGGCCTCGGACACGCGGCGCATCATCGACCGGGATGTGCCCTTCGAGGACAGCGACCATCACTTATTGAAAGCTTCTGAATTACACCAGCGGTTATATGCCCTGGACCGTAGAGAACAGGAAACTTGGTAATGACCGATTCGTTTGCCTTTATCATCCATCCAATTGATCCCAAGCGGGATGTCAGCCGCAAATTCCCGTTATTGGGTAAGATGCTGAGCGAGAGGCAGATAGACTTTTTTTCCACTTTCTTTCCGCCGGTGTACATTTCCCAAATTGAAGGGATCCGCTCTCAGGCAACTGGCAAAGAGATCAAGGGCTGGTTTGTGGCCTGCCCGTACACCCCCCGCCGGATGATGGAACTCCCCGAGCGTACGGTGTACCGCAAGATCATCCATACTGGCCGCCTGGCAGAAAAGCTCGGTGCAAATATTCTTGGGTTGGGTGCGTTTACCTCGGTGGTGGGGGATGCCGGGATCACGGTTGCCCGGCACCTGGACATTCCCGTGACCACTGGTGATTCTTTCACGGTGGCTGTGGCCGTCCGGGCCGTGATGCGGGCTGCCGCTGATATGCGAATCTCCACCCATCAAGCGACAGCCGTGGTGGTGGGCGCGACCGGCGCGATCGGGAGGGTGTGCGCAGAGCTGCTGGCGCCGAAGGTCGCCTGCCTGTATCTGGTCGGACGCGACCAGGGTAAAACTGAACAAGTTGCAAGAGAAATTCTGGCTATCCACCCGGAATCGCGGGTGGTGCCGACGACCAAGATGGATGTTGTCAGGAAGGCCAAAATGGTGCTGACCGTGACCAGTGATATCCGGACATTGATTTACCCCGAAGACCTTTTACCGGGCAGCGTGGTTTGCGACGTCTCCCGGCCGCGGGATGTGTCCCCCGATATTGTTGACCGCCGCAAAGATGTCCTGATCATCGACGGCGGGGTAGTAGATGTACCCGGGACGGTAAATTTCAACTTCGATTTCGGCTTTCCGCCGGGGAAAGCATATGCCTGCATGGCTGAAACGATAGCCTTGGCCCTGGAAGGCCGTTTCGAGAGTTACACACTAGGAAAAAAGATCTCTAGCCAGCAAGTTGCAGAGATTGATACAATAGCGACAAAACATGGGTTTAGATTAAGTGGTTTCCGCTCTTTTGAAAAGAACCTGACGGAGGAAGAGATTGAATCCACTTGGCTGCACGCCCAGGCAGCAAAGCAGTCATCATAGTTGATTGGGAGGACCCTATGGGTAAAGCAAGAATATTAGTCGTAGAAGATGATTTTGACATCTCCAATATGCTCAAGATTTATTTCAGCGGGCAAGGATACGATGTTGAAGTCGCTGCACGCGGGAGCCAGGCCCTTGAAAAGACCCGCCAGGAACTGCCCCACCTGATTGTGCTGGATATTATGCTTCCGGACATCGACGGGTACGAGGTTTGCCGGCAGCTGCGGATCAGCACCCGCACCAGCCACATCCCGATTATTTTCCTCACCCAGAAGGATGAACGCAGCGATAAGCTGCAGGGGCTGGAACTCGGCGCGGATGATTACATCACCAAACCGTTCGATATCGAAGAACTCAAGCTGCGGGTGCAGAACGCCATCGCCCGCTCGGAGCGGGAAAGCCTGACGGACCCGCGCTCCGGCCTGCCATCTGGCCGCCTGATTGAAGAGCAGCTGCGTTCGATTATCCGCCGGGATGGATGGGCATACCTGGATGTCCGGGTGAACCATTACGAAGCTTTTAAAGATGTCTATGGTTTTGTGGCTGCTGACAATGTGATCCGGTTTACCACCATGCTGCTTGGGGAAGTAGTGGATGAGGTCGGAACGCTAGATGATTTTATCGGCCATCCAGGAGGCAATAGTTTTGTCATCATCACCACCGAGGAACATTACCAAAAGGTGATGGAGGGCGTTAAGGCCCGCTTTAAAGAGCAAGTGCTGTCGCATTATAGTTTTTTGGACCGGGAACAAGGCTATATTGTCACCACCAATGATCACGGCGAGAAGACACAGACTCCATTGATGACGATATCGATTGGATCGGTCTCTCCGAGTGAATATCCCATTTCTGATATCCGGGAAATTACAGAGCTGGCCGCTGAGGCGCGCCGCAAAGACATGCAGGTAGCATAATATAGATTAGCAAGGAAAGCGCACCTAGAGAAAATATGCGATGTTCGGTTTAGATCATCTTTCAGTCGGGATCATACTGGCGCTGATTGGAGTGGGCTTGTTGGGCTTGCTCCTCGTCTTTCTGCGTATCCTCCCACGCAGGAGCAAGGTCTCAGCCCAGGTTGATTTCCAACCGGTGGTCTCGCCTGAAGTCGCTCCTCACGAGGGGGCAGTATTGATGGTGCAAGCCGGCGGCAGGGTGATCTACATCAACAGGCAGGCGCGCCAATGGTTCGGTGTTGGAGAAAATGAGACACCCAACCTGGAAAGAATAGCCCGCCGCGTCCGCCCGGCAGATGCGTTCCTGGGGTTATGCGCCGCTGAGGGGCAGGTCAGCCTGACTCTCGATCAATCCCTGGTGGAAGGGATTTCTTTCAACGTTCCCTACCAGGAGCAGCAGGTTGTGCTGGTCTTTTTACAAAAACCTCAATTTGCCAGCCTGGAGGAAGGGCAAGAGACACACTCGCCGCAAGCGCTGACCATCTTTACCGAGATCTCCCAGGCCATGTCTGCCAGTCTGGACTTGGAGACAACCATTGAAACTATCCTTGAAAGCATTGACCGCCTGATCCCGTCTGATTTTTCCGAAATCACTCGCTGGGTGCCCGAGGAAACATATTTTGTCCCTTATCGCTTCCTGACGGAAGAAGACGGTATCCGCCGCTTAAGCCGTGGGGAATCCAATTACACCCTCGATAAAGGATATACCGGCTACCTGGCGACCAGATCTGAAGCCTTGCTGGTCAAGGATGTCTCAAGTTTTGAGGAGGCAAGGCCGGTAGTCAGTCGTTCGCAGTTCCCGATCCAATCGTATTTGGGTATTCGCTTGAGGATCGGTCGGCAGCTCGTGGGCACCATCGAACTGGCCAGCCAGAATGTGGACAGCTTTACGGAGCAGGACAAAGAGATCCTTGAAATTCTATCTGGCCATGCGGCAGTTGCCCTGCAAAACGCCATCACCTACCATAAAGAGCAAGAGCGCGTGCGAGAGATGTCCGGCCTGGCAAACTTGGCCCAGGTCAGCCGGGCAGTTGGCAGCACGGAGAATTTATACGAACAGTTAATCGATACCATCAGCCCATTGATCGATGTGGATATTTTGGGATTCCTGATTTATGACGAGAACACCCGTATCCTGGAAGGCCAGGTGCCGTTTAAAGGCCTGCCAGAGGATTTTGTCCGGCTCTACCACGTGCATATTGATGAAAACAGCAAGGCTGAAAATATCTGGCAGGAAAAAGATGTCATCATCACCGATGATATGAGCGAAGAGTCGGTTATCGGTCATCTGGGGTTGGCCCCGCTGGCACAGGCCAGTGCAATGAGAGAAACGGTCTTTGTACCGCTCAATTCCGGCGTGCGTTCATTGGGCTATCTCCAGGCTGCCAACAAACGTGATGGGAGCCGGTTTAATGAGGATGACTTGCGCTTGCTGCGGATCATCTCCGGCCAGGTAGCCCCGATATTGGAAAATGCCAGCCTGATTGAACAGTCCCGCCGCCGGACACAGCGCTCTGAAGCTCTCAGGCGGGTGGCGAGCCTGGCAGGTTCCGAAGCGACCCAAGACGAAGCGCTGCAGTTTTCGATGCAGGAACTCAGCCGTTTTTTGCAGGCGGATGTAGCGGCCATCTTTTTGTTGGATGAAAGCCTAGGGATTCTTCAAATCCATGATCAATCCAGCATCGGGATTGGGGTAAACCAGATGTCCAAGATTTCACTGCATCTGGTGACTCAGGCCAACCTGAACAACACCGTCACGGATACCCAGTCAGCGGTCTATAGTCCTGATTTTTTGAATGATGAAACCCTGCCGCAGCCTTACCGGGCGCTTCAGCCCATGCTGCCAGAGATCCATTCAATGTTTGTTGCCCCGCTGGTTGTGCGTGGTCGAAGTTTGGGTGAGGTTTTAATCGGCAGCAAGCGGCGGAATGCCTTTGATGGGAACGACCGGCAGTCGGTTTCCACGGCTGCGGATCAGATCGCCAGTGCCATTGAGCGAGCCAGTTTGTTTAATCAGACGGATGAGTCCTTGCAGCGCCGGGTAGAAGAAATGAGTTCGATCAACCTACTCATGCGTAAATTTTCAGTCACCGATAACATCGAAAATGTTCTGCGCCTGGTTCATCAGGAGGCGGTTCGAATCTCGAAGGCTGATGCGGGCGGAATATTGATCTTTGACCAGATGGGGGAAGATAAAGCCCCACTTTGGATTGCTCACAAAGCAGGTGAGCTGCCTGTCGAAATTTCCAGCCTTGACCATCATGCCATCAACCGCCAGGAATCCATTTATCTTCCCAACCTAACGACCACCAGCTTCGCAGAGGAATTTGATGGACAGCTGTCTGCCCTGGTCGTTCCGATTACGAAATATGGACAGGTGGTTGGGTTGCTGCGGTTGTTTTCTCGCCATCCGGACCATTTCGATGAGACAGTGCGAGACCTGATCCATGCGCTGGCTTCGCAGGCGGGCGTCACACTTTCCAATATCTGGGAGTATCATGCCGCCGCCAGCCGGACATCACAGCTTACCGAACAAGCCCAAGCTTTATCTCACCTGTTGGAAACCCGGAAGCAGATTGCTTCAGAATCATCGCTGAAGCAGGCGCTGGATGCCCTGGCATCGGCCATTCAAGAAATCAGCCAATTTGATGCTGTTTTCATCTTTGTGAACGACCAACAATATAAAATGATTAAGCCAGCTATCTTGCGCGGCCTGAGCAGTGATGATGCAGAAGTCGCGAGTGAGATTTTTCATCCTTGGGAGAATGTTCAGGCGTTGATGCGCCCTGAATTCCAACACAGCCGATCATATTATGTGCCAAGTGGTCAATTAGAAACTATTTCCCCGATGGTGCCGGAGTTTGTAGAACTGCACCATTATCCTCCCCAAGAATCTGGACGGGCGTGGTCCCCCGGAGACCAAATGCTGCTGCCGCTGTACAGCGCTCAGAACCAGCCTTTGGGACTGATCGTTGTGGATGCTCCCCGAACTGGAAATGTGCCTTCGGATACAAAACTGGAAACGCTTGAGCTGTTCGCCTCGGAAGCTGCACTGGTGATCGAGCGCAGCCAAAAAGCTGAAGAACTGCAGGCGCAGATTGAAAAGGTTGAAACGCAGATTGTCCAGGCAGAAGCAAAGATGCAGGCTTCCCAAACATCACCACACCTGGCAATGCTCCTGCAAAAGGACCTGGAGCAGACTATCGCTCTCGATCAGCTTTATCACCGTGCCCGCAATATCCGCATCGGGCTGGATATTGCCGATAGGGTTAACCGCCAGCCCGACCGCCAGTCTGTGCTTAATTCGCTGGCGAGTCAGATGCTCACCGAGATGGAACTGGATATTGCACTTGTCGTAGAACCATCTACGGGCGGGCCGCGACTGCTGGGCCAGTTTGGCCCCCTGCCGTCTGGGTCTAACCCACAGGCACTTCTCGGACAACGCAACCCGCTTCGACAAACCCTGCAGTCCGGCCAGATGGTCTTCATTTCCAACCTGGACGAGACTTCTGAATGGTATTCTTCTCCGCTGCTGAAAAGCCTGGACGCCAGGGGGTTGATCTGTCTGCCGATTTCGGCCAATAACCGGGTGGATGCAGCTGTGCTGGCGGTTTCCAACGTCCCCATGACGGAAATGACGCGAGAAGATGAGCAAGTGTTTGAGTTGATCGGGAACCAGGTCTCCCTCACACTGCAGAACCTCAACCTGCTGACAGAAACCCAGCGCCGTTTACGAGAAGTGAATTTGCTGCTGGAATTCAGCCGCCAGCTTGGCTCCCTTGATTCTCATGAGATTTCGAAAACCTTGGTGCGCAGTATCCGCAGGGTGCTTCCACATGCTCATGGGTTGCGAATTATGCTGTGGGATGAGGAGCAGCGAGCCCTGGGCACCGAAACAGCCCTCGGTTATAACCAAAATGATAAGATGGCCAAAATATCTCATGGTTTGGGTGATGAGATTGTGACTCAAGTTTTCCAGCAAGGGCAGGTCTTAAATATTGCTGAGATAGATTTTGCCGCAGATTTCAGTTTCTCTTCAGAGGATTTACTGCGGTACAGGGAAGCCACTGGAGGAAGACTGCCTGTCTCTATGCTGCTTGTGCCGATCAGGACGGCAGATGAAATCCCCGGGCTGGTGGAACTGGATAATTTCAATACTGTTTCCGCATTTTCGGAAGAAGACCAGGTATTGGTTGAATCACTTGCCCAGCAAATAGGGCTTGCCTTAGAAAATGCGCGCTTGTACGCAGAGAGCCAGCGCATCAATGAGATGTTGGAGAAGCGTGTGGCGGAACGCACTCAGGAATTGGCGCGGGAACACCAATTCTCCCAGACATTATTGAAGATCAGTACGGAGCTTTCTTCCAGCCTGGACCTGGATATGGTGCTCAACCGCTCGCTTTCAATGCTGCTGGAAGCGGCAGATGCAGAGCAGTGCAATATCTTCGTTTCTCGGCCAGATGCACCGAAATTGATCTACCGGGCGGGAGCTGGGATTCACGGGTCCCCTCCGATGAGCGGAACAGAAACCAACCTCAAGGTAGACGAGGGAATTGCCGGCTGGGTCATTAAAAATCAGCAGACGATGATCATGAATGATCTATTGAAAGATAAACATTGGTCTGCCGACCATGGCGTAAATCCCGTTTACCGCAGTGCCATGGCGGCCCCTCTGATCGTTGGGCAGGACGCGTTGGGGTGCCTGATGCTGTTCCACCGCCAACCTGATCATTTTAGCGAGGGACAGGTGGATGCGATCCAGGCGGCGGCTAACCAGTTTGCAGTTACGATAAACAACGGCGAGCTGTTCCAGCTCATTCGGGATCAGGCAGAGGACCTCGGCAACTTGCTGAGAGCTCAGCAAATTGAGTCCAGCCGGTCTACCGCCATGCTGGAAGGCGTTGGTGATGGCGTGTTGGTAACGGAAAAACAAAATCAGATCACTTTGTTCAATGATGCGGCCGAGCAGATGCTGCAGTTGGACCGCTCTCAGGTGATGGGGAAATCTTTGGAAGAGTTTGTTGGGTTGTTTGGAACGGCGGCAAAATCCTGGATGGACACCATCCGCTCATGGTCATCTAAAGATTTGGAACCGCAGAACCTGGAAATGTACCAGGAACGTCTGTTCCTGGATGACGGCCGCGTGCTCTCTGTTCACCTCTCCCCGGTCCAGGATCGAGGTGAATTTTTGGGAACGATCTCAATTTTCCGGGATATTACGCATCAGGTGGAGGTCGACCGCCTGAAATCCGAATTTGTTGCCACCGTGAGCCACGAACTGCGCACCCCGATGACCCCCATCAAAGGTTATGTCGATTTTCTCTTGATGGGCGGCGCTGGCAATTTGAACGAACAACAGCTTGAATTTGTCAGGATCATAAAAACGAACATTGACCGTCTAAGTATTCTTGTGGACGACCTGCTGGATGTCTCGCGCATCGAAGCTGGAAAAGTCTCGCTTAACTTCCAGCCGATTGATCTCCGGGAAGTGGTTGACGAAGCCGTACAGACGGTTTTACAGCTGTCGGAGGAAGAGCAACGGCCGGTAAAGATTGATATCCAGATTCCGGAGGACCTGCCGAGTGTTTACGGAGATCTTGAACGCGTGCGTCAGATTGTTGCAAACCTGATGGATAATTCGTATAAATATTCTCCCGAGAACAGCACGATTGTGGTGCGGGCTTTGAAGCAGGGGAACACGATCCAGCTCGATTTGGTTGATGAGGGAATTGGGATTTACCCCGACGAGCAGTCGAAAATCTTTGAGCGGTTTTACCGCGGTGAGCACCAGATGGTGATGGAAACGCCGGGAACCGGCCTAGGTTTGCCAATTGTGAAAGAACTGGTGGAACTGCACAAGGGCAAAATATGGGTCACCAGTTCTGGCGTGCCCGGGGAAGGCAGCACCTTCTCGTTAACTTTGCCGATTTATCAACTGGAACAAGAACCAATATTACATGAATAAGAGGAATGATTATGGCGAAAATATTGATTGCAGAAGATGAAAGAGATATTCGAGATTTAATCACCTTTACCTTGCGTTTTGCGGGGCACGAGGTCGTGGCCACAACCAATGGCGAGGAAGCATTTCAGAAAGCCCAGGAAGTGGTGCCCGATCTGATATTGATGGATGTGCGCATGCCGCGGATGACGGGTTACGAAGCCTGCCGGCAGATCAAGGAAGTTGAGGCGTTAAAGCCGGTGCCGGTGGTCTTCCTTTCAGCCAAAGGGCAGGATGCCGAGGTTAAGGCTGGGCTGGAGGCAGGTGCTGTGGAATATATCCTGAAGCCGTTTGCACCGGATGAACTGACTTCCCGGGTAAGCAAAATCTTGGATAAATATCGAGTGTAAATTGCGATTGATGACTAAAATAGACTGGTACGGATAAGGACGACGATGAGTGCGGTCATTATTGAAGATAAGATCGTTCATTATGAAGTTTTAGGGAGAGGGAAACCGATCATCTTTCTGCATGGATGGGTGGGTTCCTGGCGTTATTGGATTCCCGCAATGCAGACCGCCTCAACCTCTTACCGCGCTTATGCTTTCGATTTGTGGGGATTTGGTGAAACAGCAAAAGATGAGGTCTGTTATACCCTTCATGACCAGGCTGACCTGCTGGATCAATTTATGAATGCGATGGGTATTGGAAAGGTAGCACTGGTCGGGCATGGGTTAGGCGCCCTGGTAGCGATGTTGTTTGCCGCCAAACATGCCTATCTGGTTGACCGGATGATGGTGATCTCCGTGCCAGTGGCTGGAGAGGGCTTATTAGACTGGGCAGGCGATGCCTCGCCTGCTGAACTGGCCGACCGCTTGTTAGATCAAAAACCTGGCAGCGAAGCAGCCCGGGCAGAAACTACCAAGACAGATATCAAGGCCGTGATGTGCTCGTTTGAAGAGCTCGCCGAAATCGATGTGTTTGACCTGTTCCGGAGTGTGTCATCAGCCTCACTCGCGGTGCACGGGTTGAAAGATCCGATCAACCCAGCGGTAGATTTATCTGAAAACGGTAAATTGCCCAGCATGTTCCACCATATCACCTTCGAGGACTCCGGGCATTTTCCAATGCTCGACCAGCCCAATAAATTCAACCGCTTGATGAAAGATTTCCTCGACCTGCCTTCGGGGGAGAGCCCGCGCCAGCTGCAATTAAAGGATGAGTGGAAGCGCAGGGTGCGCTGAGCAGGCGACCATCTCAATCATTTCCGTTTCCGAATAAATATATTCAAGATGTCCAATCCGTAAGCTTGTTGATGGGGCGAATTTGATTTCTGTTTGTTTGATGTTAAAATGGTAAAAATAATCAGGGAGTTGGACGGTTAGAGGAAGGAGATGGGTATGGTCAAGTTGCTCAGAGTGCTGGCTGGCGGGTTGACGTTGCTGGTTTTTGTGTCGGGATGCAATTTCCCAAATCAGGTGACCCAGGTTGACGGAAACCAGGCGCTCACCATTGCCGCCCAAACTATCCAAGCCCAACTGACCCTGGATGCAGCCGGACTTCCGGCTGGAGAAACCCCTGCACCTCCAGGGGCAGACCCTACGCAGCAACCAACTATCACCATAGCGCCCACCAATACCGAACTCGTTCCTACAGCCACCACTGAGCCATGCGATGTAGCCGGGTTTATCCGGGATGTTACTATTGATGATGGTACTGAGATGATGCCGGGCACCTCTTTCACCAAAACCTGGCGTGTCGTCAATGAGGGCAGCTGCAGCTGGACCCAGGATTATGACATTGTTTTTGAAAAAGGGGAGCTGATGGGCGCAGACGCGGTCGTCCCCATCACCACGGGGACTGTATCGCCCGGTTCCCAGATGGACATTTCTGTGGATATGGTTGCACCGGATTCTCCTGGGAAATACCGCGGCACATGGCAGCTGCGCAACGGCAATGGGGTGGTTTTTACGATTGATGGCTATTGGGTGGAAATTGTGGTGCTCCAACCGGAAATCTACAGCAGCAAGTCCAATTTCCAAGTGGAACAATCTTTCTTGGCTGATCTGGATAATGGGGATTCACCTCCGATTGAGATCGAAGATTTCTGGTTTGAGGTGGTGGCGAACGATAACAAACGCCTGGTGCCCAAAAATTCCGCTGGATTTCTTGTTATAGGGGAAGATGAGCCCAGTTATGGAAAGTGCAACGAAGCAGATTTAAAGACAGATGCCATCAAAATCGACGCCGATTTGGTGGATCAGTGGATTTGCTTTGAAACCAATGAAGGCCGGCTGGGTACTTTCCTGGTAGTTTCCCTCACACCGTCCGATAATTCAGTAAGCCAGACCTTAGAACTGGATTATGTTACCTGGGACTTGCCCTGATGCCCCGCCTTGAAGGCGAGGGGTTGAAATCGGTTCTGATTCAAAAAGCCCGCCAGCTAGGATTTGTCCTGGCAGGCGTTACTTCGCCGCACCCTCCGGAAAGTTTCCCGAAGTTTAAGCAGTGGGTTGGGCAGGGCAAACATGCCGGTATGGGCTACCTGGCAGCGGAGCGCAGCCTGGAACGCCGCTCGGACCCGCGCCGCATCTTGCCGGAATGCCAATCGATCCTTGTATTGGGGATTCCATATTCCCCGCCAAAGGACTCTCCCGGCGGGGTGGCTGCATACGCCCGGGGGGAGGACTATCACGATGCGCTCAAACCGCGGCTGATGGAGCTGGTTAAATTTTGTGAAGAGCAGGCTGGGCGAGAAATCCCCAACCGCTGGTATACCGATACCGGGCCAATTCTGGAACGAGACCTCGCCAGCCGGGCGGGGCTGGGCTGGATCGGGAAGAACAGTATGCTGATCAACCCGAAACTCGGCTCGTATTTTCTGCTGGCGGAAATCCTTTTAGGGATCGAACTCCCCTCCGACGACCCGTTTATGACGGACCACTGCGGCAGCTGCACCCGCTGCCTTGACCACTGCCCGACAAGCTGCATTTTGCCCGACCGCACGCTGGATGCCGGGCGCTGCATTTCATACCTGACGATTGAGAACAAGGGTGAAATCCCCTCTGATCTGCGGGATTCTGTTGGTGAGTGGCTGTTTGGCTGCGATATTTGCCAGCAAGTGTGCCCCTGGAACCGTTTCGCCCCAGAAGGGGATGCCGAATTCTCAGCCCGACCAGGTGTTCCACCTCGCAATTTGGCGGAAGAGCTACAGCTCTCTCCGCAGGGCTTCAACCGCAAGTTCAAAGGGAGTCCCGTTAAAAGAGCGAAGCGCCGCGGCTACCTGCGCAATGCTGCGGTGATCCTGGGCAACCGGAAGCGAGGGGAAGATGCTGCTGGTCTGACGGCCGCGCTGAAGGACCCGGAAGCCCTGGTGCGCCAGCATGCCGCCTGGGCGCTGGGCAAGATTGGAAATGAAGAAGCGAAGGAACATTTATTGCAGGCGTTGGATCACGAGACCGAACCGGAAGTGGTCGGTGAAATCCAGTCGGCGTTATCGATGATTGATAAACATTAGAAATGGAAGAAACCAGGGGGTCAGATGTTGTCTAATAGGGTTTGGCGTAAACGAAGATCTGCCAGGCACCGGATTTGCGGAAAAAGACTTCCTTGAAATCGTACGAGAGCACCAGATTGTGGACTTTTTCTGTGCTGTGCAGATATACCCTGAATGGGTTACGGGTCAGACGGAATTTAAGGTTATAAATCATATCCATCCCGAGTTTAACCCACCAGGCTTCGTGGGGGTACACCAAACCGAGCAGGTGACGGGCTTTCTGGCAGGCCATATGCATCAGTGATTCCATGTCTGGATAGCAGCAGATGACTCTTTCCAGGGTGACAATATCGGAAATGGGCAGGTTTTCCATCTGGGCAAAATTTCCGTGCAGGTGGTGAATCTTACCGCCATGACCCTGGCGTTCGGCTTCTTCCTGACAGATGCGCAAATAATCCTGAGAGGCTTCTAAATTTGTCGCGTAGCTGATCCCGGCTTTAAATAATTCATGCTGGATGGCGCCAATCCCACCGCCGATATCCAACAGGCTCTGGTCCTCAACGCCGCGGTTGGTGAGTGCTGAAACCAATATGCGTGTCGTTTCTTGCGGGCCGTTTGTGTGGTAATCTTTCAGTTTCTCTTGGGCTTTTTTGAGATCAAACTGGTATTCGATCCCCTCACAATGGTTGCAGCAGTCCATTCAAATTCTCCAAGCGATTAGGTGTCTGAGATTTATTTTTGTATTGACAGAAAATACAATATCCGATTGATTAATCATACGATTTAATCAAATCTGCTGTCAACAATGTTAAAAATTTCACAAATATGAAAGAGATCTATCCCTGTTTAAAAGAATAGATGCGGTTGGTACGTGAATTAGCTATTCAGGGAAGATTGTTTGGGTTTTGGCGTTCCAGTTGGCGGCGCTGCGCTGGAAACCATTTTCGCTGGATGGCTTTCAGGCCCCAGACTAAAAGGAAAATAGCAGTACTGGAGAGCACGATTGCCGCCCCGGAAGCGATGCTGAGGTAGAAAGAGGTGTAAAGCCCGATCACACCCGCAGCTACCGCCAACACAGCCGCAGTGACCATCATATAGTGCAGCCGGCGGGTGACCAGATAGGCGGTGGCGGCAGGCGTCACCAGCATGGCGACGGTGAGGGCGATGCCCACAGTTTGTAAGGCGACCACGATTGTAATGGCGATCAGGCCGAGCAAGATGTATTCCAGCAGGCGGTTGGGCAGGCGCAGCGTGACCGCTAAAACCGAGTCAAAAGCCAACACCATGAATTCTTTGTAAAACGCGAGCACAGCGATCACTACAAGCCCGGTCAGGATGGCGGTGATGATCAGGTCTTGCCGGGTTACTGCCAGCACATTGCCGAAGAGGAAGTGGGTCAGGTCCACTGCATAGCTGCCAGTGCTGGAAATCAGCGCGATCCCCAGGGCAAACATGCCGGCAAAGATGACTCCGATGGCGGTGTCCTCTTTCAGACGGGCCGCTTTGCTGAGAGCGCCGATTCCTATTGCGGTCAGGATCGAGGTGCCCATCCCCCACCACAGCACTGCCCCTTGCGCGCCCTGATTGACTAGGTATCCGATGGCGACTCCCGGCAGGATGGCGTGGGCGAGGGCGTCGCCGAAGAAGGCCATGCCGCGCAGCACAACATACGTGCCAACCAGCGCGCAGGCAGTCCCTACCAATGCGGCGGCCATCAAACCGCGCAGCATGAAAGCGTGCTGCAGGGGCTCAAGAATGAAATCGAGCATTTTTATCCGTGTTCAAACATCATCGTACCCGAATCGGTCTCAATGATGTGCAGGTGGTTGCCGTAGGCTGCTTTGAGACGTTCTTCCGTAAAAACCTCCGCAGGCGAGCCAAATCCGAGCAAGGTGTTCTTGAGCAGCATGGTTTTGTCGAAATGGGCGGCAGCCATCCCGAGATCGTGCGTGGCGACCATCAAGGTAACATGATGCTGGCGCATTGACCGCACCACCCGGAAGAATTCATCCTGGGAAGGGACGTCCAGCCCGGAGAGCGGTTCGTCCATCAGCACCAGTTCGGCCTCCTGGGCCAAGGCTTGAGCGATAAACATGCGCTGCTGCTGACCGCCCGAGAGTTCGCTGATGCGGCGGTCTGCCAAATGGTCCAACCTGACTTGGGCCAGGCACTCCCCCACCCGCTTCCAGTCTTTGACTTGGGGATTGCGGAAGAGGCCGATTTTGCCCACCCTTCCCATCATCACCACGTCCTTGACCGTGACCGGGAAATTCCAGTCCACATCGCTGCGCTGGGGGAGATAGGCGATACAGATATGGCCGCCGGGTTCGGTACCGCCTAAACTGACTTTTCCCCGGGTGGGGTGGAGCACGCCGACGATGGTTTTGAAGAGCGTGCTTTTACCAGCGCCATTGGGCCCGATGATGGCGATATACTCGCCGCCGTCGAGCTTGAAATTGATATCCACGAGCGCCGGGATACCGTCATAGTGAACGTCCAGGTTGGAGACTTTGAGGAAAGGGCTGCCTTCGTGGTGGTTGCTTTTTCGACGGAATGCCCGGAAAAATTTTTGTAGTTCAGACATCTTAGGTTCATTTTACCGCGAGAAGGGGTTTTCTAGGGAGAAAAGGCCCCCTGTCTGGGATTGCACGGCCTGTAACGGGCGATGNNGGGTCTGACGAGATCTTTCTGTATCGCAATATATTTTGTATTATTATAATTAATGCAAAATATATTATATATCGTACCAGTCATTCTCGAATCCATAGCGGCCGCGCAGCGGGACGAAGGCGACCGGGACAACTTCCTCGTGCTGGTAGCCGTGTTCGATCCGATCCCAGGTTTGCAGGCGCTGGACTCCCAGTCCCCCTACCGGCAGCACCAGTCGTCCCCCTACTTTAAGCTGCTCGAGCAGCGGTTCCGGCACTTTGGGCGCCGCGGCAGTCACCATGATGGCATCGTATGGAGCGTGTTCCGGCCAACCGCAAGAGCCGTCCCCTTGCAGCACCTGTACGTTCTCGATCCCAAGCTGATTGAGGTTCTTCTGGGCCTGCTGTGCCAGGGATGGGTGGCGTTCGATAGTATAGACTTGTTTGGAAAGCGCTGCCAGTAAGGCCGCCTGGTAGCCTGAGCCAGTACCGATTTCTAAAACAGTCTCTTCACCGCTCAGCCGGAGCAGATGCGTCATCAAAGCAACGATATAGGGTTGGGAGATGGTCTGGTTTTCCCCGATGAGGAGCGGACGGTCTTCGTATGCTGCATCGCGATAGTTCGGGGGCACAAAGTGGTGCCGTGGAATGGTGCGCATTGCTTCTAACAGGGCAGGATTTTTAAGGTGTCGGTTCTCGATCTGCTCTCTGACCATGCGCTCACGTCGTTTTTGGTATTCTTCTTTTGATCTCATCTCTTCTCTTACTGTTCAAATTGCTGTTTTGCGATTTGTAAAATGACCTCAAACTCATCATCATCCGCGGCTTTGTTCCAACGTTCCACACCGCAGCGCGTGCAGCGAAACAGGATCCGGTACCCATCCGCTTTGCTCTGGATGCCAACCGGTTCCATCATGCCGTGGCAGGGTTCAGCCCGGTCGCCGGGATTGACATCCACATGTTTGCTCCACAAACAGTTGGGGCAGTGATTGGTGAATCCGTCCCCTGTGATGTGGCTTCCGCAGTTTTCACAGCGGAAGTCTTCTATTCGTCGCTGGAATTTGGGTTCCATGTACTGTTCTCTTCCTGCAGTTGTTGGGAGATCATTCGGTCGATCTTTCCCATCGGGTAGCTGTCCAGGTCGTCAGTGGCTACCCAGCGAATGGCCTGGTGGTAATGGGGAGCGGCCTGGCCATCGACGATCTGGCAGTGATACGCATGTACGGTTACCTTAAAGTGCGTGTAGGTGTGCTGATAGATGCCAAGTTTTTCGCCTATATTTATTGTACACTTAAGTTCTTCTTGAATCTCCCTTTTCAGGCAGTCTTTCAACCCTTCGCCCGGCTCGCGTTTTCCACCGGGGAATTCCCACAAACTCCCTAAAAGCGCTTCGGAGGGTCGCTGGGCGATCAGCACCTGTCCGTTTTTGGCGTGGAGTACGGCCGCGGTGACAGTGTAATGTGGGGAGCGCGGTTTTTGCTTCTTTACTGGGAGTTCACCGGTCTGGTCATTTTGGTAAGCGAGGCAGATTTCAGCCAGAGGGCAACGAGAGCAGCGCGGCTGGCGCGGCAGGCAGATGGTTGCGCCGAGGTCCATCAAGGCCTGGTTATAGTCTCCGGCCTGTCCGGGTGGGAGGTGGGTTCTTGCCAGCATCCAGATGGTCTTTTCTCCGGATGGGGTGTTGACGGGTTCGGTGATCTGAAAAAGGCGGGCATAAACACGTTTGACGTTCCCATCGACAACGGCTTCATCTGCCCCAAAAGCCATCGAGGCGATCGCCCCAGCCGTATATGGCCCGATGCCGGGAAGGGATTCGAGTTCGGTGCGGGTGGTGGGAAGCTTTCCACCGTATTCTTCCTTGACCATCTGAGCCGCTTTGTGTAAATTGCGCGCCCGGCTGTAGTAACCCAGTCCCTCCCAAAGGTTGAGGACCGCTTGTTGGTCCGCCGCGGCGAGGTCTGTGATTGTCGGGAAGCGTTCCATCCAGCGTTGGAAGTACGGCAGCATGGTCTCCAGCCGGGTTTGCTGGGCCATCACCTCGGACACCCAGATGTGATAGGGGTCAGGATGGCTGCGCCAGGGGAACTCTCTCTGATTCTGGGCGTACCAATCGAGAAGCATTTGCGCGAGTTTTGCGCTCGTAGAGTTTGTCATCGGATAAAAAATAGAGGCCAGGTGTTCCTGACCTCTGATCATGAGTGAGATAAAGGCAGGCGCTGCTTACATCTGCCAGCGTGTCCGGCTGGGGACAATCTTATAATCAAAGTTTTCTACCAGCTCATCCAGCTGAATCCCCAGGTCGTCCCATTCAGTCGAGACGAGGAGTCTTTTTGCCCGGCGCAGACTGGGGATCGTTGCTTCGACCATCAACCGGGGATGGTTGCCGTACTGTGTCAGCCAGGCTTCGTGCAGGGCCAGCCCCATGCTTTCCAGAGCAGGAACAAACTTCCGCACATGGAATTCGAAATAATCCTCTTCCTTGCCGGGTAAGATGTCCCAGGTCATCATTAATTTGACTTCATCATCCATCAATTTGCTCCTTTGGGGGTGCCATTAGTGACGATAGGAGAGTACGACAACACGAGTCTCGTCAGGGATATCACGTTTGGACACTTTCAGGCTTTCTTCGATATCTGGATTGTCGCTCAAACCGATTTGTTTGAGGAATGCACCTAAGCTGTCAAGTTCGAGTTTTGAATCCGGCGTGCTGTAATGCATCGGGATCACAATCCCTGGTTCGATCAGGTTGATGACCTCGACAGCTTTGTCCGCTGTCAGTCCTTTGCCGCCGCCAACCGGGATGAGCAGGACATCAACATTGCCGAAGGCATCCACATCCTTGCGGGAGGGGACGGCGTTCAAGTCTCCTAAATGCCCGACGGTGACACCATGGTAGTCAAAAATATATACCATATTCCCATTTTGGTTTGCTTTCGTTCCTGCTGGAACTGCAGTAAGAAACACCCCGCCAATTTCATATTCGCCGGGACCGTCGATCTGCCATTTGTTAGATTTTACTGCTTTCGTATAGTTGTGCCCGGGTGCATCATGGCTGATGGTGACGATATCTGCCCGCAGACTGAGTTCTCCATAACCGATTTCGGCATGGTCGTACGGGTCGGTCACCACACTTGCCATACCGCGCTCCGTGATGCGAAAACAAGAATGTCCGTACCAGGTAATTTCCATTGAGCCTCCTAATAATTATGAATTATAACACTGCCGAAAAATTATTAAGAGGCTTTTCGCTGATTTTGTAAAGGGATTTAGGGTTGCTCCTTTAATCCCCTGGAACGCATCCAACGCCAATCCTGATTGGCTCATTTCACCAAAGAATATGAATAACAGTCGCGGGGTTTTTTATCGATGTTTTGATGGAACAGCCAGCGGCGCAAAACACCCTCGCGCTGCATCCCGATTTTTTCCAATACACGGGCAGAAGCATGGTTATCCACATCACAAACTGCCCAGATGCGGTAGATCTCGGGTTGGGCAATTGTCCAGTCGACCACGAGTTGGGCGGCTTCAGAAGCATACCCCTGTTCCCAGTAATTGCGCGCCAGAACATAGCCGATATCTGCCCGATGTTCATTAATCCTCAGTTCAATCATGCCGATTACATCCAGGTTTTCTTTCAGGGTGATGACCCATGGGAATGCGGTGCCAGCTCTCCATACGTTGATGCAGCGCTTGAGGAACGATTTGGTCATTTCAATGTTTTCGTGGGGAGACCAGTTGACATAGCGGGTGACGATTTTGTCCCTGGCATAGTTATTGAAGATTGATTCTGCATCCTTCATGGTGGGCACACGTAAGATCAAGCGGGCGGTATCAAATTTTTCGGGTGGTTTCAAGGAAAACCTCCTGAAGCTAAACGGGATGAGCTCCAATTTTGCATCCCAAAATGATGTGTATGCCAGGGACTGATGGGGATGGATGACCCTCATCCCTGGGTGGTACCGCCCGGTTCAGCAATTTCAGGGCGGTTTTACATTCACCAAATCTAATTGTATCATTGCTCGACCAGCGGGCACAAACTATAATACCCATATGGCCAGTTTGAAACTTGATCCGCACCTCTCCAGTGGGGCACAGATTACCCCCCTGGGAGAAAACAGTTGGCGGTTATCTTGCCCGGGAGGCCCGGCCGGACAGTACCGCCTGTCACAGCTCGATGATTACCACCAATCCAGACGGTCAGGGTTCCCCTGGTCTGCGCCGTGCCGCTTAACCCTGGAAGCTCGCGCATCTGCCAACCACCTGCTGGGGACCTGGGGGTTTGGTTTTTGGAATGATCCTTTTGGCCTGAGCATCGGGTTTGGCGGGACGCGATTGCTTCCCTCCTGGCCGGATGCGGCCTGGTTCTTTTTTGCTTCCGAACACAATCACCTTTCGTTCCGGGATCATCTTCCGGCAGCCGGTGCACTGGCCGCCGTTTTCAGGCCTCCCGCAATTCCGCTGTGGGTATTAGCGCCCGGAGCAGTGGCCGCGCCGCTGCTTTTCTGGCGCTGGTTTTCCCGATTGGCGCGCCGTCTTGCAGCCAAGCTGGTGCAGGAAGAGTCTGTTTTGCTCGGTCCAGATATGACGGACTGGCATCGCTTTGAGTTGGTCTGGGAAGCGGATGGCCTGCAGTTTTTGCTCGATGGGAAAATAGTTCAGGAGACGCATTTAACACCGCGCGGACCGCTCGGATTGGTGCTGTGGCTGGATAACCAGTACGCCGCCTGGCATCCGGACGGCTCCCTGAAGTATGGTACACTCGAAACTGGTCCGCGCTGGGTCGAGATCAGGAAATTGGCGGTTGAATGAGGGATCTGAAACAGATTTGCATTGTGCCGGAGACGCGGGGAGTTGGCGGCCCGGCTAGTTTCCGCCAACGGATGGCGGCAGGATTGGCCGAGCACGGAATCAGCGTTTCGGCTGACCTGGATGCTGCTGTCTGCGATGCGGTTCTAGTGATTTCCTCCTGGCGCCAGTTGAGGAGGCTGTGGCGGCTGAAACGGAGGGGGGTTCCCATTATCCAACGTTTAGATGGGATCAACTGGATGCACCGGGTGACACCGTTTAACCCGCGCTACGCTCTCAAAGCGGAGTACGGCAACTTGTTGATGAGCTATACCCGAAAACATCTTGCTGACCACATTATTTACCAGAGTGAGTTCGTGGCCCGCCGCTGGGATCAGGTGTATGGTGCAGTACCGGTTCCGCATTCTGTCATCCATAATGGGATCGATCTTCAAACCATCACCCCACAAGGTGAAGTTGATTTAACCGGCGAGCGGCAGCGAATTTTGGTGGTAGAAGGTTCCTTCGGTGGGGGGTACGATATAGGATTGAAGTTTGTTTTTGATACTGCCGTAGAAGTAGAGCGCCGCCATGGGATTCCGTTGGAAGTGATGCTTGTCGGACGGGTGACAGATGCCGTGCGGGAAAGATGGACAGCGTATGCCCAGGTGCCGGTAACTTGGACAGGAATCGTGCCGAGAGAAATAATCCCGGCATTGAATCGGTCTGCCGCATTATTTTTCTCTGTTGATCTGAACCCGGCCTGTCCGAATACGGTCATCGAGGCGCTGGCCTGCGGTCTGCCGGTGCTGGCCTTTGGCACGGGTGCGCTGCCTGAAATGGTCACCGGCGATTCCGGCCGGGTGGTGCCGTATCAGGGCGATCCCTGGAAACTAGAAATTCCGCCCACGGAAGGTTTGGTGGATGCGGCGGTTGAAATATTGCAACATCAGAAGCGCTTCCGGGCAGGCGCCCGGGCCCGCGCTGAGGAGGCTTTTGATCTGAAAAAGACGGTTCATAGGTACATGGAGGTGATCCAATCAGCATGAAAGCAACACAAGAGTCTTACCCTGGAAAATTAGCCGTTCAGCAGCGTGTGCTGCCCGCCTATCGGGTGCCATTTTTTGATCAGCTGGCCCAGCTGTGTGAGGGTGGTTTGAGCCTGTTTGCCGGGAAACCCCGGGAATCGGAGGCGATCCAAACCGCGGATGCACTCAATGCCGGTCGGTTTGTGCCGGCGGACAACGTGCATCTTCTGGGCGGAGCGCTGTATCTCTGCTACCAGCCTGGGATTCTAGACTGGTTGGAAGCCGAGCAGCCAAGCGCGCTGGTGGTGGAGGCCAATTCGCGCTATCCAAGTACGCGCGGAGCCGTTCGCTGGATGCAGGAAAGGAACCGCCCGGTGCTGGGATGGGGATTAGGTGTTCCCCCAATATCTGGGCCGCTGGCAGGGCTGCGCAGGCGGGCGCGGCGCCAATTCTTGGCCAGGTTGGATGGTGTAATTGCTTACAGCGAGCGCGGTGCGCAGGAATACCGTGAGCTAGGCATTCCCCCGGGGCGGGTGTTTGTGGCGCATAATGCGGCAGTCCCGCGTCCCACTTCCCGGCCGAGAAGAACCCGGAAGAAGCGGGAACGGCTGGCGGTGCTGTTTGTTGGGCGTTTACAGGAGCGCAAACGGCTGGATCTGCTGTTTTCAGCCTGCGCTGCACTTCCTGAATCACAACAGCCGGAGCTGATTATTGTTGGAGATGGGCCTGCCCGTGCAGAATTTGAAGCGCAAGCCCAGGCAGTATATCCGGATGCCCAATTTGTTGGCGCCCAGCACGCCGAAAATCTGGAGCCATATTTTGCCCAGGCAGACCTTTTTGTCCTCCCTGGAACAGGGGGACTGGCTGTCCAGCAGGCGATGGCGCATGGCTTGCCGGTGATCGTAGCGCGGGGGGATGGGACTCAGGAGGATTTGGTGCGGGATACCAACGGATGGCTGATTGAACCGGACAACCAGGAGGGACTTACTCAGCGTCTATCTGATGCGCTGTCGAATCTCAAGCGGCTGCGAAAAATGGGGCGAGAATCCTACCGCATCACCGCTGAAGAGATCAACCTGGGGGAAATGGCGGCCAAATTTGTACGGGCGGTAATGGAAGTGCACAGGATGGTCGATCATCAGTTCAAGCCTTTCTGAACAGCGAATTCTATCGGTTTAGGACTTTGATTTAAAAAATTTCAACAAACTGTACAAGATTGACAATTTGTATAAAAATATATATAATCCCAGGGTTGAATTTATCCAGACGCACTGATCCGAGTGAATGACTAGGTTTTTATGACCCAAGATATGCAGACCCGCCACGACCGCCGCCGAGACCGCACTCGCTCCCTCTTACAGGAGGCGTTGCTGGACTTGGTGCTGGAAAGGGGGTTTGAAGAGATTGTTGTGCAGGAAATTACCGACCGGGCGGATGTGGGGAGAGGGACCTTTTATTTTCACTTTGACAGCAAGGAAGACCTTTTGTGGTCTGTGGTAGAAGACCGTTTTCCATTTAAAGATTCACCAGCAGAGGGCTTGCTTGATGGGGGGATTCCAGATCAGCCTGAGTATTATCATTTAGTCAGCCGCTCGAGGCAGTTTGAAAAAAACAAGACGGTTTTCCTGGCTGTTTTCGGGCCGCACGGGTCTCCATTGGCTGCCAGCCGGGTGAGAGAGCTGCTGGCTGAAGAAACCTTACAGGAGATCTGGACCAATCACTTATATGGGGGAGTCGGGCAGCCAGATCAGGTCACGGCCCAGATTGTGGTCGGGCTGACGCTCAGCCTGGTGGTCTGGTGGCTGGAAAATGACATTCCTTACACACCGATGCAAATCGGCGGCATTCTCTACCGGACCCTCCTGCACCGGGAACCTCCAGGAGGCACCTGGCAAGGCGTGGGGTCGAGGTGACATCCCAGCTGATTATTTTCTCAGGCCTCCCGGGTACGGGAAAAACAACCCTGGCGCGTCCCCTTGCAAAGCGATTGCGGTCTCCCCTGCTGCGAGTGGACGATCTTTTTGGCATCCTGCCGGCCAAAATGCTGGCCCAAGCCGATTCAATGTGGGATGAGCTGATGGGTATGCTGCTTGCATTGGTGGAAGTACAACTGGAAATTGGACTGACCGTGGTGGTGGATTCGGTTTTTATGGGAGAAGACCGTGCAGCTGCCCGGCAGCTCTCGGAAAAACACGGCGCAGATTTAAAGCCTATCCATACCTTTGTATCCGATGCAGGGATCTGGAAGCAGCGCGTCGAGCAGCGGGTGGTGGACGCTCCTCCCGAGGATCAGGTGGCAACTTGGTCAAGAATCCGGGTGCAGCAAAGAGATTTTTGGCCCTGGGAACCGGGGACGGCCTTATTTGTGGACGGTGCCCGACCGTTTGAGCAGAATTGGACAAAAGTACTAAACTACTTAAATTTGTGATCAAAATGTGGATAATAGGGTAAAATGGTATCTTATGAACGGTAAGCATCGACTGATCCTGGAAAACGTTTTTGATGCCCTCAGTGAGGTGGGAGAACGTTTGAATGCCATCGATCACCAGAATGGTGAAGAAGGCATGCACTGGCAAACGATCAGCGCCCTGGGGCACAGCATAAGGCGCCAGGCGCGGCAGCTGCCGGATGATCTCTTTTCCCATTTGCCCGCCTTAGCCATCTTTACATTAACCGTGGACTCGATCGATTCTTGCTGGGGGCAGTGCATGGATGAACTGGACTCTTACCTGCGGAGCAACCAGCAGGTTCAGGATTAATCCCAACCACACATTTTGATTCTTAACTGCATAAACGATAAAATATCTCATTTGACCTGTAAAAAGGTCTATATTTTTTTAAGGCGATGTAAACCTATTCCCCACATACCCCAGGCAAAACGTGAGCTAAACAGACGGTTTTTCTCTGGTACGCCAATAAGCAACCAACAGCACTCCGGTCAGCACAATCACTCCCCCGATCGCCTGCCGCGTGGTGATCTTGGAGTCGAATAGGAGCACTGATAGCAAGATTGCCATCACAGGAGAGAGCGTCAGGATGATGGTGTGCACGGTCAATTTCAGGCGGCGCAGGGCGATGTAATAGAGGGCGCGGCTGATGGTTACATCCACTGTGCCTGCCAGGAGAATGAACGGCCACGCTTTCCCTTGTGGAAGTGCAAGCGAGTGGTTCAGAAAGGAAAATAAAATGATTGCAGCAGTGGAAAAGGCCAGGCGGGCGAAGAAAAAATTGGTCAGGTCGATGTCTTCGCTGAACTTCTTGGTCAGCGCTGCGTGCAGGGCATAGAGCGCCGAGGATACCAGCACCAGCAGGGAGCCGATTTGGACATAGTCTCCGGCCTGGTAATTGACCAGGATGATCCCTCCAACTGCAAGCAACCCGCCAAAAATCTGCAAGCGGTTCAGCTCTTCTTTGAGCCAGACCAATCCGAACAGCACCGCCCAGACGGTCCCGGTTTGAGAGAGTACCGATGCGATCCCGGGATCGATAAATTCGACAGCCTCGTAATTGATCGTGGTGCTTGAGGCGATCAGCAAGCCCAGGGCGGCAAACAGCCACAAGTTTTCCCTGATCTTCCGCCAATTTATTTTTTTCGTCCAAGCAGCGTAGAGTCCTACTTCAAGGGTGGCGACAGCAAGCACAAACACCACTGAAACAGAGGGGGGGCTGTAGGGGAAAAGCAACCTGGCGAAGATAAAATGGAGGCTGTCCACGAACAGCAGGACGGGAATGAGGAGGATAGATGGCATGGGTTGGTTTCTTTCCTGGCCTTCCTGAGAAAAGGCGTATCAATGGAGTGAGGCGCGCGATTTCCAAATCCTGCCCGATTTGATTTGAGATGATACACCTCAAACAAATGAGAACCGTAAAATCAGCTTGTTCATTTTACAGGAAATTCCGAGAAACGGGTGAAATTAGGCATTAAATTGGGGACAAACACCCCTTGCTTTGGGAGGTTTTATTCCTCCAGGGGTGTTGTTTCCTTCTTGGTATTTTCAACCTCAGGTGCGCTGCGGTCAATGAAAAGGATTGGTGTACTGGCGATCGAAATCGTATCCCCATTGGTGATTTGCTGGATTTTAATCCTCTCGCCGTTTACTTTTGTTCCGTGGGTGGAGTCCAGGTCTTCAAGGTAAAATTTTTCATCGCGATACAGAACCCGGGCATGGTAGCGGGATACCAGCGGCTCATTGATAATAATATTGTTGTTAACGTGTCTGCCGATATTGGTGGTTGGGAATTCTATGGGGAGCAGGTTGGGACCAACAACGAAAAATATATTTTTAGGGACTGCCTGAAATTTGGGTTGGGTACCTTCTGCCATTTCTCACCTGAAAAAGATCGAATTCCTGGCAGCTATGCGGACGGTATTGAGTTTATCAATTATTACACAGGTCAAGGAAGTTGGTCAAGAATTATTAATTCAAGTTGGGATAAACGATCGGACAAAAGAGCCAGAAACAAAGGCGGAGAAGGAAGCAAAAACTTAGGAAACAAAGATACGCAAAATTTCATTGTGCAAATCACGCTTCGAACGAAATATCATGCTGAGCGAGCGAAGCATCCCTCAAGTTGTTTCTGGTCAGCACATGCCCCATGCGGGTTGCAAATCCTAATCATTTATAGGGGATTCCTCACACCATACTAATGACAATCCATTGCTAATGTCATAAATACGTTGGATGTCCGAATTTTTGCCCGAAGGAGGGTTATTATGAAATTCGAGTTAGGAAGTTGGTTGTTTTGTGAAATCCATGATCAGCATGTTCATCTTCATGGCAAGACCGGTTTTTTTTCACCTTAAAACGCATAGTTTCCTGGACTGGAATAGATTGACATACATGCTATAATGCAAAAATCGATAAAATACTTGATCTGAGATGAATGGCTCTGCAGGTTGTTGGAAGGGCCGTTCAAGGAGAAAGTGATGTACACACTGCTGGTCGTCATCCTTCATAATCTGGAACTTTTGCCTGATCTGCTCGAGGCATGGAAGAAAGCCGGAATCCCCGGGATTACTCTGCTGCCCAGTGCGGGCGGATTTGAGGCCGCCAGCCAGTTTCAGCGCAGCGGGTTGGCCGGACTGTTGAGCGTATTTGAAAGCAGCGCCCCCCAGCAAAGAACCCTGATCAGCCTGATTGATAACGAGGAAACTTTGTCAGTTGCCATCTCCGAAGCGGAGAGGGTCGTGGGAGGGTTCGACAGACCTCGCACTGGAATTCTTTTCACTGTACAGGTGGGGCAGGCATTGGGCCTGCAAAAATGGGGCGATACCGGCAAACCGGAAAAGACCGCCAAGGACAGCCAGCGGGACAAGAAAGCCCTGGATAAAGGCACCGCCAATTTACTCGGCTGGTTTGAAGAGGAATTACGTGAACTGCACGGCACAAAAACCCTGACGCAATGGCGAAAGAAGCGCAACCTTCAGGTGTCTGCCACCTTCAAAGACCTGCTCAATCAACCGACGGTGGTCACCGTGGACACACCTCTCGTCGAAGTATTGAAGGCTTTTTTGAAAAACCCGCATGTCCCAGTCGCCTGCGTGGTCAACCAGGAGGAGCGCCTGGTGGGGATAATCAAAGAGGATTGGCTGGCAGAGATGATGCTGGTGCCGGCCATGCCGGAGAACTTCATCCAGGACCCGGACCAGTATGATAAAGCGATCGCTTACGCTCGAATGGAAGCGGATCAAAAAGCCTTCGATGTCATGGATGACCCCGAATTTATCAGCAACGAATGCACGCTGGAAGAAGCCTTTGTAGAGATGCGGAGCAAGGGAGCGGTCGGGCTACCGATGGTCAACAAGCACTACCGCGTGGTTGGTTATCTCTCCCTGGTTGAGCTGCTGGGCGTTTATTTCGGAACGGAAGAAGACTGATCTGATAGGACGAAAATGAAGACCCTTCTGCTAATGTCAGCAGAAGGGTCTTTTATGTTGTTATACAAAGTCGTTGGTTTTGGAGCGATTAAGGGTTCAGATGTTTCTCAAAATACTCCACGATCATATTATAGACCTTGACGCGGTTGGGGTACTTGATGACATCATGACCTTCATCTTCAAAGACATAAATTTCAGCCTCCTTGCCTGCGGCTTGCAGCTGATCCACCACATCTCGTGATTCCTGCTCGATCACCCGGGGATCGTTAGCGCCCTGGATGACCAGCATGGGACATTGAAGCTGCTCCATATAGGTGCGGGGGGA
>JABAHR010006480.1_pt2 | contig 44191 bp, 42 predicted proteins | sample 7062101 | NCBI WGS metagenome assembly JABAHR01 (sample SAMN14534553, study PRJNA622989) | marine sediment metagenome | biome: marine biome [ENVO:00000428]; feature: marine pelagic biome [ENVO:01000023]; material: deep marine sediment [ENVO:00002113] | place: India: Gulf of Kutch | collected...
TTTTCAAAGAGCAATTCCGTGGCAATGTCTACCCCGGCAAGTGAACCGGTATGCGACGAGGCGGCTTTAGCACCTTCTTCGGTTCTGCCGGCTTTCATGGCAAGAATTGGCTTGTGAGCTGTAACCTTGCTAGCGGCTTCAAGAAAATCCCGTGGCTTATCGAAACCCTCGGTGTAGAGGATGATCGCCTTGGTCCCTTCATCTTCGCCGTAATATTCGATGATTTCAGGTATCGATACGTCACAGGCGTTGCCGTTGGAGGCATAGAGGCGCTGGCCGATGTCGAGGTCGTCCAACACCTGCATAATCAACGCACCGACGCCACCGCTTAGAGCGACCACCGAAATGCTGCCGGGCTTTGGAAAGGTGAAGGTGAAATTGCAGTAGGCATTCAGCTCAGGGTCAGAATTGATAATCCCCTGGCAGTTGGGCCCGAACAGCCTGATGCCGTATTTGCGGGCGTTGGCCATAAACTCTTGTTGCAGTCTGGCCCCCTCGTCACCCATTTCGCTGAAGCCGGCCGAGTTGATGATGACGGCCTTGACTCCTTTTTGGCCGCATTCCTCGATCGCCTGGGGCACGAGCTGGCTCGGAATGATGATGTGTGCCAAATCCACTTCGCCAGGGATGTCTGCCAGGGACGGATAGGCTTTTAACCCGCAAACCTCGTCGGCTTTTGCGTTAACCGGGTAGATATTTCCCTTGTAGCCGTAAGTCTGCAGGTTTCTGATGATGACGTTGCCGATGGAGAGCTCCTTGGTGGAAGCGCCAACCAGGGCAACCGCTTTTGGCTTGAATAAGGCGTCTAACATCTTACTGTCTCTCCTCCAGTTGTTCGATAAAAGCTTCTATGTTTGTTCGGGTCTGCTCGTCGGAAATGCATCGCAAATCGTTGAGGTCACCGGAAATAACCAGACTCGGAATGCCGGTTTCCTGTTCCAGGCGCTGAGGCATACCGTAACGGCTGTTGGAATTACAAGGACAGGTTTTGGCATCATGGTAGATAATGCCGTCAATATTGAATTTCTCCAACATCGACTTAATGTACTGTTCTTTGAAGGTGTCTGAACGCACGATGAACAGCTCTAGATAAGCTTTGGCCATACTCCGGATCGGGTCGTTTGTGTCAAAGTCGGGAAAAATCCAGCTGCTGCAATATGTGGAAACCAAAACGCTCGCCTGCAATTCAGTGAACAACTCGGAGTGCTGGCGCAGTCGGCCCCAGACCGGCATACCTTCCCAGTAGATACGATGCTTTTCATTGTCAACCGCGCCGACATGGTCGGCAATCCTTTGCTCAAGCTCTGCAAGTAATTGCTTGTAGTAGTCCACGGCCTGCTGCGTTCCGCGTAAAACCACAGCCGGCCCCATGTGGATTGTGCCATCAAAAAAGGTCAGGGGCGCCGGAGTTGCTGCTGCGGTCTCAAGGACCTGGCGCCAGAGTTCTGTGCATTCCCGTGAGAGCCTGACGGTTTCACGCAGTCGCTGCATGTCCAGCTTTTGACCGGAGACCTCTTCCAGGGTCGGGATCAATGATTCGATCTGCATGGTGACATCGTCAATCAGGATATCACTGACTTCGGTGAAGTTTTTAGGTGAGGTGATGCCGATACAAGGGGTGTTGAGTTCCTTTGCATACCAGTTGAACCAGTCCTGAACGTCTCGGCACTGGTTGGTATTGTAAACCAGTACATCGGGGCGTGGCGGGGCATCGATCCCAGGATAGGCTTTGGCCAGAGGCGATATACCTTTCAGGTGTGCACCGATGTCGGCGGTTAAGTACGAGCAGATGTCTGGCGAGTAGCCTATGGCGTTGGCCTCGGGGATCAAATCTGTGGCCATGCGCGTTGCCCCGAGCATGGCGGCGTGGTTCTCCGGAAAGTGAACAGCAAACCCCATTGCCCTGAGGAGTTCTGCCGGACCGACGCTGGTGCACCAGGCAACCTTGCGGGTGGTCGATTTGGCCGCATCATTGAGATCGTAGAAGTAATCGGACATGATTTTCATCATTTGCCCGGTGGCCTCTATCTTTTTTCGCTGTGGTTGTTTCCTCTCTGCCATGATCTCTCCCTGATATTTGTTCTTATATTGGTGCTCATTGCTGTGCGCTTGTGTCGGAAGTTTTGCCCTTTGATGATTCCAGCGCGTAAAGGGCTGCACCATAAGCCCCTGTCAGTTGAGGAAAGGCCGGCAGAAGTGCCGGTCTTCTAAGCATTTCCTCAGTCATTTCAACCAGGTAAGGGTTGTGGGCAACGACGCCTCCACTTAAGACCACCTTTTCTGTCAGCGAGTCCATTTCCAGCACCCGTTTGATCATCGAGTAGAAGATTCCTTTTATGATATCGGCCACCGGCTTGCCATGACGGATGTTCTCGAGAACCTCTGTGGCGGAGAAAACGGTGCAGTAGCTGCCGAGTTTTATAGTTTCTGTGGCCTGGCGGGCCAGGGAGTTCATTTCTTCAAGTGGGATATCGAGGCGGCTTGACATCTCTTCAAGAAAAGCGCCGGTTCCGGCGGCACACTTGCGGTTCATCTTGAAGCTCTCGCGTTGCCCGTTGACATCCAACTTTATAATCTTGTTGTCTTGCCCGCCAATGTCGATGATGGTGATCGCTTCGGCAAAAAGGTGATGGCAGCCCTTGGCATGGCAGCCGATTTCTGTCTTGCTGTTGCTGGTGATAAAATCGACGTTGCTGCGGCCATATCCGGTCGCGACGGCTTCGACGATGTTGGCTCTGCTGACTCCGGCCATCTCCAGGGAGGCATCCAGACAAAAGGCGGCAGTTGCGGCAAAATCGATCCCCGATTTTTTTACCGCATGACCGAGCAACTCGCCTTGATGATCGATGATGACCACCTTGGTGCGCGATGCTCCCATGTCTAGACCGACATAGACCGGCTGTGTCATGTGCGCCTCGTGTTAAAGGTTTGTTCGCTGCAAGGTCTGTTCTTCAACGCAGTTTGGCAATCACTGTTGACGGTGTCGCCAATGGCCTTGCAACCTCCCCAAAAAAACTGCTTGTATTGACTATAGAGGTCAATAACGCGCCGCCTCTGATTCAATGGTCCTGACCAGATTAATCAGGCGTGGACCGATGTCGTCTTCTAGCATGTGCTGTCTAAGTACAAAAGATGGCGCAGCGCAATTGAAGGTCAGCAGTCGACATCCTGCAATTGGCAACATCGGTACAGCAACGGCATTGACATCGCTGCGCCAGTCACCGATCGAGAGACAGAACCCTTTTTCCTGGTAGTCGCGCAAAGCCTGTTCGATCCCAGCTTTATGTTTCGGCCACTTGGTTGGATCTTTCTGGCGGATGTTATTCATTAATTTGTCCCGCTCCTGCTCCGGCAAGCCGCAGAGTAGGGCTCTGCCCATGGCTGTCGTCGCTATCGGGACCCGCGTCCCTGGCTCACGGCGCAAGGAAACCGTTGCATCAGTACTGTGTCGCCCATCGAGATAGACCATGCCGAGTCGATCGCGTGTTCCAACCGATACGACAGTGTGTGAGTGGTCAGCCAGTTGCTGCATCAGCGGTCGGGCAATTTTGAGTACATCCATGTTGGTGATGAAGGAGTAGCCGAGGGAAAGGACACCTGTGCCAAGTTGATATTTGCCCAGCTTTTCGTCGTGGTAGAGATAGCCCATGCGGGTGAGTGTATAAGTCAAGCGGGACACGGTTGGTTTTGGCAAGCCGGTGCGTTCTGCAATATCATGGTTCCCCAAATGACGGTCACTTGGTTTAAAGCATCGCAAAACCTCAAGCCCGCGGGCGAGGGCTGTAACAAACTGGCGGTCCTTGTTGCTGGCTTCAGGGAGATCGATACCGTCCTTGGCAATCAGTTCTGCTTTGCTGCCTTTGTGACGTAATGCCATTTCTTTGTCCATTGACATTTTCTCCGGGGTGTTCGTCGACTGTAAAATGTTTGCAGTAGGGTCGGTCATGGTTTCTCACGTGGCCCGTTTGATATTTTCTTCGCTTAATCTGTAACTAAAAATGCATAGGTCTGTCAAGAAATAAAACGATGTTATTTGAAACTGTGTTTTGCATTGCGAAACTACGATGACCGTTTAAAGTTTAAAAAAAGTCGTTAATTAAATGAAAAATCTAGGATATTTTTTTTTAGGTTTTCCTAATTATCTGAAAGTACACATAAAAAAAGTTGTACTTGTAGAATTTGTTTTTCTGGCAGAAAAATATTTACAAACAGAGTGTTGTCAGGTAGGATTTACCAGAAACGAAAACGAGTTTCGCATTGCGAAACAAAAGGTGTCCAACCTATTTGTTTCTCAGGTTGGCGATATGGCAAGATGCAACAATGCGTCTTTGCTGTTAAGTATAATTTACTCATAAATCAAGAGGTAAACAAAATGAAACCGATCGCAACAGTCGGCGTCGTCGGCGCAGGAACCATGGGTTCCGCAATTGCTCAACACTTTGTCATGAAGGGCCTTTCGGTGATACTCGTTGATCAAAAACAGCAGTTCCTTGATCGTGGGGTTGGTTATATGCGCGAATCGCTCGGCGAGGCATTGCAGCGTGGGTTGATCGATCAGCAGGCATTCGATGACATCCTTGGACGGTTGACATGTACAACCGACCAGGGTGATCTAGAAAAGGCTGACCTGGTGGTCGAGGCGATCTTCGAGAACCTTGAAGTGAAAAAAGGGCTGTTCGCGCAATTGGAAAAGGTGGTTTCAGCTGACTGTGTTCTAGCCAGTAACACATCCTCATTTTTAATCAGTGAAATTGCCGCCGACTTGCAAACTCCCGAGCGTGTGGTTGGTGTTCACTATTTCTACCATGCCGCCAAAAACAAGCTGGTCGAGTTGATCCCCAGTAAAAAATCAGATCCGCATATTGTTGAGGCACTGGAAAGATTTTACGAGTTTTACGACAAAACCCCGATTCTGGTAAATGATGCCCCGGGCTTTGCGGTGAATCGCTTTTTTGTCCCTTGGCTGAATGAAGCAGCCCGGCTCTATGAAGAGGGGTGCGGCAGTATTGCTTATATCGATCAGGTTGCATGCGAAGTGTTTGGCGTGGGAATGGGCCCCTTTGCGTTGATGAACGCCACCGGTGTGCCGATTGCAATGCATGCGGCAGATGGCCTGGCTGCCGAGCTTGGTCCTTTTTACGCTCCAGCCAAAATTCTCTGCCGGCAGGTCGAAGCACAGCAGGATTGGAACGTTGAAGATGAAGGGCATCTAGATAATGGCTCGGATCAGTTGGATGTCGTTACCCAGCGCTTGGTCGGCGCCAGCCTGGGTGTCGCCGCACAAATGGTTGATGAAGGTGTGGTTGATGCTACCTCCGCTGATCTTGGCGCCCGCGCTGGCTTACGTTGGCCGATTGGTCCTTTCGAGTTGATGCAAAAGATGGGCGTTGAGCAAGTCCAGGAGATGGTGCAAAGCGTTTTTTCCGCTTGGCACCTGCCTTTACCTGACTGCTTGAACGTCGCCGGACAGGCAGACCGCCTTGACCTCAAATGGGTTTATACTGTGGTCGTCGGTGACACCGGCTTTATTGTTTTTGACCTCCCCGACCGGATGAACCCGCTCGGAGAGCTGGTCGTGGCCCAGTTGAACACCTGCGTCGATGAACTCAATGCCCGCAGCGACATTGACAAAATCATTCTTCATGGCAAAGGGAAGGCTTTTATCGCCGGCGCAGATATCAAGTTTTTTCTTGATTGCATGGCTGATGGAGACATGCAGCGAATCTACGATTTTACTGAATTTGGCCAACAGGTACTGAATAAGATCAGTGCTTCCGACAAAACCACAATCGCCTATCTTGACGGAATGGCACTCGGGGGCGGCTTGGAACTGGCGCTCGCTTGTGATTATCGCATTGGAACTCGTAAATCGATACTCGCATTTCCGGAAACCGGTATCGGCATCTATCCAGGTCTTGGGGGTACTCAGCGGGCCAGCCGTCTGATTGGTGTTGGCCGGTCCAAGCAGTTGATTGCCAGCGGTCAGTTCATTAATTCAAAACAGGCCTATGCTTATGGTTTGATAGACACCATCATCGATCCATTGTTTGATTGGCATGAGTTATCTTCTTTACGTATTGATAAGGCTCAGGCCGGACGAACTGCGGAAACTGAAGAAGAAAAATCCTTTGCTGAATTTACGGGCAGCTATAATGATCCGCTGCTTGACCGAGAAGAGTTTGCCAAGTTGGCCAAGGGCATTAGACGCAAGGCACCTATTGCTCTGCAAGCGGCGATGCATTTGATTGACAAGGGTTTTGCTCTCGATTTGCAAGAGGGGTTACAGTTGGAGTTGGATGGATTGAAAGCCATTTTTGCTACAGAAGATGCCCGAATTGGGCTGTCGAGCATAATCAGCGGACAGAAGCCGAATTTTGTCGGCAAGTAAGGAGCTGTCATGAAAGTAAGTGTAAAGGGTTTTTGTGATCAACAGGTAGGTAGCGGCGCGTTATTCGATGACATCTTTCTGATTGAAGGAAAGCGAACCCCCTTTGGCAAGTATACGGGTGGTCTGTCAACCCTTTCACCGACAGACCTCGGAATTCTTGCCAGCAGGGCGGCTGTAGAAGCTTCGGGTGTCCCGGCTGACGATATCGACCAGACGATCGTAGCCAATATTGGCCAGGCGAGTGCCGATAGTTTCTTCCTGCCTCGCCATGTTGCACTGTACAGCGGTGCTCCATTGCAGAGCACGGCACTGATGACACAACGCATCTGTGGTTCCGGGGTCGAATTGTTGGGCCAGGCCGCAGAACAGATTGCTCTCGGCAAGGCCAACCTTGTGCTCGGCTGCGGAACCGATGCCATGAGTCGTTTTCCTCTTGCTTCCTATTCAGCGCGTCAGGGCTTCCCGCTCGGACGCCCGGAATTTATAGACCTGCTCTGGGAAGCGCTTAACGATACTGCTGCTGTGCCAATGGGCTGCACCGCCGATAACCTGGCCCGTGAGTATTCTCTGTCTCGTGAAGATGTAGATGCTTTTGCCCTGCGCAGTCAGCAACGTTGCGCCGATGCCAGGGAAGCGGGTTTTTTTGATCAGGAAATTGTCCCTGTCGCATCTAAGGGAGTGCTGGACGTTGATGGATTCAAACCCCGAAAATATCGTTGTAACAACCGCGATGGTGTTTCTGCGGATGAACACCCACGCCAAACCACTATGGACGAGTTGGCCAAGCTGCCCTTCGTGTTTAGTAAGGACGGGCCGACCACGGCGGGAAGCGCCTCGGGGATTGTCGATGGTGCTGCTGCCATGCTGGTGGCCTCGGGAGACTATGTACGGGCCAACGGGCTGAAACCACTCGGCAAAATCCGTGGATTTGCTTCCACCGGTGTTCGACCCGATATTATGGGGATCGGACCTGTGCCGGCGATTCGCCTGCTACTTGACCAGGCAGGCTTGACGCTTGATGATATTGATCGGTTCGAAATCAACGAAGCCTTTGCGGCACAGTGTTTGGCAGTAGCCAGAGCCCTGGATCTTAACGAGGAAAAGCTCAATGTTAACGGTGGGGCCATCGCGATCGGTCATCCTCTTGGTGCAACCGGGGTTCGTTTGACGCTGACATGTCTTAAAACCTTGCAGCGCGACAATAAGCAGCTCGGAATTGCTTCTGCCTGCATCGGTGGTGGCCAAGGAATCGCCATGGTTGTGGAGGCCTGCTGATGAATTCTGTCGGTCTAGCGGGCGGTATCCGAGTGGTCGTGATCACCGGTGCCGGGCAGGGGATAGGCGCAGCTATTGCGAAGCACTTTGCGAGTCAGGGTGCCCATCTTGCACTGGTTGATGTTAATGCCGAGCAGTTACGCCAGTTGGTGGAAGGTCTCGACGGTTGTGATGGAGAAATCCTGCAGATTGCTGCAGACGTTGCCAACAAGAAGCANNAGCTATTCGCACAAGTCGTCACCAGATTTGGCAAAATTGATGTTCTGATCAATAATGCAGGGATTATCCGTGATAACCTGATCAGCAATATATCCGAACAGGACTGGGACCAGGTTCTCGATGTCAATCTGAAGGGTGCTTTCCTTTGCTGCCAATCCGCCTTCCCGACTTTTAAGAAGCAGCGCTCCGGCAAGATCGTCAATATAGTATCCCGAGCATGGCTTGGTAGCATAGGGCAGGCCAATTATACGGCGAGTAAAGGGGGGTTGGTCAGCCTGACCCGTTCCCTGGCTCTAGAGTTTGCCCGCTTCCAGGTCAATGTTAATGCCGTTGCACCCGGTGCCATTGACTCGCCGATGACAAAGGGACTCCCGGCTGAGGCCCGTGAGCGCCTGATCCGCATGCAGCCAACCGGTAAGATGGGCAAGGTCGAAGATATTGCAGCCGCAGTGGCATTTTTGGCCTCGGATGACGCAGAGTTCATCACCGGTCAGGTGTTGCACGTAGATGGCGGCAAAAGCTGCGGCTTGCTGTCTCTTTAAAGGAACGGGCATGGACGCTTACCTGATAGAAGCCAAACGCACTGCGATCGGTAAATCCCATGCAGACAAAGGTCTGTTTCGCGCCGTGCGGGCCGATGAGATGCTCGCCGCGCTCATGCGTGGTGTAATCGATGGGCTGGCGTGTGGCGAAGATTTTTCCGCAGAGCTCGATGACATCTACATCGGTTGCGTCGGCCAGCATCTCGAACAGGGAAAGAATATCGCCAGGCTTTCTTCACTGCTTGCGGGATTGCCCGATTCAGTCCCCGGCGTCACGATCAACCGTCTCTGTGCCTCAAGCTTGCAAGCGTTCAATTTTGCTGCCTCGACCGTTGCCACAGGCAACGCTGAGTTGGTGCTGGCCGGTGGTGTGGAGCACATGGATCATGTGCCGATGGCGGCCGCCCTCAATTACAATCAACATTTACTCGATCGTTATGATTTCCCCTTCACCAACATGGGCTTAACCGCAGAAAAGGTTGCCCAGGTTTACGGTGTAAGCCGCGACATGCAGGATGAGTTTGCCCTGGAAAGTCACCGTCGGGCAATAGCTGCCCAGCAGTCAGGTCATTTCACGAGAGAGATTATTCCGATACCTGCAGGTGATGGCTTTGCTTCCGTGGACCAATCTCCACGTTCCGGCACCAGCCTTTCAGGTCTTGCCGAATTGAAAACAATCTTCAAGGAAGACGGCACAGTGACAGCAGGGAACAGTTCACCCCTCAATGACGGAGCAAGCCTTACCCTGTTGGCTTCAGAGGCTGCTTGCAAGCGGTTTGCGATGGAACCAAGGGCCAGAGTCGTCGATTATGCCGTGATTGGACTCGACCCCTGCCAGATGGGGATGGGCCCTGTGCCGGCGATCCGCAAGCTGCTGCAGAAGAATGCTGTCTCGGTGGCGGATGTCGACCTGTTTGAACTTAACGAGGCTTTCGCCAGCCAGGCCGTGGCGTGCGTCAACGAACTTGAGCTGCCACTGGACAAGGTCAACCCATGGGGAGGGGCCATCGCACTTGGTCACCCACTGGGCAGTACCGGAACCCGTCTGGTTACAACCCTGCTTAATGGTCTCGAAACCAGTGGAGGCAGATACGGCATCGCATCCCTGTGTATCGGTCACGGTCAGGGGATGGCGACCCTTATTGAGAGGATGTAGAAGTTTTATCATGAAGCAGCGATCGGAAGTCGAATTTGAAGTCCGTTACGCTGAAACCGACCAGATGGGGATTGTCCATCACGCCAACTACCTGGTCTGGTTTGAGCTGGCCCGAACCCGTTTCTGCGCAGAGGGTGGCAAACCCTATCCGGAGATTGAGGGGCTCGGTTATTTCATGATTATTACCCAGGCGCAGCAGGACTACCGGTTGGCCGCTTGCTACGGAGATACAGTCAAGGTGTCCTGCTGGCTGGAATGGGTGGCCAGACGTAGCCTGCAGTTCGGTTACGAGGTCAGGCGTGGCGACCAGCTGCTGTCGACCGGTTACACTAGGCATCTCTGGGTCAGACGGGAATCGCGACGTCCGTGCAGTATGCCTGAGGAGTTGCGTGGCCTGTTCCAGAAGCTTGCAGATCAGAAGACGTTCAAGGGGCCTGACAAGCAGGCTTCAAGAAATCAATGACGGGAGAAGAACTATGTCAATATCTGCCTATCGCTGGGTGATGAACGGCGTGAATGAGCCGTTGACCCGCCAGGAATTTGTCGCCGAGCCCAAAGCGGGCGAGGTGGTTGTCGAAGTTGCCGGATGCGGGGTCTGCCATACCGACCTTGGCTTCTACTATGATGGCGTACGTACCAATTCAGAACTCCCACTTGCTCTTGGCCACGAAATAAGCGGCAAAGTGGTCGCAGCAGGCGTGGGTGCCGAGGGATGGCTTAACAAGGCTGTCATTATTCCGGCGGTTACTCCCTGTGGAGAGTGTGATCTATGTAGGCGTGGCAAGGGGAACATTTGTCGCAGCCAGAAGATGCCGGGTAATGATATCCAGGGTGGCTTCGCCAGCCATATCGTGGTTCCGTCGCGCGGGCTCTGCCCGGTCGATGAGCAACGCCTCAAGGTTGCCGGTCTGGATTTGGCCGATGTTTCGGTTGTTGCTGATGCCGTAACGACCCCCTATCAGGCAGTCTACCAGGCCCAGGTCACCGCGGGCAGTTTGGCCATCGTTATCGGAGTCGGTGGTGTCGGTGGTTACTGTGTGCAGATGGCCAAGGCCTTTGGCGCCACCGTAGTCGCCATTGATATAGACCAGGAGAAGCTTGATGTTATGGCTGAATCGGGAGTGGATTTGACCTTAAACGCTAGGGAAGTGGATGGCCGTGAAATGAAAAAGGCAATCAGTGCTTTCGCCAAAGAGAACGAGCTGCCGACGACCGAGTGGTTCATTTTCGAATGTTCAGGAACCAAACCCGGACAAGAGTCAGCCTATGGCCTGATGGTTCACGGCTCGACATTGAGTGTTGTGGGATTCACCATGGACAAGGTCAATATCCGACTGTCCAACCTGATGGCATTCCATGCCCGCGCAATGGGAAACTGGGGCTGTCTGCCCGAATATTATCCAGCTGCGCTGGACCTGGTGCTTGACGGAAAAGTCAAACTCAAGTCTTTTGTTGAGCAGAAACCGCTGAATGAAATCAATGCGGTTTTCGACGATGTCCATCACCAAAAAATAAAGCGTCGCGCCATTCTGGTGCCAGACGCGTGACATTCTAAGAAATTACAGGAGGTGTAATAATGGCAAGCACAGATCAGATTATCGCCGCGTCAGCCCCCGCCCAACTGATCGATCACAACCTGATTGACAAGGACGTCGAGAGTCTTTGTGAAGGCATGGTGCTATATGAAAAACGTCCCGCCAAGCGTCTCGATGGGTCAGTCGTTGAAGGGCTCTACAATGCCTGGATTATCTACAACAATCCGAAACAATATAACTCATACACGACCGATATGGTCAAGGCGACTATTCTGGCCTTTCGTCGTGCATCGGTCGATCGCGAAGTCAATGCAGTGGTCTTCACCGCGGTCGGTGACAAGGCCTTCTGTACCGGTGGCAATACCAAGGAATATGCTGAATATTATGCGGGAAACCCGCAGGAATATCGCCAATATATGCGTTTGTTTGTTGACATGGTTTCGGCGATCCTGGGTTGTGACAAGCCCGTGGTATGCCGGGTGAACGGCATGCGTATCGGTGGTGGGCAGGAAATCGGCATGGCCTGCGACTTCACTGTTGCGCAGGACCTTGCCAACTTCGGCCAGGCTGGTCCCAAGCATGGTTCAGCGGCGATCGGGGGTGCGACCGACTTTCTGCCGGTGATGATCGGTTGTGAACAGGCGATGGTTTCTGGAACTCTGTGTGAGCCCTTTTCGGCGCACAAGGCTGCACGACTCGGGATCGTGGCCGAGGTCGTGCCGGCATTGAAAATCGATGGTAAATTCGTCGCCAATCCGACCGTGATTACCGATCGCATGCTCGATGAGTATGGTCGTATCATTCACGGTGAATTCAAGTCCGGGGCCGACTTCAAGGAAGGTCGCGAACTCCTGAAACAGGGCGAAATAGACTTGAGCCTGCTCGATGAAAAGGTCGAACAACTCTGTGCCAAGTTGATAGAGACGTTCCCGGAATGTATGACCAAGAGTATCGAGGAGCTACGCAAGCCAAAGCTTGAAGCCTGGAATCAGAATAAAGAAAACTCGCGGGCCTGGTTGGCGCTCAATATGATGAACGAAGCACGCACCGGATTCCGAGCCTTTAATGAAGGCAACAAGGAAATCGGTCGTGAGATCGATTTCGTCAAGCTGCGCCAGGGGTTGGCCAAAGGGGTGCCATGGACTGAAGAATTGATTGAAAGCTTAATGCCGGGGCAGGAGGAATGAAACCATGAGCGATAGCCCTTTGAAAGTCTGGCTTGATCGGGATGGGACATTGTTGCGCTTGCGCCTGGCGCGACCCAAAGCAAACATTGTTGATGCGGCCATGATCGCCGCCCTTGATGCTGCGTTGGCCAAATATCGTGACGCACAAGAATTGCGTGCCGTACTGCTCGACCATGAAGGGCCTCACTTCAGCTTCGGGGCCAGTGTCGAGGAACATCTTCCTGAGCAGTGCACTGAAATGCTTAAGTCTTTACACGGTCTGGTGCGCGGCATGCTCAACTTCCCATTGCCGCTGCTGGTGGCGATCAAGGGACAGTGCCTCGGCGGCGGGCTGGAAGTCGCCGCGGCCGGCAGTATGCTCTTTGCTGCAACGGACGCCAAACTCGGCCAACCGGAAATAAAGCTGGCCGTGTTCGCTCCGGCTGCCAGCTGCCTACTCCCGGAACGCGTTGGACAGGCCCTTGCCGAAGATCTATTACTTTCCGGTCGCAGCATGGACGCAGACGAGGCCCTGGCAACAGGGCTTGTTGATCAAGTCGATGAAGACCCTGAAGCCGCTGCGTTGACATATTTCGATCAGCATTTGGCGGCGCACAGCGCGAGTACCTTAAGGTTTGCTGTTGTTGCCGCTCGTGAGGAGTACCGCGAGCGGGTGATCGCCAAGCTGGATCGTGTGGAAACCCTCTACTTGTCCGAGTTGATGGCGACCCATGATGCGGTTGAGGGTTTGACAGCTTTTTTGGAGAAGCGACCGGCAAGGTGGACCAATCAATAGGGCAGTGCATAGACTGTCCAGCGAAGAATGAAGGGGCTTGTTGTTGATGGAGCTCCAGGGTTCCGATATGGGACGAACAGACGTTCAGGAAATAATAGACGTCCATTGCCACTGCTTTGCCGGTCGGCAGCAAGTCGAAATCGTTGCCTCCGGCATCGCTCGTCTACAAGCCGCCGGAGTCAGTTGCCTTGCGGTGATGGGGCTGGCCAACACTCGTCTCGATGTACGCGAGGTATGGGCGTTGGTTCCGGAAGGTTTCGACTATTTCGGTGATCCTTCTTACAATGAAACTGAAGACTTGCTGCAGTTCACTGTAGAGAACGACGGGGTCATATTCCCGATGCTTGATACGCGCTGCATGATCGGTGATGTAGCACAACTGCTGCCTGACTATGTTGCTCGTGGTTTTCGCGGGATCAAGGGACTCTACCTGGCAGACGACGGCAATGATCTGCGCGTCACCAGTATTCCGCAAGTCCACGGGATCTCTCTTGCTGACTACCATCGCCGCGAATGGGAGGTTTTTGCCTTTGCCGAAACCAACGGATTGCCGGTCCTGTATCATATGGATGCCAACCGCTACGGGGATGTAATGCAGAGCATTCTTGCTGACTTTCCGCGACTGCGAGTCAACTTTCCCCATTTTGGAATTGGACGGAAAGCTTTTAGCAGGATTCTCGATTCATATCCCAACGTTTATACCGACATCGCTTACATGGCACCACACATCAGGAACAATCCTCAAAGCTATTACGATTTTATCTGTCATTACCCTGACCGGGTCTGCTTCGGTTCTGATGCGCTTCTTTATCAGCCGGAGATTGTCATTGATTATATTGACCTGGTCAGGTCTTTACGTTTGCCCGAGGAGGTTCAGGGCAAGGTCTTTTCATTAAATCCCCGCAGGTTCCTCGGCCTCGAGCCTGGGAGTACGTAGTCTCTTTCTGTCTAGAACAAGATCCGGTGACGCACTCTCTTCGGCGAGTGGGCCATCACCGACGCGATGACAAAAACAAGCAGCATGGTTGTCTGCAGGGGCAGCAGACCGTGGGAAGCGGCTCCCATCAGCAGGATTTTGATTGTCGTGACAAGCCCGGCCGGTTCCCTGAAAATCTGGCGATGCCGCCACCACTCCGCGCCGAGGAGCAAGATGCCGCTGAGCAGGACGATAACGGTGTAGGTTCTCGGCAGTTCCGTTATGGAATCGAGGAGGTAGGCGGCAAGAAAGACCGCTGCCCCCACCTGGTGTGCCGCTCTTACCAGGATCGAGAGCATCAGAGCCCAGTAGGGGCGATCACCGATTCTGCCCATTTTTGAATCGGCTTGACAGCTGTTGTGAACTTGATCCTGATGTGTTTTTTTCAAATGACAGTTTCCCGTGTGGTTATCTTTACGTTTGGGCAGACAATCTCGCGCGCAGTCGTGAACTGTTGAGAACCGTTTCCAGGGTGATCGTGTCCAGAACACTTTTTGTGAGGTCGTCAATCTCGCGGGTTATGCTCTGCAGTTCCTCAATGATGGGCCCTGCGGTTTGTCCCGCCGCATTTGGCTCATCAAGTTCCGATTCAAGAGTTTCGAACAGCTCTATGACATCAAGCAGCGTCGTTCGATTGACGACTCCGGTAAACCGATAGCCACCTCCAACGCCACGTGATGCCTGTATGAGCCTGGAACGTACCAGTGTACGTAATATCTTTGCGAGGTGGTGTGTAGAGATACCGTATTTGTCTGCTATATCGTTCGTCGAGAGTTGACGCTCAGGGTCACTGGCCAGTTCCAGTACAGCATAAAGTGCAAACAAACTTGCCTTCTGAATTTTCATCTTAGGTCCCAGTTGTGGCGAAGTAAAATGCCTGATTAAAAATCAACAAGTTGCTTTTCAAGTTCAATATAACGACCCGTCCGCAAACCCTGGCTGCGGAAAAAAGACAAGGTCAGTCTGTCCTCTCGATCTACCATTGTCCGTACGGTCTTGACGCCTGATTGTTTCAGGCGCTGGCACATCTCTTCCAACATGAGTTGGCCTACACCCATCTCGCGATTTTCTGAGGACACGCTTAATGCAAAGACCCAGCCGCAAGGAGGAGAGCCAAATTCCCAGGCGCGCACTTCTCCGACGATGAAACCTATGACTTGTTCTTTGGCTTCGGCAACGAGAAAATAACCGCCATCCTTGTGTGTCTTTACATAGCGATCGAAAATGCCGCACCAATAGTTCGTTTTCTCCTCTTTGATGCTGTTAAAGTCCAGCGCAATGACAGCATCAAAGTCATTCTCCTTGGCGTTGCGTATGATGGTGTGATCGGTCATGTCTCGATACCTGTTAGATGGTTAGGACACTATGATTACATATAATGGTATTGTGGTACCATAATTTTTTTTATGGTACAAGATTTTTTCTGAACGAACATTTGTGTTGTGTTTGAATCAGACTTTACCAAGGTCGTTTCTGCATTAGGCGGNNTACCAGGGCCGTTTCAGTATGAGACGGGTGCGGCAAACTCATGAATCAGACAAATCGTTCCATCATCTGGCGTAGCGCGTCTTCAACACCATGCCTTCCGTAGTGGAGGTAGATTTCATCCAGCAACTTCCTTGCGTTGAATTGCACCCTGGGGTGGGCAAGATCTGATAACTTTTCCAGCATGCCGGCGCGACGTGCCACTTGGAAAAGCTCTCGTTCTTCTTTTGGCAAGGCAAGGAAAGTGTCGATGATGTCCAGTAGCTTGTCTTTATCTTCAGGCAACCTCCCTTCAAGCTCACCCAGAAGGTTGAGGATGTGGTCGCTCGCAATCCGCGTGCCATCAACATTCAAGGCAACGATGAAGTCCCGAATTTCCTTGATAATTTCGAGATCTGTAAGTCGTGTCAGTTTGCCCGAGGTGAATTCCTCCCAGAGGGGGAGTTTAGGGCCAAGACAGACTGTGCGGAGGCGGATGAAGTCTGGATTTATTTCATTGAGAACACGTGCGGAATCAATAGCGTGTTCACTTGAAAATTCGCTTCCGCCTAAACCCGGCATGATGTACTCGCTAAGTTCAATGCCGGCTCTGGCAACCTGCTTGCCGCCAAGGATATGCTTTTCAGAGCTGGTCCCTTTTTTAATAATCCCCAAAAGGGGGTCATGTCCACTTTCCATCCCAATATGTATGCGAGTGAGGCCGAGTTCCCTGAAGGAAATCAGGTCATCGACTGAACGACTTGCAACGGTTCTGGAGCGCGCGTAGGTGGTTATTCGTTTGATCTCTGGAAAGCATGCATGTAAATGCGTCAGAATAGTGCGTACGTCATCTGGCTTCATGGCAAGTGAGTCTCCGTCCTGGAGAAACGCTGTTGTCCCACCATGACGTAGCGCATTATCGACCATCCAACCGTATTCATCACTTGCGGGTTTGCCGGCCTTTATGTCATTTCTGATTCTCGCCATGGAGTCGATGTCGGCAATTACTTCCGTTGCCTCTCTGATTTCGAACTTATGCCTGCGGTAAGATCGACAGAATTTGCATGCGTTCCAGGGGCATCCACGCGTCAATCGAATGAGATAACTACCCGCTTCACTAGGGGGGCGGATTGGTCCGGTTTCAAATGTGTTCATTGAATACAGAGTCCTCTTTTTTGCGAGTTTCTTTTGAAGTTAAGGCCTCGTTCTAGAATATGCACGCCGGCACTTGTCTGTGGGCTTAATGTTTACTTTAAGAATGATACGTAAGAATCCAAAATGAATAGTGAATTTCTTTATATATACCTGCTTGGAAGAAAAACTCCTGAAAAATTTTTCATATTTAAGATTTGCTTCGCAGGATAAATCTCATTCAATAACAAGGCAAGGTGTTTTAACACTGTTATATTTTCTTGACAACAAAAGAGGTATTGAGGTACTTATTTACATGAATGTCTATTGAAAAGGTTTTTTTAGGGAGATGATTACTGAAACAGGTCAGTTCGGTGTAGCAGTTGAATTGAGAGCTTTTGTCCGGCGGCAGCATGAAGCCAAGGCCCGGTCAATCAATTTCTGGCAGATTAAGTCAAACAAACAAGCAGAAGAGGTAAAATGATGAGATACGCAGAGACAGGGTATAATCTGGAAATCGATCTCAGCCGGGGCAATATCGAAAAGGTCGCCTCCGATCCGCGCGACACAGAGCTGTATCTCGGTGGACTTGGCACTAATGCCAAGATCATGTGGGACCGGGTCGGGCCCGAGGTGGACGCCTTCTCGGAAGAGAATCTGCTGATTTTCGGCGCCGGTCTGCTCTGCGGCACTCCGGCCACCGGTTGCAATCGCACTATCTTGACCACTATCTCCCCGCAAACCAAACTGCTCGCCTTTTCCATGATGGGCGGCTTCTGGGCTCCCGAGCTCAAGTACGCCGGCTACGACAAGCTCATCCTGCGTGGCAAAGTGCCGGAGTTGAGCTACATCTACATCAATAACGACCATGTTGAAATCCGCGACGCCGCACATCTGGCCGGCAAGGGGTCCATCGAGACCGCCGAGATCATCAAGCAAGAGCTCAATCAACCCAAGGCCCAGGTGGCAGCGATTGGATTAGCAGGTGAGAATCGTGTCTACTACGCTTCCATTGAACAGGGCCGGTCCAGCGCCAGTCGCGGCGGTATCGGGGCGGTCATGGGTGATAAGGGGATCAAGGCTGTCGTGGTGCGTGGAACCAAGGATATTACACTCGCAGACCCGGCTCAATTCATGGGCCTGTGCAATGAGGTTCTAGAATACATCAAGGTGCGCGAAGACAATCCGATCCCCGGCGTGATGCCGATTCTCGCCGGTCTCGGCTCACCGCAGGAGATGAAAATCCACGATGAGAAATGGCACACCGAGAACTTCATGTGGGGCAACTCGCGTGAGCGTAAGAGGGATTTCTGGACCGAAGAGATCGAAAAAGAGTGGACTGAAACGATGGAGAACGCCCGGACGAGGCTGATCAGTTGTTTTAACTGTCCGATGAAGTGCGGCGCGACCATCTCGATGCCGGGCCTGCCGACCTACATGATGAAATGCTTCACCAAGCTCACCTACACCATGGGCGCCTATTCTGATCTCGACTTCGGTTTGCGGATTGCCCAGAAGGCCACCGAGTATGGCCTCGACGGCTTCTCGGCCCCACAGGTGATGGCCTTTGCCCTTGAGCTACTGGAGAATAACATACTCAGCCACGACGACTTCCCCGGGATGCCAGACGATAACGAAGGGCGTTTCTACTATCTGCTCGATATGATCGTCAAGCGCGAAGGTGTTGGAGACCTGCTGGCCAACGGCACCTACTGGGCCGCCAAGGAGATCGGCAACGGCGCCGAGGAATACGCGCACAACAACATCAAGAAGACCGAGCAGCTGCCGCTCAAGCTGTCGATGCTCAACCCGATCTATTTCCTCATGTACGCCACCGGCGAAAAGATGAACATCACCCAGATTGAAGGGCAGTTTCCCCAGGCGCCTTTTGCAACTATGGAGGAACGCGAGGCGTTCGTTTCCGATTGGGTCCAGGTGCCGAACGAGAAGTTCAAAGATATTCTGCTCAACTGGGAGTTCCGCGGCGAAAACTCGAACCCCTATTATCCGACCGTAGACATGGCCTGTGACATCGTCGATTGGCAGGAGATGATGCACTACATTGATGATGCCCTCGGCCAGTGCGCCGGACTATCTTCTTTCCCGCTGAAGCCGCCTTACCATATCCATAACTACCCAAAGTTTATCTCCGCCGGCGCGGGGATCGAGATGGACAAAGACAAGCTGACCAAGGCGGCCAAGCGCTATCGTACCTTGGTCCGCGCGATTAATATCAGCCGAGGCATGCGTCGCAAGGATGAGAAACCGCCGCAGAACCACTGGAAGAAGCGCTTCCCCGAGTTGGAGCAGGAGCTACTCGATGCCTACTACAAGCTCAAGGGTTGGAACATGGACGGCATCCCGACCAAGGAATCACTGGAGAATCTGGGGCTGGGTTATGTGAGCGAAAGTTTTCTGCAACGGGGTATCCTGACCGAGGACGAAGAGGCTGCCAATGCTGATGCTTCTTTGGCAACTAAAGAGGAGGCGTGAGCGAGAAGATGAAAAAGACGACCAAAACAATCAAGACGATAAAGATTGACGTTGATAAATGTAACGGCTGTCGGGCTTGCGAGGTCATTTGCTCCTCTTTCCATGCGATGCCGAAATACAGCAGCAACAACCCGGCGCGTTCACGCATCCGGGTCATTCATGAGCCGCTACGCGACGTCTATGTACCGGTCTACGCCGGTGATTATGCGGCCGCCGAATGTGCTGGCCGTGATAAATACATCATCGACGGCAAGGAATATGATGAGTGCGCTTTTTGCCGGGCGGCCTGCCCCTCACGGGAGGAGTTCAAGGAGCCTGATTCAGGTCTGCCGCTCAAGTGCGATATGTGCGAAGGCGAAGACGAGCCTTTGTGTGTCAAGTGGTGTCTGGTCGATGCTCTGACTCTCGAAGAACGAGAGGAAGAAGTCGATGCTCTGGATGAGGGAGGCGACGAGATTGAATTCGAAGCCGGCCTGGAATCCCTGGTCAACCGTTTTGGCATCGACAGGGTCGCAGACCTGGTCACGCAGCTTTCCAAAAAGAGATAAGCGATAGGACTCAAGGTGATAATGTGGATAGTATAGCCCCCGAAAAAGAAATAATTGAGGTCATAAAAGAGCAGGGCGGCGACTCGTTCAAGTACTGTTACCAGTGCGGGCGCTGTGATGTTGTATGCCCCTGGAATCGGGTTCGTGATTTCAGTATGCGCAAAATTATCCGCCAGGCGACCTTTGGACTTACTGAAATTGAGCAGGAAGAGATGTGGCGCTGTACCACCTGTAAAACCTGTGTCGATAACTGCCCAAGGGGTGTGGATCAGATTACCGCCGGGGTTGCCCTGCGTAAGCTTGGTGCCGAATATGATGTCTACCCCGGCAATGTCGCCCCTGTTCAAACCGTCGTGGCCAACCTGACCTCCGAGGGTAACTCCCTGGGTGGTGAACGTGAAAAGCGGTCGGAGTGGGCAAAGGGCCTGCCGGTCAAAACCTACACCGAGGGAATGGAGGTCCTTTATTTCACCGGTTGTTATTTGAGTTATGACCCGCGAATGAGAGAGGTTGCTGCTGCGACAGCTGCTGTGATGAATAAAGCCGGTGTCGAGTTCGGCATCCTTGGCTCCAAGGAAAGCTGCTGCGGCGAAAGTATCCGCAAAACAGGCAACGAAGATTTGTTCAAGCGCCTTGCCAAGCAAAATATCAAGGAATTTATCGACCATGGAGTCAAGAAGGTTGTGGTCTCTTCGCCACATTGCTACCACAGCTTTGTAAATGAATATCCGGAGTTCATGGTCAACTTTGAGGTAGTTTTTATAACCCAGTATATCAATGAGCTAGTCAATTGTGGACGGCTGAAGCTTACTGGCGAGTACGCAAAGAAGGTGACCTATCATGACCCCTGTTATCTGGGGCGCCATAACAATATTTACGACGAGCCTCGCGAACTTCTTCAGCAAGTCCCCGGCCTTGAGCTCAATGAGATGGCCGATTGCCGTGAAAAGAGCCTGTGCTGTGGTGGCGGCGGCGGGCGAATCTGGATGGAAACACCTAAAGAGGACAGATTTTCCGATCTTCGCGTACGTCAGGCTGTTGACGCTGGTGCAGAGGTGCTGGTGACCTCCTGCCCTTACTGCATCACTAATTTTACGGACAGCAGTCTGGATCTGGATGAGGGTGACGCCTTGGTGATCAAGGATATTACCGAAATCATCCTGGACGCTCTCTAGATAAAGGAAGAACCGATGCAAAGCAATCCAGTCGAAATACTCCCGTTTGATAGCTCCGCTGCAAGAAATTTAGGCGATGTGCTGGTCGTTGGTGGTGGCATCAGTGGCATCCAGGCCGCACTTGATCTCGCTGATTCGGGATTCAGGGTGTATCTGGTTGATAAGTCTCCAGCCCTTGGCGGCAAGATGTCACAGTTGGACAAGACTTTCCCCAGTAACGATTGTTCCATGTGCATCGAATCACCCAAGTTTATCGAATGTGCACGGAATCCGAATATCGAGATCATCACCTATACCGAGGTTGATCGTGTTGAAGGTGAGGCGGGCGATTTCAAAGTAACGCTGACGAAAAAGCCCCGTTACATCATCGAAGAGAAATGTACCGGCTGCAATATCTGCGTTGACTACTGTCCGGTCAAGATACCCGATCCATTCAACCAGGAACTTTCCGAGAACAAGTCGGTGCATATCTACTTCTCGCAGGCGGTGCCGCTGGTTACTTACGTTGATGAGGCGACCTGTCTCTACCTGCAGGAGGGCAAGTGTCAGATCTGCGTTGGTGTGTGTAAGACCAATGCAATCGACCTCCACCAGAAGCCTGAAACGTTTGAAATAGAGGTTGGCGCGATCGTGCTTTCGCCAGGTTTCGACACCTTTGACCCGAAACTACGCAACGATTTCGGTTACGGTTTGATGGAGAATGTTGTTACCAGCCTTGATTTCGAGCGTATCCTCTGCTCGACCGGCCCCTACGAAGGAGAGGTGCGCCGCCCCTCTGACTTGTCTCACCCGAAAAAAATCGCCTGGATTCAGTGCGTTGGTTCACGACAGGTTATTGAAGGCGGTAACAGCTACTGCTCTGCGGTCTGCTGTACCTACACGCAGAAGCAGGTGATCCTGGCCAAAGACCATGACACAAACCTCGACGCCACCATCTTCCATAATGACATTCGCGCCTACGGCAAGGACTTCGAGCGTTTTTATCAACGCGCAGAGAAGCTCGATGATGTACGTTTTATCCGCAGTTACGTCACCGTCGGCAAAGAGGATCCGGTCACCAAAAATGTAACCGTTCGCTATTCGACCCTCGATGACGGTGTTAAAGAAGAGGAATTTGATCTGGTTGTACTCTCAGTCGGCCTGGAGCCACCGAAAAATGTCGAAGGACTCTCTAAGACCTTTGATATTGAACTCAATGAACACGGTTTCTGCAAAACGGCCCCGAACAATCCGATTTTAACCAGTCGCGAGGGTGTATTTGTCAGCGGCGCCTTCCAGGGGCCGATGGATATCCCCGAGTCAGTGGTTTCCGCCAGTGGCGCCGATGCTTTGGTCGGTCAGTTGCTGGACGCCCGGCGCGGTAAGTTGAGTCGCGAACGCGTCTATCCCGAAGAGCGTGATACTTCAGAAGAAGAACCGAAAATAGGTGTGGTCGTTTGTCACTGCGGCGCCAATATCGGCCGAGTCGTTGATATCCCTGAGGTGGTCGAGTATGCTTCAACCCTGCCAAACGTAACCTGGGCCGGTGAGAATCTCTTTGCCTGCTCGACTGAGAACGCCCAACAGATCGCCGATGCAATCGCGGAGAAAGGACTCAACAGGCTGGTTCTGGCTGCTTGTACCCCAAGGACGCATGAACCTTTGTTCCGTGATACCTGCCGCGAGGCAGGCATCAACCAATATTTCTTCGAGATGGCAAATATCCGTGAGCATTGCTCCTGGGTCCATTCGCGCGAGAAGGAGAATGCCACCGAGAAGTCGAAAGACATCATCCGCATGTCGGTGGCGAGAGCCGCCCACCTGCAGCCGCTGCAGGAGTTCGACCTGCCGGTTAACAAAACAGCAGTTGTCATTGGCGGTGGACTGGCCGGGATGACCAGCGCACTGAACATGGCTGACCAAGGTTTCGAAGTTTACCTGATTGAAAAGGATAGTGACCTTGGTGGCATGGCGCGGCGAATCCATTACACCCTCGACGGTATGGACGTGCAGGCTCACCTTGATGAGCTGATCAAAAAAGTCTATCGCAATCCGCTGGTCCGAGTTGCTTGCGATTCGTCAGTCACCGAAGTGTCAGGCTATGTCGGAAACTTCGTCACGACTATCGATACTGAAGGGCGGACCAGGGAAATTTCCCACGGTATAGCCATCCTTGCTACCGGCGCCGATGAGCATCGCCCCGACGAATACCTCTACGGAGAAAACGACCGGGTTATGACCCTGCTCGAGTTGGAAGGGGAGATTGTCGCTGACAATGAAAAAGTAACGGCTGCCAAGAGCCTGGTCATGATCCAGTGCGTCGGTTGCCGCAACGAAGAGAACAACTACTGTAGCCGTGTATGTTGCGGCCAGTCGGTCAAGAACGCCCTGAAACTGAAAGAGGTCAATCCTGAGATCGATATCCATATCCTCTTCCGCGATATGCGTACCTACGGCTTCAAGGAAGATTATTATCGCGAGGCGGCGGACAAGGATATCAAGTTCATCCGCTTTGAGCCGGATGACAAGCCGGTCGTTACTTCAGGTGGCAACGGCCTGACGGTCACTGTCACAGATCCGGTCCTAGGCCATAAGCTGGAGTTGGAGACCGACCTGGTCGCTTTGGCTGCAGCGGCGGTTCCGGCTGAATCGGGGCGTGACCTGGCGCGGATGTTTAAAGCCTCATTTAATCCGGATGGCTTTTTTCAGGAAGCACACGTCAAGCTGCGCCCGGTTGATTTTGCTGCTGACGGAGTCTTCCTCTGCGGCGCTGCCCAGTACCCTAAGTATATCAGCGAAACCATCAGCCAGGCCTACGGGTCAGCAGGGCGCGCCATCGGTATCCTCTCTGGCGATACAGTCACTGCCTCCGGTGCCGTTTGCGATGTTAACGAGCATGATTGTGTCTCTTGCGGTGCCTGCATCACTGCATGTACTTACGATGCTATTACCTTCGTCGACACGCCACATGGCAAAAAGGCACGGGTGGAGGCGGTCCTCTGCAAAGGTGACGGACTCTGTAATGCAAAGTGTCCGACCGGAGCTATCTACCTGAAGCACTACACGGATGATGAACTGTTTGCACAAATAGACGGGGCGTTTCCATTCCCCGAATAAACGAATGAGCCGTTTGGAAGGAGGTAAACATGTCTGCCGGATTTGAATATACACCCAACGTCATCGGTTTCTTGTGCACTTGGTGAGCATACGGAGCTGCGGACCTGTCTGGAGTCTCCAGACAACAATATAGCACTGAAACAAAGATTGTCCGGGTCATGTGTACCGGTCGCGTCGATCTGGAATTTGTCCTGCGAGCGCTCTCGAAAGGTGCGGACGGAGTCTTTATTGGCGGTTGTTGGTTAGGCGAATGTCATTACGTGACCGAAGGCAATTATGATGCCTTGTTCAACATGCATTTCGGTCGCAAGTTGCTCGAACTGGTCGGCATTAACCCGAAACGACTGAGACTTGAATGGATTGCCGCTTCAGAAGGTACCCGTTACGCCGAGGTGATGAACGACTTCGGCAAACAGCTCAAGAAGATGGGTCCTCTCGGCGAGAGCGAGGGACTTGACGCTGAAATTCTGAAACTCAATCTGACAGCAGTGACCAAATTGCTTCCCTACGCAAAGCTTGTTGAGCGAGAACGGCTACGGGTGCGTTTTGACAAGCAGGAGAAATACGACGAGTACTTTACCAGTGATGAATTCAATCGACTCTTCGAGGAATTGATCGTCGACAAACTGGCGATCAGCCGGATTATGCTGCTGCTGCGGGATAACCCGCTCTCTGCCCGGGATATCTCTGAAACTCTCGGTATAAAAGCAAGTGAAGTTTCCAGATACTTGAGCAATTCATCTCGACTTGGTCTGGTATGCTTTGATGATGCTAAAAAGCGCTTCGCGTTGGCCAGTTGAAGAGCCTAGCTTAAGTTGAAGCACTTAATTTACTAAGAAGGCGAGGACACTATGGATATCGGCAAAATCGACCAGATTATAAACAAACATGGCGGCGAATCCGGTTCGCTGATACAGATCTTGCTGGACATCCAGAGCGACAACAACTGGCTTCCGAAAGAGGCTCTGGACCGGGTCTGTGAAAAGTTGGCGGTGCCGATGAGCCGTATTCAGCACATNNAAAAGTTGGCGGTGCCGATGAGCCGTATCCAGCACATCACCACCTTTTACAAGACCTTCAGCCTCACCCCCAGGGGACGTCATGAGATTCATATCTGCATGGGAACCGCCTGTCACGTGCGTGGTGCACAGGATATTCTCGCTACGGTTGAGGAGGTAACGGGGATCGGCCCGGGTGAAACCGACCCGGATCTGCAATTCAGTGTCGAGACGGTCAGTTGCCTGGGTTGCTGCGCGCTGGGGCCGGTTATCGTCGTTGACGGCGAATATCATGGCAACGTCGAACAGGCCGAAACGGCAGAGGTACTGAGTAAATTGAAGCTGGCCGAGACGGCGGAAACCCTGGAAAAGTTGAAGAGTGCGGAGTCTCCTGAAGTTGTGAACCTCTGCGCCTGTCAGTGAGGAATTTGAATATGCCTAGGATCAATACAACCGGTGAATTAGAAGCTTTCCGTAAGGAGATTCTCTCGCAGCGGGATGCGGATAGACCTTGTATTACCCTCTGCTCAGGCAGCGCCTGTCATGCCACCGGCAGCAACAAGGTTTCGGCGTCCATTGAGAAGGAAATCGAAGCTCAGGACGTTGCTGCTGATGTCAGCTTTAGACGCACAGGTTGCCACGGCTTCTGCGAGCAGGGGCCGATTGTGGTCATTTATCCGCAAGGGATTTGTTATCTCAAGGTTCAGCCTGAAGACATTGCTGAAATCATCTCCTTGACAATCAAAGAAAATAAGATTGTCGAACGGCTGCTTTATGTCGATCCAAACAACGGTGAAAAAACGACCCTGGAAGAAGATATTCCTTTTTATAAGAACCAAGAGCGATTGATCCTTGGCTCCAACCTGAAAGTTGATCCGAAAAACCTGGATGATTATCTGGCCGTAGGTGGTTACCAGGCCTTGACAAAAGTTCTCTTCGAAATGACTCCGGAGAAGGTCATTGATGAAGTCAAAGAAGCCAAACTGCGTGGTCGCGGTGGTGCCGGGTTCCCCTCTGGAGTCAAGTGGGACTTTGCCCGCAAGGCCCCGGGGGATCAGAAATATGTGGTGGTCAACTGCGACGAAGGTGATCCGGGTGCCTATATGGACCGCTCGTTGATGGAAGGAAACCCTTTCGCCGTGCTTGAGGGCCTGATGATCGGTGCCTATGCTATAGGCGCTAATGAGGGTTACGTTTATGTCCGCCAGGAATATCCCCTGGCGGTACAGAACCTGGAGATTGCCATCAAGAAAGCGGAGGAGTATGGTTTCCTCGGCGAGAATATCCTTGGATCCGGATTCAACTTTATCGTCAAAGTACATCGGGGTGCCGGTGCTTTTATCTGCGGCGAGGAGACTTCGCTTCTCAACTCCCTGGAAGGCAAGCCAGGCGAGCCGAACGCCAGGCCGCCTTTTCCTGCGACGAGGGGACTGTGGGGCAAACCAACCAATATCAATAATGTCGAGACCTGGGCCAATATACCGCTGGTGATTAACAAGGGCGCCAAGGCGTTCAGCTCTCTGGGTACCGATGGCAGCAAGGGGACGAAGATTTTCTCTCTGGTCGGCAAGGTTAATAACACTGGCCTGGTCGAAGTACCGATGGGGGCCACCCTGCGCGATATTATTTTCAAGATCGGCGGCGGGGTTCCCGATGGTAAGCAGTTCAAAGCGGTACAGACAGGCGGTCCGTCCGGTGGGTGTCTGCCGGAAAATCTGCTTGACACCAAGGTTGACTTCGATGAGTTGAGCAAGGCCGGTGCCATGATGGGGTCAGGCGGGATGATCGTCATGGATGAGGATACCTGTCTGGTCGATATCGCCAGGTATTTCCTGGAATTCCTCAGTGATGAGTCGTGTGGAAAGTGTACTCCATGTCGAGAAGGCATTCGGCAGATGCTCAAAATTCTGACCAATATGACCAAAGGGTTAGGGCGTAAGGGGGACGTCGACCTGCTCCTTGATCTGGCCGAGACTACTAAGGGCTCATCCATGTGTGCCCTGGGAAAAACTGCTCCTAACCCGGTTCTCAGCACGTTAAATCACTTCCGAGATGAATATGAAGCGCACATCAACGAGCAAAGGTGCCCGTCGCTTTCCTGCAAGGCATTGATTGATTTCTATATCGAACCGGACAAGTGTAAGGGTTGTGGTGCCTGCTTCCGCAAGTGTCCGGCAGATGCTATTACGGGAGAAAAGAAGCAAGTGCATGTGATTGATCAGGATAAGTGCACCAAGTGCAGAGGCTGTGTTGAGGCTTGTCCTGCTGCATTTGACGCGGTGAGAATTTTGTCCGGAGAGCCCGTACCAACTGCTGTAAAAGAAGAAGTTTAGGATTCTAATTATGAGTGAAATCAACTTGAAGATAGATGGAAAAAAGGTGACCGTCAGCGAAGGTATGACTATCCTTGATGCGGCACGCAGCGTGGGCGTTTCTATCCCGACTCTTTGTGATCACGAAAAGCTGCACCCGTACGGTGCCTGCCGGGTCTGCACGGTTGAGGCGGATGCCCACGAGAGGACTAGTCTCCTGGCCGCCTGTCAGCACCCGGTAGAAGATGGCTTGGTGGTGAGAACCAGAACAGAGCAGGTTGACAAGATCCGCAAGCTGCTTTTAGAGCAGATGCTGGCGCACGCTCCAGACTCCGAGCAGATAAACGAGTTGGCAAATATCTATGGTGCCGACCGCGATCGCTTTGAAAAAGAAGCTAACTTCTGCATACTCTGTGGCCTCTGTGTAAGGTACTGTGCCGAGATCAAGCAGAAGAACGCCATCGGCTTTTTTGACCGTGGTTCGAAACGGGAGATCGCTTTTATCCCGGAGATCGCCATGAAAGAATGCTGGGACTGTAAAGAGTGCTTTCCTCTCTGCCCCACCTCGGCGCTGCAGGCTGCCTACGTATTAACTGAGGCATTGCTTGAGCCGCCAACAGCGCCAGTTTCGTGCGGAGGGTGTAAAAGCTAGACCAATACGGATGAAAATCCCCAGGGCATGGAAGATGATGGAAGATCAATCCCCACGAAAAATTGTCCGTGTTGTAAAGGGGCACTGTGAGCAGGCAGAGCGTAGGGTTGTTACTGAATACCCTCTGCGTCTACGTGTGAACGGGCGTGATCTCGTAACTCTTGTCTGCTCGCCACACCAACTCAATTTCCTGCTTGCCGGGTTTTTCCGCCTGCAAGGCTTCATAGACAACCTTGATGACATCCTCTCCCTCGGCGTCTGCAGTGATTTTGGCCTTGCCGAGATACGCCTCCGTGGCCAATTGCCCGAGCGTCTCGAGCCGACGCTGACTTCTGGTTGTGGTACAGGAACGGTCTACAGCCTCCCGAAAAGCCTTCTCAATACGTCCGTGCAGTGCCAGTGCACCTACAACAGTAAAGAGCTCTTACGCCTGATGTCGGATCTGCAAGGTTTAGCCGAGCAGTACCGCAGCCATGGTGGTATTCACTCTGCAGCCCTTGGCAGCGCTGATGGACTACTGTTGTACGCAGAGGATCTCGGTCGTCACAACACTCTCGACCGAATCGCTGGCGAAGCTCTTTTTAAAGACATTCATACTCAGGACAAGATGCTGGTGACCTCGGGGCGGGTATCCTCGGAAATGGTTGCCAAAGCGGCGCGGCTCGGTATTGGCTTGATTGCCTCTCGTACATCACCGACGGACAAGGCGATCGACCTCAGCGATCAGGCCGGGATCACTCTGATAGGGTATCTGCGCGGCAACAACATGGAAATCTACAGTCACCCACAACAATTACAACTCTAAGGCAGACAGCCACGAGTGCGTGGGACAAGCTTTGCATTGTTTGTAGAGAGATATTTGCCGTACTCTTCGGCTTCCTAGGTATTGATAAGATATAAGGGGTTTTAACTATGGCAAGAGATTCTGATGGTCCAGTACGGCATGTCATTACATTCCGCGTCAACCAGAAGGAGAAAAAACTGTTGGAGTAGCTGGCAAAGATGTCAGGTCGAACGATCACCTATTTTGTACGTCGGAATTTGGATTTGGCAGAAGAAAAAACCAGCTGTGAACCGGAATGCTCTGATCCCCTGACAATGCGATTATAAATGTTTCTTTGTGGGCATGTTGCTTCCGAAAGCTTGTCGGGTTACCTAAAAGGAAGGGTCTGCAATGTTTATGAAAGATAGAAAGATATTGGTGCCGCTCGATGGGTCGCCTATCTCAGCGAACACACTCAAGAGCCTTATTGAAATGAAGGGAATCATCTCCTGCCCTTTGACTCTGCTACATGTTCTGGATCTTGATACCCTCTCTTATCGAGGGTTCGCAAAACTCTCATTGGATGAGATTGAGGCCAAGGCCAGACAGAATGCCACGGAGTTTCTGAGTGGGGTTGAGGAGTTGTTCGCTGCTTCCGGGGTGAGCGTTGAAACCATCTTAAAAGAAGGGCATGCCCGAGAAACCATCTGTCGAATTGCGGACAGTGGAGTGTACGATCTGCTTGTGATCGGCAAACCGAAAGAAGATGGGCTGCGAAGCCTTTTGGTCGACCAGGTTGCCAATTATGTGATTCATCACGTAGGATGCCCGGTGTTGATTGTCTGACAACAAAGTGTTGATTCAGACGTTCTTGCTTCATGTGTGGATTCAAGTTGGCGACAGCCTCCTGAAATGGATTTAAAAAATATGCCAGGTACACAGATGGTTAAAGGTGGAGAGTTCCTGCTCAGTGAGGCCCTCGGTCAAAAGCTGTTTACTCCAGAGGAGTTTACTTCGGAGCAAAGACAGATCGCTGAAAGCACAGAAGCCTTTGTCAACGACGAGATTTTTCCCATTCTCGATCAAATGGAGGAGGGGGATTTTTCGCTGGTCGTTGAGAAAATGCACAAGTGTGCAGAACTCGGTCTCTTTATGGTCGATATCCCTGAGGAGTATGGCGGGCTTGAGCTTGACAAAGCGACCAGTATGCTGGTGGCTGAAAAAATGGGGCCGACAGGATCTTTTGCGATCACCTCAAGCGGTCAGTCGGGTATCGGTTCACTTCCCCTGGTTTACTATGGAACAGCGAAACAGAAGCAAAAATACCTGGGGAAACTTACCAGTGCAGAGTGGATCGGGGCCTATTGCCTGACCGAGCCGGATTGCGGCAGTGATCCTCTGAGTGCCCGCACCACAGCGGTTCTTTCTGAGGATGGCTCATGCTACCTGCTTAACGGCGTCAAGCAATTCATTACAAATGCGGCTTTTGCGGACCTGTTCACCGTTTTTGCCAAGATTGACGGCCAGCATTTTTCTGCGTTTCTGGTCGAGCGCGGGATGGCTGGCCTCACCATTGGCACAGAAGAAAAGAAGATGGGGTTGAAAGGTACCTCGACGGCCCAAGTTGTACTGGAAAATGTCCGCGTACCTGTAGAAAACCTGCTTGGTGAAGCAGGGAAGGGGCACAAGATTGCTTTCAATGTCCTGAACATAGGCCGTTTGAAACTGTCTGCGACGGTGACCGGGGCCGCGAAGAGCGTTTTTTCTGAAGCAACAAAATATGCCGTAGACCGCAAGCAGTTCGGACAACACCTCTCAAGCTTCGGTGCCATTCGGGAAAAGCTTGCTGATATGGTCGCCGGACTGTTTGCGGCAGAGTCTCTTCTTTACCGCGTCGCCGGACTGCTCGATGAACGCATCAACACCCTGGAGCAGGGCGGTGCCGACTACTACGAACAATATCAGAAGGCGATTGAGGAATATGCCGGTGAGTGTGCCATCGCCAAGGTCTTTTGTAGCAGTACCCTGTCACACTTGGCAGATGAAGCACTGCAGATTCACGGAGGTTATGGGTACATCAAGGACTACCCGGTCGAGCGTTATTACCGGGATGAGCGAATCAACCGGATATTCGAGGGAANNGGGTCGGGTTGAGGAAACGACTGCGATATTCCGGTCTGACGGCATTGAGGAGGCTGGCGGCAGTGCCATGTTCGGTCTGGAATACTACCTGTTAGCCAACATGAAAAAACTTTTTTTGCTGCTGCTTGGAACTCTGGGAGAGAAGCGTAATGACCAAGAGGTTTTGCTTGCCCTGGGGGACATGATGATTGCAGTTTTTGCGCTGGAAAGTAGTGTTCTGCGCGCCGATAAAGTGATGTCTGGAGCTAGTGCACGCAAGCGGGGTTTACTCCAATCAGCTGTCCGGGTCGCTACGTTTAATGAACTTGCCAGTTTTCAGCTCGCGGCAAATCGCTGTGCGGCTTACGGAACAGCTGGCGAAGAACTCTCAATCCTTCAAAAATCCATTGCCCGCCACACGTCATATCCTCTTGTCGGGTTGCTGGATGCTAAGCGGCAACTTGCAGACGCCGTCGCCGAGACAGGTGGCTATCTGTTCTGACTCGGCTGCATACGTGACAAGAAGACAACACCTCAGGAGGTAAACCGTGAAACCTGTTGAATTTGCCACCATCGATTTTGCTCCACCACTGGTCTCTTGCGAAGGGTCTCCAGAGAACGGATACGTTTTTACTTCTGCAGCCCCGTTGCAGCCTTCCAGGGAGAATCTCGGCCTGATGCTGAAGCATTGGGAAGAGTATGCGCCGGACCGAATTTTCCTCGGCGAGCGGCAGCCTTGCGGCGACTGGCGGTTGTTGACTTATGCCGAAGTCGCTTGTATGGCGGATGCTATTGCCCAGGCGTTGCTCGACAGGAGATTGGGCCCCTATCGACCGGTGATGATCCTTTCCGGTAATTCCATTGATCACGCATTGTTGATGCTCGGCTGTTTTATTGCAGGAGTTCCGGTCGTACCGGTTTCAGTCCCGTATTCGTTGATGAGCAAGGATTTTCTCAAGTTACGTTTTATCTACGAAGAAGTCTGCCCGGGGATGATTTATGTTGATGATGGCGGTCAATTTGAAGCCCCATTATCAAGTCTTGCTCTTGACGGTGTTGAAGTCGTAACAGGTAAAGGTGAGCTGTCTCAGGTTTCTTCGACACCTTTTGAGACGTTACTTCAAACCCCGGTGACCGAAGCGGTTCAGCGTTCCCTGGATCAGGTCGGTGCAAAGACTATCGCAAAGATTCTCTATACGTCTGGCTCGACTGGTCAGCCCAAAGGCGTTCTCAATACTCATGGCATGCTCTGTGCCAACCAGCAGATGCTTGCCCAGGTTTGGCCTTTTACCGGTCAGACGCCTCCGGTGCTGGTCGATTGGCTTCCCTGGAACCACACGTTCGGTGGTAATCACAACTTCAACCTGGTGCTCAACCAAGGTGGCACTCTATATATCGATGGTGGCAAGCCTGCGCCTGGTTTAGTGGAACAGACGGTGAATAACCTGGCAGAGATCTCGCCGACCATTTATTTTAATGTGCCGGTGGGTTACGCCATGCTGTTGCCTTATCTTGAGCAGGACGAAACACTGCGCAATAACTTTTTTAAAAACCTTCAGCTGATTTTCTATGCCGGTGCTGCCTTGCCGCAGGACCTCTGGGAACGTCTCGAACAAGTGGCTATCCAAGCGACCGGCAAGAAGGTAATCATGACCTCTTCATGGGGGTCCACGGAAACATCGCCGCTGGCCACTGCGGCACATTTCCCGCTCGACAAAGCAGGAGTCATCGGCATCCCCTGTCCCGGGGTTTCGCTGAAAATGTTGCCAAATGGGGATGATTATGAACTGCGTGTCAAGGGGCCCAACGTGACACCAGGGTATTTCCGGCGCCCCGACCTGACTGCAGCCGCATTCGATGCTGAAGGCTATTATCTGATCGGCGATACAGGGCGTTTCGTTGACGCTGATGACCCGTCAAAAGGGATCACGTTTGTCGGTCGGGTTGCCGAGGATTTTAAGTTGATGAGCGGCACATGGGTCAGGGTTGGCCTGTTGCGAGTGGCTGTGATGGAAGCGACCTCACCGCTTCTGCAGTTCGCACTGATCACCGGCCATGATCTTGAGTATGTCGGGATACTCGGCTGGCCCAACCTGACCGCCTGCAAGAAACTGTGTAAAGACCTCCCCGATGATGTCGCGCCCGAGGTTCTGATTCAGCATCCCCTTGTGGAAAACCAGCTGCGCCTTGCTTTGGAGCGCTTCAATGAAGAACAGCAGGNNTCAACCAAGATCGGTCGAATCATGCTGATGACTGAGCCACCCAATAGCGATGCGAATGAAATCACTGACAAGGGCTACATTAATCAGCGTGCAGCGCTGCAGCGTCGCAATAACCTGCTTGAACAACTCTACGCCGAGCAACCTGGCCCCGGTGTGATTGTACTTCAATAGTTTAGAGTAACGAGAGGCTCAGATAGCGGAAAGACAAATTATGCGATTTAACGGAACAGATTCTTATGTAGCAACAGATGACCTCAATCTGGCAGTCAATGCTGCTATAACCCTGGGTCGCCCCCTCTTGATCAAGGGGGAGCCAGGCACCGGCAAGACCATGTTGGCAGAGGAAGTCGCAAAGGCATTGGGAATGCCACTCTATCAGTGGCATGTCAAGTCGACCACCAAGGCCCATCAGGGGTTGTACGAGTATGATGCCGTATCCCGCCTGCGTGATTCGCAGCTCGGTGATGAGCGGGTCCATGAGATTGGCAATTACATCGTGAAAGGTAAGCTGTGGGAGGCTTTCGAGTCTGAACAGCGAGCCGTTCTGTTGATCGATGAGATCGACAAGGCAGATATTGAATTTCCCAATGACTTGTTGCAGGAACTCGATCGCATGGAGTTTTATGTTTACGAAACCCGCCAGTTGGTTACAGCCAAGCATAGACCTGTGATTATTATCACCAGCAACAACGAGAAGGAACTGCCAGATGCTTTTCTGAGGCGTTGCTTTTTTCACTATATCCGCTTCCCGGAAGCAGAAACCATGGAGCAGATCGTTGATGTCCACTACCCGGGAATCAAGCAGTCGCTGCTGAAGGGGGCTCTGGAAACATTTTTCGGTATGCGTGAGGTGCCCGGTCTGAAGAAGAAGCCTTCCACCTCTGAATTGCTTGACTGGCTCAAGCTGCTGGTTGCCGAGGAGATCCCAGCCGAAGCACTGCACAGCAAGGAGCCCGGCAAGTCGATCCCGCCGTTGCACGGCGCTCTGTTGAAAAATGAGCAGGACTTGGGCTTGTTTGAAAAGCTGGTCGGGCTGTCGAGGCGTGGACGCTGATTGCTTCTCCTTGCAGTATGTCAAGATTGTCTCAACGCGAAGACTCTGAAAGGACCGAACAAGGTCAAATCTTGATTGTCTAACAAGAAACAATAAACAGATTCAGTTCTCTCAGTGTCACCGCGCCTCTGCGCTGAATCATAAAGAGGGTTTGTAGGTAACGTTATTATAGGCTTATTCTGATGAGCGCTCTCTCCGAAATTCGTGAAATGGCTCTCGAGCTTGCCGCTCGCGTGCAGGTACCGAAGATTGCCGGAATAGTCTTCCCCTCTATCTATGAAGGAGGTCAGCCCAGGGGCTGTGAATTCATGGCCTTGGCACTCAAAAACGGAGCCGGGGGAGTCAGCTATGTGTCAATCCCGGCGTGCAGTGCAGAGGACTATCGTGCTTTGCGGCCGCAGTCCTTTATCGGCAGGCGACCTGAGCAGTTTGTTGAGGCTTTAGATGGAGCCGATCCGATACGGAACATGTTGGGGCTGGCTTGCATTAATGCCATTTGTCAACATGTGATGCGCCTCTGTAATTGCTCGCCCGGTGCCGCAACAGATTCCCTGGGGCTTATGAACCTTGAGGATGGAGATCGCGTCGGCATGGTGGGGTTCTTTCCGCCCTTGCTGAAATATTTACGCAACTGCAACGCAGAAGTCATAATAGTGGAAAAGAGTGAGCAGTTGGTTGATCGTTATCCGAATTTGCATGTCACTCTCGATGTTTCTGAACTGAATCGTTGTAATAAAGTGCTTTGTACCAGCACGACCCTGCTTAATGACACCTTTGAGGAAGTGCTGCAAGAGTGCACAACTGCTCGTCACATTTCTGTGCTGGGACCGACGGCCGGGTATTTTCCCGATCCACTGTTCGCAAAAGGTGTAGATGTCCTCGGTGGCCGCTTTGTCAGCGACGGCATGCTGTTGCTGCAGCTTATTGCAGAACGCAAACCATGGGGAGCCGCAACACAAAAGCTATGCTTCCAGGCAAGTGAGTATGAAGGACTCGACAATCTATGCTCGTCGATTTTTTCCTGCAACTGAAAGAGAACAAGGTCCCGGTGACCATTCGCGAATACCTTGGTCTGATCGAGGCCCTGGATCAGCAGGTGGTCTGGGGACGCGTTGAGGACTTCTATTATCTTGCCCGCCTCTGCTTGATCAAGGATGAGACCAACTTCGATAAGTTCGACCAAGTTTTCGCTCAATATTTCGAAGGCCTGACAAATTTGGACGAGGAGGCCAAGGCGCAGATTCCGGAGGAGTGGCTGCGCAAGCTGACCGAACTGGTCCTCTCGGAAGAGGAAAAAGCCGAAATAGAGGCTCTAGGCGGTTTCGAAAAGTTGATGGAAACCCTGAAACAGCGCCTTGCCGAACAGAAAGAGCGTCATCAGGGAGGCAGCAAGTGGATCGGTACCGGCGGCCGTTCTCCCTTTGGCGCCTATGGTTACAATCCGGAAGGGGTTCGCATAGGCCAGGACGGCTCCCGTCATCGTCGCGCGGTGAAGGTCTGGGATCGCCGCGAGTATAAAAATCTCGATGGCTCGGTAGAGCTTGGTACCCGCAACATCAAAGTTGCTTTACGGCGGCTGCGGCATTTTGCCCGTGATGGTGCCCCCGAAGAACTCGATCTGCCCGCGACCGTACGCGCGACCGCTGATAATGCTGGTTCGCTTGATCTACAGATGGTTCCAAAGCTGCACAACAAGGTCAAGGTACTGATCTTCTTCGATGTCGGCGGTTCGATGGATGATCACATTAAAGTCTGCGAAGAACTCTTCTCTGCGGCTCGATCTGAGTTCAAACAGCTGGAATATTTTTACTTTCACAACTTTGTCTATGAGAGCGTCTGGCGCGATAATCAACGTTACCGTGCCGAACGGATCGACCTCTGGGATCTGATTCACACTTATGGCCCTGACTATAAGTTGATATTCGTCGGTGATGCAGCGATGAGCCCTTATGAAATCTCTATGGCTGGCGGCAGCGTTGAGCACTACAATGATGAACCGGGCTACGTCTGGGGGCAGCGATTGCTTGATGCTTACAAGGACGCGGTCTGGTTCAACCCCTCTCCTCAAGGCTGGTGGTGCTTCACCCAGTCGGTCGGCATGATTCGTCAATTGATGAATGGCAGGATGTTTCCGTTGACCCTTGAGGGGCTGGAGGACGGGATTCGGGTGCTGACCAAGGGATCTTCCTGAGCTGGGTCTGCGCTTGTTTACATATTCACGACAATACTTTCATGAATACATTTGTGTTCTGCGGTTGCTGCTTGGCATGCCACCGTTCATGTCCTGCCGATAGCAATATCATTTTTGATGATGTTGCAAAAGTAAAACCTTAATCTCTTTCCTGTCCTTCATAACAAACATTTAGCTGTGTGCTTCTCCAAGTCTCTCTAGAATTGCTCGTACATCCTGCGACCAGAAAATGGTTTTTGTTTCCACTGTGCGGAATTAAGTTTCAAAATTTTATTGACTTGGGTTTTGACGGTATGAGAAGATACAGAACCTGATTGAAGTTGAAGTAGTGCAACCGGGTTTGACTAGGAATGATCATCGATGGACAGCGTCAAGGGCAAATCTGAAACAAAGGACCCCCAGGTTATCACTGCACTGGCAAGAGGGCTAAGTGTACTGCGCTGTTTCCGTCAGGGTGACCGTTTCCTCGGTAACCAAGAGATCGCCGAACGGACGGGGCTCCCCAAGGCTACCGTATCGCGACTGACCAACACCTTGACGGTCCTTGGTTACCTGAACCACTCAAAACGCTTTAACCAGTACAGTCTTGGAACGGCAGTTCTTTCCCTAGGCTATTCACTCCTTGGTAACCTGGATATCCTTAAAACGGCCCGGCCGCTCATGCAGGAGCTGGCTGATTATTCAGAAGCCTCCGTTTCGTTGGCGGCACGCGATGGTCTGCACATGGTCTACATTGAGAACTGTGTAGCACGTGCCAACATGATTACATTACGCATCGATATCGGGGCACGGACACGCATAGCAAGTACTGCGATGGGACGTGCGCTGCTTTGCGGCTTGCCTGAAGATGAAAGAGATGAATTGGTTGAGGAAATACGACTCTCTTTGTCTGAAGATGAGTGGATGAAAGCCAAAACTGGGATCGAACAGGGCGCAGACGACTTCCGAACCAAGGGTTTTTGCTTTTCGCTAGGAGACTGGCGAGAAAATGTTAACTCTGTCGCTGTGCCTTTGCTGCAGGCCGATCGCTCTGTTCTCGCGCTTAACTGCGGAGGGCCCTCCTGGCAGCTCAGCGCTGAAAAGCTGGAGCAGGATATCGGGCCACGCCTAGCTGAAATCGCCCATCGCCTTGAACATCTTTAGGTTTCAATTGTCACCTATTGCGGGCGTATGCTTAATGACGAAGAATTCAAATAAATAGATATATTTTTCTGGGAGGTCAATATGCAGTTTGGTTTAACGGATGAACAACGGATGATGCAGGACATGGCCAAGGACTTTGCACAAAAAGAAATCCTTCCCAACCTCAAGGATGATGAAGCGAACCACAGGTACCGCCCTGAACTTGTAAAGAAAATGGCTTCACTCGGTTTCTTCGGTTGTGCTCTGCCTGAAGAATACGAAGGCAACGGTTTTGGCTTTTTGGAATCTGTCCTGCTCGCCGAACAGATCGCTAAAATCAGCGGTTCCTGGCGACTACCATTCAATATGCAGAATATAGGACCAGCCGTGACCGTCAACAAGTTTGGCAGCGAAGAGCAGAAGCGCCGTTTTATCCCTGACTGGGTTAATGCAGATTCCTGCGGATTCTTTGCTATTACCGAACCCAATTCCGGCTCTGACGTCGCCAGTATGGGGACTACGGCTGTCGATCGCGGTGACCATTGGGAAATTAATGGCCAGAAGATGTGGATTTCCAATGCCCATGTAGGCGACTGGGGTCTGCTTTATGCTTTCACTGACAAGAGCAAGAAGTACAAGGGGATGACGTGCTTCATTGTCAATCTCAAGGATAACGAGGGGATCGTTACCGCTCCTATCGAAACCAAGCTTGGCTTGCACTGTGCGCCCACCGGAGAGATCGCCTTTACCAATGCGAAGATTCCAAAGGATTCAGTTCTCGGTGAAGTCGGCCAGGGTTTTCAGATCTGCATGTGGCAACTCAATAACACCCGTATCAGCTGCTCCGCAGGAGCACTCGGTATAGCAGGTGGAGCCATTGATGCGGCGATAGAGTATGCCAATGAACGGATCCAGTTCGGCAAGAAGATCGGTTCTTACCAGATGATCCAGTCGCAAATCGCCGATATGGTTGCCGAACATGAAGCAGCCAAACTGCTTGTCTATCAAGCCGCCTGGCTCAAGGATCAGGGACTCCCTAATCAACACCAGACATCCATAGCCAAGCTCTTCGCCTCGGAGGCCGCTGTGCATGCCGCAAGTGATACGATGAAGATTTTTGGTAGTTACGGGTTCTCCACTGAGTATCCGGCAGAGCGCTTCCTGCGTGACGCCCAATCGCTGCGGGTGGTAGAAGGGACCAGCAATATTCAGAAGACCATCATCGCCGGTATTTCGATGGGTGATGTTAGCAACCGTTAGTTTCATGTTGATACTCAGCATGATGTTATAAGGCCGCGAGTAAAGGGAGCGAATAATGGAGACTGATTGGCCCAAAGTCATAGAGGTTTTTTTAAGTGGGATCGTTGGCGTGTTTTTGGTTATGTTTCTTCTGCAGGTGCTGACGCAACTTAGCACCAAGGTTATTGATGTGGTCGAACGCCGGGATACGGGTGACAAGGCGGGATCTGACGCCTAAACGGAATGAGCTGTCAATTTTAGAGGTTAAGCAATTATGTTCAACATACTTAAAGACCTGATCTATTCAAGTGGTGCCGTTAGCCTGACCGGTGGGAATCTGGTGATGTGGATGGTGGCCTTTGTCCTGCTGTACCTGGCCATAAAGAAGCAGTATGAACCCCTTTTGCTTCTGCCGATAGCCTTTGGTATCCTGGTTGTCAACCTGCCGTTGACTTTTCTTATGGAGCCGGAGCATGGCTTGATCTGGTTTTTTTACCATTATGGCATTGAGATGGATATTATCCCGCCGTTGATCTTCCTGGGCCTTGGAGCGATGATAGACTTCGGTCCGCTGATCGCCAATCCAAAGACACTCCTGCTCGGTGCCGGCGCTCAGGCAGGACTCTATGTGACTTTTTTTGCCGCCATCCTCTTCGGTTTTGATCTGCAGGAGGCGGGGTCCATTGCTATCATCGGTGGAGCTGACGGCCCGACCACCATCTACCTGACCTCCAAGCTCGCACCACATTTGCTTGGTGCCACGGCTGTTTCGGCATACGCTTACATGGCCCTGGTGCCGATTATCCAGCCGCCGATGATGAGATTGCTGACGACCGATCATGAACGCAAGATCGTTATGAGTAAGTTGCGCCCGGTCAGCAAGTTGCAAAAGGTCTGTTTCCCAATCATTACGGCTATGACCATTATGTTGGTTGTTCCTACTGCGGCACCGCTGATTTCGATGTTGATGCTCGGAAACCTCTTCAAGGAGTCCGGTGTTGTCGAGCGCCTCTCCAAAGCTTCTTCCAATGAGCTGATGAACATCGTAACTATTTTTCTTGGCCTTTCGGTCGGGGCAACCATGACCGCAGATACTTTCCTGAACCCGAAGGTCCTGTTCATATTCTTCCTCGGACTCTTCGCTTTCATTGTCAGCACCGGTGCAGGGCTGATTATGGCCAAGATCATGAACCTGTTCCTCAAGGATAAGATCAATCCACTGATCGGAGCCGCTGGTGTTTCGGCAGTGCCCATGGCCGCACGTTGCGTACACAAGGTCGGATCAGAAGCGAATCGCCGTAATTATCTTTTGATGCATGCCATGGGACCGAACGTCGCGGGCGTCATCGGTACCGTAGTGGCTGCAGCCATCCTTTTGAAGAATCTAGGCTAGAGCCATTCAGTGACATAGAAGACCACTTTTAACCAAGGAGACGAACCATGCCAGAACTGCTTGCCCCTATTTCCGGAAATGTCTGGAAAATCCTCATCGCCGTGGGCGATAAAGTCGAACTCGATGACGAAGTGATCATCCTTGAGGCACTGAAAATGGAGACCCCTATCTATTGTGACGATAGCGGCAGCATCACTGAAATCAAGGTAAAGGAAGGTGATGCAGTCAACGAAGGGGATGTCCTTGCCATTATTGGCTAAGCCATTGCCGTCCGGCACCTGTATTTTTTAACGATCTGTGTCGTTAAAAGGACAGCATGAGTTACAGCCATGGCGACAACGGCTTGCGCGGTCAACAGCAGATTAATGCCTGGTGTGCAAGCGCTACGGGTTGTTGTCTGTAATGTTAAATGGCCATGGGTTGGTTCGGTGCGTTGCACGGGACTTGTTCTGACTTTCCCAAGGGCCAAAGCTTTTTCTTGTAGAAGGAAAGGGATTTGTCATGTCACGCAAACAAACACCACTGCGTCCGTATTTTGAAAAGATGCCCGAAATCGGCAAGAAACTGAGGGAAGGAGAGGTGCGACGCTCCCAGGAGAATGTTGCCTTGGTGCGCGAGCAAGAAGGACTCATCGCCTCTGAAGTTGAACGGGTTAAAAGCTCGGGTATCCCCGCAGAAAAAGTTCATGCACGTGGCGGGATGACTATTTATGATCGTCTCGACTACATGGTGGACGAGGGGAGCTGGTGTCCGCTGCATACGCTCTATAATCCGACCGACAACGAAGAAGGCTGTACCGGAGTTGTCAACGGCATTGGTAAGATTGAAGGTAAGTGGGCCGTCATTATTGGCTTCGACAACAAGGTCATGGCGGGTGCGTGGATTGCCGGGCAGGCTGAAAATATCCTCATGGTCACGGATATGGCCAAGCGGCTCAACGTGCCCCTGGTCTGGCTGACCAACTGCAGTGGCGTCAAGTTGATGGAGCAGGAGGCAGTTTATGCCGGTCGTCGTTCCAACGGCGCACCTTTTTATCGTCATGCCGACCTCAATCATTTGGGAATCCCTATTCTAAACGGCATATATGGCACCAACCCTGCCGGCGGCGGTTACCAGGGGATCAGCCCGACTATCCTGCTGGCTCATGATGGCGCAAATATCGCTGTCGGCGGTGCCGGAATCGTTGGCGGCATGAACCCCAAAGGACACATTGATGAAGAGGCCGCACGGGCACTGATTGAAGGCACCAAGAACTTCCGCGGCAAGGCTCCGGGGCGGGTAGAAACCCATTTTGACCAGACCGCCTACTTCCGTGAAGTCCATGATACTGAACACGGTGTCCTCGATGGCATCAAAGAGTACATGCGTATGATGCCGGCCTACGATCCAATCATGTTTCGTGTTGCCGAACCGGCCGAGCCGCGCCTGCCGGTTGAAGATCTCAATATGATTTTGCCGGCTAACCAGAAGCGTCCCTACGATGCTATTCAAATCCTCGCCCGCTTGACTGATAACAGTGAGTTTATGGAATATCGCCCCGGCTATGGTCGCGAAGTCTTTACCGGGATCGCCAAGATCGATGGCTTCTCCGTCGCCTTTATTGGTAACAACCAGGGGATTTATTCCGATTATCCTGAGTATGCCGAGGGCGCTTATCCGGGGGTTGGCGGCAAGCACTACCGCGAAGGTTTGATCAAGCAAAGTGAGTTTGTCACACTTTGTGGTCGTGATAACCTGCCGATTGTCTGGCTGCAGGACACGACCGGTATTGATGTCGGCGATCTTGCCGAAGAGGCTGAACTCCTTGCTCTCGGTCAGTCTCTCGTCTACTCCATTGAACAGACCGAATTGTCGATGATGTGCGTAGTCCTGCGTAAAGGGACCGCTGCGGCTCATTACATCATGTGCGGACCCCAGGCCAACAACAATAATGCGTTTACTCTCGGTACGCCGCTCACCGAAATTTATGTCATGCATGGTGAAACCGCGGCTGCAGCCTCATATGCCCGACGCTTGGTTAAGGAAGATGAAGCCGGCAATGACCTGACACCGATTCTGGACAAGATGAATCAGATGATCACGGACTATCAGGAGAAGTCTCGTCCAGCCTACTGTGCTAAATCGGGTTTTGTTGATGAAATTGTCAAGCTGACCGAATTGCGCAAATACATCAAGGCCTTTGCCGGAGCAAATTACCAGAACCCCAAGTCCATTACACCGGTTCACCAGATGTTGCTGCCGCGCATCATCAAGGGCTAGTTACGTGCAGAATCCGTCGTGCAAAGACAACGGGTCATGTTCTGTCACACTATAATTTCGAACGGATGGGATAGAGGGTATGAATTCTCTTGCAGGCAGCCTGTCGAATCATTACGCGCCCCATAAGCTCGAAGCTGTTGTCCTGGATGCCTTGGTCGCGGCAGGCAAGGACCCTGGTCGGTTAGTTCTTGAAGACCTTGCCGCCATAGACGAATTTCATATCCGCGGCCGTAAGGCAACCTCCGACCTCGCCAATAAATTACAGCTCGATGCGTCTATGCAGGTCCTTGATGCTGGCTGCGGTATCGGTGGTGCGTCACGCTACCTTTCTGTCGAGTATGGCTGTTCGGTCACTGGGCTGGATATAACCGAAGCCTATTGTCGATTAGCTGCTATGCTGACCCGTAGGCTCGAACTGGAAGATCAAGTTCGATACTGCCATGGTAATGTTCTTGCTATGCCCTTCGCGAGTGGCCGTTTCGACGTTGTCTGGACCCAGCATACGATGATGAATGTTGCCGACAAAATCTCATTTTATCGTGAAGTTATGAGAGTGCTTAAACCCGGCGGTGTGTTGGCCTGCTACGATATATTGGCTGGCAAAGGTGGAGACGTCTGTTATCCGGTGCCTTGGGCACGAGATGCTACGACCAGTTTTTTGGTGAATCCCGAGGAGTTGACAAGTGTCCTTGAGAGTGTTGGTTTTGACATCGAAATTTGGCAGGACACCACTGATGTGGGTCGACTATGGTTCAGACGGCAGGTGGAAAAACTACGTAATCAGGACCTGCCTCCCTTGGGTATTCACGTCCTGCTGGGAGAGGATTTTAAGGTTATGGCTCAAAACCAGGTACGTAATCTTGCTGAAGATCGTATCTCTCTGGTCGAAGTGGTTGCGCGAAGGCCTACCGGATCGCAATGAAAATGCTGTCTGTGTGATTGTCAACAATACACGCAGAAGGGTTTAAGAAAAGGATGCGTTATGTCTGACGATGTTGCTAGTAAAACGGCCAAAACGGCCAAGCTTTATTTCGATGGAGTCGAAACGGAAAAACCTTACGAACTCTGGATGTCTTTTGATCGTGGCCTGGCCCGGGACCTCTCGATGTTCATCACCGGGCAGATGTATGCACGGGAGGTGCTAACTCATCCTGTGCGTCAATTGGTCGCAGTCGCTTCACTCACCGTATTGGCAAAGACAGAGGAACTCGAGCTGCACCTGCGCGCGGCCCTAAACGTTGGCTGCCAACCGCGTGAACTTGCAGAAGCGATTTTTCAGACAGCTGTTTACGGTGGCGTGCCGGCTATGAATCAGGGTCTGCAAATCTTGCGTAAAGTTCTTAAGGACCAAGATCTTTGGCCGCTTGGCGAAGCGGAATGAAATGGCTCACTCTATAACGTCAGGGGCTCTCTGTGCCGAATTCTTTCGCCATAGCCTTTGAGTCCGCACGTTTTGCTAAACGTTTTTTTGCACGTTCAGGGGCTTCATCATAGAGGCGTTTCTCGAGTATGGTTTCAGGGACAACATCTGGCACAATCTGTTTTTCGCCATTAACGTTGAGAGCCACAAAGGTGACGAATGATGTTGCACAAACCGTGCGCTCACCAGTCAGCATCTCTTCGGCAATGACCTTGACAAAGACTTCCACCGCGGCACGATAGGTCCAGACCACAAAAGCTTCGAGACAGACCGCCTGCCCCTCGCGGATTGGATGCAGAAAATCAACCGAGTCGGTCGATGCAGTGACCACTGAGGTGCGAGCATGTCGTGTCGCAGCGATGGCAGCGATATCGTCTATATAAGCCATGACCTTGCCGCCGAACATGGTGCCGTAGTGGTTGGTGTCCGGGGGGAGGACCATGAGAGCCTTAACGGACCGTGAATCTTTGCAGAATTTAGATGCT
>JABAHR010002117.1_pt1 | contig 43671 bp, 38 predicted proteins | sample 7062101 | NCBI WGS metagenome assembly JABAHR01 (sample SAMN14534553, study PRJNA622989) | marine sediment metagenome | biome: marine biome [ENVO:00000428]; feature: marine pelagic biome [ENVO:01000023]; material: deep marine sediment [ENVO:00002113] | place: India: Gulf of Kutch | collected...
CAGATCCGTCCCCCGGAGCTGCTTGGGGCGGATTCTATCATCGTCAGCCGAGCACCCCGTTCAGTGCGGATTCCAGGCTGGCGACGGTCCGGTCCACGTCGGCAAGCTTGTCAAGGCCGAAGAGGCCCAGACGGAACGTCTGGAAGTCGTCGGGCTCATCGCACTGAAGCGGGACCCCCGCGGCGATCTGCAGGCCAGCCTCGGCGAACTTGCGGCCGGACTGCATGTCAGCATCCGCGGTGTAGCTAACGACCACGCCCGGCGCCTGGAACCCCTTTGCGGCCACGCTGACGAACCCGTGGCCGGAGAGCAGGTCGCGCACCCGGCGGCCCAGGGTCTTCTGGCGCTCGCGGGCTTTCTCGTACCCGAACGCTTCGATTTCCCGCATCACGTCTGCGAGGATGCGCAACCCGTCGGTGGGCATGGTGGCGTGGTAGGCGTGGCCCCCGTTCTCATAGGCGCGCATGATGTCCAGCCACTTCCCGAGGTCACACGCAAAACTCGTGCTCGTGGTGCCTTCCATGGCGCTGAGAGCGTTCGCGCCCAGCATGACCAGCCCGCAGCAGGGGGAGCCGCTCCAGCCTTTCTGAGGTGCGGTGACCAGCACGTCGACGCCGATCTGCCGCATGTCTACCCAGATCGCGCCGGAAGCAATGCAATCGAGCACGAACAGACCGCCGACGGCGTGCACGGCTTCGGCAACCGCGCGGAGATAATCGTCGGGGAGGATCATCCCGCACGACGTCTCCACGTGGGGCGCGAACACGACGTCGGGCTTCTCGGCCGCGATCGTGGTCAGCACCTCTTCGATGGGAGCCGGGGCGAAGGGTGCCTGGCTGCCTTCCTGGACCGGCCGGGCCTTCATCACTATGGTCTCCGAGGGTATCCCGCCCATCTCGAGAATCTGGCTCCAACGGTAGCTGAACCAGCCGTTGCGCAGGACCAGGCATTTCTTGCCCGTGGCGAACTGCCGGGCGACCGACTCCATGCCGAACGTCCCGCTTCCTGGCACGACCACGGCGCTTTCCGCGCCGTAGACGGCTTTCAGCGATTCGGAGATGTCACGCATCACCTGCTGGAAGGCGCGTGACATGTGATTGAGCGCTCGGTCGGTGTAGACCACCGAGTACTCGAGCAGGCCGTCGGGGTCGACGTCGGGCAGCAGACCGGGCATATGTTCCTCGTCAGTCAGTCGGAGAGTTGGCGGAAGAGGTAGGAGTCGAACCCACCAGGCACGTCATCGCACCTCAACGGCTTTGAAGGCCGCGCGCCCCACCGGGGACGATGCTCTTCCGCGAGCAGTTTATCATGGCGCCATCACGCGACTGACGTCCCCGACTACGACTCGAACGTCGCCCTGGCGCTTCGTATAACCGCGGCCGTCCAGATACTCCAGCACCTCGATGGCCACGTTGCGACCGATGTCGGCGGCGTCGCGAAACTCGCGAACTGTAAAGGGCCCATCGCTGCTCAACCGGTCGACCACTTCCACCAGGGCCGACAACGGGGCCGGGAGGTAGTAGCGGGCGTCGCTCACGCGCACGACGCGCCGCTTGCCGGCCAGCGGCTGCAGTTGTCGTTTGAGCTCCGCCACGGGCATGCCGATCTGCTTGGCGAGATCACCGACGCTGGGCGGCTGTCTCTGGTCGAGCTGGTTGGCGATGCTATCCAGCAGCCGTGTTTCAGCATTGCTCAGCGCCACATCGTGCTCGGCAGGCAGGTAGTGTCCGGCCCTCTGGACGAGCTTCCCCGCTGCGGCAAGTTCGCGCAGCACCTCGGGCTTGAATCGGTCGGGTACGCGCGCGCCGAGCTGGTTGGCTTTGAGACCCTGCAGGCTGGCCTGCTCGACATGACGCCGACCGACCTCCTCGACGATGCCCTCGGCCCACTCCCGCCACAGGCTTTCCGCAACGGCGAAGCCGTCGTGCACACGAGTCTTGGAGGCCTCGACGATGCGATCCAGGTGGCCGGGAAGCAGATTCCAGCAGCCCTGAAACTCGTCGAGCGACAGCGGCGCTTCTCGAACGGCCTGCGCGAAACACGCCTCGGGCGTTGGGTTGGCGAAGGCATCGATGAGCGAAAGGCGCGCGGGCGCGCGTCGGCGCCCCTCCGGGCGAGCGTTGTGTAGAACCATGCCACCACCCAGGGTGCGATCCAGGCTCTGGTCCCGCAGCACGAGGCGGTCGCCATGGATGGCGAGCAGCGGCTCATCGAGCACGAGGTCGGCCAGGCAGCTGTCGTTTGGCGCCAGCGCATCCCGATCCAGGAGGGCGATCCGGCCCGTGACGTGTGAGGTGGCGTGGTAGACGTGTACCGGCGTCCAGTGCCCGACCGTGCGCGGGAAGTCGGCCACCACCTTCAGCCTCAGCGCTACGTTGCGGCTACCGGTGAAGTTGCTGCTGGACAGCCAGCTGCCGCGACCGACCTGATCCAGGCTGACGCCCGACAGGTTCAGCGCGCAGCGGTCTCCGGCTCGGGCTTCCGCGGCGTGCCGGCTCTGCGTGCGGATGCCTCTCACCCGCGCGCGCACACCGGCGGGAAAAATCGCGAGCTCTTCGTCGGTGACCACGGACCCCGCGTGGACGGTGCCCGTCACGATCAGGCCGGAGCCTCTGACGTTGAACGCGCGGTCGACGGCGAGCCGGAAGCATCGCGGGGGCTGATCCACGCGGAAGTCGTCATTGACCTGGCGCAGATGGTCAAGAAGCTCGGGGATGCCTTCTCCGGTCGCGGCCGAAGTTCGAAAGATGGGAGCATCTGCGAGAAAGGAGTGGGAAGCGAGCTCGCGAATCTCGTGCTCCGCCTCGCCGAGCCGGAAGGGGTCGACACGATCGCATTTCGTGAGCGCGATGGCGCCGGCGGAAATCCCCAGCAGCTCGAGGATCTGCAGGTGCTCGCGGCTTTGAGGCATGGGGCCGTCATCGGCCGCGACGACCATCAGCGCGTACTGCATGGACGCCACGCCCGCGACCATGTTGTGGATGAACCGGTGATGCCCGGGCACGTCGACGAAGCCGATGGGATCCGCGTCGTCGTCGCCGGTGATGTACGCGAATCCGAGATCGATGGTGAGCCCGCGGCGCTTTTCCTCCTCGAGGCGGTCGGTCTCCTGGCCGGTCAGGCAGCGGACCAGGCTCGTTTTGCCGTGGTCCACGTGGCCTGCAAGGGTGACGATCACGGCGCGCCGAGCCCGTGCAGAACCTCGATCAGCTCGTTGAGGGGCTCGGCTCCCCGGACGTCCAGCCAGATGGCGTCCTGATGGAGCCTGCCGATCACGGGGGTGGGAAGCCGCCGCAGTTTTTCCCCGAGCTTCCGGGTGCGCGACGGGTCGCTATGGGTGATGCGGACCGCCCGGCTGGGGATGCGTTTGTCGGGTAAAGAACCGCTGCCGATCTGAACCTCGCTCGGCACAAGCCGGACGTCGAAGTCGTCGAGAACGGTCTGAAGGGCCCTCGCCAGCTCATCGCCGTGCTTTTCCAGCTCCCCCACGGGTCGGGTGAGCGAGCGCAGTATGGGGAGCCTGTCGAGCAGATGCTCCGGGTTCTCGTAAAGCCTCAGGGTCTTGTCCAGAAATGCCAGCGTCACCTTGTCCGGACGCAAGGCCCGTTTCATGGGGTTGCGCTTGATTGCGGCGATGTGGTCCGAGTCGCCTACGATGATGCCGGCCTGGACGGACCCGAGCAGCTTGTCGCCGCTGAAGGTCACCAGGTCGGCGCCCTGGGAGAGAATTTCCTGAGGCATGGGCTCGTGAGGCAGGCCCCACTTGGCCAGATCGACCAGGGTCCCGCTGCCTAGGTCTACGCACAGCGGCAGCTGGTGCCCGTTCGCAAGTCCGGCCAGCTCTGGAACGCCTACACCGTGGGTAAAACCGCTGATGTGGTAGTTCGAAGGATGCACCTTGAGCAGCATGCCCGTTTGCCCGCCGATGGCGGCCCGATAGTCGCGCAGGTGGGTCCGGTTCGTGGTTCCTACCTCCACCAGACGACAGCCGGCGCGCTCCATGAGCTCGGGAAGCCTGAAGCTGCCGCCGATCTCGATGAGCTCACCGCGGGACACGATCACCTCCCGCCCGAGGGCGGCGGTGTTCAGGCATAGCATCAGGGCGGCTGCGTTGTTGTTGACCACGGTGGCTGCCTGAGCCCCCGTGAGCACCTGCAGCCGGGATTCGACCACACCGTCCCGGTCACCGCGCCGGCCGCTGGCAAGATCGAATTCCAGGTTCACCGGCCGGGTAACCAGAGGCTCGATAGAGCGGAACGTCTCCGCGTCGAGCAGGGCACGGCCCAAGTTGGTGTGGATGACCGTCCCGGTCAGGTTGAAGACGACTCGGTACGACGACCCGCCGAGTTGCGCATCGAGCCGTTCGGCGTAGGAGGCAGGGTCGGTGGCCCAGTCCGGGACTTCGCCCGTTTCCCGCCAGGTTGCCTGCATGGACCTGAGTCGTTGCTTGACGGTCTCGGTGCCGTGCTCGCCCACCACGGCGCCAAGCTCCGGGGTGCGAAGCAGCCGGTCGATGCTGGGCAGGTCGCGCAGTCGTGACATCGTCGATCCCGTAGCGGTGGTTGCCGGTCCTGGCTGTCAGGCCGGGCTCGCGGTCAGCGCTCGGCGAGGGGCACGTAGTCCCGAGGCGTCGAGCCCTGATAAAGCTGGCGCGGGCGACCAATCTTGTAGGGCGCGCCGATCATCTCGTTCCAGTGCGCGATCCAGCCGGGGGTCCGCCCAGTGGCGAAGATCACCGTGAACATCTCCGTCGGGATGCCGATGGCCTTGTAGATGATGCCCGAGTAGAAGTCGACGTTCGGGTAGAGCTTGCGCTCGACGAAGTACTCGTCCTCCAGCGCGATCTTCTCCAGGCGCTGAGCCATTCTCAGCACCGGATCGTTTTCCACGCCCAGCTCGTCGAGCACCTCGTGACACGTCTGCTGCATGACCTTGGCGCGCGGGTCGTAGTTCTTGTAGACCCGGTGGCCGAAGCCCATGAGCCGGAAAGGATCGTCCTTGTCCTTGGCACGCTCGACGTACTTGTCGATGTGCTTTTCGTCGCCGATCTCGTCGAGCATGTTGAGCACGGCCTCGTTTGCGCCCCCGTGGGCGGGGCCCCACAGCGCGGCAATGCCCGCCGCGATGCAGGCGAACGGGTTGGCGCCGGTGGAGCCCGCGAGCCTGACGGTGGACGTCGAGGCGTTCTGTTCGTGGTCGGCGTGCAGAAGAAAAATACGGTCCATCGCGCGGGCGATGATCGGGTTGACCTCGTAATCCTCGCACGGGGTCGCAAACATCATGTGCAGAAAATTCTCAGCGTAGGCGAGGTCGTTGCGCGGGTAAACGAAAGGCTCCCCGTGTGCGTACTTGTAGCTCATGGCGGCCAGGGTGGGCATCTTGGCGATCAGCCGGTGGGCGGTGATCTTGCGGTGCTCGTCGTCGTTGATGTCTAGGGCGTCGTGGTAGAAGGCCGAAAGCGCGCCGGTGACGCCGCACATGATCGCCATGGGGTGCGCGTCGCGGCGGAAGCCGCGGAAGAACTGGTTGAGCTGCTCGTGCACCATGGTGTGGTAGCGGATGGTGTGCACGAACTCGGCCTTCTCGGCCTGGCTGGGCAGCTCGCCGTTGAGCAGCAGATAGCAGAGCTCGAGATAATCGGATTGCTCGGCCAGCTGCTCGATGGGATACCCGCGGTGTAGCAGAACGCCCTCGTCGCCGTCGATGTAGGTGATGGCCGACTCGCAGGAGGCCGTGGAGACGAACCCCGGATCGTAGGTGAAGTACCCCTGTGAAGTGAGCTTGCCGACGTCGATGACCGCGGGACCCAGCGTGCCTTCCAGCATCGGCAGGTCTATGGTCCTCCCATCAATCGTCAGCTGCGCCGACCGGCCACTCTTATCCGCCATTGAGACCTCCCTGAGGAACTGCTGTATTCCGGACTCTTTGGCCCGGTTTTACGTCGAATCGGCAGGTGAGCGTATTGACGGCACCAGCCGTTGTCAATTCGGCTGGGGTCGAGGATGTGGCCGGTGCTCTGACGTCGCCCCCGGGCCTGCCGCAATCGTCCCCGATCGCCCTGATTTCTTGGCTTTTGCCGCCAAGCTTGACTAAAATGCGCGCGCGAATTCGGCCATCTCGCGTGGCCTGCGGCTCCTCCCCGCTGAAATTCCGATAGCTGTCTTGCCAACTTATCAACCGAAGCGGATGTAGAAAGGGATATGAAGACCGAGCGCCCGGTATATTTATCGCTGACCCAGTTCGGCTGGCCGGTCACGGCCATTGCCTCCATCACTCATCGGATCACCGGCGTGCTGCTGTTCGTGGGCATCGCATTCCTGCTCTGGATGCTGAATCTGGCGGTCGACTCGCCGGAAGGATTCGCGGCCGCAACCGCCATGCTCGGTGCCCCGGTTCCCAAGCTGCTGCTGATCGCTTTGATCGCGGCGGTGCTCTACCACCTGTTTGCCGGCGTGAAGCACATGTTCATGGACTTTCACCTGGGTGACTCCTTCGAAGCGGCCCGCACCAGCTCGCTGATCGTGTTCGTGCTTACGGCGGTTGCGACGGTGCTGGTTGGAGTGCGGCTATGGTAACGAACGTCACCAGCCTCACGCGTAGCGGACTTTCAGATTTCGTCGTCCAGCGGTTGTCGGCGGCGATCATCGGGTTGTACACGCTCTGCGTGCTGGGCTTCTTTCTGATCTACCCAGACGTCACCCGGGACCAGCTGCTGGCCTACCTCGGCGGGACTCCGATGAAGATTTTCAGCACCCTGACCGTCGTTGCCACCGCCGCGCATGCCTGGATCGGCATGTGGACCGTGGGGACCGACTATATACGGGAGCACTATTTCGGCAAGCATGCGACCAGCTTTCGGCTGGTCTACCAGGCAGGCGTGCTGGCGATCCTGTTCGCCTACGTTGCCTGGGCACTGCAACTGTTCTGGAGCCTAGGATGACGAGAATACGCAGGATGGAGTTTGATGGCGTCATCGTCGGCGGGGGTGGCGCCGGCATGCGGGCGTCCCTGCAGCTGGCGCGGTCTGGCCTGAAGACGGCCGTGATCTCGAAGGTTTTTCCGACGCGTTCCCACACGGTATCTGCACAGGGCGGGATCACGTGCGCCATCGCCAGTGATGATCCGAACGATGACTGGCGCTGGCACATGTACGACACGGTCAAGGGCTCTGACTACATCGGCGACCAGGATGCCATCGAGTACATGTGCAGCCAGGGTCCCCAGGCGGTGTTCGAGCTCGAGCACATGGGGCTGCCGTTCTCCCGGACCGAGCAGGGCCGCATCTATCAGCGTCCTTTCGGCGGACAGTCCAAGGACTTCGGCAAGGGCGGCCAAGCGGCGCGGACGTGTGCGGCCGCGGACAGAACGGGCCACACTCTTCTGCACACGCTCTACCAGGCGAATCTGCGCGCCAACACGACGTTTCTGAACGAGTGGTTCGCCGTGGACCTGGTGAAGAACCAGGATGGCGCTGTGGTGGGCATCATTGCGATCGAGATGGAGACCGGAGAGACCGTCTTCGTCAGCTCCAAGGCCACGGTGCTGGCCACGGGCGGCGCTGGCCGGATTTACGCCAGCACGACCAACGCCCACATGTGCACCGGTGACGGATCTGGAATGGCGCTTCGCGCCGGTTTCCCCATGCAGGACATGGAGATGTGGCAGTTCCACCCCACCGGCATCGCCGGCGCCGGTACGCTCGTGACCGAGGGTTGCCGTGGCGAAGGCGGGTATCTCATCAACAAGGACGGCGAGCGGTTCATGGAGCGCTACGCGCCCACTGCCAAAGACCTCGCAGGCCGTGACGTCGTCGCGCGATCGATGATTCTGGAGATCCTGGACGGTCGAGGATGTGGTCCCGACGGAGACCACGTGATGCTTAAGCTCGACCATCTAGGGGAGGAGGTGCTCAACAGCCGGCTGCCCGGAATTCTGGAGCTCTCGCGCACGTTTGCCCACGTGGATCCCGTCAAGGAGCCGATTCCCGTCGTGCCGACGTGCCACTACATGATGGGCGGAATTCCGACCGGCGTGCTCGGCCAGGCTCTGACCCAGAACGCCGAGGGCGAAGATGCCGAGATCCCTGGTCTGTACGCAGCTGGAGAGGCCGCATGCGTGTCCGTGCACGGGGCGAACCGGCTCGGCGGCAACTCGCTCCTCGACCTGATCGTGTTCGGCCGCGCTGCCGGTCTGCACATCGAGGAAGTGATGCGTCAGGGCGTCTCCTACCGGGATGCAAGCGAAAGCGATCTCGAGCAGGCCCAGGCCCGGCTGAACCGCTGGGACGACAGTGGCCCGGGCGAGACCGTGGTCGATCTGAAGAAGGAGCTGCAGACGACGATGCAGAACAGCTTCGGCGTGTTCCGCACCGGTTCGCACATGGAGGAGGGCATCAAGAAGATCGCGGAGCTGCGGGACCGGATTTCCAAGGCCCATCTGGGTGACAAGAGCAAGGTCTTCAACACCGCGCGGCTTGAAGCCCTCGAGCTGGACAACCTTTTGGAGGTGGCGGAAGCCACCGCCATCGCGGCCAACGCGCGCACGGAGAGCCGGGGCGCGCACGCCCGGGAAGACTTCCAGGTGCGCGACGACGAGAACTGGCTGTGCCACTCGCTTTATTTCTCGGACAGCGGGCGCGTCACCAAGCGGGCGGTCAACTTCAGCCCGGAGACCGTTGAGACCTTCCAGCCCATGGAACGGAAGTACTAGAGAGGAACGTGATGCAGGTTAGCGTTTACCGATACAACCCGGAGACCGATGAGGTCCCGACCATGCGCGAGATGAGCGTCGAGCTCCCCGGGGACAGGGACCTGATGGTCCTGGACGTTCTTGAGTTGCTGAAATCCCAGGATCCGACCCTGTCCTACCGGCGATCTTGCCGGGAGGGCGTATGCGGCTCGGACGGCATCAACATGAACGGGCGAAACGGGCTCGCGTGCATCACGCCGGTATCTTCTGTCGTCAAGCGGGGCAAGCTGATTCTGCGGCCGCTCCCGGGGCTGCCTGTGGTCCGCGACCTGGTGGTCGACATGACGCAGTTCTATCGCCAGTACGAGAAGGTCAAGCCCTACCTGATTAACGACAAGCCAGCGCCGGCCCAGGAGCGATTGCAGTCTCCGGAAGAGCGGGCCGAGCTCGACGGGCTCTACGAGTGCATTCTCTGCGCCTGCTGCTCCACCTCCTGTCCCTCTTTCTGGTGGAACCCCGACAAGTTCATCGGGCCGGCGGGCCTGTTGCAGGCATATCGGTTCCTTGCCGACAGCCGCGATACGGCGACGGCGGAGCGGCTCTCCGAGCTGGACGACCCGTTCAGCGTGTTTCGCTGCCGCGGCATCATGAATTGCGTGAGCGTTTGTCCCAAGGGGCTGAACCCCACGCGGGCCATCGGCAAGATTCGCACCATGCTGCTGCAGCAGGGGACCTAGAAGCCCCTCTACGCGGCTATACTGCCGCTTCCACGGAAGAAGGCTGACGGCTCTTACGGTGAGCGCCCATCCCACGCAGGCTGACAATGGCTGACTCGTTCCTCGAGCGCATGGAGCGCAGCTCGCACCTGGCCGGTGCCAATGCCGCCTACATAGAGGCCATGTACGAGCGCTACCTCGACGAGCCCAACGAGGTGGCGCCCGAGTGGCGGGAGTATTTCGACACGCTGCCGCGCGTGGAGGGGGCTGTCGGATCCGATGTGCCCCACAGCACCATCGTCGAGCAGTTCGAGCGCCTTGGACGAAACCGTCTTAAAGCCAGGCCGGAGCGCGAAAGCCACTTTGCCCAGAACGTGCACGAGCAGAAGCAGATGCGCGTTCAGGACCTCGTCTCGGCGTATCGCCACCGTGGCCACAAGAAGGCCAGCATCGATCCCCTGGGCATGATGGAACGGCCGACCATGCCCGTCCTCGACCTCGCCTATCATCACCTTTCTCCGGCCGATCTGGATGAAGCTTTCCACGTGGGAACGTTTCACTACGGGGCGCCCGAGGCGAAGCTACGCGATCTGGTGGATGCCCTCGAGCAGACCTACTGCGCGTCCATCGGTTTCGAGTACATGCACATCGTCGATCAGAGCGAGCAGCTCTGGGTTCAGCAGCGGCTCGAAAGCGTTCGTGCGCGTCCGACTCTCACCGGTGATCAGAAGCGCGTCATCCTCGAACGTCTGACCGCTGCGGAAGGGCTGGAGAAGTATCTCCACGGCCGCTACCCCGGGACCAAGCGCTTCGGCCTGGAAGGCGGAGAGAGCCTCATTCCCATGCTCCACGAACTGCTGCAGAGGCTCGGCTCGCACGGTGTCCTGGAGACCGTCATGGCCATGGCGCATCGGGGCAGGCTCAACGTGCTGGTCAACATACTCGGCAAGGATCCCTGGCTCCTGTTCGACGAGTTCGACGGCAAGCTCGCCTTGAACGAAGACGACATGGGAGACGTGAAGTACCACCAGGGGTTTTCCAGCAACGTCATGACGCCGGGTGGCGAGATGCATCTGGCGCTGGCCTTCAATCCTTCTCATCTCGAAATTGTCGGCCCGGTGGTGGAGGGCTCGGTGCGAGCTCGGCAGGATCGTCGGCGTGATTACGCTGGAGAGCGGGTCGTCCCCATCCTCGTTCACGGCGACGCCGCCTTCGCCGGCCAGGGCGTGGTCATGGAAACCCTGCAGATGTCGCAGACCCGTGGCTTCAAGACCGGCGGCACGATCCACATCATCATCAACAACCAGATCGGCTTCACCACCCATCGTCAGGACGATGCCCGTTCCACCGAGTACTGCTCGGAGGTGGCCAAGCTGGTTCAGGCGCCGATCTTCCACGTGAACGGCGACGATCCGGAGGCTGTGCTGTTCGCCACGCAGCTGGCCGCCGACTACCGGATGGAGTTCAACAAGGACGTGGTGATCGACCTCGTCTGTTACCGCCGCAGGGGTCACAACGAAGCCGAAGAGCCCATGAAGACCCAGCCGCTGATGTACAAGAAGATCCGTCAGCACCCGACGACCCGGGCGCTCTACATGGAACGCCTCCGGGCGGACGGGCTCATCGACGAGAGCGAGGCCGACGGGCTCGCCGATACCTACCGGGACACCCTCGATCAGGGCGGCCATGTGGCGCTGAGCCTGGTCAACGAGCCCGACACCCAGCTGTTCGTCGACTGGTCTCCCTATCTTGGACACGACACCGTGATGCCCGCGGATACGCGGGTCGATCTCGGCGTGATTCAGGCGCTTGCCAAGCGGCTCGAGGAGCTCCCCGACGGGTTCGTCCTCCAGCGCCAGGTTCAGAAGATCATGGAAGATCGGCACAAGATGAGCTTCGGCGCCATGCCCATCAACTGGGGCTTTGCCGAAACCATGGCGTACGCGACGCTGCTCGAAGAAGGGTACGGGGTCCGCCTGACGGGTCAGGACGTGGGCGTCGGGACCTTCTCTCATCGGCACGCGGCCCTGCACAACCAGAAGGACGGAAAACGTTACATCCCGCTCAATGGCCTGTCCGATTCCGTGAACTTCGACATCTACGACAGCCTGCTCTCGGAAGAAGCGGTGCTGGCTTTCGAGTACGGCTACGCCACCACCGCGCCGGACAAGCTGGTCATATGGGAGGCACAGTTCGGCGATTTCGCCAACGGCGCTCAGGTAGTCATCGACCAGTTCATCTCCAGCGGCGAGGTCAAATGGGCGCGGCTGTGTGGTTTGACCATGCTGCTGCCGCACGGTTACGAGGGTGCCGGGCCCGAGCACTCCTCGGCCAGGCTCGAGCGGTTTCTGCAGCTGTGTGCGCAACACAACATGCAGGTCTGCCTGCCGACCACGCCGGCCCAGGTGTTCCACATGCTGCGTCGTCAGCTCGTCTGGCCCGCGCGCAAGCCGCTCGTGGCGCTCACGCCCAAGAGCCTGCTCCGGCACAAGCTCGCCGTGTCGACGCTGGAGGACCTGGCGGATGGCACTTTCCACACGGTCCTTGGCGAGGTCGACGAGATCGATCCCGAGGGCGTCGAGCGCGTCGTGCTGTGCAGCGGCAAGGTTTACTACGAGCTGCTCGAGGCTCGTCGAGAGGCGGATGCCGGCCACGTCGCCATCATCAGGCTTGAGCAGCTTTATCCTTTCCCTGAGGCCGAGCTCGAGCGCATCATGGCGCCGTACGGCTCGGCGCGGGAAGTGGTCTGGTGTCAGGAAGAGCCGATGAACCAGGGCGCCTGGTACGCCTCCCAGCACCACATGCGCCGGGTCATCATGAAGCACAATGAGAACATCTACCTGGCTTATGCTGGGCGGCCGGCGTTCGCTGCCCCCGCGAGCGGGCACGCTCATCTGCACAGCGTGCGGCAGCAGCGCCTGGTGCAAGAAGCCCTGTTCGGCTGACGGGTGATCAAGGACCCCCGATGACCATCGAGATCAAAGCGCCGACGTTTCCTGAGTCCATCGCCGACGGCACCGTGGCCGCGTGGCATCGGAGGGCCGGCGACCAGGTTCAGCGAGACGAGCTGCTCGTGGAGATCGAGACAGACAAAGTGGTGCTCGAGGTGGTGGCGCCGGCGGCCGGGCGTCTCACCAGCATCCTGAAAGCCGAGGGCGAGACCGTCCTGAGTGAAGAGCTCATCGCGGAGCTTGATGAGACCGCGGCCTTGGGTCCGACCCAGCCCGAGGCTCCCAGCGAGGGGCCCGACCAGGCCGAGCGACCCGAGGTCGGGGACGACGAGGTGAGCGCGAGCCCGGCGGCCCGGAAGCTCGCCATGGAGAGCGGCCTAGACATCCAGCAGATCGAAGGCACGGGAAAGGCCGGTCGGATCACTCGTGAAGACGTGGCGCAAGCCGCCTCTGCCCGACAGGAGCCGGCCGCGCTCGTCCCGGAACCTGCACCGCTGGAGCCTGGAGTCGCCGAGGGAGAGCGTGTGGTGCGCCGGGTCCCGATGACGCGTCTGCGTGCGAGCATCGCGCGCCGTCTGGTCGAGGCCCAGCACAACGCGGCGATGCTGACCACGTTCAACGAAGTCGACATGGGCCCTATCATGACCATGCGGCGCCGTTACCAGGAGGAGTTTCAGGCGCGTCACAACGGGACCCGGCTGGGGTTCATGTCGTTTTTCGTGCGTGCCAGCGTTGAAGCGCTGAAGCGCTTCCCTTCCGTCAACGCGTCCATCGACGAGAACGACATCCTTTATCACGGTTACTACGATATCGGCGTTGCGGTGAGCACCGAACGCGGGCTGGTGGTTCCGGTGATCCGCGATGCAGACGCGCTCAGCCTTGCGCAGATCGAAGATCAGGTGAATGATTTCGCGGCGCGCGCCCAGGACGGAAAGCTTTCCATCGAGGACATGTCCGGAGGTACGTTTACGATTTCCAACGGTGGAGTGTTTGGTTCGTTGCTTTCCACGCCGATTCTGAACCCGCCGCAGACGGCCATTCTCGGCATGCATAAGATTCAGGACAGGCCGGTGGCGGTGGACGGGGAGGTCGTGGTTAGACCGATGATGTACCTCGCGCTGTCCTATGATCACCGGCTCATCGACGGTCAAGAGGCCGTGCGATTCCTGGTTACCATCAAGGGGCTGATAGAGGACCCCGCTCGAATTCTGCTGGAACTTTAACAATGAATGACCAATACGACGTGATCGTCATCGGCGCCGGCCCCGCGGGCTACCACGCCGCCATACGAGCGGCTCAGCTGGGATTGAGCACCGCCTGCATAGACAAATCCCTTGATAGTGAGAGCAACCCGGCCTACGGGGGCACCTGCCTGAACTGGGGTTGCATCCCGTCCAAGGCATTGCTCGATGCCTCGCACAAGTTCGCCGAGGCGAAGGAGCATTTTGCCGAAGTCGGCATCCAAACGGGCGAGTTGAGCGTGGACCTCGGCCAGATGATGGCTCGGAAGCGGCAGGTGGTGAAGGGGCTCACAGGTGGCGTCGCCGCCCTGTTCAAGAGCAACGGAGTCACCGACCTGCCTGGATGGGGCCGCCTCCTGGCGAACCGACAGGTCGAGTACACACCACACGATGGTGAGGCCACGGTGCTTCAGGCCGAGCACGTGATCCTCGCGCCCGGCTCGGTGCCCATGGAGATCCCGCCCGCACCGCTGACCGAGGATCTGATCGTCGACTCGACCGGCGCGCTCGAGTTCGAAGAGGTACCGGAGCGACTCGGCGTCATTGGCGCCGGGGTGATCGGCTTAGAGCTTGGCAGCGTCTGGAATCGCCTGGGGTCTGAAGTGGTCGTGCTGGAAGCACTGGATGAGTTTCTTCCCATCGCCGATGAGCGGATAGCGCGCGATGCCCTCAAGATCTTCCGGAACCAGGGGCTAGACATCCGACTGGGCACCCGGGTGATGGGTGCGGAGGCCACCGGCGGTGAGGTGACGGTGAGCTTTCAGGATCAGGAGGGCGATCAGTCGCTCAAGGTGGACAAGCTGATCGTGGCCGTCGGCCGGCGGCCTTTCACCGAAGGGCTCCTGGCACCTGATTGCGGCGTCAATCTGGACGAGCGTGGGTTCTTGTACGTCAACGATCTTTGCGCCACCGATGCCCCCCACGTATACGCCGTCGGGGACGTGGTGCGGGGCCCCATGCTTGCGCACAAGGGCATGGAAGAGGGCGTCATGGTCGCCGAGCGCATCGCCGGCTTCAAACCGCTCGTGAACTACGAGTGTGTTCCCGCCGTGATCTACACCCATCCTGAAGTTGCCTGGGTCGGCAAGACGGAGCAGGAACTCAAGGCCAGCGGAGATGAATACAACGTCGGCAGTTTCCCATTCTCGGCGAGCGGCCGGGCGATGGCCGCCAACGACGTTCAGGGCCAGGTCAGAATTCTCGCCGATTCGGAAACGGACCGGATTCTGGGTGTGCACGTCATCGGCCCTCAGGCGTCGGAACTGATTGCTCAGGCCGTCATCGCCATGGAGTTCGATGCGTGTGCGGAGGACCTGGGGCTGACGATGTTCGCGCATCCGACCCTGAGCGAAGCGGTCCACGAGGCCGCGCTCGGTGTGTCCGGGCACGCCATACACATGGTCAATCGCAAGAAACGCAACTAGAACGGAAGTCGTATGAACTTACATGAGTATCAGGCCAAGGGGCTGTTTGCCGACTATGGTCTGCCGGTCTCCGAGGGCTATGCCGTAGACACAGCGGACGAGGCCGTGGCCGCCGCTGAGCAGATCGGCGGAGAGCGCTGGGTGGTCAAAGTGCAGGTGCACGCCGGCGGTCGCGGCAAGGCAGGTGGCGTGAAACTCGCGGACAGCCTCGACGAGGTGCGTGCGTTCGCCGACCAGTGGATCGGCAAGAACCTGGTGACTTTCCAGACGGACGAGCACGGTCAACCCGTGAGCAAGATCTATGTGGAAAGCTGCACCGACATTGACCGGGAACTGTACCTCGGCGCGGTCGTCGATCGAGGGACCCGGCGGGTCGTGTTCATGGCGTCCACCGAGGGCGGCGTCGAGATCGAGAAGGTGGCCGAGGAAACGCCGGAGAAGATCCTGCGCGTAGCCATCGATCCGTTCGTCGGGCCGCAACCGTATCAGGGTCGCCAGCTGGCCTTCCGCCTCGGCTTGGCAGGGAGTCAGATCAGGGAATTCACCAATCTTTTCATAGGTTTATCTAAGCTATTTCAGGAATTAGATTGTTCTCTGCTGGAGATCAACCCGCTGGTGGTGACCACGGCGGGCAAGATTCACTGCCTCGATGCGAAGGTCAACATCGACGGCAATGCGATGTTCCGCCAGCCGGCCCTGGCCGCCATGCGCGACGTTTCCCAGGAGGACGAACGGGAAGCGGAAGCCGCTGAGTTCGACCTCAACTACGTCGCTCTCGACGGGAACATCGGCTGCATGGTGAACGGCGCAGGTCTGGCCATGGGCACCATGGACCTGGTCAAGATCCACGGCGGCAATCCGGCCAACTTCCTGGACGTCGGCGGCGGCGCCACGAAGGAGGCGGTGACGGAGGCCTTCAAGATCATTCTCTCCGACGAGAACGTCAAGGCCGTGCTGATCAACATTTTCGGCGGCATCGTTTCGTGCGCCATCATTGCGGAAGGCATCGTCGGCGCGGTCCAGGAGGTCGGGGTCGAGGTGCCGGTGGTGGTGCGCTTCGAAGGCAACAACGCCCTGCGGGGACGCGAGGTGCTCGCCGCAAGCGGGTTGAACATCATCGCAGCGGAGAGCCTGACGGACGCCGCCGAAAAAGCCGTGGCAGCGGCGGGAGTACAGCCATGAGCATCCTGGTCGACGGCAGCACCAAGGTCATCTGTCAGGGCTTCACAGGTGCCCAGGGCACCCTGCACAGCGAGCAGGCCATTGCCTACGGCACCCAACTCGTCGGCGGCGTCACCCCGGGCAAAGGGGGCACCGAGCACCTGGGCCGACCGGTTTTCAACACGGTGGCTGAAGCGGTGGAGGCGACGGGCGCGACCGCGTCGGTCGTCTACGTACCGGCACCCTTCTGCAAGGACTCCATTCTCGAAGCGGTGGATGCGGGCATCGAGCTCGTCGTCTGCATTACCGAGGGGATACCCACTCTGGACATGCTTGCGGTGAAAGCGAAGCTCGACACCACCAGCAGCCGGGTGGTCGGTCCCAACTGCCCCGGCGTGATCACGCCGGGCGAGTGCAAGATCGGCATCATGCCGGGCGAGATTCACCTGCCAGGTCGGGTGGGCATCGTCTCGCGATCGGGAACGCTCACCTACGAGGCCGTCAAGCAGACCACGGACCGCGGGTTCGGCCAGAGCACCTGCGTCGGCATCGGCGGTGATCCCATTCCCGGGAGCCACTTCATCGACATCCTCGCGCTGTTCGAAGCCGACCCGGCGACCGAGGCCATCGTGATGGTGGGCGAGATCGGTGGCACCGCCGAGGAGGAGGCCGCCGAGTTCATTCAGTCCAACGTCTCCAAACCGGTCGTTTCCTACATCGCCGGCGTCACCGCGCCGCCCGGCAAGCGCATGGGCCATGCCGGCGCGATCATCGCCGGCGGCAAGGGCACCGCGGCCGAGAAGTTCGCCGCGCTGGAGGCGGCCGGCGTGCGCACTGTGCGCAGCCTGGCAGAGATCGGCGATGCCATCGCCGACGTGACCGGCTGGTCTTGAAATCCCGACCTTTGCAGCCATATAGCCGTGAACGCGATGATCACGTGACGAATAGCCATGTCTGAGCAACCGGCCCAGGAGACTTTCGGCTTCCAGACGGAAGCCAAGCAACTGCTCAAGCTGATGATTCACTCTCTGTACTCGAACAGGGAGATCTTTCTGCGCGAGCTCATATCCAACGCGTCCGATGCCATCGACAAGCTTCGCTTCCGGTCCATTTCGGACCCGGCCCTGCTGGGTGATGACGCCGATTTCGCGATCAAGGTGGACTTCGATGAGGACGCAGGCACCGTGACGGTTGCCGACAACGGCATCGGGATGACGCGCGACGAGGTGATCGAGCATCTCGGCACCATCGCCAAGTCCGGGACTGCGGAATTTCTGGCCCAGCTGAGCGGGGATCAGCAGAAGGATGCCGCCCTGATCGGTCAGTTCGGTGTTGGCTTCTACAGCGCCTTCATCGTCGCCGACGAGGTGGAGGTGATGACCCGCGGCGCTGGCACGGATCAGGGGACTCGATGGGTGTCCAGGGGCGAGGAGGACTTTACCGTCGAAGATGCCGGCGATGCGCCCAGGGGGACTCGCGTGACGCTGCTTCTCAAGGAAGACGCGAAGGAGTTCGCCGACGCTTTCCGGCTTCAGAGCGTGGTGCGCCGGTACTCGGATCACATCGGGGTTCCCGTCCGGATGCCCAAGGCCAGCGAGGGAGAAGACGCCGGTCCGGAATACGAGACGGTCAACTCGGCCAAGGCCCTGTGGACCCGATCGCGCAGCGAGATCGACGACGACGAGTACCAGGAGTTCTACAAGCACGTCTCCCACGATTTCGACGACGCGCTTGCCTGGAGCCACAACCGCGTAGAGGGCAAGCTCGAATACACCAGCCTGCTCTACATACCCAAGCACGCCCCTTTCGACCTGTGGAACCGCGAAGCGCCGCGGGGGCTGAAGCTCTACGTGCAGCGCGTGTTCATCATGGACGAGGCCGAGCAGTTTCTGCCCCTTTACCTTCGCTTCGTCAAGGGCGTAGTGGACTCTAACGACCTTCCGCTCAACGTGTCGCGGGAAATCCTTCAGCAGGACGAGCGCGTCACCACCATCCGCAACGCCCTGACCAAGCGGGTGCTGAACCTGCTGGAGGGGATGGCGGCCAACGAGCCAGAGAAGTACCAGTCGTTCTGGGACGAGTTCGGCGAGGTGCTGAAGGAGGGCGCCGGGGAGGACTTCGCCAACCGGGAAAACCTCTGCAAGCTGCTCCGGTTCGCGAGCACGGCTCAGGGCGATGGAACGAAGTCGGTATCGCTGGATGCTTATCTCGAACGCAAGGCGGAAGGCCAGGACAAGATCTACTACCTGGTGGCCGATTCTTACGAGGCCGCCCGCAACAGCCCGCACCTGGAGATATTCAAGCAGCGTGGCGTCGAGGTGCTGCTGCTCTTCGATCGGATAGACGAGTGGTTGATGTCCGCGTTGCCCCAATACGGTGACGTGGAGTTCTGCGACGTCACCCGGGGCGGTCTGGAGCTTCCCGGCGACGCGGGTCAGCCTGAAGAAGCGGAGGAGCCCGAGCCCTCGGACGACCTCGGCGAGCGGATCAAGATCGTGCTCGGTGATCGCGTCGAGAGCGTGAATGCCTCCAAGCGCCTGACGGAGTCTCCGGCCTGCCTCGTTCTGGACGCGCACGCGATGGGCCCGCAGATGCGGCGCATCCTGGCCGCCTCCGGCCAGGGCATGCCGGAGGACAAGCCGCACTTCGAGTACAACGCCTCCCATCCCTTGGTGCTCAAGCTCGCAGAGGAGCCGGACGAGGACCGATTCTCCGATCTCGTCTGGATCCTCTTCGACCAGGCATCTCTGGCCGAGGGGTCGGTGCCTAAGGACGCGGGCGCGTACGTCAGCCGGCTGAACCGATTGCTGCTGGATCTTCTGAACGGCTAGGATAGTTGCGCCCGATGGCGCTAAAGGTTCGGGCGAATGACGATGCGCGGCATACTCTTTACATTGATTGGCTGTCTCTCTGCAGCGGCTTGGTCCGAGCCGGACGTGCCCGGCTCGCGGGACCCGCTGGGTCTCGCGCGATTTCCTCATGCTTGGATCGTGGCCCACGAGCAGGACGCCGCGCTGCTCCCGCGAGAATTCGTCGTCAGCCGCGTGGACAAGACCCGGCGGGACGTGCGCGCCGAGCGTAAGGTCCGCACTGAAGCGGATCTGGAGAGCGCCACCTACCATATGCCGCCGGGCACGCCACGAGAGGAAGTGGTGGCCCACTATCGACGGCTACTAGGCCCGGACGCTCTCTTCACGTGCGAGGGTCGTGACTGCGGTCGCAGCAACCACTGGGCCAACTACATCTTCAAGCAGCCGATCTTGTATGGCCCGGACCAGAACCAGTCATACATCGCGATGCAGCATGCCGGCCACCTGCTTGGCCTATACGTGATCGAGCGTGGCAACAAGCGGGTCTATGCTCACCTGCAGGTCCTCGGGCCTGCTCGGCCCGTGGCCGTGGCGGTCAATCAAGTTCTCACGGAGCGCCTGGCAGGGAACGGGTACGTGGTGGTGGAAGGCGTTACGCCGCTGGCCAACGGCACGCTGCCGGCCGCGTCCAGGGAAGTTCTTGCCGGGCTCGCCTCGGATCTCGCCATCTTCTCGGGAAAGCGCGTTTACGTGGTGTGCCACGTCTACGGCTCCCAGCCCACCGCCCAGCTCCTGGACGCGTCCCGAGCCTGCAGCGTTGCTGCGGTGGAGTTGCTGGCCGGTTCCGGCGGCCCGGAGCTCGTCGCCTTCGGGGCCGGCCCGCTGCTACCTCGCGGGTCTACTTCGACCCGGAGGGTGGAGCTCGTGCTGCCGCATCGCCTCCATCACGAATGACCACCCTGATCGGGACGATCGAGGCGGTGGCCAAGCAGCTCGCCGCCAGCGACGTCGTCTTCGGTCACGGCACCACGAACCCATGGGACGAAGCCGTGGCGCTCGTCCTGGGAGTGACCGGGCTCCCCGACGATCAGGCAGCGGCCGACGTGGAGATCGACCCCGAGGCGGCTGAACGGGTGGCGCTGCTAGCTCGGCGCCGTATCGACGAAAGGGTGCCCGTGGCCTACCTCATGGGCTCCGTGACCTTCTACGGACGACGCTTCGAGGTAGAACCCGGCATCGTCATTCCTCGTTCCCCCATTGCCCAGCTCATCGAGCGCGGGTTCCGCCCGTGGTTGCGCAACGATCCGGACAGCGTCGTGGACGTCTGCACCGGAACGGGCTGTCTGGGCATCCTGTGCGCACTGGCGTTTCCCGAAGCGACGGTGACCCTTGTGGACGTGGACCCGGCTGCCATCGCGCTGGCCCGGCGCAACGTCGGCCTGCACGGGCTCGAGTCCCGGGTAAAGGTGGTGACGTCCGATCTCTTCGTGGATCTCGAGCCGGCTCGTTTCGATCTGATCCTGAGCAACCCCCCGTATGTGGATGGGGCAGAGATGGCTGCGCTACCCCCGGAGTACCGGCACGAGCCCGAAAGGGGGCTTGCCGGCGGTGCGGACGGGCTCGATCTGGTGGTCCGCCTGCTGGAGTCCGTGCCCGAGCGCCTCGCCCCGGGTGGCCTGTTCGTGTGCGAGGTGGGGGCAAGCGCACCCGCGCTGCTGGCCCGATATCCCGACACCCCCTTCGTATGGCCCGATCTGCCCGACGGCGGGGAGGGTGTGTTTATGCTCGAGGGTGGTGTCTAATTCCCGTCGCTATCTAGGAGTGGCATTTGATGGCTGGGAACACGTTTGGACAGCTCTTCACGGTCACGACCTTCGGCGAAAGCCACGGGCCGGCGCTGGGAGCCGTCGTCGACGGGTGTCCCCCGGGCCTTGCGTTGACTGAAACCGATCTGCAGGCGGACCTGGACCGCCGCGCCCCCGGCCGGTCCAGGTACACGACCCAGCGACGGGAGCCTGACCAGGTGAAGATCCTGTCCGGCGTCTTCGAAGGTGTCACCACGGGCACGCCCATTGGCCTGGTGATCGAGAACGTCGATCAGCGAAGCGCCGACTACGGGCAGATCAAGGAGGTGTTCCGGCCCGCCCATGCGGATCTGACCTATCAGGAAAAGTACGGCGTTCGCGACTACCGCGGGGGTGGCCGGGCATCGGCCCGGGAGACGGCCATGCGCGTTGCCGCGGGCGCAATCGCGAAGAAGTATCTGAAAGAGCGGCTTGGGCTGGCCGTGCGTGGCCGTCTCTCTCAGATCGGCGACGTCAGGGTGGGCTTCAGGAGCTGGGAAGCGGTGGAGGAGAATCCCTTCTTCTGCGCCGATCCGGAAGCCGTCGACACCATTGCAGAGCTCATCGACGGCCTGCGCAGCGACGGCGATTCCATCGGCGCCGAGGTGACCGTCGTGGCGACCTCGGTGCCGGTGGGTCTCGGGGAGCCGGTTTTCGGGAAGCTGGATGCGGAGATCGCGGGAGCGCTGATGAGCATCAACGCGGTGAAAGCGGTTGGGATTGGCGATGGGTTCGAGGTCGTTGCTCAGCGAGGCACCGCGCACCGGGACGAGATGACGGCCGAGGGTTTCCTGAGCAACCATGCCGGCGGGGTGCTGGGGGGGATCTCGTCGGGGCAGGACATCATTGCCCGCATCGCCTTGAAGCCGACGTCCAGCCTGGTCACCCCAGGGCGGTCAGTGGACAGAACGGGCAACGAGGTGGAGGTGGTCACTAAAGGGCGCCACGACCCGTGCGTCGGCATCCGCGCGACGCCCATTGCGGAGGCCATGGTCGCCTTGGTGCTGATGGATCACGTCATGCGTCATCGAGCGCAGAATCCCGAGCGGGGGTGTTAGTCGAGTCCGGGTCCCGGTGCTCGAGAGCAACTGCTGTGAAGGCCTGGGCTGCGTTGGACAACGTGCGCTTCGGGTGCGTCACCAGCCCCAGCGCCCGATGCAGGGGTGGCGCATCGGTCGAGATCGAGACCAGGTCCGCGCTCATCACGCTGGCGGGCAGCACGCTCCAACCCAAGCCGGTGCCCACCAGCATCCCGATGGTTTCCAGGTAGTTCGTCGACATCGCGGGTGTCAGGGGCACCCCAGCCGTGGCGAAGACCTCCGCAACGATTCGCCCCGTGTAGGTCCCAAGCCCCGGCATGATCACCGGATGGCGTGCCAGCTCTGCGAGGCTGAGTTGTTCTGCCCCGGCAAGCGAGTGCCCGGCTGCGACCACAAAGCTCAAGGGGTCGTGCCAGAGATGCTCGTAGGCCAGCTCGGGATTGCCTAGCGGGTCGAGGGTGACTACCGCCAGCTCGGACTCGGCTTCGCGCACGAGTTCGTGAGCCGCTTCCGAGTCCTCGAACCGGATGTCCAGCCGAACCTCCGGATAGCGCTGGCTAAAGGCTCGCAACACCGGGGCGAGCCGATGCAGACCCACGTGGTGTGACGTTGCGAGGCTCAGCACGCCGGTCACCTCGCGCTTCAAGTTGCGCAGCAGGCGTTGGGTATCGCTCATCTCCCGCAGCAGGCCTTCGGCCCTCGGCAGGAGCAGCGAACCCGCATCCGTCAGGTGGACGCGTTTGCCGACCCGGTCGAACAGCGTTGCGGAAAGGCTACCCTCGAGGGCCTGGACTCGTTTCGTCACCGCGGGCTGGGTAATGTGGAGCTCCTCTGCGGCCCGGGAGAAGCTTGCGTTCCTCGCCACGGAGACGAAGGCTCTCAATTCATTCCAGTTCATTATTAAACCGATAAATATAATGAATTTGTTTTATTCTAAGGCAGCTTCTACCATGCGCCAATACTCACTGCCGCTGTAGCGACGTGCCCGCAAGAACCCTTTACGACAAAATCTGGGATGCTCACGTGGTGGGCGTTCGCGAAGACGGCCAGACCATGGTCTACGTCGACCGTCACCTGCTGCACGAGGTGACCTCGCCCCAGGCGTTCGAAGGCCTCGCTCTCGCCGGGCGCAAGCCCTGGCGGCTGGACGCCAATCTGGCCACCCCGGATCACAACGTCCCCACCGAGGGGCGTGAGCTGGGCATCGAGGGCATCACCGACGTCATCGCGAGGGAGCAGGTCGAGACCCTCGACGCCAACTGCGAGCGCTACGGAATCACGCAGTTCGACATCACCGATCCGCGTCAGGGCATCGTCCACGTGGTGGGTCCCGAGCAGGGCGCTACCTTGCCGGGCATGACCATCGTTTGCGGTGACTCCCACACCTCCACCCACGGTGCCTTTGCCGCGCTCGCCCAGGGGATAGGGACCTCGGATGTTGAGCACGTCCTGGCGACGCAGTGCCTGGTTCAGCCCAAGGCCCTGAATTTCAGGGTGGCCGCCCATGGGGAACTGGGATCGGGCGTGTTCGCCAAAGACCTCATTCTGGCCATCATCGGCCGCATCGGTACCGCGGGAGCCACCGGGCACACGATCGAGTACCAGGGCTCTGCGGTCCGTAGCCTGTCCATGGAGGGGCGCATGACGCTCTGCAACATGTCAATCGAAGCGGGCGCGCGGGCCGGCTTGATTGCCGTGGACGATCTGACGCTCGACTACCTGCGTGATCGACCATTCGCGCCGGTTGGAGAGGCGTGGCATGCTGCTGAAGCTTACTGGCGAGGGCTCGTGAGCGACGCGGACGCGAGCTTCGATCGCGAGTTGGAGCTGGATGCGTGCGAGATCGAGCCCCAGGTGACCTGGGGCACCTCGCCGGAGATGGTTTGCGGAGTTTCCGCCAGCACCCCGAATCCGGATGCCGTTGACGATCCGCAGCAATCGGACAGTCTGCGCCGCGCGCTCGACTACATGGGGCTCGGCAGCGACCAGCCCATGACCGACATCGCCGTGGACCGGGTGTTCATCGGCTCGTGCACCAATTCCCGTATCGAAGACCTCAGAGCCGCCGCCCGGGTGGTGAAGGGCAGGAAGGTTGCCGGAAACCTCAAGCAGGCCCTCGTGGTTCCGGGTTCGGGGCTCGTCAAAGCCCAGGCCGAAGCGGAAGGCTTGGCCGATGTGTTCATTGCGGCCGGTTTTGAATGGCGCGCGCCGGGATGCTCGATGTGTCTTGCCATGAACCCGGATCGGCTGCTGCCTGGCGAGCACTGCGCGTCCACCTCCAACCGGAACTTCGAGGGGCGCCAGGGGCATGGTGGTCGCACCCACCTGGTGAGCCCGGCCATGGCGGCTGCTGCCGGCATCGCCGGAAGATTCGTGGACGTCAGGGAATACCTGTGAAGTCTTTCAACACGGTCACAGGAATCGTGGTCCCGTTGGACCGTGCCAACGTGGACACCGACCAGATCATTCCCAAGCAGTTCCTGAAGTCGATCCACCGTTCGGGCTTTGGCGAGAACCTCTTCGACGGTTGGCGTTACGAGGATGAGGGCGACATCGGCATTACGCCAAACGAGCGCCGCATCAACCGGGCGTTCGTGCTCAACGAGCCCCGCTATCAGGGGGGCTCGATCCTGCTCGCCCGGGCCAACTTCGGGTGCGGCTCGAGCCGCGAGCACGCGGTGTGGGCGCTCCTGGAGTATGGTTTTCGCTGTGTGATCGCCCCCAGCTTCGCCGATATATTTCTCAGTAACTGCTTTAAAAATGGCCTCCTGCCGATTGTTTTAAAAGAACAAATTATTGAGAAGCTCTTTGATCGAGCGACCGGTGAAGCGCCGCTCGAGCTCACAGTGGACCTGCCAGCTCAGCAGGTGTCCAGCAGGACGGGAGAGCGTTACGGATTCGAGATAGATGCCAATCGCAAGCGGTCGCTGGTCGAGGGGCTCGACGACATCGGAATGACCCTGGCCAATTCGGACGCGATCCGGGCGTTCGAGGAACGCCATCGGCGGGCAATGCCGTGGCTGTTCCAGCAACATCCTGACTCAGGTTAGAAAATGCTAGTAAATGACTGAAATAAATAAAATTCTAGTGTTGCCGGGTGATGGAATCGGCGCGGAGATCGTGCCGGTTGCCAGGTCGGTCATGAGTGCGGCCGCGACCAAGTTCGGCGTGAGCCTCGCTTTCGAGGAAGGGCTGGTCGGCGGCGTCGCCATCGACGAGACCGGCTCGCCCCTGCCTGACGAGACGTTGCGTCAGGCCCGCGCGGCGAGGGCCGTGCTTCTGGGCGCCGTGGGCGGACCAAAGTGGGACGATCTGCCGACCCTGCAGCGCCCGGAGCGGGGCCTGCTGGGCCTGCGCGCCGGGCTCGAGCTGTTCGCGAATCTCCGCCCGGCCATGCAGTTTGGTCCCCTTGCCGAGGCATCTTCCCTGCGCGCCGAACTCGTTGCCGGCCTGGACATCCTAATCATTCGCGAGCTTACCGGCGGCATCTACTTTGGCGAGCCGCGGGGCATCGAAGTGCGGGACAACGAGCGCCGCGGCTTCAACACATACGTCTACTCCGAGCACGAGATCGAGCGAATCGCCCGGGTAGCCTTCGATCTGGCGCTCAAGCGGGATCGCAGAGTGTGCTCCGTCGACAAGGCGAACGTGCTCGAGGTCACGCAGTTGTGGCGGGAGGTGGTAACGGAGGTGGCCGGTGATTATGCCGACGTCGAGCTCAGCCACATGTACGTGGACAACGCCGGCATGCAGCTCGTCCGCGAGCCGAAGCAGTTCGACGTGGTCGTCACGGGCAACATGTTCGGCGACATTCTCTCCGACGTGGCCGCCATGCTGACCGGCTCGTTGGGAATGTTGCCTTCCGCATCGCTCAGCAGCGACGGGAAAGGGCTCTACGAGCCCGTCCACGGCACGGCACCCGACATTGCCGGGCGGGACATGGCGAATCCCCTGGCCACCATTCTCTCGGTGGCCATGCTCTTCCGCTACAGCCTCGATGCGCCGCAGGCGGCCCAGGCGATCGAGGGCGCCGTCGACGCCGTGCTGGAGGCCGGTTGGCGGACGGCCGACATCCTGCAGGGTCATGACGCGTCCAGGCTGAGTCTCATTGGCACCCGGGAGATGGGCGATAAGGTCCTCGAGCATCTCGAAGCCGGGGCGTCGTAGGCAAGCGGAGGGTCATGTCGTGAGTAACGAAGTCAATGTGGCCATCGCCGGCGCGACGGGTGCGGTGGGCGAAGCCCTTCTCGAGGTGCTGGAGCAGCGCAAGTTTCCTGTCGCCCGCCTCTCGCTGCTGGCCAGCGAGCGCTCTGAAGGCAAACGCCTGCAGTTCCGCGGAAAGTCCGTTTCCGTGGAGCGGCTGGATACCTTCGATTTTTCGGATACGGCCATTGGCTTCTTTTCGGCCGGCGGCGACCTCTCGGCGCAGTTTGCCCCCGGAGCGGCGGCGGCCGGGTGCCTGGTGGTCGACAACACCTCCCAGTTCCGCTACGAGCCGGACATTCCCCTGGTCGTCCCCGAGGTGAACGCGCACGCTCTGGATCTGTCGAATCCGCGCAACATCATTGCTAATCCGAACTGCTCCACGATCCAGATGGTGGTGGCGCTCAAGCCGCTGCACGATGCGGCGCGAATCCGCCGCATCAACGTCGCCACCTACCAGGCGGTGTCTGGAGCCGGAGCGAGCGCCATTCGGGAGCTGGCAGGCCAGACGGCCAATCTGCTGAACGGGAAACCCATCGAGAGCGACGTTTTCCCGGTGCAGATCGCGTTCAACGCGCTCCCGCACATAGACAAATTTCAGGACAATGGCTACACCAAGGAAGAGATGAAGATGGTGTGGGAGACCCAGAAGATCCTGGAGGACGAGGACATCCGGGTGAATCCAACCTGTGTCCGGGTGCCGGTGTTTTTCGGCCACTCGGAAGCGGTGCACATCGAAACCGAGCGCAAGATCACGGCGGACGAGGCGAGGGATCTGCTGGCCGACGCTCCGGGTGTAGTGCTGATAGACGAACCGTCTGACAGCGGTTACCCGACGGCCGTCAGCCATGGTGCTGGCCAGGATGCTGTCTTCGTCGGGAGGGTTCGAGAGGACGTCTCCTTCGATCGGGGCCTGAACCTGTGGGTGGTTTCGGACAACGTGCGCAAAGGGGCTGCGCTGAACAGCGTGCAGATCGCGGAGGAACTCATGTCGAGGCAGCCTGAACGCTTTGCCATGGCGAGTGGTTTGGGGTAAAAGACTCCAGCAACTGAACTGGACCGACGCATCGTTCATGCCCGCCAGCCGCGCCGGAGTTGCATCGTTAGATCCCTCAGCCAGCTGCCCGCAGGGCGTCCAGATTTGGGACCCAGCGCGCAAAACCTTCGCGAAACTGTTACCTACTGCAATTTTTGGCCGACACAACTGGGGTATCGTCTCGTTCGGCACATGGATTTGATTAAGTGCACAGGATAGCAGTGAGACATTTACTCGGCGGAACGGGCGTCCGCATCAACTTAGCTACTACTTTAAGGAAAGGGGCTACCTCATGATCAGGAGTCTGCTCAGCCGCTCGCGCGCGCACGCGATTTACCTCGGTGCGGCGCTGTCCTTGCTTGCGGTACACGCCTGGGGCCTCGGCCTCGGAGAGATCAAGCTCAACTCGGCGCTTAACGAGAAGCTCAAGGCGGAAATCGAGTTGCTCGACGCGTCAGGCATGCAGCCTGACGAGATTCGGGTGTCGCTGGCTTCCACGGAAGACTTCGAGCGCGTTGGTGTCGAGCGTTTCTTCTTCCTGACCGATCTGCGCTTCGAGGTCGCTTTTGCTTCCTCCACGGGCGTGAAGGTCAACGTCACCAGCACCAAGCCGATCACCGAGCCGTACCTCAACTTCATCGTCGAGGTTCTCTGGCCGAACGGCCGGCTGCTCAAGGAGTACACGCTGCTCCTAGACCCGCCGACGTTCAGCAGCGCGGCGGCTCCTGTCGTGGCACCGCCGGCCCGCACGGCCTCTTCCGGGGGATCCGGCGACGATGCGTCCCGCACGGCGCCTCCGGGTGGCACCCGCGTTTCGCTTGCACCGCCGTCTGCGCCTGCGCCCCGCAGCATTGGTGGCGAGCTCATGACGGACCAGAGCGATACGCTGTGGGAAATCGCCCAGCGCACGCGTCCTGAAGGGGTGTCCATCGCGCAGGACATGCTTGCCATCCAGCGGCTGAACCCCCAGGCGTTCATCAGAAACAACATCAACCTTTTGAAGGCTGGGTACTCGCTGAGGCTGCCCACCGCCGAAGAGGCGCGCGCTCTGTCTCAGCAGCAGGCCGTTGCCATGGTGGCCGAGCAGAACTCGTCCTGGCGGGCCAATAGCCGGGGCGAAGCCCCCGCGGTTGAGACGCAGGTCGCACAATCCGCACCCAGCGAGTTCCAGGGCCAGGTCGACGCGACGGCAGAGCGCGCTGAGCCCGTTGTGGAATCAGCATCCGAAGGCGAGCTGCGGATTGTTGCAGGCGTAGGCGACAGCGTTTCCGGAACGGCCGGCGCAGAGACCGTGGCGCAGCTCGATGCGGCCCGTGAAGAGCAGGATCGGCTGTCGCGGGAAGTGGACGAGCTGACGTATCAAATGGATCGGGAGCGCGAGCTGTCGGCCAACCAGCTGGCGGTCAAGGATCGACAGCTCGAGGTCAAGGACCAGCAGATCGCTGAGCTTCAGGCGCAGATGGCCCAGGTTCGCCAGGAACTCAACGATGCGCGCCAGAACCAAAACCAAAGCGTGCCGGCGCCGGAGCAGCAGAAGGAACCGTGGTGGCAATCGTCCTACGTCCTCGCTGGCGCCTTGGGCGCTTTGGTTTTGGCTCTCGTTGCCGGTTTGATCGGAGCGCGTCGCAAGCGCACCGCAGCGGATGACGCTGACGTCGCCGCGGTGACGTCGAGAGAAGCGCGTACCAGCACCGCAGCTGCGGCCCAACCTGCCGCTGCTGATGAGGGGGCCGCAGACCAGCTGGAGTCGGGCGTGTCCGGGGACAGCGGACCGCAAGATGCCGCGGCTGCGGCGGGTGATGGCGATGTTCTGGCCGAAGCCGAAATCTACATCGCCTACGGTCGCCATCCGCGGGCCATCAGCCTGCTGCAAAGCGCGCTCGAAGAGCAGCCGGAACGGGACGACGTGCGGCTGAAGCTGCTGGAGCTCTACGTGGAAACCGGCGAGCAGGTGGCGTTCGCTGGTCAGCTGGCAGAGTTCTTGGAGCGCTGCCAGGACGAGGACATGCGCAATGCGGCTCGCGAGTTCGAAGCCCGCTTGACCGGAAGCGGGCCAGAGACGGCCTCAGCAGCAGCTCCGGCGGAAGCCGCTGAGGAAGAAGGCGAATCCAACGTCATGGATTTCGACCTCGACCTCGACGAAGAACCCGAAACGACCGCCGCCGACGAGGACGCCGGCGATAGCGAGTTCGATCTGGAGTTCGACGAGGACGATGAAGGGTCACGTGGCGCGGGCGATCAGCTTGGCGGTGATCTGGGGATCGACTTCAAGCCCGATGCCAACGTGCTGGATGCTGAAGAGGAAGAAAGCGAAGTCGCGACGATCGGCGAGGACGAGTTCGATTTCGACGTCGAAAGCGATGCCGACAGCGCAGAGACGAAGCTGGACCTGGCAAAGGCCTACATCGACATGGGCGATGAGGACGGCGCGAGGGACATCCTCAAGGAAGTGCTCGAAGAGGGTAACAGCGACCAGCAGACCAAAGCGCAGACGCTGCTCGAACAGCTCTGATGCATCTGGCGCTGGGCGTCGAGTATGACGGCAGTGCCTTTCACGGCTTTCAGCTTCAGAAAGCGGCAGCCACGGTTCAGGGATCCCTTGAGCAGGCGCTGTCGCAGATTGCCGACCAACCCCTGAGAATCGCAGCGGCGGGGCGCACCGACGCTGGAGTTCATGCTACCGGCCAGGTTGTCGGCTTCGTCTGCAACGCCGACCGACCCATGCAGGCGTGGGTGAGGGGCGTGAACGCGCTGACCCCGCCCAGCGTCAAGGTGCGCTGGGCACGGGAAGTCGACCCTCGGTTCCATCCACGCTACTCGGCCACGGCGCGACGCTACATGTATCTGTGGTACGAAGATGATGTGAGCGCGCCGACGCTCGACCGCTGGGCGACGCGGGTGCGCCACCTTGACGACGACGCCATGCACGCGGCCGCACGCACCCTGATCGGCGAGCATGACTTCTCCGCCTTCCGGGCAAGCGGGTGCCAGTCCGAATCGGCGCACCGATGTGTGCACCGCGTAGCCGTTCACCGACACGGTCCGCTGGTGGTTCTGGACATCGCCGCGAATGCGTTCCTGCTGCACATGGTGCGCAACATCGCGACGGCCCTCCGGGAGGTCGGTGAGGGGACCCGGCCGGCGGTATGGCTGGCCGAGACGCTGGCTGGTAGAGACAGGAAGCAGGTCGGGCCCACTGGACCCGCGCACGGGCTTTACCTGGTAGGCGTCCGCTACCCGGACTGCGATTTTCCTCCCGGCCTACCCCCACCTTTGCTGCGCACCCTGGGCGGCCTCGATCGCGTCTAGAAGCCCTTTTGAGTCTCAGCTAGACTACGCCCCTTTTTCCCGGACCCGGTCGTGCCGACCAAGGTGAAAATTTGCGGGATTGCGCGACCCGAGGACGCGCGGTGCGTGGTGGAGGCCGGCGCAGACGCGCTCGGACTCAACTTCGTGCCGGAGAGCCCGCGCTTTCTCGCCTCTGCCCTCGCCCGGGAAATATCGACAGACGTGGCTGGGTCTGTGAGGCGGGTCGGGCTGTTCGTCGATGCGGATGCCGCAGAGGTAGACGCCGTCCTGCGGGAAGTCGTTCTGGACGTGCTCCAGTTTCACGGGGACGAGCCCGGGTCCTATTGTGAAGCCTTTGGCGTACCCTACATCAAAGCGTTGCGCGTGCGCGGGCCCCTGGACGTCTCCAGGATCGAGGCGGAGTATCCGAACGCCTGCTGCCTGATCCTCGACGCTTACGTGTCGGGGCTGGCAGGGGGAACGGGCGAGCGCGTGGATCTCGCCTTCTGGCCGGAACGAGGCGTCAAGCCGCTCGTGCTCGCCGGTGGCCTGACGCCCGAGAACGTCGCGGGAGCCATCAGTCTCGCACAGCCATTCGGTGTGGACGTCAGCAGTGGGGTGGAAGGCCCCGTCAAGGGCGAAAAGGATCCGGAACGGGTCAAAAGATTTGTCAGCGAGGTGCAACGTGTCGGAAGGGAAGGGATTTAACAAATACGACCAGCCGGTGGGCGGCCACTTCGGCCAGCACGGCGGTCGCTTTGTTGCCGAGACCCTCATGCACGCTCTCGATGAGCTGGAGGAGCTCTACGGCGAGGCCCGCAAGGACCCCGGGTTTCTGGCGGAGCTTCGGGGCGATCTCGAGCACTTCGTCGGCAGACCGACCCCGCTCTACCACGCTGCTCGTCTGTCCGAGGAGCTGGGCGGCGCCCAGATTTACCTGAAGCGCGAGGATCTCAACCACACCGGTGCTCACAAGATCAACAATACTGTCGGCCAGGCCCTGCTCGCCAAACGCATGGGCAAGCCGCGGGTCATCGCCGAGACGGGGGCCGGCCAGCACGGCGTGGCGACCGCGACCGTCGCCGCGCGGCTCGGGCTGGAATGTTGCGTCTACATGGGGACCGAAGACGTCAAGCGGCAGAGCCTCAACGTCTATCGTATGAAGCTGCTCGGGGCGGAGGTAGTCCCCGTCAACTCCGGTTCGCGCACGCTCAAGGACGCGCTCAACGAGGCCATGCGGGATTGGGTCACCAACGTCGACACGACCCATTACATCATCGGCACGGTGGCCGGACCCCACCCCTATCCCATGCTCGTGCGCGATTTCCAGGCGGTGATCGGCCAGGAGGCAAGGGCCCAGTCCTTGAGCATGCTCGGCCGGCTGCCCGACGTGCTGGTGGCCTGCGTGGGCGGCGGCTCCAACGCCATCGGCCTGTTCTACCCGTTTGTCGACGACGTGGACGTGCGTCTCGTCGGGGTGGAGGCGGGCGGTTTCGGGCTCGAAACCGGCCGGCACGCGGCTCCGCTGAGCGCCGGTCGGGTGGGCGTGCTCCACGGCAACCGCACCTACCTCATGGAGGACGATGACGGTCAGATCATGGAGACGCATTCCATCTCGGCGGGGTTGGATTATCCCGGCGTCGGGCCGGAGCACGCGTTCTTGAAGGACGTTGGCCGGGCCGAGTACGACACCGTCACCGACGACGAAGCCATGGCCGGTTTTCGCCTGCTCAACCGGACGGAGGGCATCATGCCCGCCCTCGAGACCAGCCATGCCATAGCGTGGGCTGCGCGGCATGCGCGTGATTACGACCGCGACGCGGTGTTGGTGGTCAACCTGTCAGGTCGGGGAGACAAAGACATCCTCACGGTCGCCGAGCTTGACGGGATCGAGGTGTGAGCCGCCTCGCGGAAACGCTGAGCGATCTTGGCGACCAGGGCCGGAAGGCGCTCGTTACCTTCATCACCGCCGGCGACCCGGACCCGTCTGCGACGGTGCCGGCCCTGCACGCGCTGGTTGCCGGCGGGGCCGACGTGCTGGAGCTTGGCGTCCCTTTTTCCGACCCTGAAGCCGAGGGGCCTGTCATTCAGGCGTCCTCCGAGCGTGCGCTCGCCAACGGGACCACGCTGCTTGCGGTGCTGGATATGGTGGCGCGCTTCCGTGCGGAAGATGATCGGACGCCCATCGTGCTCATGGGGTACCTCAACTCGGTGCTGGCCATGGGGATCGAGTCGTTTGCCGAAGCTGCTGGGAAGGCGGGTGTTGATGGCCTGATCATGGTCAACCTGCCTCCGGAGGAGGCCGCCGAGCTGCGCGGCCTGCTCCTGCAGGAGGATATCGACCTCGTGTTTCTGGTGGCCCCGACGACGACCCGCGAGCGGGCGGCGCTGATCGCCGAGCAGGCGGGCGGCTTCGTGTACTACGTTTCCCTGAAGGGCATCACGGGCGCAGACCATCTCGAGGCCGGCTCCGTCACGGAGCAGGTCGCGGCGCTCAAGGCCATCACGGATCTGCCCGTGCTGGTGGGTTTCGGCATCAAGGACGGCGCCACGGCCCGAGTGGTCGCCGAAACTGCCGACGGCGTCGTGGTTGGCAGCGCTCTGGTCAGGACCATGGCCGGCGGCGCGGGCGCCATCGAGTCCATACCCGAACGCCTCACCAGCCAGCTTGCCGAGATCCGGCGTGCCCTGGATGCCTGACCGGACGGCTCGGACGCCCGCCACGCTGCCGGGGTGGCTTCAATACATCGAGGAGCAGCACCCCCAGAAAATCGAGCTTGGCCTGGATAGGGTGAAGTCTGTAGCCGCTCGTCTGGGCGTGCACAAACCCGCGCCCGTATCGATCATCATCGCGGGGACCAACGGAAAGGGATCCACCACGACGTTTGCCGAGGCCGTGCTGCTCGGCGCGGGGCTCTCGGTGGGGGCGACCCTCTCGCCCCACCTGCATGTCTTCAACGAGCGGATTCGGGTGAACGGGCGTTGCTGCGGAGATGCCGAGCTGGTCGCCGCGTTCGAGCGCGTCGAGGCGGCACGGAACGGCGTGCCTCTGACCTACTTTGAATTTGCGGCCCTCGCCGCGCTGCAGGTCTTTCGATCGGCAGCTGTGGACGTGGCCGTTCTCGAGGTCGGTCTGGGTGGGCGGCTGGATGCCTTCAACATCGTAGATGCGGAGGTTGCCGTCGTCACCAGCATCGGGCTCGACCATCAGAGTTTCCTCGGAGACGATCTCGAAACCATCGGCCGGGAGAAGGCGGGCGTTTTCAGGGTTGGCCAGAAGGTGGTGCTGGGAGGCGATGTCACGGAATCCGTCCGCGCCCAGGCCCGGGCGCTCGGCTGCGCGGTCGTGGAACCCGAACGCGGGTACCGGGTGGAAGGCGAAGCCGATGGGAGCTGGCGCTTCGCCGGCCTCGGCCTGGACCTGCCGGCATTGCCCGCGGGCGGGCTGGCGCCGGAGAATTGCGCCATGGGGCTGTGCGCTGCCCGGCTGGCCCTGGAAGCCGGCGATGGCGCCGATCGCGAATATCGCCGAATCACCGATGATCTTGTTCGAGCGGCCGTTACCCGAGCCAAGCTGCCCGGCCGCTTGGAGACGGTGGCCTGGCGCGACCGGCGCGTGCTGCTAGACGTGGCCCACAACCCCGCCGGGGCGCAGTTTCTTTCGGCCCAGCTGCGCGCCCGGGGATACGGCCCCGTCATAGGGATCATCGGATCGCTCGGGGACAAGGACACCGAGGGCGTCGCCCGAAATCTGGCGGCAAACGTGCGAAGGTGGGTTTGCGTTGGCGTCGACGACGATCGCGGCCTCCCGGCGGCAGAAGTGGCCGAGCGCGTTGCCGGGGTTTCCCCGTGCGAGACCGCACCGGATGCGGAAAGCGCCCTGGATCAAGCCCGCTCGTTGACCGGGCCCGGCGATGTTATCCTCGTGTGCGGGTCGTTCTCGATTGTGGGTCAGGTGCGAGCGTTCCTGAACGAGATGAAGGTGGACCACGGCTGATGGACGAGCAAACCCGGTATCGGGTGACGGGGAGCCTGTTCCTCCTGGCGCTGGCGATCATCTGTCTGCCGATGCTGTTCGATGCCGAAGGGGTTCCGAGCATTCAGATCGAGCCCATGGCGCCGCCCAAGCCGGCTCCCGACGTTCCGCCCCTGGAGGAGGTGGCTCCCGCNNAGGGCTCAAGTCGACGAAGACGGGTTCCTGACCGACGGCGGGACCCGCTTCGGTGAGCCGATCCTGTCTGAGCCGGATACGGGCACGTCGGCCTGGGCGGTGCAGTTGGCAAGCCTCGCCGATCAGGGCAACGCGCGAGAGTTGCGCTCGCAGCTTCGCGAGCAGGGATACGAAGCTTTCATATCCACGATCAAGAGCGGCTCCGAGGTGCTCAACCGCGTGGCCGTGGGCCCCATTCTCAATGAAACCGACGCCGAAGAGTTGCGCGCGGAGCTGTCGCAGCTTTACGAGCTGGACGCGCGCCTGATGGCGTTTTCGAACTGATGGCTACACCCGACATTGTCATTTTGATCATCATCATCACGTCCGCGGCGATCGGATTCGTCCGCGGCCTCCTAAAGGAGCTGCTTTCGCTTGCATCCTGGATTGCAGCCTTTATCCTCGCGCTGTACTTCGCCCCCACTGTCGAGGAATGGTTCGAAGGCGGCATCTCAGAGGAGTCGGTGCGACTGGCCATCGGGTTCATCCTGATATTCGCCGTCACCCTCATCATCGGTGGGATCATTCAGTGGTTGGTGCGCAAGCTGGTGGAGACGACCGGCCTCACCGGCACCGACCGCTTCCTTGGATTCCTGTTCGGCAGCGCGCGAGGCGTGCTGGTCTGCATCATCGGGCTGATTGCCATCCGACCATTTGCCTCGGACAGCGACTGGTGGGATGAGTCTGATTTTGCGCCTGCGCTGCTCGAGTTCGAGCAGGACGTGCTCGATCTCATGGGCAGGGCCCAGGACGTATACGAAGATGTTAGTGAGGGACGCTGAGCAGACATGTGCGGAATAGTCGGGATCGTCGGTGCCCAGGGTGTCAATCAACAGCTCTACGATGCGCTCACGGTGCTCCAGCACCGGGGACAGGACGCGGCCGGCATGGTCACCAGCGATGGCAGCCGGGTCCATCTGCGCAAGGGCAACGGCCTGGTTCGCGATGTGTTTCAGCAGCAGCACATGCAACGGCTGGTTGGCAAAGTGGGCATCGGCCACTGTCGGTACCCAACGGCGGGGTCGTCGAGCTCAGCCGAAGCGCAGCCCATGTACGTCAATTCGCCCTACGGGATCGCCCTGGCTCACAACGGCAACCTGACCAACTCCGAAAGCCTGCAGGCCGACCTGTTTCGCGAGGACTTGCGCCACGTCAACACGGACAGCGATTCGGAAGTTCTATTGAACGTTTTCGCTCACGAGCTGCACGTCCAGGGAGCCCATCAGCCGGAGCCCGAGCACATCTTCGCAGCCATCGAAGGCCTCCACCGTCGCTGCCGGGGCGCCTACGCGGCCATCGCCATGATCATCGGCGTGGGCGTGGTCGCGTTTCGCGACCCCTTCGGCATCCGTCCGCTGGTGTTCGGCCGTCGCGAGAACGCCTCCGGTTTCGAATACATGGTCGCTTCGGAGAGCGTGGCGCTGGACATTCTCGGCTTCGAGCGCATTCGCGACGTAGCACCCGGGGAGGCGGTGTTCATCACCAACGACGGCGACCTCCACACCCAAGTATGCGCCGAGCAGACTTCGCTTTCCCCTTGCATCTTCGAGTACGTCTACCTCGCGCGGCCGGACTCCATCCTGGATGAGGTGTCCGTCTACAAGAGCCGCCTGAGGATGGGCGAGTACCTTGCCCAGCGCATTCTGGAACGATATCCGGGTAACGACCACGACATCGACGTGGTGGTCCCCATTCCCGACACCGGTCGGACCGCAGCACTCCCGCTTGCCTACCAGCTGAACGTCAAGTATCGGGAAGGATTCATCAAGAATCGCTACATCGGCCGCACGTTCATCATGCCGGGTCAGAGCCAGCGCCGGAAATCCGTCCGCCAGAAGCTGAACGCCGTGGATCTGGAGCTCCGCGGCAAGAACGTGCTGCTGGTGGAAGACTCCATCGTCCGCGGAACCACCATGCAGCATGTCATCCAGATGGCGCGGGAGGCCGGGGCGAAAAACGTCTACATGGCATCCGCCGCGCCGCCCATCCGGTTCCCCAATGTGTACGGCATCGACATGCCGACGCCCAAGGAGTTCGTCGCCAATGACAGGACGGTGGAGGAGGTGCGCGAGTTCATCGGCGCCGACTGGCTCGTCTATCAGGAGCTCGATGATCTGGTGGCCAGCGCCCGGGAGGGCAACCCGGCCATTGCCCAATTCGAATGCTCGGTCTTCGATGGCCATTATGTGACCGGTGACATCGACGCTGGCTATCTGGAAAGACTATCGTTACACCGAAGTGACCAGATGAAACAGCGCCGAGATGCCGAAATCAACGCCGATCAGACGGTCATCGAGCTACACAACCACGCCTGAGACCAAGGACCTGATTCAGGCCCTTATCTCCGCTCTCAACACCGTCCTCCTCGGGAAGGAGACCCAGGTCAAGCTCGCCCTCGGGTGCCTGTTTGCACGAGGTCATCTGCTGATCGAAGACCTTCCCGGGATGGGCAAGACGCTGCTTTCGCACGCGCTCGCAAAGGTGCTCGGGCTGAGCTACAACCGCATCCAGTTCACCAGCGACGTGCTTCCAGCCGATATCATCGGAACTTCCATTTTCGAGCCGGACACCGGGGGCTTTCGTTTCATCGAGGGGCCGCTGTTTGCCCAGCTGGTCCTTGCCGACGAGATCAATCGGGCAACGCCGAAAAGCCAGAGCGCCCTTCTCGAGGCCATGGAGGAGCGGCAGGTGACCATAGAGGGACAGACCCGGAACCTTCCCGAACCGTTCTTCGTGATCGCAACCCAGAACCCGACCACCCAGACGGGTACCTTCCCGCTTCCCGAGTCTCAGCTCGATCGTTTCCTGATGCGAATCGAGCTCGGTTACCCGGAGCCCGACGCCGAGAGGGAGCTGTTGCGTGGCGGGGATCGGCGAGCTGTGCTCGAGTCCCTGGAACCCGTTTCGGACCTGAACGGGCTGCGCGCTCTTCAGCAAGCGGTGGACGAGGTTAAGGTGTCGGACCTGCTGATCGAGTACGTGCAGCGGCTGGTGGGGCACAGCCGCCGCGGCTCGGAGTTCGCCTTCGGCCTCTCGCCCCGCGGGGCCCTGGCCCTGCTGCACAGCGCGCGTGCCTGGGCGCTCATTCACGACCGCAGCCACGTGGTTCCCGAAGACGTGCAAGCTGTGCTGCCCAGCGTCGTCGAGCACCGGTTGCGCGAAGCCGCCGATTTTTCCGGTCACGGGGGCGGTGCGCTCGCGCAGAAGTTGCTGTCGAGCGTTGACGTCGTAGGCTAGCTTCCGTGGCCGACACAGCGGCGCACGCCTTTGTTGGACAGCGATTCGGCCGCTGGCTCGACCGGCGCATACCTCCGGGTTCGCGCATCACCCTTTCTCAGCGCAACGTCTTCATCTTCCCGACCCAGACTGGGTTCGTCTTCGGCGGCCTCCTGACCCTGCTGGTTCTGGGCGCGATCAACTACCAGGCCAGCCTCGTTTACGGCGTCGCCTTCCTGCTGGGCAGCGTCTTCCTCATGACCATCCTCTACACGTTCCGCAACCTGTCTGGCCTGAGCATCGAGCTGGTCAGCACGCGGGCGGGGTTCGTCGGCGAGGCGGTGGAGTTCAGCGTTCGCGTGGTGCGCCCCAAGGGAGTCGGTCGTGAAGGGATCCAGCTGGGATGGCCGAACGGTATCACGCAGTGGGCCGAACTCTACGAGCAGGAGGCCGACACCGTGCGGCTGTACGTGGAGGGCGAGCGTCGCGGGCATCTCAACCCCGGGCGGTTGCTGGTGGAGACCTACTATCCCCTCGGGCTGCTGCGGGCGTGGACGTGGGTAGACCTCGACGCCCGGGCGCTCGTCTACCCGAAGCCTATTTTTCAGGATTTCCCGCTTGCGCAGCAGGGACGTCGGGACGAAGGCGAGCTCATCGATCCCCAGGGCAGCGAGGACTTCACGGACATCAAGGGCTACCAGCCCGGAGATCCGGTCAAGCACATCATCTGGCGGTCATACGCGCGATCCAAGGACGTCATGGTGAAGCGGTACGCCAGCTACCTCGAGCCCAGACTCTGGCTCGATCTGGAATCCGTGCCGGGGGCGCTCGAGGAGCGTCTGAGCCGCCTGACCGGCATGGCGCTTACCGCCACCCGCCTGGAGCGGGAATTCGGGCTGAGGCTGGGCAGCTTTGAGATCAAACCCGCCGTTGGCGAAACCCACCTCGAGCAGGTTCTCAGGGAGTTGGCACTCTATGGCATCCGCGAGAGCTAGCTCCGCAGTAGGCGTCGCCTACCAGATTCCCCGCAACAGCCTGGCATTGCTCATGTTCGCGCAGGTTGTGGTGGTGCTGCCATTCGCGCTGCAGCTGTCCCCGTGGATCATCGCCGTGGGCCTCTTCTGCGGATACTGGCGCGCGGGCGTCTACCAGGGCCGGTGGAGCTATCCGCATCGGTGGGTCAAGGCCCTGCTGGTGGTGGCGTCGGTGGTCGGCGTTGCGGTCAGCGGGGCAGGGGCATTCAGCCTGGAGACCGCGGCGTCACTGCTCATCCTCGCCTTCGCCTTGAAACTCATCGAGATGAAGAGTCGCCGGGACGCCTATCTGGTGATCTTTCTCGCCTACTTCGTGATTGCCACCGAGTTTCTCTTCGACCAGTCTATCCTGGTGGCAGTCTACGAGCTTGGGGCCATCTGCGTCGTCACCGCCGCCATGGTCGGGTTGAATCAGCTGCACACGCGCGTCCGCCCGCTGGCTTCGCTGCGCGACGCCTCGAAGCTCGTCCTCCAGGCACTACCGTTCACGCTGGTGCTGTTTCTGTTCTTCCCGCGCATCGCGCCTCTGTGGACGGTTCCCCTGCCGACCGCGGGCAAAACGGGAATCACGGACGTGGTCAAGCCCGGCGCCATCGCCTCGCTGACCCAGTCGGACGACCTGGCATTCAGGGTGGTGTTCGACGGTGAGATTCCGCGCAATCGCGACCTGTACTGGCGCGGGCTCGTCTACTCCGAGTACAAAGACGGTGCCTGGTCGGTGGGACCCGAGCTGCCGGCGGTCCCCCGCGCGCTCAGGCCCGAGCCCGAGCCCGAGGAGGGTGGCGTTTCCTACGAGGTGCTGCTCGAGCCGACGATGAGCGACTGGCTCTTTGCTCTGGATACTGCCTTTCCCCGCAGCGCCGGCGTGGCCGCTACCCAGGACTATCGGCTGCGGTCGCGCGACCCGATCCTGTCGGTCTTCCGATACGGGGTGGCGTCCTATCCAGACTTCTTGATGGATGAGCAATTGACCCGCCGCCTGATCACCCGCGAAACCAAAATCGACCTCCAGGACAGCCCCCGCGCAGTGGCGCTGGCGAGATCGATGTATGCCGGAGACGACGAGCGCTACGTGGACGACGTGCTGGCAATGATCCGGGAACAGCCGTTCCGCTACACGCTAAACCCGCCGACGCTGCCTGACTCGGGCAGCATCGATGCGTTCTGGTTCGACTCGCGGGCCGGTTTCTGCACCCACTACGCTGGCGCCTTCGTCTACCTAATGAGAGCAGTCGGTATCCCGGCACGGATGGTGGGCGGGTACCAGGGTGGGGAGGTCAATCCCATCAGCAACCACCTCATGGTCAGGCAGTATGACGCCCACGCCTGGGCGGAGGTCTGGTTCCGGGGGCAGGGATGGCGGCGGGTGGATCCGACCGCGGCGGTGGCTCCGGACCGCATCGAGCGAGGACTCTCGGCCGCGCTCTCCGCCAACGACCGCGCGAGCCTGTCGGCCCTGACGAGTGCCCGGTTGGGTGAGTGGAGTGCCCTGGCAGACATGCTGTACCGGCTGGACTCGCTCGAGCATCGCTGGAACCTCTGGGTGATCGGCTACGATTCCCACTTCCAGGCCGGGTTCCTCGAGCGCCTGCTCGGCAAGGTCACGCCTGGCCGGACGGGACTCGTGATGCTGGCTGCCGGGGCCGCCAGCATCGGGCTTGTGGCCTTCTTCCTCTTCTGGCGCCGACGCCCGCGCAAACGGCATCCCGTCGAGCGCATGTTCCTGCGCTTTGCCGGGAAGGTGGCGGGCTACGGTCTGTGCCGAGACCCGGAGGAGTCGCCGGGCGCGTTTGTCCGCCGGGCGGCCCGCAACGCAGGATGGCAGGACGAGCAGGCCGATCAGATCGTCGCCCAAATGAACGCGCTTATGTACAATCCGGCCGTTTCCTGGGGCCGGGCCGAGGTGGCGTCGCTTGCCGCGCAGCTCAGGCGGCTCCAGTTCAGATTAGCCTTTGCATCTGCGAGGTAGCGACATCGTCATGACGGCCGCGCGCCGCAGCACCCCCTGTGTCGGCATCTGCTCTACGACCTATGGCGACCTCGTCTGCCGCGGCTGCAAGCGATTCGCTCACGAGATCGTCAGCTGGAACGCCTTTGACGCGCAGCAGCGGGATGCAATCTGGCACCGCCTCGAGGAGTTGCGCACGGGCGCCATCGCCCTTTGCCTGCGAGTGCTCGACGATGAGCGCCTGATCGCCCAGGCCGAAGGTCTGCGGGTTCCCGAGGCCGGCCAGCGGGACATCCTGGAGGTCGCCTACGACACGCTCAGGCGATGGCGAGATCGCGACGCACCCCTAGAGCGGCTGGGCATCGAAGCGCTTGCCGGCGCCGCCACCGCGCCAGAGCTGATCCGTCAGATAGACCAGGAGTTCTACGGCCGATCGCTCGCCCACTACGAGCGCAGCTTCAAGATCGCGGCCCAATGAGACCAGAGCGGGCCGGCGCGCGGCCGCAGGATGCCGCCGAGTTTCTCCACTGCCTGACCCCGGCTATCTGGTTCGAGCAGGCCGCAGAGAATCTTCAGACGCTGCTGGTCGATCACGCCAACTGCGAGAAGAAGGCGGCAGGCACCGCGCTCAGCCTGATCTACCGCTACGTCGATCGGCCCGAGTTGCTGCAACGCCTGTCCCGTCTTGCCAGGGAAGAGCTTCGTCATTTCGAGCAGGTGCATGCGCTGATGGGCACCATGGGCATCGAGTATCTGCCGCTGGCACCCGGCCGCTACGCGGCCCGGCTGATGGGTCAGGTCAGGACTCACGAGCCGGCGAGGCTGGTGGATACCCTGCTGGTTGGTGCAATCGTGGAGGCGCGTTCCTGCGAGCGATTTCGGGGCCTCGTCGAGGTCCTGCCCGCCAAGGTCGGCGAGCTGTATGCCTCCCTGCTCGCATCTGAAGCTCGCCATTTCAGGGGTTACCTGGATCTGGCCGAGACCTACGACGACGGTTCCTTGGGGGAGAGGCTCGATTGCCTGCTGCGTCTCGAGGCCGAGCTGGCCTCAGGCCCGGATACCCGATTCAGGTTCCATAGCGGCCCGCTAGCGGGAAACACTCGAGCCGGGTAACGGCGTCCTGCTCACGCAGCAGCCACCCGCAATACTCCCAGGAGCCGAGCACGTAGCGCGTTCCCCAGCGTGCCGGATGCACCCCGGGACGGTGCGTATGGCCGTGGATCAGTCGGCTTACGCCATACTCCTTCACCGTGCCGGCCACCGCCGCTGTCGAGACGTCCATGATGTTCTCTGCCTTGTTGGCGTTGCTGGCGCGGCTCTGCTGGCGCATCTGAGCGGCGAGCTCGCGGCGCTCTTCCAGCGAGCGGGACAGCACGTCCTGCTGCCACGCCTGGGAGCGCAGCACCTTGCGCATGTCCTGATAGGCCTGGTCATCGATGCAGAAGGCGTCCCCATGGGCAATCAGCGTGTCGGAATCGACGAGACACGGATCGTCGATCAGCAGGCATCCGGTCTCCGAGGCGAACCGCTCGCCGAGCAGGAAGTCCCGGTTGCCTCGCATGACGTGCACCTGGGTCTCGTCGCTTGCGTTCTTCAGCGCGGCTCGAAGCGCGTCGACGAAGGTTGAGTCGTCGTCGTCTCCCACCCACGCCTCGCAAAGATCGCCGAGGATGAAAATGGCATCTGCACGGGGGGCTTCCGCCTGCAGTAGAGCCATCAGGGTGGCGAACTGCGGCTCGCGCTCGTCCGAAAGGTGCAGGTCCGAGAGGTAGATCCGGTGCAAGGGGTCAGTCCGAGTTGCTGGCCGCGGAGAGGGTGTTCTGCAGCATGGCGATGCGCGTCATGGGGCCCACGCCGCCCGGCACCGGGGTCACCCAGCCGGCGACCTCCATGGCCTCCTCGAAAGCCACGTCTCCGCGTAGCTTCCCGTCGTCGCCCCGGGTAATGCCCACGTCGATCACGATGGCGCCGGGCTTGATCCAGTCCCTACGAACCAGTCCGGGCTTGCCCACCGCGGAGATTAGGATGTCGGCTGAGCGCGCAGAGGCTCGGGCGTCGCGGGAGAACTTGTGCGCTGTGGTCACCGTGCATCCGGCCAGCAGGAGTTCCAAGCCCATTGGGCGGCCAACGTGATTCGAAGCGCCCAGAATCGTCGCGTCCAGGCCGCGGACCGAAGTGCCGGTGACTTCCAGGAGTTGCATGACGCCCTTGGGCGTACCCGGTCGCAGGACGGGTCTGCGCAAGGCGAGGCGACCGATGTTGTAGGGATGAAACCCGTCCACGTCCTTGAGCGGGTCGATCTGGTCGATGATCCGATGGCTGTCGATGTGCTCGGGAAGTGGTAACTGGACGAGAATGCCGTCGATGCTCGGGTCCGCATTGAAGGCAACTATGCGCTCCTCGAGGTCTTGCTGCGTGACGTTCTCGGACAGATGCTCCACCACGGAGTGGAAGCCGACCTCCCCGCAGTCCCTCCGCTTGTGGCGGACGTAGATCTCCGAGGCAGGATCGTTCCCCACCAGAATTACGGCCAGGCCCGGGGGTCTTCCTCCCGATTCGAGCCGCTCCTGCACCGCCGCCGCGATGTCCTTTCTGAGCGACTTTGCCAGGATTCTGCCGTCGAGGATGGAGGCTGTCACGTCGCAGAGATTCCGCTGGCGGGAAAGTGGCTATATTACATCGAACGTGCGTGATACCGGCCAGTCGTTAAGGAGAATCGGCCGCCATGGCGGCGGCGGGCGCGTTTGACGCCCCAGAACCCCACCAGTATCATCGCGCCGCTTCGGGCGCGGGATGTGTACCAGCGACTTCGGGGTATAGCGCAGTCTGGTAGCGCGCCTGCTTTGGGAGCAGGATGTCGG